>Ga0209579_10001839_pt1 | contig 17023 bp, 9 predicted proteins | sample Coa_R1_2_FD_187152 | JGI IMG/M metagenome (GOLD analysis project Ga0209579, IMG submission 187152) | Surface soil microbial communities from Centralia Pennsylvania, which are recovering from an underground coalmine fire - Coalmine... | ecosystem: Environmental > Terrestrial > Soil > Unclassified... | reverse complement strand
CTGGGGCCGTGTGCGTCGCCGTAGCGGCGCAGGTTGTGATTTGAGACGGCGCGCCCGCGGATGCGTTACGCGCCACCGCGCACCCAGGCGCGGTCGCAGTGCAAGCCGTCGGCGCCGGGCCGGGCCGGCCGCCTCGCCCGCCGATGGGCACCGCGCAGCCCCCGTGGCGGTAGGCCATTAGGGCGGCTTGCGTGGCGGTGGCGGAAGATAGTGGAATGGCAAGCAGGAATGCGGCGAACCGGTACTCGACACTGCAACGACGTTAGTCGATGGGACTAAGATGGAGTCATGCGAAATATGGCCGCCGCGGCCGTGGCGATGATGCTGGCCGGAATGGCTGGCTGGGCGCAGACGGCACCGGCCGGGACCTCGTGGCAACTAGTGTGGAGCGACGAGTTTAACGGACCGGCGGGATCGCTGCCGAATCCCACATATTGGACTTATGACCTGGGCACGGATTGCTGCGGGAATAACGAACTGGAGACCTATACCAATTCGCCAGAGAATGTACACCTGGACGGATTGGGGCACCTGGATATTCATATCGAGAATCCGTCAACCGGGGTGTACACCTCGGGGCGCGTGAAGACGGAGGGCCTGTTTGGCGTGGAATACGGGCGCATCGAGGCCCGCATCAAGATCCCGCGTGGGCAAGGGATGTGGCCGGCGTTCTGGATGTTGGGGAACAACATTACCACGGTGGGATGGCCGGCGTGCGGCGAAATCGACATCATGGAGAACGTGGGATTCACGCCGGGGACGGCGTACGGCAGCCTGCACGGCCCGGGCGGCTACAATTCGACCGGACAGTATCAACTGGCGAGCGGCGCGCTGGCGGACGGTTTTCATGTGTATGCGGTGGAATGGGCGGCGGACGCGATCGCGTTTTATGTGGACGGGAATTTATATGAGACGCAATCGAGCGGCGCGGCGGGTTGGGTGTTCAATGTATCGAGCAATCCGTTCTTCATTATTCTGAATGCGGCGGTAGGCGGCGATTGGCCGGGACCTCCCGACTCGACCACCGTGTTTCCGCAGGACATGCTGGTGGATTATGTGCGGGTGTACCAGGCCGCAACGGTGCCGGCGCCGGTGATCAATATGGGCGGGATCGTAGACGCGGCGACGTTCGGGCCGGCGCTAGCTCCGGGGAGCCTGGCGAGCATCTTCGGGGAGGGGTTGGCGACGGACGTGAATGCCGGGACTTTCGACTTCGCGACAAATGCGTTCCCGCAGAGCGCTTCGGGAGTGCAGGTATTTGTTAACGGCGCGGCCGCTCCCCTTTTATTCCTATCGCCGACGCAGATCAATTTCGCGGTGCCATGGGACAGCCTGGTGGGCACACCGGCCAACGTGGAGGTGCTGCTGAACGGAGTGCTGAGCAACGCGGTGCCCATCACGCTGACGAGCACTGCGCCATCGGCCTTCGGGGCAGTGATCGAGACGCCGGGTCCTTATTACAGTCAGAACATGTCATTCATCGAATGCCTGAATATGACGCAGCCGTATCCGCAGCCAGGGGAATACTGCACGATATGGGGGAACGGGTTCGGACCGACGAATCCGGCACTGACTGATGGAACGCCTGCCGCTGCGTCTCCACTGCCGTGGACGGCGAACCAGTGCTCGCTGACGATCGGGGGGGCTACGGCCAACGTGACGTATTGCGGGGCGGCGCCGGGGGAAGTGATTTACCAGATGAACTTCGTGTATCCGTCCGGGGTGCAGACAGCGAACTGCGCGGTGAATGCCACGATTACGATTAACGGGAATGCGGGGAATATCTCGATGTGGCCGCCGTTTGCTTGCGCTGGGCCGTAGAGGGCCTGAAGCCTCTCGATCACGCCGGACTCATTTAGCGTTTTCTGAGACCGCCGTATTGCATTCGGCCGTCGCTCTTTTCAGCACTCGCCAAGCCCACCATGCGCCAACAGTCCTCGACGGCACCCGCTCGCAGCGCAAAATGTTCGACGCCGGACCAGTCCGGCCGCCTCACCCCGCCGATGGGCACGGGGTGGCGCTTGTGGCGCTCGGGCATCAGGACGGCATGGGTCGCCGTGGCGGCGCCGGTTCGGATTTTGCGACAACGCGCGTGTGGATTCGTGACGTGCCACCGCAGGGCCACTCGCGGTCGCAGCGCAAGCCGTGCGCCGCCGAACCCGGCCGCCGCGCCCGCCGACGGGCGCCGCGCAGCCCTTGTGGTCGGCCAGAAGGGCGGCATGCGTCGCCGAGGCGTCGCTGATATGAGGCCGCGCCTGCGGATTCGTGACGCGCCACCGCGCGGCCACCCGCGGTCGCAGCGCAAGGCTTTCGAGGCCCGACCAGGCCGGCTCCACTCCCAATGGGCGGCATTAATCAGTGTTTAACTGTAGTTTATTAAACAATATAAACTATACATAACCATTCATTGTAAACTGAAACCTATGAGGTTTCCCGCCCACGGCCTGATCGCAACGGCTGCGATGGTCTTCCTGCTGCCGCCGCCCGCCAGCCCGCAAGGCGAAACCACCAGCGCCATCGCCGGACAAGTCGCCGACCCATCCGGTGCCGCGCTGCCTGGCGCCACTGTCCGGCTCATGGGCATCGGCACCGGCATCGAGCGCACCGCCCGCACCGGCGATTCCGGCCGATTCAGCTTCTCGCAGCTCAAGCCTGGCGCCTATTCATTGGAAGCCGCCGCGCTTGGATTCGAGCGCCAGCGCAAGTCATCGATCAGCGCCGCCGTCGGCCAGACCCAAACCGTCGATTTTGTTCTGGTGGTGGCCGCTGCCGCGCACGAGGGCATAGTCGTTACCACCGAAGCGCCGCTTATCAATACAGACAATGCCAACACGGCCACCACGCTGGCTGCGGAGTCTATCGCGAATCTCCCGAATCCCGGATCCGATCTCACCTATCCGGTGCAGTTCGCTCCCGGCGCACTCATCAACACCGCGGGCAGCAGCAACGATTTCGTCGGCGGGCAAAATGGTTACGGCAACGTGCAGTTCAACGGCCTGCCAGCGCTATCCAACGCTTACATTGTGGATGGACTTGAAACCAACGACCCCCTGACCAACCTCAATAGCGGACTGGCAACGAACCTGGTGTTGGGCTTGAACTCCATTTCCGAAGTCACCGTCAACACCACGTCCTATGCGGTTGACCAGGGCCGCTACGGCGCTTCCCAGATCACTTATATAACCAAGTCGGGGAGCAATTCATTCCACGGCAACGTCTACGAGTTGTGGAACGGCTCGGCCCTCAACGCCGCGGACTTCTTTACCAACGCCACGGCGGGCAATCACAAGCCGCGCTCGACAGTGAATCATTTCGGAGGCAGCCTGGGCGGCGCCGTCCGTCGTAACCGGCTCTTCTTCTTTACAGATTTCGAGCAGTTGCGTATCGCGCTCCCCATTGTGACTCCTGTCACTGTGCCCAGCCCGCCCTTCGCGGCTTATGTGCTGCAGCAACTGCCGCGGGGCGGTGTGGACAGCGTGACGGGCGCGGCCTATCCGGCCGAGTCGCAGCTGGTTCCGTTCTATCGCAACCTGTTTTCGCTATATCGCGGCGCGGGCGGAACGCCGCTGGCCGTGCTGGGCTGCCCCTTGGACGCGGGCGGCGCTCCAGCGGCAGGGGCGACTCCCGATGGTAATGGTTGCGCTCTGCGCCGCAGCGTCTCCCAATCGAGCGGCGATCACGAGCAGGTGGTCACCACGCGCCTGGACTACAACATCAACGCGGCAAACACCACGTGGTATCGCTTCCAGTCGGATACGGGTCTGCAAGCCGCCTACACCGACCCCATCAATCCGCTGTTCAATGCCATCTCCTCGCAGCCGCTCTACTCCTTCGCGTCCGGCTATACGCACATCTTCAGCCCGCAACTGGTGAATTACTTCAATCCGGCGTTTTCCTGGTACGAGAGCCTGTTCGGTCCGGCGGACCGCGTCCAGACCCTGGCCGCGTTTCCGATTGTTCTCACAGGGACCGGATCGAACGCGCCCTTTACTACGCTAGGCGGGCTGGATGCCAACTGGGTGCAAGGCCGTCGCGCCACCCGCTTTCACGTCAACGACAGTCTTTCGTTCGCCACCGGCTGTCACGACTTCCGGTTTGGCATCAGCTCGCGCCGGCTGCGCATCGACGATTTCGATTTCGGCGCTTACACCACCCCACTGGTCACTTACACGACGCTTCCGCAATTCATGTACGGCGTAGCTTCCACCGCCACCGAGAGCTTTCCCCTGGCGGCGTCGCAGCCGTTCAACTATCTGAACGTCGACCTGTACGCGCAGGATGCCATCAAGTTCACCGCCAAACTGAACTGGACGATGGGCGTGCGCATGGCGCACAATTCCAATCCGGAGAACCCGCACGCGCTGATCGCGCGCCTGACGGGATCGTTCGGGTCGCTGCCGCACGATGTCGATCAACCTGTCAACGCCGCCATCGAAACCGGTCTGACGCATCTGTTCCCCGCGACTTCCTGGGCGTTATGGCAGCCGCGCACGGCCATCGCCTGGCAGTTCGCGCCGGGCTTCGTGCTGCGCACCGGGTTCGGCGTATTCTCCGACGTATTGCCCGGCAGCGTGGCCGATCTGGTGGGCGCCAACCCGCCGTATGGGAACACGTTCCAAGGCGGTTTACTGGGTTCGGCTGGCGGCCTGGCGATCGCACCCGGAGTGCCGGGCAGCGCCATCGGCGCCACGGTTGCCGCGGACCAGGCGTTCTTGCACGGTTTTCAAGAGGGCAATCTATCGTGCGCGGCTCAGCCTGGTGGGGCGCAGGCCAATCCGGCGCAGTGCTTGCCGCCAGTGGCTCTCAATGCCGTGCCCGACGGCCGGCTGCGCGCCCCGTACTTCCTGCAGTGGAGCTTCGGCATCGAGCACCAGATGGGACATTCAGGCAGCGCCCGGGCGCAGTACGTCGGCACGCGGGCCATCGATCTGCCTTACGAGACGGAGGTGAATGGCTATCAGACGGTGTGCGCGGGATGCTTTGCTCCGTTCCCCTACGGCCAACCGGCCGACCCGCGGTTTGCCGCCGTGGATCAGCTTTCGACGGGTGCCAACAGTCACTACAACGGATTGCAACTGACCGCCGAAAAACGCCTGGCGCACGGTTTGGAGTTGCATGCGAACTACACCTGGAGTCACTGCCTGGACACCGTTTCCAACGGCGGCTTTCTTTCGTTTTCTTCGGCAGGCATCCTATCGCCGCTGCCGGGCGAGCTGTGGCGGCAGTACGGGAACTGCGATTACGATGTGCGCCACAATTTCAACGCCTCGTATGTATACCAACTGCCCTTCCGGACGCATCATTCCCTGCTGAAGGCGCTGGTCGAAGGATGGCAGATCTCCGGCACGGTATTCGTACACAGCGGTCTTCCATTCACGGTCCTGAGCGCGCCGTATAGCGCGAACGGCCACGGGATTGTACAAGGCAGCGGGCCGCAGTTTGCGAGCGTGGTGTCGGGCCTCCCGCTTTATGCGAACCGTCCTGTAGCCGGAGTGACTCAGCCGGGCACCATTCAGTGGCTCAACCCGGATGGGTTCATCTCCACGGTCGATCCGAGCACGGGCGCCTGTTACGGCGGCGACAACCCCGCGCACTGCCAATTCGGCGATCTGGGGCGCAACAGCCTGCGCGGCCCCGATTTTGTGTGGAGCGATCTCTACGTGACCAGGCGTTTCCGGCTGCGCGAGGGCCTGACGTTGCGCGTGGACGCGCAATTCTTCAACATGCTCAACCATCCCAATTTTGCTTTGCCGTCGGTGGTGACGGGCATACCCGGACAGCCGGCCACACAAACGGGCTTCGGGGCCATCACCTCTACCACGTCGCCTCCCACCGGCCTTCTCGGTGTCGGCTTGGGTGGCGACAATTCTCCGCGCATGATCGCCGTCCAGTTCAAGCTGGAGTTCTGAGCGGTGATTTGACACGGCGCGCCTACGGATTCGTGACGCGCCACGCGCGGACACGCGAGGTCGCAGCGCAGGGCGTTCGCCGCCGGACCGGCCGGCCGCCTCGCCCGCCGATGGGCACCGCGCAGCCCCAGGGTGATCGGCCATATTAGGGCCTGGGTTTCGCTGGCACTTTCAGAACGATGCGTCGATAGGAGGTTAGGCGGGGCGAGCCATCGTCAGTTACGGCAAGGATGATGTGCGCTGTTCCGGGCCCCGAGCACGGCATGTTTGGAAACCATAGCGGGCGGCACGGTGAAGTTGCGGTGGCAATCGCTTTCGACGTGTCCGCGGCGGTAATGCTGAGCGCGGCAAGGTTCGTGCCGGTGCCACCCGCCTCGGCGTAATGAAACCAGTTGTAAGTAAGGTGCTGGCCGTCCGGATCGTGCGACTGGCTGCCGTCGAGCACCACTGGTTGGCCGAGAGGCGCGTCGATCTCAATGGCCGCAGTCCCAGTGTTTCCATTCACTACAGCGATCGGGTTGTGATTGGCGTGGCTGTAGTCGGCGAAGGTCCACTTCATCCGTGCGGCAAAGTCATGCTGGAAAGCTTCACGCCATCGCCAGATGGTCGCCTGGTCGGATACGTACTGCCGGCCGTCGGCACCGGTTACCGTGTCCTGGGATGTGACGCGTGAGAACATATCGCCGCCTTGCGTCCAGATGGTGTGCGTTTCTCCGTATGGCTGACGCCAGACATAACGGCCACCCCAGCCGCCCCAATCGGGCCTCTGCCACGAATTCAGACCGTTGTCGATCAGGCCCAAATAGGACGGCGTATCACCCTCCATGATAAAGAGAAACTTCGGATACATTTTGCCGAGCGGCCCTTTGCTCCGGATGTTTTCGTCGAGCCATTCGTTCGTGACGGTCGTGAAATCGGCGCCAGCGCCATTGCGATAGTAGCGATCGCCGCTGATGCCGGTCCACGTGGCGTAGTAATATTCGCCGCCGGTGGGTGAGGTGGGTTGGACGACATAAAACAGCCCGGGAAATTCGCGGCGAATCCATGGTCCCGCGTCGTCCTGATCGGAAATCGAATAGACGCGCAACCTGGCGACGAATCGATCGACCTCAGCCGGCGGCCGGGCGGCGCGCACGCGCATCAGAGCCTGCGCCAGCGTGTTGGCCCCTCCCCAGATGCAAACCCACAGTGGACGGGCGTCCTGACGATCGCCCGCGTCAATGATGGCCTGCGCGCCTTCCGATATCCTGCCGGGGCCTGTGGCTGCCATACCGTAGCCCGTTTGCCCGGTGAAAACGCGGCGGTCGAGATCGTCGGCAGTGGGCCAGCCTTTGGCATGCAGCAGGAGATTTTCGCGCACCTGCCCGTACGCGCGAATCAGCGCGCGCATTGTCTCCGGATGAACGGCTGTCTTTTGCCAGGTGGACGTGGAAGCCACCAACGCCTCGACGTCGATCTGATTGGAATAGAGCAGTAGACGAACCAACGACATCTGGTCGTCCGGTTCGTTGCCGATGTCGCTGATAATCAGCGCGCGGGGATGCCCCTCGAACGTATCGGGAGGCGTTTGCGCCCAGACATTGAACAGTACACACACGGCGCAGCCGAACAGAATTCGGGTTGAGGTTCTCATGCCTGCACCCCGGGCCTGTATGCGCGATGACGCGCGGTCCCGGCGCACCACGTTTGGCGTCTGACAGGCGGGCCGCAAGTTGACGTTTCGACAACGCGATTGGGTGTCACCGAAAGAACCAGCCAACTGCGACGGCAACTATCGTAAGCTTTACCAACCACCCGATCGCGTAGGACACCACAAACGCGCGATGCAGTTTCATGAACGCGGCGTTGGTGAGGATCAGCGGCAATGGGCCGATCACCCACACGGCAAGAGCCAGTTTGAGCGCGCTCGTTAAAGAATGAAGACCCAGGCGGGCGATGACATAGGCAAAGACACCGCAGGTCAGAAATGGTAGCGGACTGGCCACAGCAATCGCTCTTCTTTCGCCGCCCTGACGCCAAATTTCAGGGTACGTATAGCGCCGATGCAGCCAATCTCCAGCAAAGAACCAGTCGGTGAGGGACGTCACGATACCGGTGCCAACAACGATTGCGGCGAGCCGCATCCAGTTCATAACACTTCCCTTAATCCAGAATCTTGAATGTGGGTATCCAGTTCCGGTTAGTATACACCCAACTGCCTCCGCAAACGGTTTTGTTTTCATGCGAGCTGACGCCAGCCCAGAAGAGGCCAGTTGTGCAAGGACCCCATAGCCAGGTGCACAATGCCTTCGCGCGGAACCTGTCGCTGACGTCGCCGCTGGGCCACCTGGTGTTTATGCCTTCTCACGCCAGACCGTTCAACGGAACCTCTACCAAATCCCGCTGAAGTAGTGGTGGTCTGTAAGGATCCGGTCATAGACAGCCCAACTTGATATATTATGCTGCTCCATCGAAGTTCAGACAGCGTCGTCCACCCGCAGCTGCAGCCCACCACGCTCGGCGCCGGCCCGGGCATCAGGGAGTCGTGTATCGCCGTGGCGGCGCACCGCTCTGGTTTGAGGTGGCGCACCTGCGGATTCGCGATGCGCCACCGCGCGGCCATGCGCAGGCGCAACGCGGGACGCTTCGGCGCGCCGGACCGGGCCGGCCGCCTCGCCCGGCGATGGGCACCGCGGCGTGCGTCGCCGACTCTGATTTGAGGCGGCTCGCCTTCAGGCCACATGCCCTAAGGGTAACGTCGCGGCCCACAGATCGTTAAGGTTACGCGCCTCGTGTCCGAAATTCATAGTGCTCGATTCGCATGACCGCTGCCCCCGCTTCACTTCGGATTACGCAGCCCTGAACAATCAACTTAAGAAGGCAGGTATCGTCGAGTAGTGCCGGCCAGTTCACCGAAAGTTCGACCAGGGTTCCGGGACGCAGAGCATCTTCGGTTGTGAATCGGACTCCCTTGCTGCTGATATCTAGAGTCCTCCCCAGACCGCGGGTTCCCCCTCCAGCCAGGCATGTATAAGAGACGTCCCGCTCAATGCGAAACCGCTGCCGGGACCGTCTCTCGGCATTGTCGTGACTCGTTCTCTTTCGTGACACGGGAAAAACAACCAACCGTGAGCGAACTCTAGCAGCCGAGGATGGGCAGGTTCAAGATGCTTCTAGTCGCCGTGGAAGGTTCACTTTGGAGTACGGAACGACAATCCTGGAGGGCCAGCCCGCGCGTCGCCCACATGCGTCGCCCACGGCCTGTTCTGCTGTCGGGTTGCGTTCAAGGCGCGGCGTGGCGACGGAGGTTCGATTTGAGGCGGCGCGCCTGCGGATTCGCGTGCGGTCGCAGCGCGGGACGTTCGACGCCGGATCGGGCCGGCCGCCCCACCCACTGACGGGCGGGTGCCACAGCGGTCACGCGCGATCGCAGCAGTAAGCCGCTCGGCGCCGGACCGGGCCGGCCGCGTCGCTCGCCGAGGCGCCGTGTCGGGACCGCCCTCCGCAGCAGGGTGGCAGGTGCGGTTGCCGGACTCCGCCGGACGCGCTGGCCGGGTTCCCGCCCGCCTAGTTCGACGCGGTGCGCGCCGGCGCCTGGTCGAGAACGCAGGTTTTTCAAAAGACATGACGCAGGCGGAAATAGGGGTCATTACGGCGGGGTGCGTCGGCGCGCTTAGCCGACCTTGACGGTTGGGACTGGGGCGCACACGATCGTACCTTGGTGTTCGTACGGAGGCGGGGATGTCTCTTTTGTGAGAACAGCGCGCCGTTCTATTTCGTGTAAACGGCAGTTCTTTCCTTGGGGAGTTCCCGCGCCAACGGCAAGCTTGGCGGCAGGCGAAGCAGACCAACAAGCGTAAGCCGGAATTACTGATTAGCGGTGCTGAGCGGCCAGCTTGGTGTTCATCATGCGGCTGCCTGACCCGTACGGCACGCCCATGATGGTCAGCGTGTCGCCTTTGGTGATCAAGGTTATCAACTGCGCCTGGGTGAATGGTCCCACACCGGCCGTGTTGGTTATGTAGGTGCCGGCGGTCGGCTGGTACAGCAGCGCGGTCACTATGCTGTTAATGGTGCCGTTGGCGATCAAATCGATGTTGCCGGCCGCGGCGACGGTCTGCAGGGTGTTCCAATCGCTTTGCGCCGCCGTGGTGCCGACGGTCGTCGAAGTGAGAGTGCGCGAATACCCGGTCGCGGGAGGTGTTCCGGTGTCGAAGCACAGCTCGTATGCTTCAACCTGCTCATCCAGTATCTCAGGGGACGGTTCCCCGCTTCCGGTCACGGGTTTGAAGAAGACACCGAAAGACCCCTGGTGGGCCTGGTTGGCCAAGCCGGCGATGTTTCCCTCATGACCGTAGCCGAAGCCGTTGACGCTCACCGCGCCGGCTTCGAAGTTGGCATTCGTCTTCCAATACATGTTGCGCAGATGCGGAACCTTAAGCGGCTGGTCGGCGCCGGGTCCGTTGCCGAATGGGATGCGCACTATCAGGTTCGTTCCTGGAGCGTATCCCGGGACGGAGGCCGGGACGGTGTGGCAGAAGGCGCACGTCTGGGTGGTGTCGCCGGTGTGCTGGAATTGAACGGTCGTAAATGTGGTGTATCCGGTGTTCGGGTTGGCGGTAACACCCGGACGATCCGGCAGTGCGATTGAGTCCGGTAGAGTGCCATCCAGGTTCTCATTTGGATTCGGCTGATACACGATGGTGTTGATGAAATTCGTGAAGGCGGCCATATCCGCGTTCGAGAGTTGCGAACCGCCCATGAGACCAGCGAAGGCCCCGTTAAACGCAGCCAGGTCTGGCTTATCACCGCGCCAGTGGTATGGCTCAACATTGGCCAATCCGCGCAGGCTTTGGGTCGTCATGGGGCCCTTCATTGGGTGAAATGTGAAGAGCGGGTTGGGCTGGCCGGGTTCGTTGAGATAGGTATAGCTACCGGTCGGGTCGCCCAGATTCCAGGCCAGCAGGTCGATTTCGGCGTCCACATGGCAGGAGGCGCATGAATTCGTGCCATTGCCCGACAGCTTGGCATCGTACAGGAACCCGCGCCCGTTGCGGATCACCGCCGGCGTGGGATCGGTGGAACCGCAGGCGATCTCCTCCACTATCGAGCTGTTAGCAAGGTTGACCACAGAAATCGTGTTGGAGATGCGGTTCAATACGTAGAGCACGTTGGCCGGACTCAACGCCAGGCCGCGCGGGCCGCGCTTACTGGCCGGATTTGCGATGGAACCAATGGCCTGCGGGTTAATCTCAATGAAGCTCGAAACGGTATTATTGGTTGTATCGAAAATGCCGACCCGGTCCGTTCCGAAAGCCGCTATGTAGAGGTAACGGCCAGTCGGCTCGAAAATGATCGCTGTGGGCATCGCCAGAGCCGTGGCCAGCGCTGCCGGATTGGGCAGTTGGCCGTAGTCGATGTTCGGATTCAAGTCGAATATCTGCGACTGGCCGTTGGAGACGTTTACAGCGGTGATCTGGTTATTCACATCGTGGCCGTTCAACGCAGTCTGGAAATTCACAAGGTTGAGCGCATCCATGTTGGCCACATATAGATTGCCCGTTGCGGGGTTTACCGCCAAGCCCAGGTTGTCCGTGCCCAGGTGAGAATAGTAGCTCACAGTAAAGTTGGTGACATCGATGGCGGCCACGTCGTTGTCCGGCATGGTGTACTTGATAACGCTCGACCATGTGGAGTCCGAAGCGTCTACAATCAGCCCGACAGTGGGCGGCAGGTTACCCGTGGTTTGAAACAGCGGGTTCATGTTAGACGGCCAAGGCGTCTGATTCTGCGGGAGTCCCGGCGCGGTGTTCGGAACGATGGTCGAATGGTTCCCGGACAGGGCGAAAGCGGCATAGACCGTCGTTCCGCTCTTACTCACGGCGAGCGCCCGCGGCTCTTCCCCGATCAGTCGAAACGACTTGACCAACGCGTGCGTGAAGGCGTTGTAGACGTTTACGAGATTAGTGCGGGCGACGCTGACGAAGGCTAGCTTGCCGGTGAACACCACATCGGCCGGCTCGGCTTTGGCGTAAATGGTATCGGTAACAATTCCTTGCGAAACCGAAACGACACTGACGCTGTTGGAAATTTGATTAACCACCCAGGCTTCGTTGTTGCCTGCGACGTGGGGGTTGATGTTGACCGAAACCGGTTCAATGCCCACGGGTATTTCGGCGATCAACCCCGGGCTCGATGGCGAATATGGCGATGTGAGGCTGAAGACAGACAGGGTTCCATTCGGAGTGTTAACGGCAAACAGGCGAGTGCCGTCCGCGGAAATTCGAATAGGATTGGTCTGCGCGCCTTCGAAATTGACGAAAGCGCTGGGCGATACTTGTGCCGCTAGAGGCACAGCCGCGAGTGCCGCAACAAATACACCCAGCACCCCTGACTTGTTAACTCTCATCATGCCCTCCCAGATTACTTCTCGACCCAAACACGTAGCGCGGATGGGCTTCAAGAGTATCACGGCCATACGCACAGGGTCAATAATCCAGGGTACGGTCGGCCGCCAAGTAAGCTGGGAGTGCCTTCCCTCAGAGGAGGAGGACGGCGGCATCCTTTTAACCGAACTGAAGGAATTCTGCCGGCGTTCGCAGTGGACCTAAAAGGCCTTGCGCCCTGTGCCCTGCGGCATGCAGCAGACGCGCAGGAGGAAATGGACGCCCTACCGCGCGGCACTCGCGTCGCTCAGACCCGCCGCGAGCCACCGACCGCTGCGGCCGCGGATGACGACGCGGCACGGTGGCCACCCCGCGGTCGCAGCGCAAGACGCTCAGCGCCGGACCGGGGTGGCCACGTCACCCGCCGATGGGCACGGCGTAGCCCATGCGGCGATCGGCCAGAGGGCGGCAGGCGTCACCGTGGCGGCGCAGGCTTTGATTTGAGACGCCGCGCCAGCGCATTCGTGACGCGCCACCGCGCGGCCACGCGCGGCCACGCGCGGTCGCAGCGCGCGACGTTCGGCGCCGGACCGGGCCGGCCGCCTCGCCCGCCGATGGCACCGCGTAGCCGTTGTGGCGGTCGGCCATCGGGCCGTCGACGTGGCGGCGCAGGTTCTGCTTGAGACGGCGCCCAGCGGATTCGCGACGTGCCACCGCGCGGCCAGGCGAGTCGGTCAGCGCCTGCTGACAGGCAGCCAGGTGAGGCAACTACCTTGGCTGGCCGGGAAAAGCACCCAGAAGTCAGCGGCGTCTCACCCACATTGTTGCTCCTTCATTCTAGCCCGTGACACATCGCCGAGCCCGCACACCCGTAGCCAAGCGATGCGCGGCAAGCTAGCATATGGCCATGTGGGTGGACCTGTTGCACGGGTTGCGCGCGTTGCGCCGCAATCCGGTCTTCACCGCAGCCGCCGTGCTGTCGCTGGCGCTTGGAATTGGAGCTAATACCGCTATCTTCTCGCTGCTGGATCAAGTGGTACTTCGTTCACTTCCGGTGGCGGACCCGGAACGGCTGGTGGCGCTGCACGGCAGCTACTCGGGCCCAGGCGAAAGCTCGTCGGCCTGGTCAACTAATTCCGAGTCCGTTTTCCCGTATCCGCTGTACCGGGACCTGCGGGATCGCATCCCTGCGTTTGCCGGCATTCTGGCGTGCGCTGTAGCGCCGGCGCGCGTCACCTGGCAGGGCAGCACACAGGCGGCTCAAGCGGAAATGACGACCGGCAATTACTTCACTACGTTGGGGGTCACCGCGACACTCGGCCGCGTGATCGCGTCGGAAGACGACGGCCTGCCCGGCGCGCATCCCGTCGCTGTGCTCAGCCACGGTTTCTGGACGAGCCATTTCGGCGCGAATCCAGGCATCTTGAACCAGTCAGTCGCCATCAATGGACACCCATTCGTGGTGATCGGAGTAGCCAGCCCCAATTTCAACGGACTGGTGCAGGGCGAATCGCCCGACCTCTTCTTGCCCATCGCCATGCAGCGAACCATCACCCCGACCCAGAATGTGCTCGAAGACCGCACCCATAGTTGGCTCAACTTTTTCGCCCGCCTCAAACCAGGCGTAAGCGTCGCGGGCGCACAAGCGGCTACAGACGTGGTATTTCATGCGATCCTAGACGCCGATCTGCGTCAAGGCAGTGCTCCGCCCGAGCCGAAGGACCGGGCAGCCCTGCTCAAGAGCCGCATCGAACTGCGTCCCGCCGCGCACGGCATCACCGAACTCCGTGAGAAATGGGAAAAACCGCTCAGAGTGCTGATGATCATGGTTGGTCTGGTGCTGCTGATCGCCTGCGCGAATGTGGCAGGCCTGCTGGTGGCGCGCGGTGCGGGTCGCCAGCGGGAAATCGCTATCCGGCTGGCACTGGGCGCCAAGCGCTGGGTGCTGGTGAAACAGTTGCTGCTGGAGGGACTGCTGCTGGCCATGGCGGGGGCGGCAGCCGGGCTGCTGGTTGAGCATTGGAGCACGGTAGGACTGCTGCGCATCCTGCCGCGGGATGCCGCCGGCGGATGGCTCTCCGGATCGCTCGACCTGCGGGTGCTGGTCTACACCTTGGCGCTCTCGGTGGTCTGCGCGCTATTGTTCGCTCTAATCCCGGCGCTGCAGGCGACCCGGCCTGATGTCGCTGGAACGCTAAAAGACCAGGCTTCAAACGTGCCCACCAGCGGTAATTCCACGAGATTACGGCGCGTACTGGTCACGCTGCAAGTGGCGCTCTCCCTTCTGCTGGTGGTGGGCGCGGGACTCTTCAGCGCCAGCGCCTTGAATCTGCTGAACGCCAACCGCGGTTTCCGCACCGAACGTCTATGGATGTTCTCTGTGGACGCCACACTTATCCGCAACGGGTCAGCGGCGGCTAGCGCTTTCTACCACGATCTGCTGGAGCGCCTAGCCGCGCTTCCCAACGTAAGCGGAATTGCTGCGAGCGACGGCGGACCGTACAGCGGCGCCGGCTGGGGCATGGGCATTCGGGTGGAAGGTTACCAGGCGGGTGAGAAGAGCTTCGCGAGTTCCTCGTTTGAAGCCATCAGCCCCGGCTATTTCCGTGCCCTGGGAATCCCGTTGCGCGCCGGCCGCGAGTTCAATGATCGGGACTTAGCCGCCAAGGCCGTGGTGGTCAATGAAGCGTTCATCAAGCATTATCTGCCCAACCAAAACCCTCTCGGCCGGCACTTGGGGATTGGCGGTCCCCAGACGGCGCTCGACCGGGAAATCGTGGGCGTCGTGGCGGATACTCACACCAATGTGCGGCGTAAGGTGTATAACACGGTTTATTTCCCTTATTCGCAACGGGAGGCTCCGGCGCGCATGGTTTTCTACGTCCGCAATATTGGGAACGAGAACGGCTTGGCCGCGGCCATCCGCCGGGCCGTGCGAGAAGCCGACGCCGGCTTGCCGGTTCCGGACATCCAGCCGCTCGAACTGCGGATTCGCGACTCGCTTTACACCGAGCGACTAGTCGCTGTTCTAGCGAGCGCGTTTGGCATCCTGGCAACGCTACTTGCGGCGCTGGGGATTTATGGCGTCATCGCCTTTGCGGTCGCTCGGCGCACCGCCGAGATCGGGGTACGCATGGCGCTCGGTGCCCTGCCCGCCGCCGTGCTGCGGATGGTGCTGCTGGACGCCGGCCGCATGGTAGCGGCTGGCTTGGCGATCGGCTTGGGGGCGGCGTTTGCGCTGAGCCGCTATGTGGAATCGCAGTTGTTCGGCATCCGGGCGGCGGACCTGACCATCTACGCGGGCGCGGCGGCCGCGCTTGCCGCGGTGGCGGCTCTGGCGGCTCTGGTGCCAGCCTGGAAGGCTTCCCGCATCGACCCGATTTCGGCGTTGCGATACGAATAGGCGTCAGAGCCGGCGGCGCTCCAGCTCAGTCTTTTCCGGACGGGCCGGATGCCGCGCCCACGAGGAATCCCGCGAACCCAGCCTGGGCACTGCCTTCCGCGCCCGGATGTCCCGCGATCGGCCACCGTATCCGGACCGCGCTCCGCAGGAGGTTGGAACCGACGCCTCGAGATTGAGCGGGAACTCGTAGCGGAAGCCCGCTACGCCAAAACGAAAGAGCAGTGGGAAGCGGAGCTGCGGTCGCCGGATTTCCGAAAAACATGACGCAGGCGGCAATTGGGGTGCGTCGGGCCGCAAGCCGGGCGGACTCCCGCCGACGGCTGGTATAATTCTCCCGACCCCACAAAATATTGAGGTTTTGGCAGGCTTGCCTTGCCGTAGACGGTCGATTATGCCCAGGCTGAAGCGGGTGTACGCGTTTGTTTGAGCACAACGACTTACAAATCGCCTTTGGAGGGGTTTTTGCCCACCCCTATTTCGCAGCTGCGTCGAGCTTTTTCACGACCCGCCGGATAGTGCGCGAGCTGATGCCGTACTTCTTCGCCAGCGCCGGCCAGCTCATGCCGCGTTTGCGGTCCGCCAAGACCTTCCAGCGCGCGAAAACCTTGACCGGGCGCCCGAGGACCTTACCTTTGTTGCGGGCCACGGCTAGGCCGGCCTTGGTGCGCTCGCTGATGCGGATGCGCTCCTGCTTGGCGATCCAGGCCGCGATGGCGATCATTAACTCGCCCATGGGACCCGTGGTCCTAAAATGCGGTTCGCTGAAACTCTCAAACTGCACTTTGTACCGCAGCAGCTTCTGGATGTGGATGAAGGTCTCGGCCACGCCCTCGCGTGTGAAGCGGTCGAGCGCCCACACCAGCACCATGCCGAACTCGTGGCGGCCGGAATCCTGGAATAGCTTCTGGAACTGCGCGCGGTCGCTCGAATTGCCCGACTCGTAATCGATGTAGACGACGGGCTCCCAATCGCTGTCGAGGCAATAGCGCTTCAGGACGGCGATCTGGTTCTGCGGGTCCTGGCCGCTGTAGCAGACGCACGTGCAGGGCTTATCTTTGCCGTGCGGGTGGGCTGTACAGGACGTGCCGCCGCCCGTGTGGTCTGACTTGGGGTGGCTGCAGAGGTTGCACTTCTCTTTGGATACTCGGGCATAGATGGCTGCTCGCATGATTAAGAATTCGACGCTATCGCGGCGAGCCCAGGGCGACGCCGAGTTCGACGCCGAGATCGGTCGCTGCTGGCCGAGGGCGCCGCCGCGAACCCGCATCGCGGGATCTATCCGAAATCATTGCCCATCTTTCGAAATCATGGGCGGTCTTTCCGCCCAGCGTCGGCGGCTGGTGTCC
>Ga0209579_10001836_pt1 | contig 17025 bp, 27 predicted proteins | sample Coa_R1_2_FD_187152 | JGI IMG/M metagenome (GOLD analysis project Ga0209579, IMG submission 187152) | Surface soil microbial communities from Centralia Pennsylvania, which are recovering from an underground coalmine fire - Coalmine... | ecosystem: Environmental > Terrestrial > Soil >... | reverse complement strand
CCCGCCGGCGGCGGGTATACCGCTGCGCGGATACTTGCCCCGCTTCGCGTTGCAAGATGTGAATACTTGGGTCGCGGTCATGAATACTTACATGCCGATTCTATACTGTAAAGCCACGGCCGCGCTACTAGGCGCAAGCAATGGCGCAAGTAATCGACGCTACGCGCCGACCCTCGGCCGTGGTTGCTGTCGCTAGTGGGAGAGAACCCGTTGACGCCTCAGGCGAACGCGGGAAGGTGGGTGAGGCCAGCGGCTCGTAACCGCTGGCCCCCTGAAGGCTTAGGAAACCGAGTGTGATGGCAAGTCACGAAACCCAAACCAACAGACCGCCCGGTCCCCAACCGGCGGCGGCGACGCAGAAGATAGCGAACGCTGAGTCCCTTTCAAGCCTAGCTGTTCCTGGCCTGGTGGCGGGCGGCCTCAGGCAACCCCGGCGCGTGGCCTCGATCACGCTGCCCGATGGCCGCCAGCTGGAGGCGGCGGACCTTGTGCCACTGTGGGGCGACGACTTCACCGATCCCGAGCGCATCCACCTGATAACCCGCCAGCGGCCGGCCAAGGCGGCCGGGGGCGGCGACGACGACGCGGCCCCGCCCCCGGAGCGCTTCAAGGTGGACCCGCGCGGCTTCCCTCTGGCGCTCGCCTACTCCAGCCCCGAGCGGGCCGAGGCGGGGGGCGCGGCCGAGGCGGCGCGCGTCACCGTCGCCTGGTCAAACCGCCGCGAGACGTTCGGCGAGCATACCGTGACCATGAAGGACGTGGACTCGGGCGACTATCTGCACACCTTCGGTTCGCCCGCGATCTCGACCAAGCGCGAGCAGGCCCGCTTCGCCGATATCCTCAAGGCCCAATGCTCGGCCCTGCCCTTCCGCCTGACACCCGCGCTCACCGGCTGGGGCCTGACGCCGGCCGGCGCACCGCGCTACGTCATGGAGGACCGCGCCAGCTGGTGGCGGCTCGATGACGACGGCGCACCCGTCATGGATGGCGCCAAGGCCCCTCCCGAGGCCCCGAGCTTTGAAGACGTGGCGTTCTTGGTCAACGCCTGGTCGGAATGGGCGCCGGACGGCCGAGGCGTGGCCGCGCTAGCCTTCACCATCCGGGGCCTGTTCGCGTCCCTCCAGCGTGTCGGCTCCAGCCTGGTCCTGACCGGCGACACCGGATCGGGAAAGACAACCGTGGGGCGCTTCTGCCTAGGCGTGCTGGGCGCGGTTCCGGCGCACGCCAGGCCAACGCTCACCTTCACCGCCTCGGCGGCCGCCATGAAGGCTAAGCGGGCCTGGCGCAACGACCTCCCGAGCGTGTTCGATGATTTCCACAAGCTGGCCGGCGAAGGCTCGGCGGCGCGGCTGTGGGATGCAATGGACGCGATCCTTCGGGCTGTGGCCGATGGCGACGAATGGAACGCGCGCGGCACCCGCTCGGGCGGCCTGCGTGAGCCGGTCTACCTCAAGGGCGCCGACATCTTCACGGGCGAGCTTATCGAGGGGTTTCTAGCCTCAGCCGAGCGGCGTATGGCCTGGATCGGCTACGCCGACGACCGCAACTCCGACGACCTCTATGCGGCCTGGGACACCCTACAAGCGATTTGGGAGCGGGTTGGCCATGCCGTGATCCGTTGGGCGCTGCCGATGTTCGCGCGGCCTGGCGAGACGCCTGGCGAACACCTGCGGGCCTGGCTGGAGCGCACCGACTCGGCCTGGGAATCCGCGCTCTTTGACACCCTCTGCCGGGCGCTGCCGGCGGCCCCGCAGAAGTTCGCGCGCTCGATTGCCAAGGCCTGGGCGCCGATGCTGGCCGGGGCCTCCGTGGCCGACACGGCAATCGGCGCGGCCGAGGGGGATGGGCCTTTCGTGGAAACCCTGCGGCCGGTCCTGGCCACGCTCGCCGCGCGCCAGCTGGAGCGCCTGGCGAACGGCGCCGGCACGGCGGCCTTTGATGCCGATTTCTTCCGGCTGGCGCTGACACCGGACAACCTCTTGGCCGATGCCGAAACTGGCGCACCGTTCGCCAGCACCGATGCTGTCGACTCGGCCTGGCTCATGCCGATTGGCTACCAGTGGAGCCCCGGCTTTGGCGGCGGCTTCACGACCAGCGGCCGCACCTTCACCGGCTGGCGCAACCGCGCCAAGGGCGAGGATTGGATTCTGCCGGAGGCCTATCTGCTCGCGTGCCAACGCCGGGCGCGGGCGCTGGGCCAGGTCTTCCCGCTCACCGCCCAAAGCCTGCCGGCGCACCTGGCGCGGCTGGGCGTGATCCTCCCCGGCCACGACGGCCGCCACACGGCGGTTTTCCGCGTGCCCGGCCTGGGCGCGCAACGCGTCATGCGCTTCCCGCTCGACGCCGCACCGGACGCCGAGCCGGCCCCGGATGCCGAGCCGCTTGCGCCCGACGCGATTGCACGGCCGGCGCTGCAACCGCTGCAACCGCTGCAACCGCTGCAACCGCTGCGGTTTCGGGGTAGCGGTTGCGGAGAAAGCCTTTCAAAACAAAGCGCTAAGGTGCCTGCAACCGCTGCAACCGCTAAAAATCGCGACTCGCGCATGGCGCGCGTGAGTCCGCCGGCCGAGGAAATCCCGGCGCAAGCCCCAGGGAAGCCCGTAGAGCCGCCTTCCGCGCCTCCGGTAGGTGGACACCTAAAAACCGCCAAAGGGCCTCCAGCGGCCTCCCCTGGCCGTTTACGGCGGCAATCAGCGGCCGCCACCGCCTTGATTGTGCTGGATCGGGAAGGTGCGGCCATCTGCTACGGCGCCGCTGCAACCGCTATCGAGCCGCACCATGCGGCGAGCGATCCGGGGCGCGTAAAAAAGGCTCCGCTACGCGGGGGCAAAAAAGGCGAGGCTTTGGCGGCGCTTTTGGATTGGGCCAAGGCCAAGGGGGCTGAGCAAATCGTCATCACCCGTTCATGGGCGCTGGCCGCCGGCCTGCCGGCCGCCGATCAGATCGGAGGCGAAGGCCTGGCGCACGCCTGGGCGGCGCTGCCGCCGGCCGAGCGGGGCCGAGGCTGGACGCTGCGCCAGCCTGGCGAATTGCGATGGTCGATGTGGGCGACCCCCTCGGCCGGTGGGCGAACGATTGAGATTGTGCTGGCCTGCTATGACCCGCGCATCGCGCTCGGCGAGGAGACGGCCGGCGACCTGGCGGCCAGCCTGGCGCTATTCCGCCAGGCCATGGCTGGGCGCGGCCGAGCCGGCTTTGCCTATCGCCAGGGGCCGGGCCGCACCTTCCTGACCACCTGGCAAGCGCTGTCGCGTGATCCTGGCGCGCTCGACGTGACCCAGGCGCTCAACCCGGCTGACTTCCCGCCCCCGGCGCACGCCGTTCCCGAGCCGGCCAGCGATATCGGGTGGATGCGCGGCCCGACCGAGGCCGAGCGCCAGGCGACGACGTGCGTGGTGATCGACGGCAATTCGCAACACCTTCGCGCAATGGCCGGGCTTGTCGTCGGCCTGGGCGAGCCCGTGCATCACGACGCGCCAGCGTTCGACCGCAAGCGGTTCGGATACTGGCGGCTCAAGTGGGCGGCCCCCAGCTGGCCGGCCACGCTGCCGCCGCTAGGCTGGCCGCTCGCGCAAGGCCAAGACGGTTGGCTGACAACCGAGGCTGTGGCGCTGCTCTGTGACAGTGGGGCCGGGGCGATCATCACCGAGGCCTGGCTTTGGGAGACCAGCGGCCGGGCGCTCGACCGCCTACAGGAGCGGTTCCGCGACGCGCTCTATCGGCTCAAGGTCGACTCCGATAACGGAGTTACGGGCGCAACTGGCGCGCTCAAGCTTCTGAAAACCGTCTACAAAGCCGGCGTGGGAAGCTGGAGCATACGCGAAAACCGCACCCTTGATCGGCCCGAGCCGATGCACCGGCCGCACTTCCGTCATGCGATCATCGGGCGCTCGACGGCGCTGCTCTTGCGCGACCTGGCGGAGAAGGCCGGCGCGCACCCGTTCGCCATCGCCACCGATGGCCTAGCCTTCCTGACTGACAAGCCGGCGGCCGACTTCCTGGCCGGCCTCGGCCTCCAGATCGGCCCGAAGCTTGGCCAATACAAACTAGAGCGGAGCTTCCCGGCGGAGACGATGCTGGCGGCGCTCGATGAGCTTGGGGCGGCCGAGGCGGCCGGCGAGCCTCGACGGCTCAGCCTAGCCAAGCGGGCCGTGCAAAGCCTGATGACCGGCAAGGCTGACTGATGGCGCGCAAAGCCCCGAGCGGTCACGCCAAGCTTGCCCGGCGTGTCGCCGGCATCGGCCCGAAGGCCAAGCTGCCGGCGAAAGGGACCGAGGCCCGCCGGCACTACGACAGCGCCATGCGCGGCCAGCAACGCGCCGAGGCGGGGGGCAAGGTGAACCCCAAGACCGGCCGGCCTGTGCAGAGCCGGCCGAGTCGGCCGATCCAAGAAGCCAAGGCAAAGCAGGCCGCCGAGGACAAGGCCTTGCGGAAGCCAACCGTCACCGTGCGGGGCCTCTCCGTCGTCACCACCATCAACGGCGACAAGCGCTATCAGCGCCGCCGGGGCCTGGGCGACGTGACCATGACGCGGGCGCAGTTTCGGGCGCTTCGCCGCCTCGACCGCGACGAAGACGACGAGTTGCTTTCGATGCTGCTCGAAAACGTCTCCGACAAGATCGCGGACCTTGCGGCCGCGCCAGGCGTGCAAAGCCTCGACATCAGCGATGTGGAGTTTTCGGAAATTGACTGACGACGCCCCCTATCCCGAGCCTGGAAGCGATGTGGAAGCCGAGACGGTCAACGCCGCCGCCGCCTACCTGGCCGCCGACGTGCTGAACACCTTCGGGCCTGACAACGAAGGCGCGGCCATCGCAACGCTCTGCCTGGCGCTCGCTCTGGCCTATTCGATCCGGCCGCCGCTTCGGGCGCACTACGCCCACCCCGAGGCGTTCGCGAGCGCTTGCCGGCGCATCATCCTCGACCTTCTGACCGGCGCCGGCCTCAGAGAAGCCCGAGGAGGCCCTGCGGCGCCGTGACCCTCCCAACCCACCGCCCCCTAGGCTTGACGGCAAGTCACTAGTGACTAGGTTCCGGGGCTAGTCACTAGCGACAAGGAACCCCGATGAACTGCCCCGAATGCCGCACCTATTTCCAACCCCGCCGGAGCGATCAGGCCTATTGCTCGGCCGCCTGCAACAAGGCCGCCGCGACCCGTGAACTCGCCCGAGCCCGGCGCGTGTACCGCGCCCTCTATCACTGGCGGATGCACCGCAAGGCCGAGGGCATCGGGGCCAACATGAAGTTTATCTGCGCCGAAGTGGCCAGCTGGATTCGGGAAGATCGGGAAATGCAGCGCAAGCCGCCGCCGCCCCACGCGCACGACACCGACCGAGGCCACCAGCGCGAGCGCCAGGCCCCCCAGCTGGCCGCCCCCAAGCGTCGCAAGGCGGCCGCCTGATGACCGCTCACCGACTCCCTGACGACGCTTGCCCGTTCTGTGGCCACGTCTGCAACGCGGCCTCGACCCTCGATGGCGACACCGCGCCCCCCGAGGAGGGTGACGCCTCTGTCTGCCTGGAGTGCGGAAGCCTGGTGATCTACGGGCCGGGGCTTCGGCTCCGGCGCCCGACCCGGCGCCAGACGCGCGAGCTTTGCGCCTATCCCGAAGTGGCCGCCGTGCTGAAAGCGGTGGGCGACTTCAAGCGCACCCCCCGAGTTTAGCGACCTGCGGCCGAGAAAGGATCGACCATGACAACGCCGACCCGTTGGAAGCTGGCGAGCGCCCTGATCGCCGCCGGCCTCTACGACCTGGCCGACCGGGCCGTGTCCGGCTGGTACGATGATTTCCTGTCGCCGCTGGCGTTGCCGGCCATGACGCTCGCGGCCGAGCTGGAGCGGATTGGCACGCCTGAGGCGCTCTACGTTCGAGGCCAGGTTATCGCGGGTGAGTTCGACGCGACCGAGGCGGAGGCCAACGCATGGGCCGCGAGCCCCGAGGGCCGCAAGGCGTTCGCGCAGCTGCTCCGGCCGCATTGATCCGAGGATACAGCCGTCGTTTGGGGTTTATCGCCTGGCTCAGCTTGCCTAGGCGAAACCGCCAGGCCTAGGCTCGGCCCGCGCGAACAAGCGCAAGGGTTCGGCCTGGCCGCCCCGCCCCTCCCGCCCTCGACCTAATGGGCCGGGGCCTGGTCAGACCTAAGAGAGCGTCACGACCCTCGAAGGCCTCGGCGGTGGGGTTTGCTTCCCTCGACACCCGCCGGGGCCGCCCTTGGGAGGCCCGCCCTTGCCATTCACCATTCCGGCGTTCGTTCAATATCAATCGCCGATGTTCCCGCTTCGGGGCCTGTGGAATCGGCCGCCCGTGGAGGGTGACCAGTTCGTCAACGCCGAGCTTGACTGGCTGACCACCACCAACGGCGTGAACGCCGTTCAATTCAGCCTCTCCGGCAATTCGCCCGTCGCGCTCTCGCAAATCGTCTCGCTGAGTGTGGACAACGGCCGCTGTGGCGTGGACGTGGATTTCATCTTTCCCGATTCCGGCTTCGTGCTGACCGTCGCGGCGCACAACCAGGGGCTCTATCCGGTCTTTACCAACGCCTTGATGTTCTACGCCTCCGCGCCTGGCGCGGCGGCCGGCGATATCACCATCCTCCAGATTCTAAATTCGGTTCCGCCGCCCGTGCAGCTGACAGCCACCAGCGCGCAAAATCACGCCTCGCTCGGCGGCATCCCGGCCAACGTCAACGGCCCCGTGCAGCTGGTCGCGGCCGGCGTGAGTGGGACGCTCAACACCCTGCAAATCAGCGTGGGCGCGGCGACGACGGCGGCCGCAGGCGCGGCCGCCCTGACCCTCACCGATGGGGCCGGCCACACGCTTTGGCAGACCTATGTGGACATGCCGCCCAACTCCAACGCGACGATTCCTTACAACCTCAACGGCCTGGCGCTGCGCTTCGTCAACGGCCTGGTCCTGACGATTGCCGGCTCAACCCTGACCGGCGGCTATGTCACCGCAAACGCCTTCTACACGGCGCCCTAGAGGAGCCCTTTCGGATGAGCGATCCCAACGGACACGACCCCGACCAGGCCCCCGGCCTGGCGCTCTTTCAGGCCCCGGCGCAACCCACCGGCTCGCTTTGGGGCGACCTCTTGGGCATCGGCCCGTTGCTCAAGGTCGCGAGCGATCCGATGCTCTTGACGCAGGCTCACGCCCTGATGCTCGGCCTGATGAACGCGGCCGCCGCCCTGCCTCGAGTCGAAGCGAAACTTGACCAGCTGCTAGGGGAGCTTGCCCGCCGTGACGATGCATCACGCCGACCCGGACTTACCCTCTTACCTCCAGCTGACGGAGCCCCTGGAGCCGGAGGACATTCCGCTACAGGTGGCGCTCCTGACGATGGAATTGGCGAGCTTGCGGCGGATGCTGGCGCAGCTGGGGAGCCTGGTGCTGTCGGGAGTCCCGGCGGCCCTCGACCTGGCGAGCCTGGAGCCACTGGAGAGGGAGACGCGCCCCGATGAGTGAACACCCCGACCAGGCGGCCAGCCCCGAAGTCACTAGCGACTTGCCGGCCGAGGACTCGGCGGCGCTCGCCGCCAACCAGGCCGAGCGGGCCGCCAACGCCGCGCAAGACGCCATCGTTCATGCAGAGATCGCGGCGGCCGGCGTGGCCCACCAGGCCGCCGCCGAGGTGGCGGAGACGCATCAGGAGCTTGAAGAATGGCGCCAAACATCAACGTCCCGCCTAGAGGCCCTGGAGGCCAATTTCTCCCACGCAACGGAGGAGACGGCCGGCCAGCTGGCCCAGGTCCGCGACCAGCTTTCGTCAATCCTGATGAGGCTTCCCGAGACGCCGGAGACGCCGCCGAGCCCGGAGCCCGAGCCCGCCGCCCCGAGCGCCCAGGCGGAGCCGGAACCCCCCCACCAGGCCCCGCCGGAGCCCGAGCCGGCGGAAAGGGAGGAGCCCCGCAAAAGGGCGCATCGCTGGATTTGAGTAGCCTGGCCGGCGTGCTGCAAGGCTTCCACGCGATCATCGCTTTCCAGCGATCTGAGCCCCACTGGATGCTGACCGATCCCGACGCGGCCAGGTACGCGACCGCGATGGCCAACGCGCTTCGCCATCTGCCCATCAAGGCGGCTCAGAAGGCGGTGGACTATGCCGCCTTTGCTATGGTCGCGTTCTCGATTGAGACGCCGCGCATTGTCGTGTCCGCCCAGCTGGCCGCCCAGAAGAAGGGACAACGCCCAGCGCCCCGAGGCCCGGCGGAAATATTCCAGTTCACCGGAGGCCCCGCCAAGGCCCCAGGAGCCCCGCCTGGCGGCCCGAGCGCCGCAAACGGCTCTGCCCCGCCGAAGGCCCCCGAGGCGGCCCCGCCGCCCTTCCCGCAAAGCGCCGAGGGGTTCGGCCTGGCCCCCGAAGACGGCGAGGGATTTTAGATCCAAATGGCCGGGGCCTTCCGCTTCGCTGGTGGCGATCAAAGGACCACCATCCTCGGCGCCACCGGCTCGGGAAAATCGACCTGTGGCCTGTGGATGCTGGCCCATCAGCGCCTAGACCGCCGGCCGTGGGTCATCTTCGATTTCAAGCGCGAGTCGTTCTTCGACGCCGTGGGCTTCCCGCCGATCCGGCCGCTCGCCCTCGATGACAAGGCCCCGCGCAAGCCGGGGCTCTATCTGGTGAGCCCTCGGCCTGGCGAGGACGACGCCGTTGAAGCGCTGCTCTGGCGCATATGGGAGAGCGAGAATTGCGGGCTTTACGTCGATGAGGCCCCGCTCATGCCGAGGGGCGATGCGTTCCCGGCCTGCATCCAACAGGGGCGCTCCAAAGCGATCCCGATTATCGCTTGCACGCAGCGCCCGGTTGGCGTGGCGCGGGGCCTGTTCTCAGAGGCCAACTTCGTCGCCGTCTACGACGTGCTGGACCGGCGCGATTACAAGCTGATCGAAGGCGTGGTGCCGGCCTCGATGGCCGAGCCCTTGCCGCCCTACCACTGGCATTGGTTCGACCGCTCGCGCCGCACGGTCCTACGGATGGCGCCTGTTCCGCCGCCTGAGCAAGTCGCCGACCAGCTGGCGGCCCGAGCCCCCTACGTCGCCAACGCCTGGCACCCGTTCACCTTCACCAGCCGGCCAGGTGCGGGCCGCCAGGTCGCCGCCAAGCGCGCCGCCAAAGCTTAAGAGTAGCAACCCCGGAGAGCTAAACTATGGAACGCACGATCATCAGCTGGAATCTTCCGAATTGGATCACCGTCATGTTGATGGCCGCCGCCGGCTACGCCGTGCTTGGCTTGACCGCACAAGTGTTCAAGGCCCGAGGGGGCGGTTAGGAGGATTCGAAATGCCTAAGCTTGTTAATTGGGACTTGCTGAAAGAGCCGGCCAACTGGGTCATCGTAGTTCTTATGTTGCTGATCGGCGTTTTTGGGCTGAAGCTTATCACCGCCTCGGCCTCGGCCTGAGTTCCCAGCGTAATCGTGGCCCCTGGCCAGGCGTCACGCGAAACAGCGCAAAAAGGGAACCCACCGCCATGCCCGCGAACGCCACCGCTCAGATGAGCCCGCAACAGCAAAACGCCATCGTGCGCCAGCTGATCCTCCGGGGCGGCCCGCTCGGACAGATGTACTTCCCGCCGGCCGTGGACATGTGGCAACAGCTGAACCCTATTCTGCCCTCGGCCGTGGGGCCTGGCTCCGTCATCACGATTCAGCTGCGCAACGTCGGCCTGGTGAAGCGGCTAATTGTGCAGTTCTCCGCCACCATCACCGCCGGGGCTGTCTCGGCTCAGACGCTCACGCCGCTCGGCCTGGCGAACCTGATTTCCAACGTCACCTTCATTGACCTCGGAAACAACACCCGCATCAACACCACCGGCTGGCACCTCAACGTCGTCTCCAGCGTCAAGCGCCGCCGCGTGTTCACGGCGGCCTATGCGAGCGACACCCCCAACGGGTTCGGCAACGTCAACAATCGCGTGATGTATGCCCCGCCGACGCTGGCGGCCAACGCCTCGACGCCGGTTCGCTTCATCCTCGAAATCCCGTTTGTGAAGAACAACCACGACTTGCGGGGCGCGATCTTCGCCGACGTGACGAACGCCGTCATGCAAGTGCAGATCACCCTCAACCCGCAAATGTTCGTCTCCTCGACCGCCGACAAGACGCTTGCGGTCTACCAGTCGGCCGGGGCCGACCTGGCGACCCTCTCGGGCGTCACGGTGCAATGCAATCAGAACTACCTCGACCAGCTGCCGAGGAACCCGCAGACCGCCGCGCCGATCTTGCCGGCGCTCGACCTCGGGACCGCCTACCTCTTGAACAACACCGCCTCGGGGCTTCCCGTCGTCAATCAGGACAACGGCTTTAGCTTCGTCAATGCGCGGTCCTATGAAAGCGTGGCCTTCGTCTACGACAATAACGGAACCCTCAACATCAACGGCGTGGACCTGAATTATGTTCAGGTGACCAGCGCCAACTTCACTCAGATTCTCCGGTATGACGGCATGATGGCGGTCACCACCGAGCGCGATATCCTCGGCTGCGACTTGCCGGCCGGGATGCGTTACCTCGATTTCCGACATCGGCCGATCAACACCGACCAATACGGCAACATGCAGCTGATCGTGAACCCGTCCAGCGTCCTCGGCTCGGCGGCCACCATCCTCTTTGGCTGGGAGGCCTATGGCATCATCGGCCAGGTCAACCAGGCCGGCTCGCTGCCGATGGCCGCCTAAGGGATACCCGAGGAGCGCGAACGGCCCCCCGGCCACCTGGCCGGGGGGAGCGAAAGGGAGAGAGGCCAAATGGACGAAGTTCATTCGGACCTGTTCGGGGTCGAGCAAACCGGCTTCGCCGTAGGGACCGGCGCCGGCCAGCATGGATTCTCCCCGACCTTCGCCGGCAACCTGACAATCTCCGGGGCGGTGGGGAGCCTGTGGGCCTGGCTGAACGAGCCCTTCCAGCGGCCGCTGTCGCCGGTCGGCCTGGCGCTGATCGTCGGCGCCATCCTGATCGCCGTGATCCTGTGGAACTTCATCCTCTACCATATCCGCATCGCCGCCGAGGCGCTGTGACATGGCCGCCAACGCCGCCCCTCCCCCCGCCAGCGCCTCGACGCCTTGGGCTGTCGGCCTATCGGCCGTGGGGGCGGCGCTGACACTGATTTACCTCTCGCAAGGAGTCGTTTCGATGGAAGGCCAACATTGGGTGATGCTGCTGGTGATCCTGGTAGTCGGCTACGTGCTGGGCCGCATGTGGGCGGCCCCGGCCAAGCTGGTCGGGCTCCCCTAGAAGGGCCGAGGCGGTGGGACAGTCCGAGCTTCTGGCCGGCGCCCTGGTGGGCGGCTTCGTGCTGTACCTGGCGATGCAAAATCGCCTGGCGACCTATTGGGCCTTGCTCACCGGGGGAGCCTCGGGGGCCTCCACCAGCGAACAAGGTTCAACCGCGGTTTCGCCGGCCTCGGCCGTTGGCCAGGTCGCCGGCCAGCTGGCGGGGCCGGCGCTGTCGCTTGGCCAGCTGACGCCCTCGACCATCGAAAGCTTCCTAGGGCCGGTGGGCGGCTTCGGGGGGGCGCTCTAATGCCCTTCGTGCTGGTCATCGTCGGCGCGATTCTCGTGGTCACCGCGTTCAACAATTCGCACGGGAGCCTTGGCCAGGCGCTCCAGACCGACTTGCCGGGGTATTTCAAGTGGGGGGCGGCCATCGCCGCGATCCTCGGCCTCGGCTATGTGCCGGGCCTCAAGACCGCCTCACGCTGGCTGCTCGCCCTGGTGCTGCTGGTCATCGTGCTCAAAAACTATTCCGGCATCTTCGCCGGCTTCACCAGCTTCGCGAAATCAGGCCCCGCCGCCACCGACGCCGGGCCTGACATCGCCACCCCCTCGGCCGCGTTCTCAGCCTCGGCCGGTCAATCGACGGCGGCCGCCAACATCGCGGCTGTGGCGGGCGAAGTGGGCGACTCGAGCGCCACCAGCTCGTCGTCGATCCTCGACCTCGGATCGGCCGGCCAGGTGACGTTCAGTCCGCCGGCCTGGCTCTCCGGCCTGTTCAGTCGGGGCGGCCTCACCCAACTGTTGCGACCGGGAGCCTGAGCCACATGCCCAACGTCGGCCCCACCTTCATCGCCGTGATCGGCTCGATTGTCGGCCTGGCCATGCTCGCCGTGCTGGTCAGTCGCAACGCCCAAACCCCGGCCGTGCTGACCTCCGGCGGCCAGGCGCTCGCCAACGTCATCAGCGCCGCCGTCGCGCCGGTCGGGAACAACGCCCAGGCCTCCAGCTTCGGCGCACCCACCGCGCTCGGTTCGTTCGGCTCGTTCCTCAACCTCACCGGCCAATAGGAGGCCCCTATATGTCGCCGTTCCTCGAAAGCCTCACCACCATCAGCGTCGCGATCGTCGGCCTGGCGCTGGTCGCCGTGCTGGTCTCCAAGCGCGCCCAAACCCCGGCCGTGATCCAAGCCTCGGGCTCGGCGTTCGCCAACGCGCTCGGCATCGCCGAGTCTCCGGTCACCGGCGCCAGCTATTCGCCTGTGCTGTCCTACCCCGGCCAGGATATGGCGACCTCGTTCGGCGGCCTCGGATAGGGCCATGCCCTACAAGGCCCGAGCCTTCCCAGGCGGCCACCCGAAGGCCAAGCCGCGCAAGTCGATCCACGACCCGCGCCGGGGGCTTGGCGGCCTAGTCGCTAGTGACTTGCCGGCCAGGCCCAACCCCGAGCGCTCGGACCATCGCGGGGCTTGGGGTGGCCCAGGCCTCCGCCAGCCCGACGATTCCGAGGATTGACCATGCCGACCCGCGCCCCGCTGCCGATCCCCGCCGCCATGCTGCCGGCCGGGCCGCTAGCGCCCTACGATTGGCTGAGCCTTCATGGCGACGAAACCGCCGGCATCGCGCAAGGCGCTGTGATGCGCGGCCACCCTGGCGCGCTCGCCTACTTCCAGCGCCGCCAGATCGAAGGCCCCGACACCATCGCCCAGGCGCTGCCGCTGTGGCTGCAATCACGGCCCTACAGTCGCGGGGCCGGCGCGTTCTCGCCCAAGTTCGGCGTGCTGAACATCAACCCGATTGGGGCCGGCATCTATGCGCCGTTCAAGCTGCCGCCCATCGCCGGGCCAGGCGCTCGCTACGACTTCGGGGCCATCTGGTTCGATGTGCAGTCGATCCCGACCAGCCTGCAAGCCTCGCCCACCATGCCAATCGAGAGCCTGGAAGCGCTGCTCGCGACCTCCCACGTCGGCGCCATGTACGCCACCACCGGCTAGGAGCCGATCCGATGAAACTCAGCCTGGCCTCCGCTGAACATTGGGTTTCCGCCCACCCCACCGAAAGCGTGGTTATCGGGCTCGGCGGCCTGCTCGCCGTCCTCTGGCTGCTCGGCGTGTTCAAGGGGGGCGGATCGGCCGACGCGGCCGCCACCGGGGCCTCCAACCTGGCCGGGGCCTTCTATGCCGCCGAGGCGCAACAGGCCGTGGTCGGGGGGCAAATCCAGATGACGACGCTCCAGACCGCCGCCGCCACCGCCCAGGCCGCCAACGCCGCCAACGCCGCCGTGGCGATCAATGAGGCCAACGCCCACGCCGCGACCATCATCAACGGACAGAACACCGGGGCGGCCTCGATCATGAACCAGTCGAGCAATGACGCCGCCGTGGCGATGAGCGGCAATCAGCTGCTCGCGACCTACTCGAATAACGATGCGGCCGTGCGAACCACCGCGCTTAACACCTCGGCCGCCGTCGCCGTCAACGCCTCCAATAACAACGCCAACGTGCTGGCGACCGCCATGCAAACCGTCGTGCCTCAGGAGCTTGCGGCCGGCGGAACCGGGGCGGCCATCGTCACCCTGCCAGGCGGCCAACAAATCCGCCTGGAGAGCGGGGCGGCCTGGAACCTGGCGAGCCTGGAGGCGCAAGGCTACTCCGCCGACCAGGCCGCCCAGATCGCGGGAGTCCGCTGATGGCCTACACGCCGGCGCAGATTTTCAACGCGCTCACCGCCCAAGGCATCCCGGCCAACGATGCGGCGACGCTTACCCAAATCTCAGGCGCGGAGTCGGGCTTCGGGGCGAAGACCGTCTCGGCCGTCAATCACAACGGCTCAATCGACTACGGGGTTTTTCAGATCAACAATGCCGCCTGGCCGCAATTCGGGGGCCAGGCTGTCGCCGGCCAGAGCCTCGACCAACAGGCCGCCGCCGCCGCCCAAATCTACAATTCCCAAGGCCTCACCGCCTGGTCGACCTACACAAGCGGGAAGTACCAGGCGTTTCCCTCCGGGGCCTCCCCTTCCGCCACCTTGGCCAGCGGCCCCACCGACGCCTCCAGCGGCCTCAACGCCGGCTCGACCTCCGTGGCCGGCGGGAGCCTCGGCGCGAGCCTGACGGCCGCCGCCACCGATGCGGCGACGACGGCCGCCAACGCCGCCCTGATCGCCGCCGGGCTGCCGCCCATCGCTGGCGCCGTCACTGGCGGGGGCGATACCGTCAACGTCGGCCTCTCGCCGCAAGGGGCCTCGACTATCGGCGGCTGGATTTCCGGCATCGAGAAGGCCACCGGAGACGCCTTCAATTCGGCCATCGACCACGCCCTGGCGACTGCCGGTATCAACCTCTCGGCGCTGCAAAATTGGTTCGTGCGGGCCGGCGTGATCCTGCTCGGAATTGTCGTGATCGGCCTCGGCCTGGTCGGCCTGATGTGGGACCACGGCGGCAAGGAAGTGGCCGGCAAGGTCGGCTCGGCCGTGGCCTTGGCCGCTTAGACGCTAGTGACTCCAAAGGAGAGCCCCCAAATGTCCGCCACCACCCAAACCTCCAACGATACACACACCGCCGCGCAGACCGGGCCGGGGCCGCACCCCGACCTGAGCGCCCAGCAACAGCCCGCCGGCAAGGCCAAGGCCGCGCCTTCGGGTAGCGTCTCCGACGCCCTCGATGCGCTAGACGCCGAGCTTGCCAAGCAGACCAGCAACCCGACGCCGGGGGCTTCGCTTTACGGCCTGCTCGACCTCCTCGCGCGTCAGTTCCTCGGCTCCGCCCCGGCGCCAGCCTGGCCAGCTGCGACGCCGCCCAAACCGACGCCGGCCGAGGCCTCGGCCCAGCTGGCCAAGGATCACCCGGCCGGCGAAGGCGACGACAAGGCCAACCAGGCCGATCACCAGGCCGGCAACCGCCAGGCCGCCGACCCGAAAAATGCGGATCCAAAAAAGTGACGCCCGAGCCTAACAGCCGCGACGTGACCGCCGTTACCAGGGGCATCTGTCGCAACATGCAGCTGACCGGCGAGCGCCTGGCGGAGATCAATACCGCCAACGGCGGGCCTGGCGGGCGCTACTACACCGACCCCGCCAGCTTCGAGGCGCTGCCCCTGGCGAGCGGCGGTGGCGACCTCAACGGGAGCGCTAATCAGGCGCTCTTGCTCGGCCAGGCCGGGACCAACGCCACCAGCTATCAAATGCCGCGCAAGTTCAGCTGCTCGGGCAACTTCTGCGGCATCGTCTAGGAGCGACTAGCATGGCCGACGGGTTCAATTTTCAGCCTCGGGTGAAGGAGCCCGAAAGCGCCATGATCCCCGGCATGGCCGCCCCCCAGCCGCGAGTCGCTAGTGACTTGCCGGCCGCCGCCCCGCTCGCCCTCGTCATGCCAACCGGCATGACGCCGACGCCTGGCCCAGGCCCCTACGCCCTGCAAGAACCCGCCGCTTGGGTCTACGACTTCGACCCGGCCACCGGCCAAAGCCGCGCCAGCTTCAACGGCGTGGTGCTGTTCGCTGGGGCCTCGCCTGGCATCGTCACGACCTTCAACGGCCGCTCGGGCGATATCGTCCTCACCGGCGCCGACCTCACCGCGACCGGCGGGGCCGTGGGCGTGGTGGACGGTTCAAACGCCGCCGCCGGCCGGGTAGGGGAGTTCCTGTCGGCTCAAGTGCTCATCGGCTCGGCTCTCGCCCTGGTCTCGGCCGCGACCACCAACATCACCAGCCTGGCGCTCTCGGCCGGGGATTGGGAAGTCTCCGGCAACATCTGTTTCAACATCAATCCGGCCGTCACTAGCGTCTACCTGGTGGCCACCCTCAACACCGTCTCGGCCACCTTGCCGACCCGCCCCAACGGCGGGGCCTTTAGTGAGATCACCACCGCCAACGCCTCGGGCAACCTCATCGGCTCGCTCCCCGTCAGCCCCTTGCGCGTCAGCCTGGCGGCGCCGGCCACCGTCTACTTAATCAGTTACGCCACCTTCATCGGCGGGACCGTCGCGGCCTATGGCTACCTCAGCGCCAGGCGCGTCCGCTAGGAAAGGCCCCCATGCTCAGCCTGATATCGCTCGCGCTCATGCTGCTGATCGTCGTCGGGATCATCTTTGCAATCACCTATCAAATCCCGTTCCCGCCGGGCCTGCTCTGGCTGAAATGGGCGCTGCCGGCGATTGCGCTCGTCGTCGTGCTGATCGTGCTGCTCCACCGACTCGGCCTGGCCAACTGACCAGCTGCTAGGCCTCCACCCACGGCGCCGCTCAGCCCCTCCCTGGACGCGCGAGCGACGCCCAGGCGGCCCGGTCCCCAAGCGTTTCGCCTCCCAGCCGACGCTTGCGGGGCCGGAGCCGCCGGCCGGCCTGGCCGGGGGCGAGCCCCCCACACCGGACCCTCGGCCAGGTTTGGAAATTCAGCCGCCTGGAGGCCCCTTAGGCCTCGACCCTCACCACCCTACCGGCCACCCTGCCAAAGGCCCTCCAGCGGCCTCCCCTGGGGCTCGTTTTCGAGCCGGGCCGGCCCTGGGGACTTTCGCGCATCTGAAGTGCGAGAAAGTCCATGCGCCGGAGCCGGGCGGCCGGGGCTGCGCCTGGCGGCCCGAGCGCCCTTCACTTTTGCGTGTGGCGGCCGCGTCTCCGGGTTTCACCTGGTGCGGCTCTCAGGGTTTCACCTGGTGCGGCTCTCAGGGTTTCACCTGGGAGGGTAGGGAGGCCATAGGCCTGGCGTTGCTTGTTGCACAAGTAAAGGTGTAGGCCACAACAGTATTCAATACACCGACCTCTCTACCTATACTTTACCCGAGTATCGGGTAAGTATCCGCGCAGCGGTATACCCGCCGCCGGCGGG
>Ga0209579_10001834_pt1 | contig 17039 bp, 12 predicted proteins | sample Coa_R1_2_FD_187152 | JGI IMG/M metagenome (GOLD analysis project Ga0209579, IMG submission 187152) | Surface soil microbial communities from Centralia Pennsylvania, which are recovering from an underground coalmine fire - Coalmine... | ecosystem: Environmental > Terrestrial > Soil >... | reverse complement strand
GCAGTTGTAACGATTTCCGGTGGCGAGCCGCTGATGCATCCCGAACTCGACGACGTGATCCGCCGCATTCGCGCCAACGGCATGATCGCCGGGCTCATCACCAACGGCTATCTGCTGGTAGCAGAGCGGATTCAGCGTCTCAATCGCGCGGGGCTGGAATGGCTACAGATTTCCATCGACAACGTAAACCCGGATGAAGTTTCGAAGAAGAGTCTGAAAGTTCTCGACAAGAAATTGCAATTGCTGGCCGAGCGCGCCGACTTTCATGTGAACATTAATTCCGTGGTCGGCGGCGGCATCGCGCATCCGCAGGACGCGTTGACTATTGGCAAGCGCGCGATTGAACTCGGCTTTACTTCGACGATCGGGATTATTCACGACGGCAGCGGACAGTTGCAGCCGTTGAACGATGAAGAGCGCCGCATCTATCACGAGATGCAGGCGATGGAAAAGAGCAGTTTCACTCGCATCCATGCCTTTCAGGACAACATCGCGAAGGGCCAGCCCAACGACTGGCGATGCCGCGCCGGCGGGCGCTATCTCTACATCTGCGAAGAAGGACTGGTGCACTACTGCTCGCAGCAGCGTGGATATCCTGGCGTTCCGCTGGCGACTTACACACGCGATGATCTGCGCCGCGAATACTTGACGGAAAAAACTTGTGCACCGCACTGCACGGTGTCGTGCGTGCATCAGGTTTCAATCTTTGATTCCTGGAGAGCGCCACAGAATCCGCCAGCCACGCAGGCAAACGATCTCGTGCAGATCGGCTAGCTAGAGATTCTTGGCAAGAAAATTGAGGGTGCCCTCGTTTCGCAGAAAACGCGATAGGCGGGCACCTTCAATTACTTTGGAACTCGTTTTACTTCTTCGGTTGTGCCGACGGCGGAAGTATGCCGTTCAGCCGCAAATACATCGCCGCGGTGCTGTAATGATCGGCCCAGCCGCTGGCCAGGATCATTGCGGCCATGGCGCGAGGGCCCTGCCGGCCGCCGAAAATTTCGATGCTATCACTCAGTTTCGAGTCGTCCATTTTGCCGATGACATCGTTGCAGAAGCTGTACGACGCTTTCACTTGGGCGACGAGTTGATCCTTGGGATCGGTTTCTTTAGGCTCGTCCACTTTCGGGGCGGGAACGTCGGCCGCCTTCGCACAGAAGGAGTTGTTGAACCCGATGATGTGCGCCACCAGGTGCGCAAAGGGCACCTGATCGGGCGTGGGTTTGTAGGAGAACTTGTCTGCGGGCATGGCTTCAACTGCGCCTATTGTGTTGCCCTGCGAGCGTTGCAGCAGAAAGCGCAGGGAGGTTGTGACCGGATCTTTGATCGAATCCGGCGCAGTCGGAGTCTTGGCAGTTGGAGTTGCAGACTGGGCAAAGGTGAGCGCGGCGTAGACAACGAGAGCAGCAACAGCAAGAATGCGTTTCACGTGAAGCCTCCTGGGGACTCCAGCATATACCGGCGACTGGCGGCAGGTCATCTTTCTGCGCAAAGGCCTTAACGCAGAGGACACCGGGGAACACAGGGTAGATCCAACCACTACTTCTTCTGTGCTCTGTGTCCTCTGTGGTTCAGGTTTTTGCTTTTCATGACACAATGACGCGATGCCCTCAAGCACTCCTGATTTTCTTTACGGCACGGCCTGGAAGGAAGACCGCACGGCCGCTCTTACAGAACTCGCGATTCACGCGGGCTTTCGCGGCATCGACACGGCGAACCAGCGAAAGCATTATTTCGAGGCCGGGGTCGGCAAAGGTCTGGCCGCTGCGTATCGTGCTGGCATCGTGACGCGTGCCGATCTTTTCTTGCAGACAAAGTTCACCTACCAGCGGGGTCAGGACCATCGTTTGCCTTACGATCCTGAAGCGCGGCTCGCGGTGCAGGTCGCGCAGTCGGTGGCTAGTTCACTCGAACATCTTGGCACTGACTACGTTGATAGCTTCGTGCTGCACGGGCCCTCCGACAGTTTTGACTGGACGGCTGCTGATGCCGAGGTTTGGGAGGCGATGAGGAAAGAGCGTGATGCCGGACGTACGCGGTTGCTGGGTGTGAGCAATGTCTCGTTGCAGCATTTGGAGCAGATGGCTGCTGATGCCGAACTTCCAGCTTTCGTGCAGAACCGGTGTTTTGCGCGCGCAGGATGGGATCGGGAAGTGAGATCGTTCTGCAGCGACCGCAAGATTACTTATCAGGGATTTTCGTTGCTCACGGCGAATCGTGAAGTGCTGCACGATCCGACGGTGATCGGTCTAGGGGAGCGGTTGAACGCAACTCCGGCGCAGGTAGTTTTCAGCTTCGCGCACGCAGTTGGAATGCTGCCGCTGACCGGCACGTCAAACGCCGATCACATGCAGGAAGACCTCGCCAGCATCAGCCTGACGTTGCCGCCAGAGGTGGTGCAGGCGATTGAATCGATCGCCTCGTGAGCGCCGTTCAGGAAAGCAAAGTGGCGAAACCAAGAGTAATCACTACCCACCACCCGAGTACGATGGCAAATGCCGTACTGATCTTGACCTTGCCGGTAGTGGAGAAGCCGATGGCGGTCAATACCAGCGTCCAGAGCAGAAACACATCTAGCTGGGACATAACGAAATACAGGAATGGGCTGTCAGCCGGATTCATGAAATAACCGGGATTGGTGGCCACGGGATTGTTCACTGAGAACCCATCAGGACTTGCTCCCGCCAGCACGGACACAATTGCCAGCAGACTTCTCACGGCAATCGGCAGGCCCGCGTAGGCGATAACCGCAAGCGTTTTTCCATAAGTGATGTCAGAGTTTGCCGCGATCTTCAGAGTTCCAAACTGAAGCCCCGCCATTACAAGCCAGATGAGCAAAGTGAACACCGGAATCGCGACGTAGTATATGAATCCAGTCACCTTGATTTGCCCGGCCTGCTGTTCTGGCGTCAGCTTCTCGAAACGATCCTCGGCCTTCGGACGGGCGTGGAGGTCGTTCTCTACTAGCTTTTGCGTGCCAATTCTCTGCTCGGCGACATAAACGAGGCTGCATCCAGCAAGGACCATCAGCAGAAACGGCAACCACCATTGCGCGCTGCGGCGGATGTCAGAGAAGGTCTTTTTCGGCGCGATGAAGGTGTCGATTACGCGCGCCCCCTGAGAAAGCGGTGCGGAGTCGGGCGTAGGCGCGGGCGATGTGGGCAGGACCGGAGCGGCGGCCATAGGAGCCTCCTTGCAAAGAATCGTGGGAATTCTAGCCTGATCCGAGCTTACAGACAAGCAAACTCGGCGGATGGTAATGGCTCAGCTTGAATTTCTTCGCGCTCTTTGCGGCTTTTTCTTCGCGTACTTTGCGGTTAGAGTCTTTTAATTTGGGCCGAGAGCAAGAGCCTTTGACCGCGAAGTTCGCAAAGGAAAGACCGCAAAGTGCGCAAAGAAATTCAAATCGAGGCACGATCCATCGATATCACATGAATGACGTGTAACGAAAATTCTGCACGCTTCACTATCCGATTAGTGAGGCAGCCAAGCTGCCGAATAGAAGCTCGACCGGTGCGGTTCGGCGTTCAATCGATTCCCCTCCTGCGCGGTTAGAAGTCAGCCCGGCAATTCTCCCCAGTAGTGGCAGCAGATCAATTTATTTTCTGAATTCGCATCAAGGAGAAAGTTTATGAAATTCTTTCGAATCGCTTTGTGCGCAGCTCTGCTCGCGGCGTCAATCGCCATGGGTCAAACCAAGCCTGGGGATATCGTCGTCGATGTGCCATTTGCATTTGTAGCCGGAGGACAAACTTTGCCCGCCGGGCACTACATCGTCGCAGCCATGGATGACACCGTCAGAATCTTTAACTCGCAAACCACCGGCCTCTACCTTCCGACCCACTGCGCGTCGCGAAATGCCAGTGACGGCACCAAGCTGGTATTTCATCACTATAGAGATGTCTATTTCCTTTCCGCCATCTGGGTAGGTGGAAATGCGATCGGACGAGAACTGCCGCGCTCCAAAGCGGAGCGCGAGCTGGCTTCCCGAACCGCCGAGATGGAACTGGCGGTGGTTCGTCCAGAAAAGCTCGGTCCAGGAAAGTAGGGGTTCCCGCTTGCGGTTTGAGGGGGCCGCGCGCGTCGGCTCGGAGTATTTCCCGAGCCGGCTGCTGCGCGTGCTACTGCGGCGACTCTGGTGACTTGCCGGCTGAATATTGGATCGGTCCGGAGAAGTGATTCAGCATGGAAGCTCTGCCGACCGCTTCTACGCACAGCGCTGCCGTTTCCGGATGAACGGAAAGCTGGCTCAACGAGATTGACCGGGTTCCGGGGGGCAACTCAGCTGCCTGTCTCCATTGGGATCCCTGTTGAGCGAGAACGATGTAGTGATCGATAGTGTTCTTGGGCGTGGAAACCGTCCAGCTTAACTTGTCGCCCGTGACAGAGGCTTGGATGTTAGCGCAGTTGTCGATTCCGGTTTCAATTTCCGTGCCTTCTTCATAATCGTTCCAGGTGGGAATAATCAGGGCTGGAAGTTGATGGGACGAGGAGTAGAAGTGACCAGCCTCGGCCAGCGTAGCGAGCCAGGTCTGGCCACATTGCTGATCGATCACGCGGCCTTTTCCCCAACCGGCCTCAGCGTCGTCGAAACCTTTGTAGGCCGAGCCCATGGCGATCTTTTCGGAACTCTTGGCCTTGGAATAGAAGCGCTCAAGATATTGCATTGCCATCGGGTCGCCGGGGCCCGCAGTTTCGGGAGCTATCCAGGAATAGGCGCCGTCGCTGTCTGGATTACTGAAGGCGCCGGAGTTGCGAAAGAAGAACAGCGGGTTGAGCGGTACGGAGTGCCTCACGCGACGCCAGTCGATGGAATACTTCTCCAGGCCAAAAAAGAAAACGGCTGGTCGGCCATCGAAGCGAACATAGGCGGACGAGCCTTCGAATTGCTCGGCGGCCCGATTGAGATCAGAGATGAGCTGTGCGGTCACATCGCAACCGTGCTTTTGGCAGTCTGCGAGTGATCCGGCATCCTCGGAGATGGCGAATTCGAAGTTCTGTTTCTCAGCCTCTCGCATTAGCAAGATCGTGCTCTGATTCTTGGAGCCGGAGTTCGGCCCGTACCAATCGACGATTGCGCCCTGAATGCCGCGGCTGATCATGTCCGCAACTTGCCGAGCGACTTGCTCGCGATCGTCGGACCGGTATCCGACATCGCGATGATGGGAGTCGCCAAACCACGGCATGTACCGCGTGTAGATGCGAGTCTGTGATCCGGGATAAAGAAGGGAACGGATCGGCAAGCGACTCACATTGCCCGCGGGCGCGTTGCCTCGGCTGCCGCGATAGCGGGAACTGGCACTGGTGTTGTTATTGCTGTCGCAGGTGGGGCCACTCTGACTGCCGTTCGGCGGACCGTTCTGTGCAGCGCAGACTGCTGCGCATAAAACGATCAGGCCCAGAACGAGCAGGCCTAAGATGCATTTTCGCATGAAATTTTGGATGCACTACCCGGAAGGAGTGGTTTGGAGCAAAAGTTTGTGCATGGAAAGAAAATCTCCGAGCAACATGCCGAAGGCACATTGCCCGGAGAGCGTACTTCGAGGGATTCGATGACGTATTCCGACTCAGTAGTAGGTGAAGTTGAACTCGTCCAGATACACAGAGTAGTCCGACTGATTGTAATTTCCGTCCAACTGGAAATTCACGACAATGCCCCACCACCCTGGAGCAGAGAACGGTGAATACGTCGCATTCAGCGTAGTAGTGACCCCGTTCAGCGTGATCGTCTGGTAGAGGAGTTGATCGCTGGAAGTACGCTGCACCTGAATGACGACGTGATTCCAGGAGTTGCTCAACGGCTTGCAGGGCACAGTAGTTGTGACCCACTTTCCGTGGAGCGGATCCCAGATTCCCCATACCGAACCGTTGACGATCTGGCACTGGGTGCCAAACATAAGTCCTTTATCATCAACAAATTGAGCGATATCGAACTCCAGGTTCTCCGCCAGGCTGAGGTCAGTCCCATAGAAATAGGCGTCATAGGTGAAGTTGTGAAGCGTAGGTATGAGCGTGTGATTGCTGTCCAGCAGGCCCTGTGAGGAACCGTCGCCGATCAGATGGTTGTTCCACAAGATATCGGCATATGGAGTTGTTCCGCCCAGATTGAACTTTGCGGCCTTGTTGTCCATCGACGGCGAAGTTACGTTCTGGCTCATCGACCAGGTGACACCAGAACAACTGCTGCAGATGTCATAGTTGGGCGGCAGTTCGCCGTAGCCCGTCCAACCTTTGCTGCTCTGAAGCCCATAGAAAGTGCTGCCGCTGTTGCTGCTATTCACCGTGATTTTGACGGGAGTGGAGGAGGCACCACCGCATTTGTCCCACTCTTCGACTGTGGTGTTGTAGGTTCCAGGGCTCAGCGTCAGATCCGTGCTAAGGCTGGCGCCTGATACGGTATAGGCTTTCTGATAGGGGGCGGTGTAGATGCCCATGGAGGCGACGCCCTTAGAGCACGAAGTCGTCGCGGTCGCGGCAAAGTGTACAGGTGAACCCACGGTGCTGTTGTTGGTGGGCGAGGTGACGAAAACGCCGGAGGTATTGCTGCTCGATACCGTTATGGTGACAGGAACTGTCGATGCGCCGCCGCAGTAGTCCCACTGTTCGACGGTAGTGTTGTAAGTTCCAGGGCTGAGCGTGAGATCGGTGCTGATACTGGTTCCATTCGTCACGTAGGCCAGGACGCCGGGCTCGGTGTAAATCCCCATGGATGCAACGCCTTTGGAGCAGGACGTGGAACCGGCTGTTGCGGAATAGTGCACGGGTGATTGCACCGTTGCGCCGCTGGTGGGAGCGCTCACTTTAATGCCAGCGAATGCGGCTGAACTCAGCAGCGCGAGAATAGACAGGATTAGGACGCACTTATGCATGCAAGATATCTCCCCAATTTTTAGTTTTTTCTTGCGGCGTTACCGAACGATCCTGGGCCCTAATAAGCCCTGCGCGTGAGCGGGACGCGCTGGCAAACATGGGAAGTGGCTACTTCGGCAGAACAGGTTTCAAAACCGTCAAGACTCGAAACGTGGATTTCCGATTCACCCGAATCGGAATTCTCACAGAACCTGAAGGCTGAAACGATTGTTGGAGCATACCAGAATCACTGTATTGTCACCAAGAAAAGAATGTAGATTTTGCTGCTGAAAGGTTGTAAGCCTCAATTTGGGAATTTTCGTCATCTCCTTGAGAGCGGCACATCGCATTCAAGAGCGCGGATGATGTTGACGTACGGAGAATTTGAACCTGACGACAACCAATTGAACCACATTGGTCATCGAAGACCCGCCCCAAACGTTCTTTGGAAGCGGAGAGGTTACGATGACTACAAACCCCCTGCCCAGAATTTTGAGTTCGTTATTTCTATTATCAGCCACAGCAATCTTAGTTGCCTGCCAGGGTCTTTCAGCAATTGGACCCACTACGCCCAGCGTCCCGCCTGCCGATCCTAATTTCAAAGGCGTGCTGATGTGGAAGGGTGATCCCTCGGAAACGGGGACGTACTCGACTGAGACGACTCTCACGACCGCGAATGTGAACGTTTCGACGTTCGGCAAATGGGGAAGCTTTGTAGCCGACGGAATCGTAATGGGGCAGCCGCTGTACGTTTCTCAGTTAAACATGGGAACCGCGGGGACGCACAACGTCATCATCTTCGGTACGGAGAACGACAGCGTATACGCGATTGATGCGGACAATCCCACGGGCCCGGCGTTATGGGAGCGTCAGTACCTGGACCCGGCGAATGGTGTGACCACATTGGCGGACAATTTTGGGGGCCGGACCACACTGGGCGGCGAAGTCGGAATCACGGGCACGCCTTACATCAACCTTACATCGGGAGTCGTTTATCTTGTGACTACGCTGGCACGGAATGGCGTGGCAGAGCAGTGGCTGCGCGCGCTCGACATCCATACCGGCAACGACTATGGCCCAGGCAGCGTGAAGATCGAAGCGAGCTATCCGGGTGATGGCAAAGCCAGCGTAAACGGACAAATCGCCTTTGACCCTTCCATCCAAAACCAGCGCGCGGGGCTGACGATGGCCAGCGGAGCCCTCATCGTGGCTTGGGGATCGTTCTCAGATTATGGTGTGTATCACGGTTGGCTAATGGCATTCGATCCGGCGACATTGAACCTTCTGGCAGTATTTAATCCCACGCCGCAATATCAAGCTGTGGATGCTGCCGACGGTCCAGCCGATCATGGCGGCGGCGGTGCCTTCTGGCAAGGTGGAGCGGCACCACCAGTCGACGCTGATGGCAACATTTTCATCAATGGGGCGGATGGCAGTTTCAACGCCGACCAGGGCGGGAACAACTACGGCGATACGATGCTGAAGATGCATTTCAACGGAAGCAGCTTTCAAATCCTGGACTGGTTCACACCTTCGAATGCGGACTGCATCGATCTTCACGATTTGGAAACGGGCTCCTCGGGCGTGGCTTTGCTACCGACTGACTTCACCACCGGCAACAGTTACGCCGCCAGTTATAGCAAAGAAGGGCGACTCTTTTTGGTCAACACCAATGCAATGGGCTACTTCAATGCCAACGGCGACACGCAGATTCCGCAAGAATTCATGGTTGGCCAAGACGTCTGTTCCAGCGCCATCACGGGCGATGTGGCGGAGGGGACGGACTGGAATCGGCTCTATGGAACGCCATCTTATTGGAATGGCAATATCTACACCGGAGCCGCGAATGCGCCTATGAAGCAGTATCAGTTTGAGAATGGGCTGCTGAATCCGACTCCCATCGCGACATCAAATAGTTCCTATGGACTGCGCGGGGCCAACTCCGTCGTCTCGGCGAACGGCATTCAGGACGCCATTGTCTGGGCGTATGAGAAGACGATCGCCGGACAAGGCATTTTGCACGCCTATGACGCGACGAATGTTGCCAACGAACTCTGGAACAGCAACATGAACAGCGCACGAGATGCCCTCGGCGAAGGCATTGGGTTCATGACGCCCGTGGTTGCGGATGGTCGGGTGATTGTCGCCTACGACACGAGCGTGGGCGTCTATGGGGTGCTGCAGTAGGTGTGCTCCATAGCGGACGCGTGACGAGGGTTCGCACCTAAATGTATCGAAACTAGATCGCGAGTTCAGGCGTCGCATCGAGTAGACTGCGAGTGTAAACGTGGGCGGGGTGCTCCGTGATTTGGGTGGCGTCGCCGACTTCGACAATCTTTCCCCGGTACATCACTGCGATGCGCGTCGAGAGATAGCGCACCACCGGCATGGAATGCGAGATGAACAGGTAGGTCAGGCCGAAGTCCCGCTGCAATTGCGCGAGCAGGTTAACGATCTGCGCGCCCACGCTGACGTCGAGCGCGGAGACCGGTTCGTCGCAAACAATGAACTTTGGCCGAAGTGCGAGTGCGCGTGCGATGCCGATGCGCTGGCGCTGGCCTCCGGAGAACTCGTGCGGGTAGCGGGAGCGGGCGGATTCGTCGAGGCCTACGGCGCGCAGTAGTTCTGTGACGCGGGTCCGGACACTGCCAGCGGCTAAAGCCACGTTGCTTGTCCGCGCGCTCTCGGCACGACTGAAATCGTGCCCTTCCCGATTTTGTTCCTCCCGATCATGTCCCACCCCATGAATGATCAGGGGCTCCGCGATGACATCTTCCACCCGGAAACGCGGGTCGAGCGAGGCGAACGGATCCTGAAAAATAATTTGCAAATCGCGGCGTAGCCCTCGCATTTCACGGCGTGTGGCCGCTAGCAGATCGCGGCCTTCGAAGCGCACGGTCCCCGAAGTGGGTTCGATCAGGCGAAGGATGAGACGACCCAGCGTACTTTTGCCTGAGCCGGATTCCCCGACGAGGCCAAGCGTTTCGCCAGCGTGAATGTCGAGTGAAACGTCGTCGACTGCCCGAACTTCTCCGCGCGGCTTTCCCCCAAATGGTGATTGGGCGTGCGGAAAGACCTTCATCAGATTGCGGATCTCGAGCAGGGGCACGTTGCGATGCTAGCAGCACTTGGCCACGGATTTACACGGATTCTCACGGATAGAACCTGGGGAATGACTGTTTAGAGATCCGTGTTAATCCGCGAAATCCCTGGCTATCCCGCGGCGAGCAGTGGCACTGCCGCCAGGGCGGCGAGCAGTCCAACAACCTTCCAGCGGCTGAAGTGCTCTTTCAAGACAATGCGCGCGAGGAGCACTGTTACGGCCGGGTAGAGAGACGTGATCAGGACAGCTTCGTCCAGGCGACCGTGCTGGCTGGCGAAGATGAAGAGGGCGCTGGCGGTGATGTCGAGAAATCCGGCGAGCATGCCGAGGGTGGCGCGCGGGCCGTCGAGTTTGAGCGGGGCACGGGTCACAACGACGGCGACAGCCGTGGCGGTGAACGATCCTATGCGGGATAGAGAAGCAATCCATGCGGGCGAGCCAGTTGCCTGGTGGATACAGAGATAGAAGCCCGCGAATCCGACGCCAGCGAGTGCCGCCAGACCGACTCCGGCGGGGCGGCCCGAGGGCTGCTCTTTATTATTTTCGTTCGATGGCTCGGGGCGCGTGATCAGCCAGATGGCAAGGACGGCGAGCACGAAGCCCCCGATCGTCCAGCGGCTGGGCGCGCCTTCCAGCGCGATGTCGACCATCGTAGGTATGGCCGCGCCGACGAGGGCTGCAATGGGCGCTGTCAGCCCCATCTGACCGGAGGCCAGGGCTCGATAGAAAAGGGCTAGGGAAAATCCCCCTGACGCCCCGGCCAGCACTGCCCAGACGATGCTGGCGCGAGAGGGGAACGCGCCGTGTAGGGTGAGCGCGATCGCGAACATCAGACCAAAGGCGCAGACGTGCGAGAAGGCCGTCAGCACGAAGGCGTTGGCACGACGCGATCCCATTCCACCGGAAAAATCGGCCGCGCCCCAAAGAAATACCGCGGCCACGCTGTAGACCGCGGGCGCGAGTTGGGTGATTGAGGACACGCCGGACGAGAGTAGCACGGACGAGGCAACAGGCATCTGGCGACCGCAGCGCATCGCACGCGTGTTAGAATTTCAACACGCTACTCCGCGCATGTGCGCCGCTGGTCGTGTCGCAAGTCAGGTTCTGAGAGTTCACATTTGATCGAACTGGCACCGTCGATTCTTTCGGCTGATTTTGCCCGGCTAGGCGAGCAGGTGTGCGCCGCGGGCGAGGGTGGGGGGAGTGTTATCCATGTCGACATTATGGATGGACACTTCGTTCCGAACCTGACGCTGGGGCCGCCGGTGGTGAAGTCGCTCCGCAAGGCGACGAAGTTACCGCTCGATTGCCACCTGATGATTGAGAATCCGGACGAATTTATTCCTGCATTTGCCGATGCTGGGGCTGACTGGATTTCCGTGCACCAGGAAGCTTGCCGCCATCTGGACCGGACCCTGCATCTGATCAAGAGCCACGATTGTCTGGCGGGCGTTGTGATCAATCCGGCGACGCCGGTCGAGATGCTTATAGAAGTGCTCGACATTGTGGACTATGTGCTGGTGATGTCGGTGAATCCGGGGTTCGGGGCACAGAAATTTATTTCCTCCACGCTGCACAAAATGCGGCGGTTAGCCGAGATTCGCGAGGCGCGCAGGCTCCACTACCGCATCGAAGTGGATGGAGGTGTGGCGCTCGATACCGTCGCCGATGTGGTTCGGGCGGGCGCGGAAATTCTGGTGGCGGGCAACGCGGTGTTCGGGAATGGTGATCCAAGCAAGAATGCACAGGCGCTGCTGAAAGCGGCGACCGAAGCGGCAATGCTGAAGGTTTAGGTTTTTGTTTTAATGGGACCGGGTCTGATACGGCTCGGCTGTTGAGGGTGGCTGTCCCAAAACTTAAGAAGAACTTCACAGGAAACTTCGAGGTAGAAATGTCGCGACGAATTCCGTTGATTACGGTGTTGGGGATGGTGCTGGTTATGACCGTTGCCTGCACCAATAAGAAGTCGGTGAACCCGCTGGCCAATGTCGGATCGAAGCAGCCGGACAAAGTGCTGTTCGACAAAGCCATGGACGCCATGCGGCACAATCGCTTCGACGTCGCAAGGTTGACGTTACAGACCCTGATCAATACCTACCCGGATTCGGAATATATCGCCCGCGCCAAACTGGCCGTCGGCGACTCCTGGTACGCCGAAGGCGGCACCGCTGCCTTGGCTCAGGCTGAGCAAGAGTACAACGATTTCCAGATCTTTTTTCCCAACATGCCGGAAGCGGCGGAAGCGCAGTTGAAGATCGCCAACATCCACTATCAGCAGATGGAAAAGGCGGATCGCGACTACACCAATGCCAAGCGCGCGGAAGATGAATACCGTAAGTTGATTCTGCAATACCCCGACAACAAACTGGTCCCGGAAGCCAAGCAGCGCTTGTTGGAAGTGCAGGAAGTCTTAGCTGAACGCGAATTTGAAATTGGGCGCTTTTACGCGCTACGGCAGTCCTATCCGGCGTCGATCGCGCGTTTGCAGTCGCTGGTGGAAAAATATCCACTGTATAGTCGGGCCGATGAAGCTCTCTATATGCTCGGAGAGGATTACGAAGGACAGATTCTGCGCATGCGGAGTTTGCCGACTTGCGATGCGCATGGCCTACCGAGAGGCTGCGCGACTGAAGGTCTGAAGGCCCGCTACATCGCCGATCTGGCCAAGCACGCCGCGGAGCAGTACGACAAGATTCTTACTCGCTATCCGATGATGGATCGTGCGGAAGATGCCAAGAAGCGGCTGACGGCTCTGCATCAACCGATTCCCCGGCCGACTAAGGCCGCGGTCGCGCAGAACAAAGCGGAACTCGCCAGCCGCAGCGAATCGACAATGGCTCAGAAAGCGATGGGATTGTTGAAAAAAGGCCCGGATGTGGCCCAGGCGGCCAAGACCGGCGAGCCATCCTTAGCCGATCCTACGCCGGTGAGCGCACAGGACGTGCTGGGAAATGAGGCGAAAGCGTTGATGGCTCCGAAGGCCAGTGTGGACGACTCGGTTGGCGTTACGATACTCAACGGCAAACCGGGTGCGGGCGATAGCGCGCCGCCAACGACTCCTGCGGACGGTTTGCCTTTTGGCAACAACGCGGCTGCAACGACGCCGCCAGCTGGCCCTGATCCGAATGAATTGAAACCCAATGCGCCCGCGGATCCCAACGAGTTGAAACCGATCGACAGCGGTAGCGATCAGGCTCTGCCTCCGCCGCCGCAGGTGAACGAGATTCACCAGGGGCAGGAAGTGTCGTCTTCTTCATCTTCCTCGTCTGCCACGGCGAATGACAATTCGGCGCTGGCTAGCGATGAGGATCTTTCCAGCAGTAAGAAGAAGAAAAAAACCGGGCTGAAGAAGATCATTCCGTTCTAGAAGCTGAGCCGACTGGTGTGGGGCGGACACTCCTGTCCGCCGCAGTTGAACTTGGGTTTGTTACTGGCGGGCCTCAAGATCAAGATCAAAATCATAGGCGGCGGACAAGAGTGTCCGCCCCACAACTCCATCCCCGCGCACTAGGTGCTGACCACTGGTAACCGGTTACTTCCCTTCTGGATCATTGACTTAGGTAGTGGCTCGGGTTACCTTCGGGCTATCTCCCCTCATCAGAGGAAACCTTTGGCCCGGAAGATACTGCTCGCCGATGACAGCGTGACCGCTCAGAATATGGGGCGGAAGATCCTCGCGGATGCGGGATACGAAGTTATTACCGTCAACAATGGGTCCGCGGCGCTCAAAAAGATCGCTGAGCACAAGCCAGACTTGATCGTCCTGGACGTTTATATGCCCGGTTACAGCGGGCTTGAGGTGTGCCAGCGTCTCAAGGAAGCGCAGGAAACTTCACGGGTCCCAGTGCTGTTGACTGTCGGCAAGCTGGAGCCGTTCAAGCCCGAGGAGGCCAAGCGCGTACGCGCTGACGGCTTCATCGTAAAGCCCTTTGAGGCCAGCGAATTACTCAGTGCCCTCAGCAAACTTGAAGACAAGATTGTCCCCCGCGGAGAAGCCTCGAAGCCAGGACGCTTTGCGCGAGCAACCGCTGCCCTGGACGAAGGCCGCTACGACAAGAGTGTTGCCTCGGACGAAGATTCGGGATGGAAGAACCGGATCAACTTCCCCACCAAGAAAAAGGAAAAGGTACAGGAAGACGAAGCCGAAGACACGACGATCTACAACGCGATGAACAAGGACTTGCGCACCGTGGTTGACCGCAAGGTTGCGGAGCCGCCGCGGGACGTCCGGGTGGAAGAACCGCGGGTTGATCTTGGAGCGTTGGCGCCCGAGGGGTTGCCGAAGGACGTGACTGCGGAGGAGATCGCGGCGCTGGCAGCCGCAGCTGCTCAGGTCAAGGGCAAGCTCGCAGATAGTCCTGCGGAGCCTGCACTGACCGCAGCCGAGCCAGCGAAAACGGAACAAGCCGAGACTGAAGAAATCAAGCCCGAAGATATCAAGATCGAACAGAAGGTCGAGACGAGCCAGCCTTCTTCAGCGGTTCTTGCTGAGCCCGTGACGGTGGCATCAGCGGCGGCCACGTTCGCCGAGCAGAAGCCAGCGGAGCAGAAGTCCGAAGAGAAGCCGAAAGAAGAGATTGCAACTCCCGCCGCCGCGATCACCGACCAGAAGGACGTGGCTCCTAGCCCCGTCGATGTCATGGCAGCTATTGCAGCACTGGAGCCAGATGCTCTGACTTCGCGCGCGAATTCAGGGAATGGATCAGGGAACGGATCCTGGGACGGAACGGATCGACGGCGTGCCGACGAGCCAGTCACGATGGCAGTGGCGGCAGGGCAGGATTCTATAGCGGCAAGAGCAAGTTGGGCTGCGGTTTCTGTGGCGGTTGCGCCTGAGGAAGCTGCGATTTCTCTCGAACTCGAGATGCAGAAAGCGTACGCGGCTTTCGCGGCGGCTGAATCCGGTCACGCTGGACCTGCTTCGGCCTCTGCTGAGTCCACGTCGACATCGATGCCACCCACGACTGCAGCGGCGACCGAGATTTCATCGCAGGCGGAAGTAGCAGCGCCGGAGCCGGTTGTTGCTGTGCCTGTCACTCCTGCTCCGGAAGAGGCGCGTGGGTTGGCAGGACTGGCCAACGCTGCGACCGAAGCCATCAGTGCCGCTGTGAAAGAGCTGGAATCGGTGGCAGCATCGTTTCTTGAACCCAAGTCGCCTGCGCCGGAACCTGTTCCTGCCGAAAAGGTCGAAGCGGCGTCACAGCCAGCGCCCGAGACGTCCCAGACAAGCGATGCGAAGGTCGAGAGCGCGTGCGCAGAGCCTGCGCCGGAAACTCAACAGTCGGAAACGAATGTAGAATCAGCGAAACAGGAATCTGCTGAAATCAGAAACGAATCGCCAGTTGGCGCCACTCCCGCCGACGACGCGACCGCGCCGATCCAGGTGCCATCTGAATCTACGATTCCCGCTTTCGTTAATGCGTTTGCTGTCGAGCAAGCCTCCAACGCGAGCGAGCTACCTACGAATGAAGCTCCTGCAAGTTCAGCTTCTGCGAGCCAGCCTCCTGAAAGCCAGGATATAACCGCGGTCACAGTGACACCTAACGAACCCGTGGCTCGTGGCAACGGAGTTCCAGCGAACGGAGATCCGGCTAACAAGGAGTCAGAAATCGCCGCGAACACAGCTGCTGCCTGGGCCAGTTGGCGCCGCATTCGCGAGTCTGGCGCGCCAGCTCCAGTAGAGCCCTTCCAAAAAGAGGTTGAAGAGAGTGCTTCTGATCCGAAGGAAGAAGCTGCTATGGCCGCAGCCGCCGGAGCAGAAAAGGCTCCAGAAGAAGTGCCCGCAACGTCTGAGTCCGAGGAAGGCATTGCCAGCATCGTGGATAGCGTCCTCGCCGAAATGCGCCCGAAGATCTACGAAGAGATCTCGCGCAAGATGAAGAAAAAGTAAGTTAGGCTACCGCCGTAATCCCAACAAAGTCTTCGGCCGTCGCCTCCGCTCGTGCGATTTGTTTCTTGGGGTGATACTCTTGCCTGCGAATGAACCTGACTCCAGGCACCAAACTTGGTCCGTATGAGATTGTCTCCCTTCTGGGCGCAGGCGGCATGGGCGAGGTCTACCGCGCCCGTGACTCCCGGCTCAAGCGCGAAGTGGCGGTCAAGGTGTTGCCGCAAGCGCTTTCCCTTGATGCTGATCGGCTGCGCCGTTTTGAGCAAGAGGCTCTTGCCACCGCTGCCCTGAACCATCCCAATATTCTGGCAGTCTTCGACATTGGCACCCATGAGGGCTCGCCCTATGTTGTCTCCGAGTTGCTTGAGGGCGAGACTCTGCGGGAGCGGCTGCGTGGCGGGTCGATCGCGATGCGCAAGACTCTGGACTATGCCCTCCAAATCGCGCATGGACTGGCAGCGGCTCACGAAAAAGGAATCATCCATCGCGACCTGAAACCGGAGAATCTGTTTGTCACCAAGGACGGGCGCGTAAAAATCCTGGACTTCGGCTTGGCCAAACTTACACAGCCCGAAGGCGGCATGCATACTTCGCTGCCGACTATGACCCACGCCACAGAGGCTGGTCAAGTCATGGGCACTGCGGGCTACATGTCTCCCGAGCAGGTGCGCGGGATTGCGGTCGACGCACGTTCCGATATTTTCAGTTATGGCGCAATCCTCTATGAGATGCTCTCGGGTAAGCGCGCGTTTCATCGCGACACCGCCGCCGACACGATGAGCGCGATCCTGAAGGAAGATCCTCCGGACTTCGCGGAAACGAATCGCAATGTTTCTCCAGCGCTGGAGCGCATCGTGCAGCATTGCCTGGAGAAGAATCCTGAGTCACGGTTTCACTCGGCCAGCGATATTGCGTTTGATCTCGAGCACCTCTCGGGGACGTCAGGCGCGTCGTCCCGAGTGACCGCGGTTGCGTCTGCAGCGCCCCGTGGGAAGCTGTTTCTCGCACTTGCTGCGGGCCTCGCGATTGCGGCAGCGATGCTCGGTCTGGGATGGAAGCTGGGCCATGGCGCCGGTGGCGCGCCGCTGGCGGATTACAAACAGATTACGTTTCGAACCGGTTCCATCGGCAACGCCCGTTTCACGCCCGACGGTAGTGTCGTATACAGGGCATCGTGGGATGGCGGCGAAAACCAAC
>Ga0209579_10001833_pt1 | contig 17040 bp, 16 predicted proteins | sample Coa_R1_2_FD_187152 | JGI IMG/M metagenome (GOLD analysis project Ga0209579, IMG submission 187152) | Surface soil microbial communities from Centralia Pennsylvania, which are recovering from an underground coalmine fire - Coalmine... | ecosystem: Environmental > Terrestrial > Soil >... | reverse complement strand
CGCGACGCCCGCAGGAATCATCTCCACGACCGGGGTCGGCGGGCTCGTGCCCGGCGGCGGCATCGGCAACCTGTCGCGGACGTACGGGCTCTCGATCGACAACATCGTCGGCGCGCAGGTCGTGCTCGCCGACGGGAGCGTCGTCGACGCGAACGCTCGCGAGAACGAAGACCTCTACTGGGCGATTCGCGGCGGCGGCGGCAACTTCGGTGTCATCACCTCGCTCTCACTGCAGCTGCATCCCGTCCGCAACATCGTCGGCGGCCCGATGTTCTGGCCGCTCGAGCACCTGACCGGCGTGCTCGCCTGGTACCGCGAGTTTCTGCCGAAGCAGCCGCGCGAGCTGAACATGTTCTTCCTCATGCAGACCGTCCCGCCCGCTCCCCCCTTCCCCGATGAGCTGCAGGGGAAGAAGATCTGCGGCGTCGCAGTCTGCTGGGTGGGCCCGCCCGAGGACGCAGACGGGATCCTCGCCGAAGCGCGCGCCCAGCCCGGCCTCGCGCTCGACGGTGTCGCGGAGGTGCCGTTCCCCGGACTGCAGAGCGCCTTCGATCCGATCTACCCCGCGGGCGACCAGTGGTACTGGCGCGCCGACTTCGTCGACGAGATCCCGAACGAGGCGATCGAGCGCCACGCCGAGTTCGGGAAGCAGCTCCCGAGCTGGAAGTCGCTGATGCATCTGTATCCGATCGACGGCGCCGTCCACGACGTCGGGCCAACCGACACGCCTTGGGCCAACCGCAGCACGCAGTACGCACAGGTGATCTGCGGCGTCGACCCCGACCCCGCCAAGGCCGGAGAGCTCAAGTCCTGGGCGGTCGATTACTGGGAAGCCCTCCACCCCTACGCTGCGGGTGGCGGGTACCTCAACTTCATGATGGACGAAGGCCAGGAGCGGGTCCAGGCCACCTATCGCCAGAACTACGACCGCCTCGTCGCGGTCAAGCGGCGGTACGACCCGGAGAACTTCTTCCACGTGAACCAGAACATCAGGCCGTAGTCGCTCGGCGATGCCGCGGTACATGATCGTGCGGAGCTTCGAGGTCGGCACCGACCAGATGCCGCCGCTCGGCCGACGCTCGCGCGTGCTGATCGAGGACGACTTCCCGGAAGTCATCTGGGAGCACAGCCATGTCACCGTCGGCGACAACGGGCTCGTGCGGACCTACTGCGTGTACACCGCGCCGAGCGCGGAAGCGGTGCTCGAGCACAGCAAGATGCTCGGCAAGCACACGATCGACGAGATGAGCGAGATCGCCGGCGACGTCACGCCGGCCGACTATCCGCCCTAGGAGGACTAGGACTCCAGCCCCAGGCGGTTCCGCGCGTCGGTGAGGTGCAGGTAGACCTGCTGCGCGACAGCCAGGCGCTTGAGCAGGAACCGCCGCTGCTCCTCGTCGTCGGGCGGCGTCAACTCGAGCGCCTCCTTGTACATCGTCACAGCGAGCCCCTTCGCCCAGCCGCGATCCGCCTCCTCGGCCGCCGAGATGAAGTACGGGACGGCGCGCTCGGCATTGCCGGCGTCCCTCCAATGCCGCGCGAGCGCGGCCGCCGCCTCGCCGACCTCGGGAGTCGACTCCTCGACGTAGCGGGCGACGAGCTCGTGGCTGCGGCGCCGGCGCGCGCGCGGGAGAAGCTCGTACGCGGCGTCGCGGATGAGGACGTGCTTGAACACGTACTGCTGGTCGCCCTCGATCGCAGACGCGGCCTCGCGCCGGATCAGGTCGCGGCGCTCCAGCGCCGCGAGGAGAGCCGGCAGCTCGGCGGGCTCGTCGACGAGGCGGTCGAGCGCCCCACGCCAGAAGACCTTGCCGACCACGGCTGCGTCGAGGAGCAGCGCGCGCTCCGGCGCCGGCAGCGCGTCGAGGCGCGCAGCGACGAGGCCGCGGATCGTCGTCGGGAGCGCCGCCGGCTTCCCGTTCCCGTTCTCGCCGCGCTCGCTCATCACCGCGGCCAGCTGCTCGATGAAGAGCGGGTTCCCCTCCGCGGCCTCGACCACCGACGCTGCCTGTCCCTCGTCAGCGACGAGCCGCCCTGCAAGCTCGAGCGCGTCACCCGCCCCGAGGGGCTCGAGCGGCAGCGCGTTGTAGGCGAGCAGCCCGCCGCCCCAGCCGGGCCGGTTGTCGAGCAGCTCCGGGCGCGCCATCGTCAGCACCAGGATCGGCAGGTCGTGGAGGCGCGCAGCGAGCTGCTCGATCAGGTCGAGGAGCGCGCCGTCGGCCCAGTGGATGTCCTCGAAGACGAGCAGCGTCGCGCTGTCCCGGGCCACCGCCTCGATGAATACCCGCGCCGAGAAGAACAGGCTCTCGCGATCCGCAGCCGACGCAGCGGTCTCGATGCCGATCAGGATCGCGAGATGCTCGGCGACCGCCGCAGCCTCGGACTCGCCGAGCAGGCGGCCGGCGGTCGCGCGCAGCTTCGCGGCCGCCACGTCGACGTCGTCGCTGTCGAAGATCCCGGCGAGCTGCTTCACCTGCGTCGCGAACGCGCCGTACGCGCTCCGCTCGCGATACGGGAGCGCGCGGCCGCGCACGGTCGTGCCGCCGTCTCGCTCGACGACCTTTGCGAACTCGACCCCGAGCCGCGTCTTGCCGACGCCGGCCGGGCCGAGCACGGTGACGAGGTGCGGCCGCCGCTCGAGCGCCACACGCTCCCAGACACCTCCGAGCACGGCCAGCTCGCGGCCGCGGCCGACGAGCGGTGCGCGGGAGAGCCGGCGTTCGCCCGCGTGCGACTGCGCGCGCTGCGCGAGCCACGACTCGAGCGGCTCGGTCTTGCCCTTGGCGACAACCGGCTCCGCCTGCTCGTACTCGATCGCGTCGCGCGTCGCGGCGTACGTCTCGTCGCCGACGACGACGTCGCCGGGGCTCGCCGACTGCTGCAGCCGCGCAGCGGCATTGACGACATCCCCCGCGACCATCGCCTCGCCGAGCCCGGGCCGTGCGTTGACTGCGACGACTGCCTCACCGGTGTTGACCGCGATGCGCACCTGCAGGTCGAGGCCCGGTGTCTGCTCGTTGAGGCCGTGCAGCGCCTCGCGCACCGCGAGCGCGGCGCGCACAGCCCGCTCGGGGTCGTCGCCGTGCGCGAGCGGCGCGCCGAACACGCCCATCACCGCATCGCCGATGAACTTCTCGACCACGCCGCCGAAGGATTCGATCTCGGCGCGCACGGTCTCGTAGTACGGCGTCAAGATCGCGCGCACGTCCTCCGGGTCGAGCTGCTCGGAGCGCCCGGTAAAGCCGACGACGTCGACGAAGATGACGCTGACGATGCGCCGCTCCTCGCGCGGCTCCGCCTCCGTCGCGAGCGGTGCGCCGCAGGCGAGACAGAAACGGGCGACGTCGGGGTTCTCCTGACCGCAGGCGCTGCACGTGCGCATGGCTACAGCCTAGGCTCGCGCGGCGGGCCGCACTTCGGGCAGAACCTGAACGCCTGAGCCGACTCGTGCCCACACGCGGCGCACCTCGTCATGGCGAGACTCTAGATTCACTACCATCCCCGCGATGGCCGCGCCGACCGAGCTCCTGTCGCGAGTCGACATCTTTCGCGATCTCGACAAGCGCGAGCTCCAGGACGTCGCGGGCGCGATGAAGGAGTACAGGTTCGAGCCTGGGCGCGAGGTCGTCACCCAGGGCACGGGCGGCGTGGGCTTCTTCGTGATCGCCGACGGCAGCGCGACCGTCACGGTCGACGGGGGCGAGGTGCGGACGCTGGGCGCCGGCGACTACTTCGGCGAGGTCGCGCTGATCGCCGATGCGCCTCGCACGGCGACGGTCACCGCCGACAGCGAGCTGACGTGCTGGGGGCTGACGTCGTGGGCGTTCCGTCCGATCGTCGAGGCCAACGGGACGATCGCCTGGAAGCTGCTGCAGGCAATGGCGCGCATGCTCAGCCGGCGCTGAGCGTGCTCGCGTGAAGGTCACGGTCGTCGGCTGCTCTCCGGCGTGGCCGAACCCGGGCGGCGCGCACTCCGGCTACCTCGTCCAGGGATCGGGCTCGCTGCTCGTCGATTGCGGGCCCGGCGTCCTCGGACGGCTGCGCCGGGGAGGTCTGTGGCCGGACGTCGACGGGATCGCGATCACGCACTTCCACCTCGACCACTGGGGCGACCTCGTCCCCTGGGTCTGGGGCGCCTCGTACCTCGAGGGGCGCGAGCAGGCGCGGCCGCGGCCCGAGCTGCGGGTGCCGCCGAACGGCCGCGCGCGGCTCGCGCACTTCGGCGAGCTGCTCGGCTTCCCTGACATGTTCGAGCGGATCTTCGTGCTCAGCGAGTACGAGCCCGATCTCCCGTTCGAGCTCGCCGGCTTCTCGGTCACCGCGTCACGCGTGCCGCACTACGACCTCGACGCCTACGGCTTCCGCGTCGGCGATGGCACGCGGACGCTCGCGTACTCGGGTGACTCCGCGCCCAGCGACGCGCTCGTCGAGATCGCCCGCGACGCCGATCTGTTCGTCTGCGAGGGGACGCTGGCGAGCAGCGCGCACGACGGCCCGACGCGCGGGCACCTCGCGCTCGACGAGGCCGTCGACGCGTTCGAGCGCTCCGGCGCGAAGCGACTGCTCGTCACGCACCGTCCCGCGGAGCTGCCGACGGACGAGTCGCTCGAGCTCGCCTACGACGGGATGGTCTGCGAGCTGTGAGCTCTCAATGGTTGATGAAGCAGGGGATGACGTACTTGCCGGGGCTGCTGACCTGGATCTGGACCTGGAGGACTTCGATCTTGTGCGGTCCCGACTCCTTCCCCTTGTGCTTCTCCGCCAGCTCCCAGGCGGAGTCGATCGCCCGCTCGTAGCTGTCACCGATCCCGACATACAGGATCCCGCGGTAGTGCTCCGTCGCAGCCTCGGTCGTGAGCGGTCCCTCGTACATTTCGCTCCTCCTCTCGGTCGGGCGGCGAACGTAACCGACGCCACCGAGCTATTGCAAGCGTTCAGGCGGCGACCAGGGCGAGCGCGACGACGTTCCCCTTGGCGGCGAGAACGTCCCGCGCCTCGCCGAGCAGACGCTCCGCGCTCTCCAGCCGCTGCCGCGCTGTCTCGACCTCGGCCGTGCAGGCGAGCGCCGCCACCCGGAGGTCGGGGAACTCGACGCTTTCCGTCAGCGCGAGCGCGTCGAGCGCCAGCGGTTCGGCGTCGGCGACCCGGCCGCGCTGAACGAGCGCGGTCGCCAGTGCGCTCTGCCAGAGAACGCGTGTCCAAAGGTCGTCGTCGGGCGCGGACTCGCCGACCTCCCGCGCTTGCGCCTCTGCCTCGTCCCAGCGCCGGAGGGCACAGAGCACCTGCGCGAGCAGGGCGCCGTGGGTGGCGGCGAAGTTGCGCGCGCCGAAGGCGGTCAGCGCCGCGGTCGAGGCGCGCAGCTCACGCTCGGCAGCCGCCGCATCCCCGGCAAGCAGCTCGATCTGGGCGCCGACGTAGCGGTGCGACGCCCGGCGAAGATGCAGGCCGAGCTCTTCGTATGCCGCCACCGCGTCGGCATAGACTCGCCGGGCCTCGTCGAAGCTCCCCTGCATCGCAAGCAGCCCGGCGAGGCTCGTGCTGACCGTCGCGCGCAGCGCACGGTCGCTGCCCGCGTCGTCGCGGAGCTGCTCGGTGCGGGCGATCGCCTCCGCCGCCGGCGTCGGGCCGTAGAGCAGCGCCTGCGCGAGCAGGCCGGAGAGCGTGCTGACGAAGTCGAGGCCGGTGTCGGCCCGGCGCGCATGCTCGAGAGCATGTTCGAGCGCGGCCGCACGCTCGCGCCAGCGGCAGCCGAGCACCTCCCCGTCGGCCTTCAGCCACCACGCGCGCGCGAGACCCAGCTCGTCGCCGAGCTGCTCGAACTCCTGCAGAGCTTCCTGAGCAAGCTCGAGGCTGGCGCTCGCCGACGCGGACGAGGCCGCGAACGCGCGCGCGAACTGCCGCTCGACGCGGGCATGGAGCTCGGCGGCGCGGTCGCCTGCGCGGCGCGCCCGTTCGATCGCCTCGTCGAGGTCGGTCTCGGCGCCCGCGAAGTCGCCGGCCTTGATGCGCGCGTAGCCGAGCTCCGTCAGCAGCACGGGCTGGGCGGCGTCGTCTGGCGGCAGGAGAGCGCGCGCCCGCGCGAGCAGCGCGATCGTGGCGGGCAGGTCACTGCGCCCGAACGCCTCCTGTGCCGCAAGCCGGAGCAGCCGCCCGCCGCGGGCGCCGATCGCGACGTCGGTGCTGTCGAGCTCCAGGCGGAGCCGGTAGGCCTGCTCGAGGTGGAAGCCGACGAGCGCGTGCTCGGCCCCGGCCGTCTCGAGCCGAGCCGCCACGAGCTCGTGCAGGCGGGCACGCGTCGCCTTCGCGAGGCTCTCGTACGCCGCCTCGCGGATCAACGAGTGCTGGAAGCGGTAGCCCTCCTCCGGCGCGATCAGCTCCGGCTGCACGAGCCGCTGGCGGACGAGCGCAAGCAAATTCGCCTCGACCCCGTCGCGCTGCTCGGTCGGAGTCAAATATTCGACCGCCTCCAGGGAGAAGCTCCGACCTATGACCGCCGCGCGCTCGAGCACCGAGCGCTCGTCGCGGCTCAGGCGGTCGAGGCGCTCAGCGAGGACGCCGCGGATCGAGGCGGGCAGGGCGGGCGCGTCCTCACCGGCGAGGGCTGCGAGCTGCTCGACGAAGAGCGGGTTGCCCTCCGCAGCCTCGGCAATCGCAGCGCGCGCGTCGACCGGCACGCCGAGCGCCTCGAGCAGCGACTCCGAGCCCACCTGCGACAGTGGCCCGAGCGAGAGCGCGTGCGCCGGCTCGCGAAGCCATGCCGGCCGCCGCTCGGCCAGCTCGGGCCGCGCCAGGCACACGACGAGCACGCGCGCGCCATCGAGCCGGTCGCCGAGGTACTCGATCAGGTCGAGGAACGTCGGCTCGGCCCAGTGCACGTCGTCGAAGACCACGACGACGGGCTGCTCCCGGGCGACGGCCGCGAGCAGGCTCTGTGCGGCGCCGAACACCTCGCGGCTCGTGACCCCGAGCTCGCTTTCGTCGCGCCCCAGCTGCAGCACGAGCTCGCGGAGCGGCGTGAAGGTGATGCCCTCGCCGTAGGGTGGGCAGCGGCCGACGAGGATCCTGGCCTCGCCGGTGAGGGTCGCAGCGAACTCGCGCACGAGCCGCGACTTCCCGAGCCCCGGCTCCCCGACGACGGTCACGACCCGGGCGCCGCCTGCGACGACCGAGTCGAACGCGTCCCGAAGCCGCCGGAGCTCGGGCTCGCGCTCGACCAGCGGCACGTCGTCTCGCCGCGGGACCGCAGGCGCGTCGCTGCGCGTGGCGTCGAGGCGAAACGCACCGACCGCATCGCGCTTGCCCTTCAGCCGCAGCGGGCCGCGAGACGTCGCCTGCACGGCGTGCGCGAGAAGCCTGTGCGTGCGTGCGCCGAGCAGGATCTCCCCCGGGGCCGCCACCTGCTCGAGCCGCTTTGCGAGCGCGACCGGCTCGCCGGTGACGAAGGCGTAGCCTGGCGCAGGATCGCCGACGACGACCTCGCCGGTGTTGATGCCGATGCGCACCTGCATCGGTCTGTCGAGTGCGGAGCCGGCGAGCAACTCGCGCAGCGCGGTCGCTGCACGAACGGCGCGCAGCGCGTCGTCCTCGCGAACGAGCGGCACGCCGAAGACGGCCATCACCTCGTCGCCGACGAACTTCTCGACCGTGCCGCCGTGCCGCTCGATCACCGTCCGCGCAAGCTCGAAGAAGCCGGACATGACGAGGCGCAGAGCCTCGGGGTCGAGGCGCTCGGCGAGCTCCGTGTACGCGACGAGGTCGCAGAACAGGACCGTGACCGTCTTGCGTCCCTCGGGCTCCATCGCCCGAACGTAACATTGCGGACAAGCTCGGCCAACCGCGCCGGCCGTCAGGAGGCGCGGGCGACCGCGGCCGCCGCGGCCTCGACAGCCCGGCCGGCCCGCGCGGCGCGCTCGTCGCCCGCGCCGACCGCGAGGTTGATCTCGACCAGGTGCGCCGCGACCCGCGCCGACGACTCGGCGAGGATCGCCGCGGCGACGGCATCCGGGCGAAGCGGGGGGCTGCAGCGGTCGGCCACGAGGGCGGCGAGCTCGGCAACGTCCGCAGCCGCGTCCGCGATCTCGAGCAGGACGTCGGCCGCATCCTCGAGCACGCGTCCGAGCGCGAAGTCGTCCCCGGCCCGGCGCCCGAGCTGCGCGGCCGCGGTCGTGTAGGCCTCCGCGTCTGCGGCCGCGAGGGGCCGCGCCCGCGCGCCCAGCGCCTCGGCCTGCGCGGCTCCGGACTCGTCGCCGGAGAGCCGCGCAACTCCAGCGAGCACGGCCGCAGCCTCCGACGTCACGATCGCCGCGAGCGGCCCGGCAGCCGGGATCCTCACACCACCGGCGCAGCCGCGAGCAGCGCGCGCGTCTGCTCGGCCATAGGCAGGTTCTCCTTGCGCTCGAAGAGGTCCAGCGCCAGCTGGAGGATGGCTGCCGCATCATCCTCCGCACCCGTGAGCCGCAGCACATTCGCGAGCGCGAGCAGCGCGTAGGCGTGCAGCAAGAGGTAGTCCGTCCGCGCGGCGATCGCGACTCCCTCGCGGGCGAGCCGCTCGCCCTCGGCGAGATCGCCGGCGCGCGCGCGGATGCGACCGCGCACAGTGCGCAACCGGACTTGCGGATCGACGTCGTCGTCGAGGACGAAGCCGTCGACGACACCGAGCACTTCCTCCGCCTCGGCGTCGCGGCCGAGCCGCAGAAGCGATTCGGCGAGCAGAGTCCCGACCGTCGAGCGGAAGCCGCTCTCGCCGAGCTCCCCGAGATTGACGAACGACTCGCGCAGCACCCGCTCCGCGGTGAGCACCTCGCCGGCCATCAGCTCGATCTCGGCGATGAACATGTTCATCGCCGCCTCGTGGACGCGCAACCCGAGCTCGCCGGCGAGCCGCTTTGCCTCGCGAAACGACTCGCGGGCGTCTTCGTATCGGCCCGCATACCCATGCATGAAGGTCTCGTGGACGTGGAGCCAGGGCTGGCGCTCGAACCCCGGCCGCAGCTCGTCGGGCAGATCGTCGAAGATGTCTGCGAACTCGCTCATGGGTGTCTCGCCGTAGTAGATCGCGCCGGTCATCCAGAGGTAGCAGTCGCGGGCGACATAGAGGTCGCCCGCTGCGAGCGCGAGCGCCTGCGCGCGACGAAGCTCCTCCAACGATTGCTTGGCGTGCCCGACGTAGAAGCGATTCCGGGCGCCGAGCGCCACGACCCTGGCAAGCAACGCGTCTTCGCCGAGTCGCTCGAGCACCTCGGCCGCCTGGTCGGCCATCGCGATCACCCGCTCGCCGCTGGCGTCCGGCTCACCGGCATGACCCGCGACCATCGCGCGCCAGACCGACGCGACTGCCTCGACCCGCTCGTCGCCACGCTCTCGCGCCGTCGCGATCGCCTCGTCGAGGATCGCGGCCGCCTTCGTCAGCTCCCCGGTCTCGAAGAGGAGGTCGCCGAGGTCAGGCAGCAGCGCGAGGCGGTCAGACGAGTGAAGCTCGGCGGCGCGTGAGAGCAGGTTGGCGGCGGCGTGGAGATCGCCGCGCAGCCGAGCGGTTCGGCCGGACGAGGCGAGCAGCGCCGTCGCTCGTCGCGCCAGTGCCTCATCGGCGTGCCCGAGCTCGGAGCGGTAGCGGTACGCCTGCTCGAGGTGGTAGCCGACGATCTCGTCGCGCTCGACGAGATCGGCGCCCCGCTCCTCGAGCCAGGCCGCGAACCTCTCGTGCAGGTCGGCCCGCACGGTCTTCGGCAGCGCGTCGTAGGCGGCGTCACGGATCAGCAGATGCCTGAAGCGGTACGCGTCGCCGGCCGAGAGCTGCGCGTGATCTGGACGGACGAGCTCCTTGCGCACGAGCGCGACGAGCTGGCGGTCCGCCGACGCCGGGGGCGTCGCCAGCGCCGCGACGGCATCGCCGTGGAAGAGCTGCCCCTCCACCGCGCCGCGCTCGAGCACGGCGCGCTCGGCGGGATCGAGCTGGTCGAGGCGCGCCGCCAGGAGCGCCTTGATCGTCGGCGGCACGACCACCTCGCGCTCGCCCGACTCGCGCACCATCGCGAGCATCTCCTCGACGAAGAGCGGGTTGCCCTCGGCCGCGACGCGGATGCGCTGGGCCAGGCCCTGCTCGAGCGCTTCGCCGCCGAGCAGCCGGTCGATCAGCTCGTCCGTCTCGGCCGCACCGAGTGGCTCGAGCAGCACGGTTGTCGCGTTCAGCTTGCCGCCGCCCCAGCCGGGCCGGCGGTCGAGCAGCTCCGGGCGAGCCAGGCAGAGGACCAGGATCGGCGCATCGCGGGAGAGGTCGGCGACGTGCTCGATCAGGTCGAGGAACGTCGGCTCGCCCCAGTGGATGTCGTCGAAGACGACGACGAGCGGCTGTTCCTCGGCCGAGGCCTCGAGCAGCTTGCGCACGGCCCACGCGATCTCCTCCGCCGTGGTCGGCACATCCGATTCGCCGAGGAGTGCGCGAATCGGCTCGGGCGGCGACTCTGCGCCGAGCTGCTTCACGACCTCGACGACCGGCCAGTACGTGATCCCCTCGCCGTAGGAAAGGCAGCGGCCTGCGACGACACGCGCGTCGACGCCGACGAGGAACTCGCGGGTCAGGCGCGACTTGCCGACGCCGGCAGTGCCGAGGAGCGTGAAGAGCGCGCAGCCGCGCCGCCGCGCGACGTTCGCGAACGCATCCTCGAGCAGCTTCCGCTCGTGCGCGCGGCCGACCATCGGCGCGTCGAGGTGGCGGGCCACGCCCGGCGCGTCGCGCCTGACCGACGTCAGCCGGAACGCGGCGACCGGCCGCGCCTTGCCCTTGAGCTCGAGCGGGTCGACCTCCTCGACCTCGATCGCATCGCGCGCGAGCGAGTGCGTCTCCGCCCCGAGCAGGATCTCGCCCGGCGCCGCCGCCTGCTGCAAGCGCGCCGCCACGTTCACCGTGTCGCCCGTGGCGAGTCGCTCCTCCGTCCCGGTCACGACCTCGCCGGTGTCGAGCCCGATCCGGGCCTGCACGCCGAGCTCGGGAAGCGCGTCCCGCATCTCGGCGGCGGCACGCAGCGCGCGCAGCGCGTCGTCCTCGTGCACCACGGGCACTCCGAACACCGCCATGACGGCGTCGCCGACGAACTTCTCGACGGTGCCGCCGTGCCGCTCGACGATCGCCCGCATCCGCTCGAAGTAGCGGGCCAGCACCGCCCGGAGCGCCTCGGGGTCGGCCGACTCGCCGAGCGCCGTCGAGCCGACCACGTCGCAGAAGAGCACCGTCACCGTCTTCCGCTGCTCGCGCGAGGCTGCAGGCGCCGCGAGCGCCACGCCGCAGGCGTCGCAGAAGCGCGCGCCCGCCCGGTTCTCGGCCCCGCAGACGGCGCAGACGGCCATCGGGCTAGCTTGCCGGATGTGCGGCCCGGTTGCTAGTCGGCTAGCCCGACAGCCGCCTGCGCAGGACCTCGGTCAGGCGCTGCTCCACGTGGAACCCGGCCTGATCGAGCGCGACCTCGAGGTCGGAGACCAGGGCGGCGCGGAACTCCGCATCCGCCTCGGCGCGGGCGACGATCTCGTCGAGCTCGCGCGAGGCGAGCGGCAGCTCCTGAGCCGCCTCGACCCAGCCTCGGGGCGCCGGCGGAAGCGCCCGCAGAAGCCGAGCCAGCCGTTCGATCGTCGTGTCGTCAGTCACTGCACCTCTCCAGACGCCGCCACCTCGGAGTTTCTTCCCAGAAACTCCTGGCGCAGATACTCGAGACAGCGGGAGATGCGGCTCGCAACAGTCCCGGACGGGATCTCGAGCGCCGAGCCGATCGTGCGGTAGCTCTCGTCGCGGGTGAAGAAGCGGTCGAGAATGTCGCGGCAGTCGTCGGAGACCTTCGCCAGCGCGTCGCGGACGGCCAGCGCGTCGTCGAGCAGGGCCACCGTGTCGTCGAGGCCGGGCGGCTCGACCTGGCCGGTGAGCTCCTCGCGCGGAGCCGAGCGGAGACGGTCGACGCACGTGTTGCGCGTCAGCTGCGCGAGCCACGGACGGAGCGCACTGCCGTCTCTCAGGCGGCTGAGGTTCTCGTAGGCCCTGGCGAACACATCCTGGAAGACATCCTCGGCGTCGTGGTCGCGCAGCCGGAAGCCCTGCACGACGATGGCATAGACGTAGCGGGAGTACCGCTCGACGAGCTCGGCCCACGCGCTCGCGTCGCCGTCGCGGCACCGCCGAACGAGGTCGGCGTCGGGGGTCACGGGACAACCCTAGACTCACGCCGTGATCGAAGAAGAGCTCCCGGCGTGGAGCCTGCCGGCCGACGCGGTCGAGCGGATCAGGGCCGGCTGGCCCGACCGGGTCACACGCGAATGGGCCTGGGGGGACGCAACGGGGGCCGGCGTTCGGGTGTGCATCCTCGACAGCGGCGTCGAGCCCGGGCATCCGCGAGTCGGCGAGGTGCACGGGGCCGTGGTGATCGAGGTCGAGGACAAGGAGGTGACGGTCACCGACGACGAGGAAGGCGACCTCTGTGGGCACGGCACCGCGTGCGCCGGCATCGTGCGCTCGCTCGCCCCGGAGTGCGAGCTCTGGAGCGCCCGGGTGCTCGGAGCCGGGTACACCGGCTCGGGCGACGTCCTGCTGGCCGGCCTTCGCTGGGCGGTCGAGCAGGGCTTCGACGTCGTCAACATGAGCCTCTCGACGACGAAGCGGAAGTTCGCCGCGACGCTGCACGAGCTCGCCGACCAGGCCTACTTCAAGCGCACGACGATCGTCGCCTCGGCGCACAACATGCCCGTCGAGAGCTACCCATGGCGGTTCGCGTCCGTGATCTCGGTCGCAAGCCACGAGGACGAGGATCCGTTCACGTTCTACGCGAACCCGGAGCCGCCGGTCGAGTTCTTCGCGCGCGGCGTCGACGTCGAGGTCGCGTGGCTCGGCGGTGAGTCTGTGGTCTCGACCGGCAACAGCTTCGCGACGCCGCACCTGACCGGGATCTGCGCGCTCATCCGCTCCAAGCACCCGGAGCTGACGCCGTTCGAGCTCAAGAGCGTCCTCTATTTGACCGCGTCGAACGTGGCGGAGGAGCGGTGAGCGAGGACCTTCGGGCAGCGGTCGGCGCGGGCGTGCTGGGCTCTGAAGACGCCTACCGCGATCTCCTCCGGTCCATCGTCGAAGTGGCGCGGGCGATTTTCGGCGCGAAGGCTTCGTCGATCTTCCTGCTCGACGAGGACACCGACGAGCTCGTGTTCGAGGCCGTCGCGGGCGAGGGGGCGGACGAGCTCGTCGGCACGCGCCTGCCGTCGTCGACCGGGATCGCCGGCTGGGTGCTCGTCACGCGGCAGCCGCTCGTGCTCGACGACGTGCGCAGCGATCCGCGCTTCTCGCGCGAGACGGCCGAGAAGACCGGCTTCGTCCCTCAGGGCTTGATGGCGGTGCCGCTGCTCTACGACGAGCAGGCACTCGGCGTGCTGCAGGTGCTCGACCGCCCGCAGCGGTCGCGCTTCTCACTCCGGGAGATGGATCTCCTGGGGCTCTTCGCCTCGCAGGCGGCGATCGGGCTCCAGCTCCTCCGTGCGGCGCGCCATGCGCGCGCGGTGCTCGGGGAGGGGAGCGGCGACGCCGGCGTGCTCGCCCGGATCGCAGGCCTCCTCGAGACGCTCGACGGCGAGCAGCGCCAGTCGGCGATCAGGCTACTCGGCGAGCTCGAGCACCTGCTCGGATCGTGAAGAAGCCCGGGCCCCCGCGTCCGACGAGCCCGGGCTTCGAAAGCCTTGCCCCGTCCTACTTGTTGACTTGCTTGTTGACCTGCTTCAGAACCTGGTGCGCCTCGACGTCGGGCTTCTTGGCAACCGTCTTCTGAACGGCGTGCCCCTCGACGTCGGGCTTGCTCTTGAGATGCGCCTTGCGCTTTTCCGCCATTGGATGTCCTCCTGCTGGTCGCGTCCAGTCCATTCTGTACCACTAGACGTGCTGAGACCCGAAAATCTTCCCTCGGTCGCCACCGAGCGTAGCGCCCCGGCGTGAAGACGGTCGTACAACGTCTCCGAGAGCCTGCCCGAGCCCTGGGCGACGTGTTCCGGAATCCGAACCTGCGGCGCGTGCAGCTTGCCTGGGCGGGCTCGGTCACGGGCCAGTACGCATTCTCGATCGCGCTCGCCGTCTATGCGTACCGCCACGGCGGCGCCGAGACGGTCGGGCTCGTGATCGTCGTGCGGATGCTGCCGGCTGCGATCGTCTCGCCGTTCGCGGCCGTGATCGCCGACCGCGGGCGGCGCGAGCTCGTGATGCTGGCGAGCGATCTCCTGCGAGCTGCTGCCGTCGGAGGCGCGGCGGCGATCGTCTACGCCGGCGGCCCGGCTGCGGGTGTCTACGCGATCGGCGTCGTCGTCACGATCCTGATGACGGTCTTCCACCCGGCGGAGAAGGCACTCCTGCCGCTGCTTGCGCAGTCGCCGGAGGAGCTCGCGGCGGCGAACGTGTCTTCGAGCTCCATCGACAGCATCGGCGGATTCGCGGGCCCGGCGATCGGCGGCCTCCTGCTCGCTGCGCTCTCGGTCGAGGCCGCGTTCGTGTTCGTCGCGGCGACCTTCCTCTGGTCCGCGTTCCTCGTCGCGCGCATCCGGCCCGCGCAGGAGCCGCCGGCTGCTGCGGCGGAGCCGGTCGGGCTCCGGCGCGAGGCGCTCGCCGGCTTCCGGACGATCGCCGCCGAGCCGAAGCTGCGGGTGCTCGTCGGTCTGTACGGTGCGCAGACGATCGTCGCCGGCGGTCTGACCGTCCTCACCGTCGTGACGGCATTCCGGGTGCTTCACCTCGGCAACGGCGGCGTCGGCTATCTGAACGCGGCGATCGGCGTCGGCGGGCTCCTCGGCGCGGCCGTGACGCTCGTGCTCGTCGGTCGCGGCAAGCTCGCCGGCGATTTCGGCCTGGGCGTCGTGCTCTGGGGCGTCCCGCTGCTCCTGATCGGGATCTGGCCGAGCACGCCGCTCGCGCTCGTGATGCTGGGCGCGATCGGGCTCGGCAACACGCTCGTCGACGTGTCCGCGCTCACGCTCCTCCAGCGGGCGGTCGACAACTCGGTGCTCGCACGTGTGATGGGCGTCGTGCAGGCGCTGCTCGTCGCCGCCATGGCGGCGGGGGCGGTGATCGCGCCGGCCCTCGTTGCCGCGCTCGGCGCGCGCGGCGCGCTCGTGGCGACCGGCCTCTTCCTGCCCGTGCTCGCAGCGCTCCTGTGGCCGCGGTTGGCGGCGATCGACCGCGAGGCGCCCCTGCCGACGAACGCGCTCGAGTTGCTGCGCGCGATCCCGATCTTCACGCCGCTTCCCGAAGCGACGCTCGAGCGGCTCGCGCTCGCACTGCGTTCGGTGCGGGTCGCCGCAGGCACCGACGTCGTGCGCGAGGGCGAGCGCGGCGACGACTTCTTCGTCGTCGAGGCCGGCGAGGCGGAGGTGCGCGGTCGCAGGCTCGGGCCCGGCGAGTTCTTCGGCGAGATCGCCCTGCTTCGCGACGTGCCGCGCACGGCAACCGTGCGCGCGGCGACCGACCTCAGCCTCTACGCGCTCGACCGCGAGACGTTCCTCGGCGCCGTCACCGGCCATGCGACGAGCCTCGCAGCCGCCGACACGGTGATCGGCGAGCGCCTCGGCGCCGTGCGCGCGGGCTTCAGCCCCGTCTAGCGCCGATCACCGTCCGACTGAAGTCGTGCGGCCAGCAGTTACGGTGTGAGCGTGCGACTGCTCGTCACCGGTGGGGCCGGCTTCATCGGCTCGCACTTCGCGCGGCGGCTCGCCGCCGCGGGCGAGGACGTCGTCGTGCTCGACAAGCTGACGTACGCCGGCAACCCTGCGAACCTCGAGGGCGTCGAGCACGAGTTCCGCGAAGGCGACATCGCCGACCCCGACGCCGTCGCGGAGGCGGCCGCCGGCTGCGACGCGATCGTCAACTTTGCCGCCGAGTCGCACGTCGACCGCTCGATTCTCGGGCCCGCCGAGTTCATCCGCACCGACGTCCTCGGCGCGCAGGTCCTGCTCGACCACGCTCGCCGCAACGGCGTCCGGCTCGTGCACGTCTCGACCGACGAGGTCTACGGCGACGTGCCGCTCGACGCGCCCTCGTGCATCGAGGATACGCCGCTCCGACCGTCGAGCCCGTACTCGGCATCCAAAGCGGGCGGCGACCTGCAGGTGCTCGCGTACGTGCGCACGTTCGGCGTCGACGCGGCGATCACGCGCGGCGCGAACACGTACGGCTCACATCAGTTCCCGGAGAAGTTCCTGCCGCTCTTCGTCACAAACGCGCTCGACGGCAAGGACCTCCCCGTCTACGGCGACGGCCGGCAGCGGCGCGAGTGGCTCCACGTCGAAGATCACTGCGCGGCGATCGAGCTCGTTCTGCGCGAAGGGATGTCGGGCGAGATCTACAACGTGAGCGGCCAGGAGCGCGAGAACATGGACGTCGTGCGCAGCGTTCTCGACCTGACCGGCGCGAGCCCCGACCTCGTCCGGCACGTCACCGACCGCCCCGGCCACGACCGCCGCTACGCGATCGACTCGACGAAGCTGCGCGCGCTCGGCTGGTCGCCGCAGCATTCCTTCGACGCCGGCGGCCTCGCCGAGACGGTCGCGTGGTACACGGAGCGTCGTGACTGGTGGGAGCCGCTGAAGTACTCCGCCGACTATCGCGGGTACTACGGCAAACAGTACGGCACGGGCTGACAGGCGTCTTCAGGACCGGTTGCTACCGTGGCCGGAGGTGCTTCGGCGCGCCCTCCTCTTCGTCGCGGTTACCGTGGTCGCGCTCGCCGGGGCCGCGTCGTCCCTGCTCGCAAGCGACTCGGCGCCGGGCGCGAAGACCAGCACGCTCACGTCGACCGTCGCGCTCTCGAGCACGACGACGACGCTGCTCTCCACCACGACGACACCGTCCACGACCACGACGACCCCGTTCGCGTCGACGACAACCGGCCCCTCGACCACGACGACGGCTGCAGCGCCACCGCCCGCACTCACAACGAGCACAGCGCCGAGCACGGTCGTTTTCACCGGGCACGGCTGGGGCCACGGCGTCGGCCTGGGCCAGTGGGGCACGTACGGCTACGCACTCCACGGGTGGAC
>Ga0209579_10001831_pt1 | contig 17053 bp, 17 predicted proteins | sample Coa_R1_2_FD_187152 | JGI IMG/M metagenome (GOLD analysis project Ga0209579, IMG submission 187152) | Surface soil microbial communities from Centralia Pennsylvania, which are recovering from an underground coalmine fire - Coalmine... | ecosystem: Environmental > Terrestrial > Soil >... | reverse complement strand
GCATCTCGCGCGCCAGCGGTACGGTCACGCCGGCCGCGTCCGTATTAGCGCCCCGCCATTTGCCCGCCTTGCGCCAGACCGTGTTCACCGCCCCGATGCGGCGCGCCAGCGGGTCCACCACGTCGAGGTAGCGCAAGATCTTCTGCTTGTGCGGTATGGTGACGCTGAAACCGGTTATCGGCAGGTGTTCCGCCAGGCCGAAGAAATCGCGCATCTGAGACGGCGACACCAGGAAGGGCAGGTAAACCGCCTCCATGCGCCGGTATTGAAAAGCCCGGTTGTGGACCGCCGGCGAAATAGAGTGGCGCACGGGATCGGCCACTACGCCATAAATCTTGCTCGTGCGCGACAGCTTCTCCACCCGGTAGAGGTGCCGCAATTGGCGCGAGCACACCTGGCCCGCCGCCGTGCCCTGGCTGGTCGTGGGGGCGGCGTAGGTGTACATGCCGCCGAAAGCGGTGGAGAGTACCCGGCTGGGAAAACCCAGCTCGCCCATCGCCAGCACCACCAGCGGCGTGCGCGGATGACTCTTGGCGAGTGACAGGACCCGACCGTAATCGGACGGTTTGCGGGCGGTGGTGACCACTTTGTATCCATCGGCCGGCAGCCGCGTCATGCGGTTCAATAGTGTATCCAGTTGCGGGGTGGCCTCGTAGTTGTGATACGAAATGATCAGCCGCGCGCGCCCCCGGAACTGGCTGAGCCTGGCCGAGGCCGCTTCGGCGCTCTCGATCTCCACATCCACCGCCGTGGCGCCCGCGCTGACCGCGGCATCCAAAATGCGCATCTCTTCTTCGATGCTGCCGTTGAATTTTCCGTGGTTCTGATGCCGCCGGCAGGTCGCCAGCACGATGCATTCCGGATGCTGCTCCAGGAACCCGTGGATGGCGCGCGCGCCGCTCTCCGGGCGGTCCAGGTAGTCCAGCCGGAACTCCAGGAACGTCTCACCAGCGTCGGCTTCCCGCCGCGCCTGCTCCAACAGCAGATCCAAATCTGGAAAACCCAGCGCGATACAAATGCGTGGGAGAGATCTCGTCTGCGCCATTTTGGGAGCTATTAGCATACCACGGAAGGGGCGCTGAAGCCGTGGCTTTATCCGCGTTCATCTGCGGTCATCCGCGGCCAATAAAGGCCGTTTACTTTAGATATTTCTTCACGTCCGGAAACAGCAATTCCTTGATCTGGGGCTTGTCCAGATCCTCCCTGGTGACCACCGTGGCGCCCAGGTCGATCACCTTCGGCGGATCGGATCCGTGCAGCTTGTCCACCAGCGTTTTCACCGCCGAGTAGCCCATGTGGAACGGGTCCTGCGCCACCAACGCGTCGATGGAGCCGTCCTTCAGGTCTTGCACCAGGTCCTCGCTGGCATCGAACGCTACCAGCTTCACCTTGCCGGCCAGGCCGCGCGACTTCAGCGCCAGCGCGGCGCCCACCGAACTCGGCTCGGACGAGGCAAACATGCCGTCCAGATCGGGCCGCGCCGTCAGAAAGTTCTCCGCCGCGGCCATGCCCTTCGAGCGGTCCGACATAGAGAACTGGCGAGCCACGATCTGGATCCCCGGAGACTCCTGCGTGATGACTTTTTCGAAGCCGGCTTCCCGGTCCATGGTCGACTTACTCCCCGGCAGATTCATCAGCATGGCGATCTTGCCCTTGCCGTTGAGCAGCGCCGCCAGTTTATGCGCCGCCATTTCCCCGGCTTGATAGTTATTCGTAGCCAGGTAAGTCATGTAATTAGTCGAATCCACGCCCGAATCGAAAACCGTCACCGGGATGTGCGCGGCCGCCGCGCGGTCGAGCGATGCGTTCAGGGTCGTGCGATCCTGCGCCGCCACCGCCAGACCATCCACCTGCCGCGCAATCATGGAGTCCACAATCTGCACCTGGCGCGCGTATTCCGTCTCCGAAGACGGTCCGTTCCAAAGCACATCCACCTTCAGGTCCTGGCCGGCGGCCATAGCGCCCGCCTGCACCGACACCCAAAACAGGTGCGACGTGGCTTTGGGCACCACCGCGATGGTCTTGCGCTGGGTGGAGCGGCATCCGCCCAGGGCTGGAACGAGCGCCAGCAGGAGAGCTGCCGGCCACGCGGCCAAACGTTTTGTCATAGACAGAATCCGATTCCTCTCACTGGCATTTCTTGTCGCGCATGGCGGTCACCATCGAATCCCGCACCTTCGCCGTCTTGAGCCGCGCCTGCACGGCCGCCGATTCCCGCCGGCATTCCTGCGGAAGATCGCCAACCAGCTTGCCGCCGTTCAAATGAGCCGCCTTCTCGAAGGCCGGCACCGCATCGTCGTACTTGCGCACCAGCATGCAGGCTACTCCCAAGTTGTACCACGCCTCCAGCGCGGCCTTGGAGCCTTCGCATTCCTGCGCATTGGCCTGCGACACGCGCGCCAGCTCCGCATAATCCCTGCTTTTGGCCGGAGCCAGGTTCTGGCTCTGGTTCTCCTTCTGCGCGTGGCCGCGAACGGTCACGGCGGCCAGTTCCCGATTGTTCGCCGGGTCAACCGCCCGGATGGACGCCAGAAATGTTCCTTCCGTGCGCGAGATGTGCATCGCCGGCGATCCGGCCGGGCGTGATCCGTCTGGCGGACGCTCCGGCGAGGCTGGCCCACCGCCACCACCAGGCCTCGAGGCAGCAACATGGGATGTGATATCGTTTGACTAACGATTATGGCATGCGAATCTCTCTCCCGCCGCGCGTTCTGCGCGTTGACCGCGGCTGCTCCCCTGGCGTCTGCTCTGGCGCAGGGCACGAAACTGCCGGCCGGCCTGGAATTGTTCTCAGTGCGCAATGAGTTGCAGAAGGATCTCATGGGCACCGTGCGCGCGGTCGCCAGGATGGGCTACGAAGACGTGGAGTTCTTCTCCCCATACTTCCAGTGGAAGCCGGACTACGCCCGCGAGGTGCGGAAAATGATGGATGATGCGGGCATCCGCTGCCTGTCTACGCACAACGGCGGAGAATCCTTCACGCCCGAAGGGATCTCCCACGCCATCGAGCTGAACCAGATCATCGGCAGCCGGTTCGTTGTGTGGGCCAGCGCCGGCAGCCCCAAGACCCTCGACGCTTGGAAGACGGTGGCCGACCGCCTCAATCAAGGCGCCGACAAGCTGAAGGCCGCCGGGCTGCGCGCCGGCTATCACAACCATCAGTTGGAATTCACACCGCTCGACGGCAAGCGCCCCATCGAAGTGCTGGCCGCCAACACTTCGCCTGACATCATGCTGCAACTGGACGTGGGCACTTGCATCGAAGCCGGGTCCGACCCGGTGGCCTGGATCGAGCAGAATCCTGGACGTATCCGCTCCATGCACTGTAAGGACTGGTCGCCGCAGAAGGGCTATCGGGTGCTGCTGGGCGAGGGCGTGGCTCCCTGGAAAAAGCTCTTCGAAGCGGCCGAGAAAACCGGCGGCATCGAATACTACCTGGTCGAGCAGGAAGGCAGCGACTATCCCGCATTCGAAACCGCCGAGCGCTGCCTGGCGAGTTTCCGCAAGCTGCACGGGTAGTAGCCCGCAAAGGCGGGCCGTTGCCTGGTAGCGCGGGATGTCACCTCACTGCGCAGTGATCGCGCCGAACATTCCGGTCGTCTGGTTCGCGCCGCCTGCATTGAAATAGAGCACGTTGGTCGGTCCGGATTCCACATTGCCGTTGCCGAACACAATTCCCCACAGTCCCGGGATGGTGAGGTCGCTTCCACCGCTCTGCAGGAAGCCGTCAAATGCGCCCGTTGTCGGACTGTAAGCGCCGATCCAGCCGCTGCCGGTGTTTCCCACCAGGATCATATTGCTGAATTGCCCGAAATTAGCCGGCGCCGGCGCCACGCCCCAAGGCTGATTGAACCAGCCGTTCTGCAGGCGCAGGAGGAGCTTACCATTGGTATTGTAAACGGTCACATAGCCGGTGCCGCCCCCCGAATTCAGGTTATACGTGACGTAAATCTTCGATCCGATCGCCTGGATTCCCGCGGGCGTGTACCCCACCGGGATCTTGGCGTCTGTAAAAGCTCCTGGCGCCAGCGTCACCGGACTGAACGACGCGGCATCGTACGCCTCAATGCCGCCGTTGGCATTGGCCGCGTAGTACGTCTCTAAGCTTGTGGCGGCGTGCTTGGCGACGGTCAGGCCTTGATACGACGCTCCCGCGGCAAAGTTGTTCACCATAACTGTGGCTTGCTGCACATGGCATTGTGCGCAACCTCCCCCGGTGCTCTGGTTGTCGCCGGCGAACCAGTTGGAGATGGTTCCATCCAGCGTGGCGAAGGCAAAGTTATTGGCGTTGAAGGCGGTGCCTGTCGGACTGCCAACCGTGTTGCCGCTCCCGGGCGCCGGTGGTACGGTCACTTGCAGCTTAACGATGGTTCCATTGGCGTCATACAGCGTCGAGAGCCCCGTGACTTGATCGGAGGTCCACCACTCATTTTCTTTAGCCGTGGACTTCAAGGGCCGCGACAGGCCCCAGGGATTCACCAGGTGCGCATCCTGTGTGTTGGTAACGATAGGCGCCGCCACGTAGTTGGTGGTTTGAGCGCCCGCGCCCGCCGGCAGCAACCCCCACGGCAGCAACGCTGCACCCAGTATCCATTTGCTTGTCATCCCGTTTCCTTTGGCCCCCTTGTCCAGGAGTATAAGACCGCCCGTCCGTTCCGTCAATCGGGAGAACTGTTAACACTGGCGCTGCCGCCGGGCAGCAGGCAAATCCCCTGACCCTCGATCTCCAGAGCGCGATTGAATTTCGCCGCACAGATCTCCCAGGTGATCACTGCCGTCAGTTCCACGATTTCGTCGCCGCTGAAGTGATCCCCAAGGCGTACAAACAACTCGTCCGCAACAGAGTTCGCCGTGGTAATCGATTCCGCGTACTCCAGCGCAACCTGCTCGCGCGCGGCGAATGCGGGATTCTCCCGATACGCGCCCAGCGCCGCGAGATCTTCCTCGCGGATGCCGTCCACTCTGCCCACGGCAGAATTGATCTCCATTCAAAGGCCGCAGCCGATCAGGGTGGCGACCTTCAGATTCACCAGATCGCGCAGGCGGGCGGGCAGCAGTGCGTCTTCTTCCAGGCCGTCCCACATGGCCCGGAACCCGCGGAAGATGGCCGGGCGGCGCGCCAGCACCGCATGATTGTGGAGCACTGCGCCGTAGAACTGCTCCTGCCGCTCGAACACGCGGCGCGCCTCCGGCGTGATCCGTTCCGGGGCTGCGCCGCTGATCCGAGTCATTGCTTAGTTCGGTGTGATGGTGCCGAATAGTCCGTCGGCGTAATTGTTAATGCCGGCCGCGAAGTATAGCGAAGTGGTATTGCCGTTGTTGACAGTGCCGCCGCCGAAATGGATCGCCCAAAGGCCTGGGATGGTAATGTCCTGCCCGCTGGAGTTCTTCAGGAAGCCCTTGAACGCGCCGGTCGTGGCGCTATAGGCGCCGATCCATCCGCTACCGACGTTGCCAATCAGTATGTCGTTTCCGAATACGCCCCACCCGGTAGGCGCCTGGGCAATACCCCAGGGCTGATCGAACTTTCCCGCCGTTCCTGTTTTAAGGCTCAGCAGCAGCGTGCCCGCCGTATTGAACGCATCCACGTATCCGCCCACTGCCGTGGTCGGATTTGAAAAGGTCACATACACCTTGGCGCCTACGCTCTGAATTCCATAGGGCGTGTAACCGGCCGGGATAGCCGGGTCGGTAAACGCCCCCGCCCCCAGCGTGATTGGCAGGAACGTGGTGGCGTCATAGGTCTCGACTCCGCCATTCCTGTTGGCCACATACAGTGTCAGCGCAGTGCCGTTCTTAGCCATCGTTACGCCCGTGTAGCTGGCGCCTTTCGTCGAATTGTTCACTTTAATCGCGGCAATTTTGCCCGACGACCACTCTTGAACCGTCCCGTCGAGAGTCACGAATACGAACTTGGAGCCAACCGTCACCGTCCCGGTTGGACTTCCCTTGCCGGTCCCACTGGCCGGCGGAATCTTCACTACCAGCGTCTGGACCGCCCCGCTCCCGTCATACAGCGTGGAAACACCGGCGCCGTTGTCCGCGGCCCACCAGAAAGAGTTGGCGGTGCGCGATAGACCCCACGGGTTCTTCAGATGCGCGTCGGTGACCGGCGCCACCGTGGAGAGATCCGAGACCAGGCTAGTCTGGAGATAGCTGTTGGTGGTGGTGTCCTGGGCCCCGGCGGCCATCGACAACAACAGTGGAATCATCAATTTGTAATGATTATTCAAATGTGTCCCTCCGAGCTCTAGTTGAGGAGTATACGTGTTCGGACTGAAGCGAGTCAATCGAAACAAGTTGGTGGCGTACTAATTTTACAGATCTTCCTTTGGTCGGCGATAATCGAAGCACGTGAAATCGAACACCATCAGGTTCTCGCTTTGTTTTCTGTTACTGGACCTCGCGGCGGCGCCGCAGGCCGTCCTGATTTCCAGCGATTCCCTCCGCGGCGACCTGTCGTTCCTGGCTTCTGATTTGCTCGAAGGCCGCGACACGCCCTCGCGCGGGCTGGACCTCGCGGCCGAGTATATCGCAGCCCAGTTCCGCCGGACCGCCCTGCAACCGGTGGGCGATAACGGCTATTTCCAAACCGCCCACATGCTCCGCGCAGCGCCCGCGGACGACTTCGAGTTGCGCGCATCCGATGGCTCGCGGCGGTTGGCCGTCTCGAAGGAAAAGGCCGCCGTCGTGACCACGCAGCCGCTGGATCTCTCGGGCGTCCGCATATATAAGGTTGCCGGGATCGCGGATCTGCTGAACGGCGTGAAGCGCCAGGTGGTCGCGCTGGATGCGCCGCCCGCCACGGCGGACGCCGTTCTCCAAGCCGCCATCGCGCTGCATCCCGCGGCGCTTCTCCAGACAGAAGAGGAGAGCCCCTTGCCAGTGGGGCACCGCCTCGTCGATCCGGATGACGAACGGCAGCGATACGGTGGCATTCCCCGCCTGATCGTGCGTGACCGCGACGCCGTCAATTGGCTGCGGGACGCCCGCGCCGGAGATACCGGCATCACGGTTTCCATCCGGCAGCCCGCTTCCAACATTACGCCAGTCACCGTCCGTAACGTGGCCGGCTTGCTGCGCGGGTCGGACCACGCGTTGCGCGGCCAGTACATCCTGCTCACGGCGCACTACGATCATCTGGGGCGCGCGGACAATGGCGCCGTCTTTCCGGGAGCCAATGACGACGCCAGCGGCGTCGTCTCGGTGATCGAAATCGCTCGGGCCTTGGCCGGCCAGCCCGTGCATCCCCGGCGCAGCATCCTGTTCCTGCTGTTCTTCGGCGAAGAAGAGGGCGGCCTGGGATCGCGCTACTATACCGCTCATCCGCTGCTTCCCCTGGCGAAAACCGTAGCCGACCTGAACCTGGAACAGTTGGGACGCACCGATTCGAATACCGGCCCGGAAGTCTCCACCGCCACGCTGACCGGTTTCCATTATTCCAACGTCCCGCGCACGTTGCAGGAAGCCGGCAAATTGACCGGCGTTAAGGTCTACGAGACACCTCATGATGACGACTATTTCACTCGCAGCGATAACCTCACCTTCGCCGAACACGGCATCCCCGCGCACACGCTCGTAGTAGCGTTCGACTTCCCCGACTATCACGCCACCGGCGACGTCTGGCAGAAGATCGATTACGGCAATATGGCCAAGGTCGACCGCATGATCGCGCAAGCCGTCGTCCTGCTCGCCAATAGCCCCGACCCGCCCCATTGGAATAACGACAACCCTAACGTGGCCAGGTACGCCAAGGGAAGGTAGGACACGCCTCACGGCGCTTTGTAATAGACTGGCAATCATGCGAATATATGCGATCGGTTTGATGGCTGCCTCGGTCTTGCTGGCCCCCGCGGTGGCGCGCCCGGAGAGCAGCCCATTCGTCGGACGCTGGGATTTCACCATCACCACCCAAGGCGGCGTGCGCGCCTGCTGGCTCGGCGTGACCGAAAAGAACGGCGCCCTGGACGTCTGGTTCCAGCCGCCCGGCGGCAACGTTTACCAGATGAAGGACGCCAAGGTCGACGGCGGGCATCTGATTCTGACCGTGTCCCCGAAAGTCACGTGGGATCTCGAAGCTCGCGGCGGCAACCTCGTGGGAGTCGAGAAGCGCGGCGCCAAAACCACCGGGCTGACCGGTATGCCTGCGCCGGAACTAAAGCGCGAAGCCCCCGCCGCGTGGACCGAACCTGAGCCGCTCTTCAACGGTAAGAACCTCGACGGCTGGGAGCCCATGGGCAAACCGGCAGACAGCCACTGGACCGTGAAGGACGGCTTGCTGGTGAACGAAGCGCACGGCGCCAACCTGAAGTCCACCCGCAAATTCCAGGATTTCAAGGTGCATTACGAAGTGAATTGTCCCGAGGGCGGCAACAGCGGCTTTTATCTCCGCGGCAGATACGAAGTGCAGATCGAGTATGAGCCTCTGAGCGAGAATCCGCCCGAGCGCCGCATCGGTTCCGTCTACGGACGCATCGCGCCCAAAGGCGACGTGCCACGCACGCCCGGTAAGTGGGAGACTTTCGACGTGACCCTGGTCGGCCGCACCGTGACCGTCGTCCACAACGGCGTAACCACCATCGACCATCAGGAGATCGAGGGCATCACCGGCGGCGCGCTGGATGCCAACGAAGCCGAGCCGGGCCCCTTCTACATTCAAGGCGACCACACCGGCGGGCTGCAGTTTCGCAATATTACGGTATCGGTGCCCAAGCGCTAGTTGTGGGGCAGGCCCATGGCCTGTGGCGGCTCTTAAGCCGCCTGTCGCTACGCGCGCAAAAGCCCGCGCGGCTGCGGCGTATAACCCGGAAACACCTTGCTCAAATCCTGGTTGCCCAACTGGCCCCGCACCAGCTCGCCCAGCACGTCGCGAAAGTCGGTCGTCAGCTTCAGGTCGCGCGTTTCGTATAGCTGTTCCGGCTCCAGGCCCGGCCACTTGCCGTACACCTTGCCGCCGCGCACCGCGCCGCCCATCACGAACATGCAATTGGCGTGGCCATGATCCGTGCCGCGGTCCCCGTTCTCCCGCGCCGTGCGCCCGAATTCGGACATGGTCACCAGCGCCACATCATTCACGCGGTCGCCCAGATCGCGCCAGAAGGCGGCCAGCGCCTGTCCGAAATCCGTCAGCCGCGCGGCCAGTTGACCCTGCGACGCGCGCGCGCCCACCTCGTTGACGTGATGATCCCATCCGCCTACATCGGCGAAAGCCATCTCCACGCCCACATCCGCCTTGATGAGCTGCGCGATCTGCCGTAAGCAGTCGCCGAAGCGGCCCTTCGGGTAATTGCAGCCCGCGGCCGGCTCATAGCGCTGCTTCTGAATGGATTCGAGCAGCGACACGGCTGCGAAAGTTTCCCGTCCGGCAGTCTGCAGCAGCGCATCTTTGCTGTCGGCGTACATCGTCTCGAATGCGCCTGACGCAGCCGCGTTGCGCACCTGGAAATCGCTCAGATTCTGCACCGCTACCGCCGGGTTCGAACCGCGCATCGCGCGCGGCAGCACCGCCCCCATGGCCACGGCGCGCACGGGCGATATGCGCCCGGTTTCGCGCGGCAACGCCCGGTTCATCCATCCATCCCCCGTAACTTTCAAACCCGGTGTGCCCGACTCCATGAAGTCCTGCGCGTCGAAATGCGAGCGCGTGGGATCGGGCGACCCCGCGGCGTGCACGATCCCCAGGTGGCCGTCGTCCCAGAGCGGCTTGAGCGGCGCAAGCGAGGGATGCAGCCCGAAAAACCCATCCAGGTCGATGGCCGCGTCTTCCCGGCGGTCGGCAGCCTGCGACGGACGCGGCACCGCGATGGTGGGGCGCAGCTCGTAATAACGCTTCTCCGCGTGCGGCACCACTATATTCAGCCCGTCCGCCGCGCCGCGCTGGAAGATCGCAACCAGAATCTTCTTGCGCGGCGAGGGAGCGTCGGCGGCGTACAGCGCGCGCTGCAGCCACAGCGGAGCGGTCCCGGCGCCAACCATCGCCAGGGCGGCGTTACGAACGAAAATCCTGCGCGTGCTCATGGCGGCTCACTTCTTTTGAAAGGCCGGTGATCCCAGTGTAACGCCGGCTGACGGATCGGCGTTTGCCACTCTCACCCCTGGCACTTTGTTGTTCGCCAGCGCCACGCTGAAATTCATGCGCGCCAGCAGGCCCGCCGAGTTCAACCACTCCTGGCTGGAATTCGAATACCCGGTCGGCTCGGCTTTGCGATACAGCGGCTCTCCGAGTTGCGTCAACTGTTGGTTCAACCCGAATGTGAAATCCACGTCCGCATTGAGCGTGCGCACCGCGCTGGCTACCATTTCGAGCGGCGATTTCATTTTGGACCGGTAAGCGCCGCGCGACCAGAACTCCGGCGAGTCGAACATCGTCTTCATCACCGCGCGCAGATCCCCGTCTTTCTTCAGGAACGTGGCGGCCATGCGGTCCACCAGCGCCGCCGGCGGATCGTCGGCCACGAAGCGAATCGCCAGTTGCCTCGAGATGAACTGCGCCGTCGCCGGATGGTGCGCCAGCAGGTGCAGCACCTGGTAGCCATCTTCGATGCCGCCGCCGGCCGCGATCCGCATGCCCAAAACCACCTTCTCGCCGTTGTCGTGCATGCGCGGACGGAATTCGAACTCGGCGGCCCGCTGCGGCTGCCGTATGCTCCAGCCCGTGAAGCACCGCGCCACCTCCGTAACGTCTTTCTGGGTATATCCGCCGTCCACGCCGAGCGTGTGCAGCTCCAGCAGCTCGCGCCCGTAGTTCTCGTTCAGCCCGCGCTGGCGCAGCTTGCCCGCGGGCGATTGCGCCCCTGTCGATTCCCAGTTGTCCAGATAGAACAGCATCGCCGGACTCTGCGCCGTGGCCCGCAACAAATCCTCGAACCTGCCCAGCACGTGCGGCCGGATGGCGTCCCGCTCATACGCCGTCACCAGGTAATGATCCGCGCCTTTTCCCAGGAACACGTTGAAGTGGTTGTACCAGAAATCCGTGAGCACTTCTTCCAGTTGCCGGTTGCTGTAAACCGCGCGCTCCAGCTTGGCTTCCATCAGGTCCTGCGCCACCACGGTCTGGGGTCCCGCGGCGCTCTGAATGCGGCGGCGCAGCGCCGGCGGAGCCGCGGCATAAAGTTGCATCCGCATTCCCTGTCCCATGGCCTCCAGCAACTGGTCCTGGCGATCCTGGGAAAGCGCCGAAAACCAGTCGATCTTCTGTTGCGGAGTGTCGGCGCGCAGGGCCTTGAGCTGATCCGGCCCTAGCAGCGTGGCCAGATCGGCAGCCGCTGCGTTGCCGCTGTCCTTTCCGGCCTTGCCCGCCATGCGCGCCGCCAGGCGTTGCACCATCATCCGCTTGTCGGGATCGTCCGGAAACGGCAGCTTGCCCTCCACCATGGCTTTCACAATGCCAGGCGGCGGATAGCTCTGGGTTAACTGCGCGGTGCTCATGTGCAGCGAATCGAGCTGCGCCAGCTTGGCCGTCAGCAGCGGATTTTCCGCAATCCGCTCGGCGTGCAGTTGCAGGTCGATCCATTTTTTTAACCCCATCTTCTCGACCTGCTGCGCATCTCCCGGCCGCGCGCCGAATGTCAGCCGGTTTAACGCGTGCTCCACCTTCTGCTCGCCGGCCAACGGCTGGCGGAACTGTGCGGATGCTTCCGTGGTCTTCTTCTTGGCGTTTGCCGAAACACAGAGTACGCTCAAGCCCAACAAAACAAACGCGGCCGGATTTGATTTATAACATGGCACTGTACGTATAAACGCGTTTGCCGGAACGAAGTTGCGCGCCGCCGGGCGAACCCGCACGCTTCCCGGCCGTGCGCCGTGTAAACGGTGGTAGTCCGCCGCCCGTCGAACTCACCAGAGGATCCGTTATGCAACGACTGATGATGAGAATCTTGCTTACGGGTGGCACCGCACTGCTGTCAGGCCTGCTCCTGGCGCAAGTCCCTGGCTCCCCCCAAACCATGTCGCAGCCCGGGCAGCCCGGGCGGCCCGGCTCGCCCACCAATCCGACCATGAACCCGGACGTGGCCGGCGAACCCGCGCGCACGCAGGCCAAAGTCGATGACAAGAAGTTCGTGCAGGACGCCGCTATGGGCGGCATGACTGCGGTGGAGCTCGGCAAACTCGCCGCGGAGAAGGGCTCCAGCGACGCCGTGAAACAATTCGGCCAGAGGATGGTTGACGATCACACCAAGGCCACCGAAGAGCTCAAGAAGCTCGCCGACGCGAAATCGATCAACATACCCGGCTCGCTCGACTCCAAGCACCGCTCGCGGGTTGATAAGCTCTCCAAGCTCTCGGGCGCCCAGTTCGATAAGGCCTACATCAAGGATCAACTGAAGGATCACGAGCAGGATGTGCGCGACTTCCAGACGGAAGCTCAAAAGGGCAACGATGTTGCCGTCAAGGAGTTTGCGGCCAAAACTCTTCCTACGCTTCAGGAGCACTTGAACATGGCGAAAGGGATCAATAAAGGAAAAAGTACCGCCGCCACGGCCGATGCGGACCGCTCCAAGCAGTGAATCGGCGCTAGCTCCGCAGGCGCATCAGGAACCAGGCTAGCCCGGTTGTCAGCAACAACGATGCGCATACCTGGACCGGCTTCAGCGCCGCCAGCCGCCTGCTAACGATAGAGAACAGCAGCGCGCAGACCACCATCACCACGATCTCCGCCGCCGCTGCTCCACCGAGTACGTACCCTGCGCCGTAGCCTGTCGTGCGCAGAAACAGCGCGAAGTACAAGCCGTGAAAGCCGCCCAGCACGCCCACGATCAGCCAGCGCATCCCGGCTTTCGGCAGCGCCAGGATCTCTATCGCAAGGTACGCGATGGTCAGGGCCGCCGCGGCTTCCACGAAACGTGCGGCCGGCTGCCAGGCCGTGCGCGACACCATCGTTGCCGCGGCCATCTGGCCGGTCAGAAACGTGGCTGTCAGGATCGCCAGCTCGCGCCGGCTGCGCGCCGCCAGCACCAGCGCCGCCAGAAACAGGATCTGCGCCGGGCCGCCCAGGGCGCGCATACAGCCGCCGCCTGCTTGGGTGATCGCCGTCTCGAGCGCCGTGGGTGGCCGGAAGCGCAGCGTCGCCCGTGGAAACGAGATGTCGAATAGCGCCTGATCGCGCTTGCCGCCGTTCTCCGCGCGCAGCAGATGCACGTGATTCGGGACGGTGACCTGGTGGAAAGTGCAGTCGACATCCAGGCTGTCAACCGGCGCGGCAAATTCATAGTCCGCCTCGCACAGGTACCATCCGTGCGCGCTATCTTCGCGGCAGGCGCCGTTTACCATGCGCGCCGGCCGTCCGCCGCTCGCAAAAACAATATGCGCGAAGAGCGACTGCGCGGGGTTCGCTACGTGCGGCATCTCATACAGCGGAAGCCGCAGGCCGTAGTGCGCGTGCGTGCCCGCGATAGTCAGGTCTCCCGAGCTCATGCTCATCACGTGCCCGAAGGCCGTCCCCGCGAGTAATACCAGCCCGGCCGCCAACTTCATGTAATCTGAACCGGCGCGACCACCGTCCGACGGGCTGCCATGCGCAGCGTTCGGATCCGCAGATAAATGATGCGCACCAGCGCCAGCACCGGAACGGAGAGGAAGGCGCCTGGAATACCCGCGATCTCCGCGCCGGCGAAAACGCCGAACAGCACCAGCAGCGGATGCAGTTGCACGCCCGCGCGCATCAGATGGGGGGACAGCACATAGTCCTGGAAAACGCGGTAAATCAGCAGAAAGATGATCGCGCCCACCGCCGGACCGCCGCTCACCGCTGTGACGATCACCGCGATGGCTCCCGCCGAAAGTGGGCCGATCATCGGGATGAATTCCAGCATCGCCGCCAGCGCCGCCAGCAGGAAGCTGTAAGGAATTCCCAGAATGTGAAAGAAAATCGCGTAGGCGGTGAATGCCGCCAGCGACAGCGTCAGCACGGCTCGCATGTAATGCGCCAGCAGCAGATCCACGTCCGCCAGAAACCCGTCCAACTCGTTGCGCCAGGGCGCGTCCTCGATCAGGCTCAGAAAATGTTGCCGCATGGTGCGGCCGTCTTTCAGGAAGAAGAAGCCCAGAATGGGAACGATCACGACATAGATAAGGTTGCTGGCCACGCTCAGAATCTTCGCGCCGGCGCGGGGAAGGGAAGCGATGATGTCTCCTGAATTCTTCGCGATCTGCTCCTGTACCTTTTGTATTACTTGAGCTCTTATGGAGTTGAGCGCCGTGGGTACCGCCGTGCTCGGTTGCTGGAATTTAGCCAGCAAGGCGGGCATGGAACTGGCCAGCGCGCTGGCCTGCTCCACCACCCGGCTGCCGATCTGCGTGACCGCCACCAGCAGAACCAGGACGAATATCATGTAAGCGATGGCCAATGCCAGTATACGCGTGCGCTTGCCCGGCAGGAAGTGGTCGATTACATCCACCAGCGGCGACAGCAGGTACGCGAACAGCAGCGCCACGATGAAAACGAACAGTGTGCTGCGCACCAGGTACACAAGACACAGCAGCACCAGGATTAAAGCCGCGGTCCAGGTGTAGCGCGCTGCGCGGGGGTCGATGCCGAGCATGGTGGTCTGTTACGCATTCTAACAGGCCATGTGGCGCTGGCATATAGCAGACTGCCCTCCTTTTTCAACCTCTTGCACATCGCCGCATCGGGCTGGCAAGCACCGGGCGCCCCCCCCGGCGTCGGACCGACAATAAGATTTGTCTTGACAGAAGAGTGTTTCGGTGCTTAAATCGATCCATGCTGGCGGCATTGCAAATCGTACAGAGCCCGGAGAAAGCGGGCGTCTTACTCCAGCCCGGCCGACTTCGTCTCCTCGAACAATTAACTGAGCCCGATTCCGCCGCCGGACTCGCCCGCCGCCTCGGCGTGCCCCGGCAGAAACTGAACTACCATCTGCGCGAACTGGAACGCGAAGGCTTCCTGGAGTTGATCGAGGAACGCCGTAAAGGCAATTGCATGGAACGCGTGGTGCGCGCCGTGGCCCGCGAATTCCTTATCGCTCCCCAAGCCGGCGATTGCGTCACTGCCGACCGTTTCTCCGCCGCTTATCTGGCTTCTACTGCTGCGCGCATGATTCGCGAGTTGGCCTCTTTCTGCATCCGCGCCCGCCGCGCCGGAAAACGCGTCGCCACGCTTACCCTGGAAACCGAGATCCGCTTCGCTAGCGCTGAATCCCGCGCTGCCTTCGCCGAAGAGATGACCGCCTCCGTTGCCCGCCTCGCCGCGAAATATCATAACGAGCGGGCAGAAGGAGGGCGGCGTTTCCGCTTGCTCTCCGCGATTTATCCCGCTGTCAGGCTGGAAGAATCCGCCGGCGAATCCGCAAATCTGGAGTGAAATATGAGCAGATCCCACGAGACCGTCATCGATTTAAAAGCGACCCCCGAAGAAGTCTTCCGGGCCATCACCGACCCCTCACAGATTGCCAAATGGTTCGCCCCCGAAGCCCGAGTCGATCCGCGCGTCGGCGGAGAATATTACTTCTCCTGGGGCCCGGGGATGGAGGGTAGAACTACCATCACCGCCTGGGAGCCCGGTAAGCATTTCGGCACTTCGAGCGAACGTTCCCTTACCTACGGCCGCCAGGGCCCGGTGGACACAGGCGTTGTACAAAAAATGTGTGTCGATTACTACATCGAAGCGCTGGGCGGAGGAATCACGCGCCTCCGTCTGGTTCAGTCCGGCTTCGGCCCCCAAGCAGCCTGGGACGACGAGTTCGCCGATACGAAATCCGGCTGGGCGGACTTCCTGAAAAAACTAAAGGAGCTGTTCCAAAAATAATCAACATGCCACGAATGTCCTGGAACACAATTGCGCTCGGCTCGCTGTTGCTCATCTCCGCCTGTTTGAAAGGAGGACAGCAAGCGCCATCTCCGCAACCTGAACAGTCCAAGCCGCCTGTCAAAATGGAGGAACCGCGCGGCCGCATCCTTGGAATCGGCGGTGTCTTCTTCAAATCCGCTAATCGTGATCAGATGCGCGAATGGTATTCGAAGCATCTTGGACTCGCTGACAAAGGCCAAGGCGCGATGCTTCCGTGGCGCGAACACGACGACCCGCAAAAGGAACACGTTACAGTTTGGACTGTTTTTCCCACCTCCACTAAGTATTTCGATCCCAGCCCCGCACCGTTCATGGTCAACTACATCGTGGACGATCTGGATGCTTTGCTCGACCGCTTGAAACAAGAGGGAGTAAAGATTGACGCCAAACGAATGAATGAATCCTACGGTCGCTTTGCCTGGATATATGACCTGGATGGGAATAAGATTGAGCTCTGGCAGCCCACGCCCGCCAAGCCCTAAGGCCTTCCACGGCACTTACTCAAGCGGTTTTCTGTAGCTACGGTCCCGTAATCGCGGAATAGCCGATTCAACCCCTACAACCGCTCCACCCGCACCCGCGCAATCCTGTTCCGCTCCATCTTTAGAACCGTGTATCTCCGTCCGCCGAATTCCACATGCTCCCCCGCGCGCGGAATGTAGCCCAGCCGGTACAACAGAAATCCCGCCAGCGTCTCGAATCCCGCCTCCGCCGGAATCTCGATGCCGTACTCGCTTTCCATGTCGCGGATGCGCGTGGCGCCGTCCAACTCCACTTCGCCCGCTTCCGTGGTGCCCGCATGCGCCAGGTTCTTTTCGTCGTACTCGTCCCGAATCGGTCCCACAATCTGCTCCAGCACGTCCTCCACCGTGACCAGTCCCGCAATCGTGCCGTACTCGTCCACCACCATCGCCATATGCGATCGGCCCTGCTGGAACTCGGTGAGCATCTGTCCCACAGGCTTGGTCTCCGGAACCACCAGGTGCTTGCGCAGCAGCCGCCGGATGCGAAACGGCCTGCCCGGCCGGCCCGCCCGAATGGCCTCGCGCCGCTCCTCCCAAACCGGGATCAGGTCTTTGTAATGCAGCAGCCCCACGATCCGCTCCGGCTTCTCCTCGTACACCGGCATCCGCGAGTGCTGGTGTTCCACCATCGCGTGCAACACCTGGTCGAGCGTGGCATCCACCGGAACCGAGATGATGTCGTTGCGCGGTACCATGATCTCGCGCACCGACACGTCGCCCAGGT
>Ga0209579_10001829_pt1 | contig 17061 bp, 17 predicted proteins | sample Coa_R1_2_FD_187152 | JGI IMG/M metagenome (GOLD analysis project Ga0209579, IMG submission 187152) | Surface soil microbial communities from Centralia Pennsylvania, which are recovering from an underground coalmine fire - Coalmine... | ecosystem: Environmental > Terrestrial > Soil >... | reverse complement strand
GTTCAACGGCGGGCTCACGACCCGGATGCTGGCTCGGGCGCTCGAGACGCTCGACGAGGCCGGCGTCGAGAGCGACGCGGTCACGGTGATGCCGGTGCCCGGCGCGTTCGAGCTGCCGGTCGCCGCGATGGCCCTTGCGAAGACGCGGCGCTACGCCTGCGTGGTCGCGCTCGGCGCGATCGTCCGCGGCGAGACGCCGCACTTCGACTACATCGCCACCGAGGCCGCCTCCGGCCTGCAGCTCGCCGCGATCGAGACCGGGATCCCGGTCTCGTTCGGGGTTCTGACCGTCGAGAACGTCGCGCAGGCCGAGGCCAGGATCGAGCGGGCCGCCGACGCGGTTCGGAGCGCGCTCGAGATGGCGGACCTCTTCGCCCAGCTGCGGGCGAGCGCGCGAACCGGCTAACCTGTCCGGCCGATGTCGAAGGTCTGCGTCAGCTGCGGCAAGAAGCCCGGCTTTGGAAACCACCGCTCGCACTCGATGGTGGCGACGAAGCGCCGCTTCAACCCGAATCTCCAGCGCGTCCGCGTGCTCGTGAACGGTGCGCCCAGGCGCGCCTACGTCTGCACGCGCTGCCTCAAGGCAGGCAAGGTCCAGAAGGCGGTCTAGGAGCCTCGGGGAAGCCACGTTTCCCCCGCGAAGCTCCTTCTTCCACTAGCCGCGTCCGCGAGGACAATGATCCGGTGAGCGCGAGCTTCGCGTCCGGCGGTCTAGCCGAGGGGCCGGCAGACCGGTCGCACGGGGCGTCGGCTCGGCCTTCGTCGATGAGGGTTCGTGCGCTCGACCTGGCGCGGGGCGCGTTCACCGCGCTCGAGGCGAGCCGCCAGCGGCTCGACGATCTGAACGTGTTCCCGGTGCCGGATGGCGACACGGGCACGAACCTGCTCCTGACCGTACGGGCCGTCCTCGACGCTCTCCAGCGGCCCGGCCCGGAGGAGCGCGGTGCACTCGCCGAGGAGATTGCAGATGCGGCGCTCCGCGGGGCACAGGGGAACTCGGGCGTCATCCTCGCCCAGGCGATCCGGGGTGCGAGCGGCGTGCTGCACGAACGCGACGACCCTGCAGCGGCGCTGCGGGCTGCGAGCGACGCTGCGTACGCAGCCGTCCGCGAGCCGCGCGAGGGGACGATGCTGACGGTCTTCCGCGAGCTCGCCGAGGAGGCCGAGCGCGGCGGCGGGGTGGCTGCGCTCGTCACGCGCGGCGACGAGTGCGTGACGCGTACGACGGACCTTCTCGCCGCGCTCCGGGACGCGGGCGTCGTCGACGCCGGCGCCGCCGGTGTGGTCGAGATCCTGCGAGGTCTGGCGGGTGTCCTGCTCGGGGCGCCGCTTCCGCCGGCGCCCGAGCGGCGCGTCGTCGCCGTGCACGCGGCGCCGTCGCGCTTCCGCTACTGCACGGCCTTCCTCGTCGAGGGCGAAGCGCTCGAGCCGGCCGCGCTCGAGCGGGAGCTCGCTCAGCTCGGGGACTCGCTCCTCGTAATCGGCGGCGGCGGTCTGCTGAAAGCGCACGTGCACACCGACGAGCCTGAGCGCGCGCTCGCGGCCGGGCGCGAGCTCGGCACCGTCGCCGGGATCGAGATCGCGGACATGCGCGAGCAGGTGCGAGCCCGCGAGGCGCGGCTGCGGACCGCCTCTGCAGTGGTCGCTGTCGTCGACGGTGCGGGTAACCGGCGGCTCTTCGAAAGCCTCGGGGCGATTGTCGTCCCCGACGCGGGCGGGGTCGCTGCCGCCGTCGCGACCGCCGACGCCGACGAGGTGGTCGTCGTCGCGAACGGCGCCGAGCTCGTTCAGACGGCGAACGTGCTGGAGACCGGCTCGCTACAGGCCGGGTTGTCGGCGATGGTCGCGTTCGACCCGGCCGGGACCGCCGCAGAGAACCTCATCACGATGGGCGCGGCGGCGGCCCGCGTCGCGACCGGTGCCGTCGTCGCGCGGGACGGCGGCTTCGTCGGGCTTGCCGGCGGCCGGGAGATCGGGGCCGACCCATCGTTCGAGCGCGTGGCCGCGGCGGTCGTCGAACGGCTGCTCGACGCCCCGCGCGACGTCGTCACCGTGCTCACGGGCGACGGGGCGCCGCCGCTCGACGCGCTGCTCGCGATGTTGGCGGAGCATCACCCAGGCGTCGAGTACGAGGTGCACGACGGTGGCCAGGCCGACGGCGCGTTGCTCCTGTCGGCCGAGTAACGTCTTCGCATGAGCAGGCGGGTGCGTGTCGTCCTCGTCGAGGACAACTCGATGTTCCGGCAGACGCTCGAGCTCTTACTCGAGCTGCGCCCTTCGATCCAGGTCGTCGGCTCGGTCGCGACGGGCCGCGAGGCGGTCGAGCTCGCCGCCAGGCTGCGGCCCGATGTGGTCGTCATGGACTACCGCATGCCGGGTCTGAACGGGGCCCAGGCAACCGCGGCGGTGCTCGAGGCATCGCCCGACTCGCGTGTTGTCTGCCTGACCGCGTCGATCTCCGGCAACGAGCTGCGCGAGATCCGTGCGGCGGGGGCGGTCGCGTGCGTGATGAAGGACGAGGCGCTCGACGACATCGTCGACGCGATCCACGACGCCGTCGCGCCGCCGGCGTGAACCTGAACACCGCGAACACGGCGATCGTGCTCGACTCGACCGCCGACTTCCCGCAGGGGCCGGAGCGATTCGCGAACTGGCGGGTCGTGCCGCTGTACGTCCGCTTCGGCGCCGAGACGTTCCGGGACTACGTCGACGTCGGCCCTGACGAGTTCTACGAACGACTCCGCACGGACACGGCGTCGCCGACGACGTCGCAACCGACCCCCGAGGATTTCCTGGCCGTCTACCGGGAGCTCGCGCCGCGGTTCGAGCGCATCTACTCGCTCCAGCTCTCCTCGACGCTCTCGGGCACGTTCGCGAGCGCCGAGGCGGCGGCCGAAATGCTCGGCGGCGACCGGGTGCGCGTCGTCGACACGCGCACGGTATCCGCGGCCGTGGCGATGCTAGGGCTCGCCGTCCAGCGGCGGCTCGAGCGTGGAACGGCCGACGTCGAGATCGACGCCCTCGTCGACCGCTACCGGCGAGATCACGGGTTGCTCTTCACCGTCGACACGCTCGACTACCTGGCACGGGGCGGACGGATTGGCCGGGCGGCCGCGCTCGCCGGGTCGTTGCTGAACGTCAAGCCGATCCTCACGATCGAGGAGGGCGAAGTCGTGCCGCTCAAGCGCGTGCGCGGCGAGCGGAGGGCGCTCGACGAGTTCCGCGAGCTCTTCGCCGCCGGCGCGACCGACGCGCCGACCTTGCACGTCGGGATGGCGCACGCCGCGGCGCCGGAGCGGCTGCGCGCGCTCGAGCAGCTCGTCGCGACGACACGGCCGGCTGCGCAGGTCGACGCGGTCGAGCTGCTCGGCGCAGTGGTCGGCACGCATGCGGGCCCGGGCACGCTCGGGCTCTTCTGGTTCGACGACGCCCAGTAGCCGGACCCGGACCTATACTCAGCGGCGGTGGCGACGATGACCCGCGCGCAGACGGGCTTCGGCGGCGTGGTCCGGGAGCAGTGGCGGCCGACCCGCGGGTTCGGGCGTCCCGAGCGACTGCGGCTCGGCGTCGAGACGCTCCCCGGCGTCGGTGCCACACTCGCGAAGCGGCTCCGCGCGCTCGGTGTCGAGACGGTGGGAGACGTGCTCCTTCGACGGCCGCGCCGCTACGAGCGTGCCGCCGACGAGGTGGAGATCTCGCAGCTGTGGGGTGACGACGAGGTCGTCATCTCGGGTGTGGTCGCGAGCGTGCGGCTCCGGAAGCCCTCGCGCGGTCGCACGATCCTGACCGCTCAGGTCGCGGATTCGAGCGGCTCGATCTCCGCGACGTGGTTCAACCAACCGTGGCTCGCGGACAAGCTGCGGCCGGGCGTGCCTGTCCGGCTCCGCGGCCGGCTTTCCCGCTACGGCTTCGACGTCAAGTCGTACGACCTCGGCGAGACACGGGCGACGGCGGACTTCGCGCCCGTGTACCCGGCGAGCGAGCAGGTGCCGTCGACGCGGCTGCGCGAGCTCGTACGCGCGACGCTCGCGTTGCATGCCCACGACGTGCTCGACGCGCTCCCCGCCGAGCTCGGCGAGCCGATTCGGCGCGACGCGCTCGCCGCACTCCACTTCCCCCACGACGTCGATCAGGCCGAGCTCGCACGGCGGCGGCTCGCCTTCGAGGAGCTCGTGCTCTTGCAGCTCGCAGTGCTCGCGACGCGCGACGACGACGCCGTGGCGGTCCCGCTCGGTGCGCCGGGCGAGCTCGTGAAGCGCTACCGCGCAGCGTTGCCGTTCGAGCTGACACCCGACCAGGAGGCGGCGATCAGCGAGCTCGATCGCGACCTCGCAGGCCGCGCGCCGATGCAGCGGCTCCTGCAGGGCGACGTCGGCTCCGGGAAGACCGTGGTCGCACTGTACGCGCTGCTCCGTGCCGTCGAGGCCGGGTACCAGGGCGTGTTGATGGCGCCGACCGAGACGCTCGCGGAGCAGCACTTCCTGACAGTCGAGAGCCTCTGCGCGGAGCTCGGTGTCGGCGCCGCGCTGCTCACCGGCAGCGTGAAAGGTGCCGTCGACGCGCCGATCGTCGTCGGCACGCACGCGCTCATCCAGGAGGGCGTCGAGCTGCCGCGGCTGGCGGTCGCCGTCGTCGACGAGCAGCACCGGTTCGGCGTCGAGCAGCGACGGCTGCTCTCCGAGCGGGGCTCCCCGCACGTGCTGCACATGACGGCGACGCCGATCCCGCGCACGCTGGCCCTCACGATCTACGGCGACCTTTCCGTCTCCGAGATCGCGAAGCCGCCCGCCGACCGCAAGGCGGTCATCACCGCCTGGGTCGGCGCGGAACGCTCGAGCGAGGCGTACGAGCGGCTGCGAGCGCACCTCGACGCCGGCCGGCAGGCGTACGTCGTCTGCCCGCTGATCGAGGCGTCGGAGTCGCGCGTCGCCCGCGCGGCCGAGGAGGAGGCAGAGCGGCTGCGACGCGCGGAGCTCGCCGGCTACCGGATCGGGCTCCTGCACGGGCGGTTGAAACCTGCCGAGCGGCGCGACGTCATGAGCGCGTTCAAGGCACGCGAGCTCGACGTCCTCGTCGCGACGACCGTGATCGAGGTCGGCGTCGACGTGCCGAACGCGACGATCATGATCGTGCAGGAGGCCGACCGGTTCGGGCTCGCGCAGCTGCACCAGCTCCGCGGCCGTGTCGGACGCGGCTCGGAGCAGTCGTACTGTCTGCTGATCTCGCGCCCGAAGGAGGAGCTCACCGACGCGGCGCGGGCCCGGCTCGAGGCGCTCGTCGAGATGTCGGACGGCTTCGAGCTCGCCGAGCGCGACCTCGAGCTGCGCGGCGAGGGCCAGCTGCTGGGCACGCGCCAGTCGGGCCTCAGCGACCTCCGCTTCACCCGGCTGCGCGCCGACCGCGATCTGCTCGAGCGCGCCCGCGCGGTCGCGCTCGTGCTCCGCGACGAGGAGGGCCCGTGGCACGGCGAGGCGTCGCGCCTCCTCGAGGGCGGCGCCGCATCCCTGGCCTGAACAGAGGTCGCGGGGACGTCCGGGCCCTGGCCTGACCGCGGCAGCTCCCGGCCCGCGCCGCGTCCCTCGCCTGAACGGGGCAGCGGCCGGCCGGCCGCCCGACCCTGGTTTGGATGCCGAAGCTCCGCGCCGGCGCCCAACGCTCGCCTGAACGCGGCAGCTCCCGACCGGCGCCGCAACCCTGGCCCGCACGACGCAGCCCGCGGCTGGAGCAGAAACGTCACAGACAATTCCGCGGCCGGTTGCAGACGCGGCACACGAACGAGGGTAGGCTCGCTCTCAGAGGGCGGCGGGTGCTTCCCCACCCTGGGTGGGGGAGTGCGCGGCCGGGCGCTCGTTACGCTGGCCGCGATGCGGATCGTGGCGGGGAGTCGGCGCGGGCATCGGATCGCGGCGCCGAAAGGGCTCGCGACGCGGCCGACGTCGGATCGCGTCCGCGAGAATGCCTTCAACCTGATCGGGCCGGTCGACGGCGCCTCCGTACTCGACCTGTTCGCGGGCTCGGGAGCGCTCGGCCTCGAGGCCCTCTCGCGCGGCGCGGCGCGCGCGGTCTTCGTCGAATCAAGCCGCGATGCCTGCCGCGCGATCAACGCCAACCTCGACAAGCTCCGGCTCGACGCGACGGTGCTCTGCCAGGACGCGCTCCGCACCCTCGCCGGCGAGCGGACGACGTACGACCTGATCCTCTGCGACCCGCCCTACGACTACCCGCATCGCGCCGAGCTCGCGCCGCACCTCGAGCGCTTGCTCGCCGACGGCGGCCTCCTCGTCTACGAGACGGCCGCACGCGACGAGCCCGAGGTGCCGGGCCTGGCGGTCCGTACGAGCCGCAGGTACGGCGCGGCACGGCTTACGCTGTTCGAGCGGTGATCACGGCCATCTGCCCCGGCTCGTACGACCCCGTCACGAACGGGCACATCGACGTGCTCACACGCGCCGCCGAGATCTTCGACCGCATCGTCGCCGGCGTCGTCGCGAACCCGCAGCACAAGACGCCGCTCTTCACGCTCGACGAGCGCATCGACTTCATTCGCAGCGCGACGGCGCATCTCGGCAACGTCGAAGTCGACGCGTTCCGCGAGCTCGTCGTCGAGTTCGCGCGGCGCTGGGACGCGAAGGTGATCGTCAAGGGGCTTCGGGTGATCTCCGACTTCGAGTGGGAGTTCCAGATGAACCAGCTCAATCGCACCCTCGCGCCCGACATCGAGACGGTGTACGTGATGGCGAGCCCGCAGGTGAGCTTCGTCTCGTCGAGCGGCGTGAAGGAGATCGCCGCATTCGGCGGAAATGTCGAAGAGCTCGTGCCGGAAGCCGTCGCGCGCCGTCTCCGGGAGCGATTCCCGAACGGCAGGGGCGGGACCCCACTGCCCGACCAGGAGTAACATCCTGCAAATGGACGTCCTCGTACTCATCGACAAGCTCGACGACCTCGTCCACAACGCGAAGGCCGTTCCGCTCACCGACCAAGTTCGCATCGACCGCGAGGAGATCTACGACATCCTCGACCAGATGCGCGCGACGATCCCCGAGGAGATCAAGCAGGCGCGTTGGATCGTTAAGGAGCGGCAGGAGATGCTCGCGGAGGCGAAGCGCGAACAGGACCGGCTGCTGCAGGAGGCGCGCGAGCAGGCCGTCCGCGAGGCGTCGCAGACCGAGATCGTCAAGCTCGCCGAGCGCCAGGCCCAGGAGATCATCGACGAGGCCCGGCGCAACGCGCGCGAGATGCGGCTCGAGATGGAGGACTGGGCCGACGGGATGCTCGCGACGCTCGAGAACAACCTCGACAAGTTCCTGACCGCGGTTCGCCGCGGGCGCGAGCGGCTGCACGAGCGCTCGCAGGAGACCGTCGTCGCCGGCATCGGCCCGATCGACCTCGAGGACGACGGCTCCGGCTACTAGGCAACGCCCGTAGCCCGGCCGCGCGAACGCGTGCGCCGCTGGGCGCGCACTCCCAGGGACGGTCGCGAAGCTACCCTCGTCGTCATGACGAGCTTCAACCTGCGTCGGCTGAAGCTCCGTCCGGGCGAGGAGCACCGGGAAGCGCTCGAGGTCGAGCTGCACTCGTTCGAGCTCGGCGGCCAGCGCTACCTCCCGGTGCCCGAGCGCGTCGAGGCGGAGCTCGCAGTCACGCGTGCGACCACCGGCACCGTGTTCTCGCTCGCGTACACGGTCCGCGTCTACGGGCCGTGTTACCGGTGCCTCGGCGACGCGGTCCTCGACATCGGCGTCGCGGCGCGCGAGTACCAGGCCTCGGCGCCGGAGAGCGAGGAGCTGACGACGCCCTATCTCGTCGACGAGAACCTCGACGTCTCCGCGTGGGCACGGGACGCCGTCGCGCTGGCGCTCCCCGACAAGATCCTCTGCCACGCGGACTGTGCAGGGCTCTGCGCCGTCTGCGGCCGGAGCCTCAACGACGACCCGCATGAGCACCCGGAGGAGCGCGGGGATCCACGCTGGAGCGCGCTCGAGGCGCTACGCGACCGACTCTGAGCCATCACCCGCTACAGTGACGACCGCTCATGGCCGTCCCGAAGCGGAAGACGTCGAAGTCGAGGCGCGACAAGCGCCGTGCGACCCACGCGCTCGAGACGCCCCGGGTCAATACCTGCCCGCAGTGCGGCTCGCCGAAGCGGCCGCACCACGCGTGCCCGACCTGCGGCACCTACAGGGGCCGCGAGGTCGTGCCGCTCGAGCTCAAGCTCCCGTAAGCGTTGCGCGTCGCGGTCGACGCGCTCGGTGGCGACCGAGCCCCGGGCGAGGTCGTCGCAGGCGCGCTCGAGGCGGCGGCCGACGGGATCGAGGTGACGCTCTTCGGCCCGGCCGGGCTCGACACCGGCGGCCTGGCGCTCGTCGAGGCGCCGGAGGCGATCGACATGGCCGAGAAACCGGCCGAGGCCGCGCGCACGAAGACGCGCTCGTCGCTCGTCGCCGCTGTGCGCGCGGTCGCCGACGGCGCAGCGGACGCCGTGGTCTCGGCCGGCAACACCGGCGCCGTTCTCGCCGCCGGGCTCTTCCACCTCCGGCGGCTACCGGGCGTGCTGCGGCCGGCGATCGCGGTCCCGATCCCGGCCCGGACCGGTCCGTCGGTGCTGCTGGACGCCGGCGCGAATGCGGACAACCGGCCCGAGCACCTGCTCCAGTTCGCGCTCATGGGTGCGACGTTCGCCCAGGAGATCCTCGGCATCGCCTCGCCGCGCGTGCGCCTCCTCTCGATCGGCGAGGAGGCCGAAAAGGGAAACCAGCTCGTGCTCGAAGCGCACGCGCTCATGCGCGACGAGCCCGGCCTCGACTTCGCGGGCAACGCGGAAGGGCGCGACCTGCTGCGCGGCGCGGCCGACGTCGTCGTCACCGACGGCTTCACCGGGAACGTCGCCCTCAAGCTGCTGGAGGGGACGATCGCCGAGCTTTTCGGCGCCCTCAGGGAGGAGATCGCGGCGACCCCGACCGGCAAGCTCGGCGGCCTCCTGATCCGCCCGGCGGCACGCCGCCTGCGGACGCGGCTCGACCCCGACACCTACGGCGGCGCCTACCTGCTCGGGCTCAACGGCCTCGTCGTGATCGCGCACGGCAACTCGGGTCGACGGGCGGTCGCGAACGCCATCCGGCTCGCCGCTCGCGGGGCCGAGCATCGGGTCGCCGACCGGCTTGCAGAGCGGCTCCGCCAGCCAGAGCGTGCGCCGCGCACCCGTGTATGATCGGCGCGCTCCGCCCCCGAGAACAATGAGGTGACATGGCTGCGACGCGTGAAGAGGTCTACGACCGAGTCAAGGAGGTCCTGACCGAGCAGCTCGGTGTCGAGGAGAGCGAGATCAGCGAGGACGCCTCCTTCCAGGAGGACCTGGACGCAGACTCACTCGACCTCGTCGAGCTGATCATGGAGCTCGAAGACCAGTTCGGGATCAAGATCTCCGACGAGGACGCGCAGAAGATCACCACCGTCGGGCAGGCTGTCGACTACGTCACGTCGCACCAGTAAGCCGCTTGCCGAGCTGATCGCGGCGCTACCGCCGGACCGGGTCGGGGCCGTCTTCACCCATTCGAGCTGGGCCGCCGAGCGCACCGACTCGTATGAGCGGCTCGAGTTCCTGGGCGACTCCGTGCTCGAGCTCGCCATCGCCCGCACGCTCTACGACCGGTTTCCGGAGTTCAACGAGGGACGGATGGCGAAGATCCGCTCGCACGTCGTCTCGCGCGCGAGCTGCGCGATCGTCGCCCGCGAGCTTGGCCTCGGCGACCGGTTGCGCGAGAACGCCTCGCTCCTGCCGCCGGCCGAGCTGAACCGGCTCGTACACAATCGGAACGTGCTCGCGGCGCTGCTGGAGGCGGCGCTCGCGGCGCTCTTCCTCGAGCACGGCTTCGAGCCGATCGAACGTGCGATCGTCGACGCGTTCGAAAGCCGGATCAACTACGCGCTCACGAACATGGTCGACGCGAAGACCGAGCTCCAGGAGCGGCTCGCGCGCAGCGGCCGCTCCGTTTCCTATGCGCTGCTCGACGCCGAGGGTCCGCCGCACGACCGGACATTCACGGCCGCCGCGATGATCGACGGCGAGGAAGCGGGCGTCGGGCGCGGCTCGTCCAAGAAGGAAGCCGAGCAGATGGCGGCCCAGGAGGCCCTCGCCGCCCTGGCGGCCGAGGAAGCGCCCGCATCAGCCCGTTCGGGCTAGCGGAAAAGGCGACGGCGTAGGTGTCCGCGCTGCCCGCTAGGGTGGCCGGGCGTGCACCTGAAGGCCGTCAAGCTGCGCGGGTTCAAGTCGTTCGTCGACCCGGTCGAGGTTCGCCTCGAGCCGGGCGTTGCCGTCGTGATCGGGCCGAACGGCTCCGGCAAGTCGAACGTCTCCGATGCCATCCTCTGGGCGACCGGGTCGCTCAGCCCGCACGAGCTCCGGGCCGAGAAGCCCGACGACGTCCTCTTCGCCGGCTCGACGGCGCGCAAGCCGGTCGACTACTGCGAGGTCGAGCTCGTCTTCGACAACGAGGACGGCGCGTGGCCCGAGCTGCCCTACTCGGAGGTTTCGATCGCGCGCCGGTTGCACCGCGGCGGCGAGGGGCAGTACCTCGTGAACCGCTCGGCCGTGCGCCGGCTCGACCTCGTCGAGCTGATCTCGGATGTCGGCCTCGGCGGCGGGCTGCGGTCGGTCATCTCGCAGGGGAGCGTCGAGTCCGTGCTCGGAGCGAAGCCGGCCGAGCGGCGCGAGCTCGTCGAGGCCGCAGCGGGCCTCGGCCGCTTCAAGCTGCGTCGGCACCGGGCCGAGCTGAAGCTCGCCCGGGTTGCGACGCAGGTCGAGCGCGCCCGCGACCTCGAGGACGAGGTGCGGAAGCGCCTGCGCCCGCTTGCCCTGCAGGCGTCGGCCTCCGAGCGCGCCGAGAAGCTCGCCGCCGAGATCGCGAGTGTCCAGGCCGGGATCGCGACCCTCGACCTCGACGCCCTCGCCGTCGGCCGCGCCGACGCGGAGCGGCGACGCGCGGTCGCGCTCGACCGCCGCGCGGAGCTCGAGCGGCAGCTCGACGCGCTCCTCTCCGAGCGGACACAGGCGGAAGACGAGCTGACCGACGCCGCCGGCACGCGCGAGTCCGCAAACGCTGCGCTCTACCGGCTCCGCAGCGCCGCAGAGCGGCTGGCGCTCCGGCGCGAGTCGGGCGAGAGCTTGCTCGCGTCACTCGAGTCGTGGGCGACGGCGCCAGCCTACGGCTCCCATGTTGGAGCGGACCATGCGCTCGCGCTCGCACGAGAACGGCTGGCCGCGCTCGAGCAAGCGCTCGCCGAGCGGGAGGGGCTGCCGCCCGCCGCTCGCTCGCTCGCCGAGCAGGGCGAGCGACTCGCGCTGGCGCTCCTCGACGTCGAGCCGGGCCGCGAGCGCGCGGTCGCCGCGTCGCTCGGCCACCGCGCCGCCGCGGTGGTCGCCGTCGACCCCGCGCGGGGACTCGAGCTCGTCGAGCGGGCGCAGGCCGCGGGGCTCGGCTCGCTCGTCGTCCTGGTCGGCCGCGACCCGAAGCACCTGTTGCTGCCCGTCGTGTCCCGCGACGAGCTGCTCGCCTCGTCTGTGGCGGCGGTGACAGCCGAAGGCCTCGGCTGGGACCCGGAGCGCCGCGAGCTCTGGTTCACCGGCGAGACCGCTGAGGCGCTCCTGCTCGAGCTCGAGGCGCGCCGCCGCCGCCTCGCCGCGGAGGTGGCCGAACTGGAGAGCCGGCCGTTCGTCGTCCCGCCGCGGCCCGATGTCTCGCGTCATCTCGCCCTCGCGCGACGACTCGTCGCGACGCTCGCGGTCGACGCCGGCCGGTTCGAGACGCCGCTCCGGGCCGAGGCCGACGTTCCGCGCGCCGCTGAGCTCGGCGCCGAGCTCCGCCGCCTCGCCGCGGCCGAGGTCGAGCTTCGCCGCGCCGCGTCGGAGGCCGCAGAGGCGGTCGCCGCGATCGACATCGAGCTCGCTCGTACCGACGCCGAGCGCGACGAGGCGAGGCGCCGGCTCGCCGCGGCCGGCGCCGAGCAGCCTACGGCTTCGATGTTGCAAACCAGCCGCGACGAGCTTGCAGACCGCCTGGAGCGGCTGGAGCGGCGCCGCGAGCAGCTCGGCCAGGTGAATCCGCTCGCGAAGGAGGAGTACGCGGCCGAGAAGGAGCGCCTCGCGGAGCTGACCGCGCAGCGCGACGACCTCGAGCGCAGCCTCGACGAGCTCGACCAGCTTCGGCGCGAGCTCACCGAGACGGTCGAGCGGCGCTTCGCGGAGACGTTCGCGTCGGTCGAACGCCACTTCGGCGAGGTGGCGGAGACGCTGTTCCCCGGTGGTGAAGGACGGCTGCGCCTGACCGAGGGCGAGGCGGAGGCGGAGGAGCCAGGGATCGAGGTCGAGCTGCGCCCGGCTGGGAAGCGGGTCACACGGCTCTCGCTCCTCTCGGGCGGCGAGAAGGCGCTCGGCGCGATCGCGTTCCTGTTCAGCCTGTTCCTGGCGCGGCCGAGCCCGTTCTACCTGCTCGACGAGGTCGAGGCGGCGCTCGACGACACGAACATCGGCCGCTTCACCGGCCTGCTCCGACGCTACGCCGGCCGGGCGCAGTTCATCGTCATCACGCATCAGAAACGGACGATGGAGGCGGCCGACGTGCTCTACGGCGTCACGATGGGGCCTGACGGCGTCTCGCAGATCCTCTCGCGCAGGCTCGAGGCCGAGCGGGCGGCGAGCGCGTGACTGCGACTCGGTAGGTTTCCCGCGCATGGCGCGCAGCTGGGCCGAGTTCCTCGGCGACGGCGAAGGACCGTACGAGACGCAGGAGTCGCAGCGCGGCTTCATCGTCCGGCTGCGCGACTCGCTCTCCCGCTCGCGCCGCGCGCTAACCGAGCAGCTCGCCGTCGCCGCGTTCGACCCGGCCGACGAGGCCTCCTGGGAGCGACTCGAGGAGGCGCTCCTACAGGGCGACGTCGGGGTGCCGGCGACGGCCGAGCTCGTCCGGCGCCTCGAACAGCGGCAGGAGCTCGGCGACCTGAACACGGCGCTCGCCGACGAGGTGACGCAGCTCTTCGGGTCGCCGCCGCACCTGCAGCTCGACGCGCACCGGCCCGCCGTCATCCTGGTGGTCGGTGTCAACGGCACCGGCAAGACGACGACGATCGGGAAGCTCGCGCAGAAGCTCCGCGAGCACGGCCGCGCTGTCACGGTCGGCGCGGCGGACACGTTCCGCGCCGCGGCCGAGGAGCAGCTCGAGATCTGGGCGGAACGCGCCGGCGCGCGGTTCGTCGGCGGCGAGCGCGGCGGCGACCCGGCCGCCGTCGCCTACGACGCGGTCGGCGCCGGCGGCGACGTCGTCATCGTCGACACCGCCGGACGCCTACACACGCAGACGAACCTGATGGACGAGCTGGCCAAGGTCCGGCGCGTGATCGCGGGCCGGCTCGAGGGGGCGCCCCACGAGACGCTGCTGGTCGTCGACGCGACGACGGGCCAGAACGCACTTCAGCAGGCGCGGCTCTTCAACGAGGCGGTCGGCGTCACCGGCGTCGCGCTGACCAAGCTCGACAGCTCGGCGAAGGGAGGCGTCGCGGTCGCTATTGCCTATGAGCTCGGTCTGCCGGTGAAGCTCGTCGGCGTGGGGGAGGGAATCGACGACCTGCGCCCGTTCGACCCGCGTGACTTCGCGCAGGCGCTGGTCGGGCCCTAATCTTTGCCGGACATGGCGACCGTCGCAGCGGAGAACGCCGAAGCACGCGAAGCCTGGAACGGCGTCCTCTTCGACCGCTTCGTCGCCTATCGCAAGCTGATCGTCGACGGGATCGCGCCGCACGGGGACGAGGCGATCCGTCTCTTGCCGCCGCACCCGGGCGACCGGGTGCTCGACGTCGGCTGCGGCTTCGGCGACTCGGCGCAGCAGCTCGCCCGCATCGTCGGCGCAGGCGGCTCGGTGCTCGGCGTCGACGTCGCGCCGCGCTTCGTCGCCGCGGCCCGCGACGAGGCCGCCGCGGCGGGCGTCGGCAACGTGCGATTCGAGGTCGCCGACGTCCAGCTGACCGAGTTCGCGGAGACGTTCGACTACGTCTTCTCCCGCTTCGGGACGATGTTCTTCGCGAGCCCGGTCGCCGCGTTTCGCAACGTGCGGCTCGCCCTCGCGCCCGGCGGCCGGCTCTGCTCGGTCGTCTGGCGCCGCAAGCTCGACAACCCGTGGCTGCACGTCGCCGAGCAGGTCGTGAAGCCGCTGCTCGACGAGCCAGAGGAGAGCGACGAGCCGCGGTGCGGGCCGGGGCCGTTCTCGCTCGCGAACGCCGACACGCTCAGCGACATCCTCCTCGCCGCCGGCTTCACGGGCGTCGCGGTCCGCCGCTGCGACTTGCCGATCCGGATCGGCCGCGACCTCGACGAGGCCGTGCAGTTCAACTTGGCGCTCGGCCCGGCGGCAGAGGCGGTGCGGCTCGCCGGTGACGACGCCGCGAAGGTTCGGCCGCGGCTCGAGGAGCTGCTGCGCCGCGCGCTCGCCCAGTTCGAGACGCCGGACGGGCTCGTCGCGGCCTCGTCGACCTGGATCGTCACTGCGAACGCGCCCGCGTAGCCTTCGGCGCTAGGCAGCGCGGACGAACGACGCCTCGTGGCCGCGCTCGTTGGCGGCAGCTGCTTCATCGCGGTCGAGGGCCCCGAGGCGGAGCAGCAGCTCGAACTCGTCGCGCAGGTGCGTGCGCATCATCTCCGGACCGTCGGTCGCAATCGTGAACGGGACACCGTGCTCGAGGAACGTGCGGAACGTCTCGTGCACCGCCCGCTCACCGGCGAGCGCCTTCGTGAGCAGGTTCGAGGTCGGACAGATCTCGAGCGTGACGCCGGACTCGCGAAGACGCTCCATCAGCGCCGGCTCGCGCGCCGCGAGGATGCCGTGCCCGATGCGGTCGGGCCGCAAGCTCGCGATCACCTCGCCGATCTCGTCGACGCCGAAGCGGCCGCCCTCCTCGCCGACGTGGATCGTGACGCCGAGCCCTGCCGCCCGTGCAGCCTCGACGTGCGAGCGCAGGCGCGTGTAGTCATACCGCCCGCCGCCGGGGCGCGGCCCGGCGATGTCGATACCGACGACGCCGCGCGGGGTGTAACGGATCGCCTTCTCGACGATGATCATGTTCTGCTCGTCGCTGAAGGTGCGGTCCATCATCAGCAGCAAGCCGGCACGTACCTGCGGGTATTCGAGTGACGCAAGGTCGAGGCCGCGGATCGCGGCGAGAATGATGTGGTCGAGGTCGCGCTCACCCCCGCGGTTGCGTTTCATCGGGTTGAACCGCAGCTCGAGCGTCGTGATGCCCTGCGAGCGGTAGGCGCCGCCGATCGCTGAGTGCACCGACCGCTCGACGGCGAGCGGTGAGCTCTGGATCAGCTCCGTCAGGTGGTAGATCCGGTCGAGCGAGTCGAGGTCCGGCACGCCGCGCGGGTCCGAGACGGTGACCATGCGGTCGAACTCCCAGTAGTCGCGGGTCGGGAGCGCGATCCCCTGCTCGTGCGCGAGGCTCCAGAGAATCTCGGACGCGACCGAGCCGCCCAGATGCGTATGCAGCTCGGCGAGGCCACGCGGAAAGAGGCCGTCGAGGTCCACGCCCTCTGCTTACCACATGCGATTGACGCGCCCACCGCCGGGCGGCAGACTAGGCGGCGCGTGCTTCGCGTTGCCCTTCGCCTCGCCGTTCTCGTGGCGCTGGTCCTGCCTGGGGCGGCGGCCGCCGCGGGCTCGTTCACCGCGAAGCTGACGGCGTCGTACGTGCACGCGAGCGGCTCTGCCTCGGGCACGGCGACGCTGACCCTCTCGGCCGGCCAGGTGTGCTGGAAGTTCACGCTCAAGGGTCTCGTCAAGGCCGGCGCGTCCAGCGTCGACAAGACGCCACCGGCGGCGGCCGGCAAGCCCAAGCCGGCCGTGATCCCGCTGACGAAGACGCCGACGAAGGCCGGCTGCGCCGCCGCCAGCCCGACCGACGTGATCAACCTCGCGAATCGCCCGGCGCAGTACTACCTCGTCGTCGCGGACTCGACGCACCCGAACGGCGCCGTGGGCGGGGTCCTGCAGGCGGGCTAGCGCCTCGCGGTCCAGTCGGGGGCATCGGGCCGCGTACGATCCGCGACGGTGGGTGAGCGTCCGCACCGGCTGGAGCGGCTGCCGCAGCAGTACTTCGCCGTCCTGCTCGGCCGCGTCGCCGCAGCCGGCGTCGACGTCGTCGACCTGGGCCGCGGCAACCCCGAGGTCGGGCCGCCGGCGCACGTCGTCGAGGCCCTCCGCGCAGCGGCGACGCGCGCGACCGTCCATGGTTACGCGCCGTTCCGCGGCCTGCCGGAGCTCCGCGAGGCGATCGCCTCCCGCTACCGAGCCGTGTACGGGGTCGAGCTCGACCCCGAGCGAGAGGTAGCTGTCGTGCCCGGGACGAAGACAGCGATCGTGGAGCTCGCGCTCGCCCTCGCCGACGAGGATCAGACGATCCTCCTGCCGGACCCGTACTACCCCGACTACCCGTCGGGTCCCGCGCTCGCAGGCGCCGGGATCGGCCTGCTCAGGCTCGATCCGGCGGCCGGCTGGGCGCCCGACTTCGACGCGGCGCCGGCCGCGGCGGCGGCGTACCTGAACTACCCGTCGAACCCGTGCGCCGTCTGCCCGCCGCGGGACGTGTTCAGCGCAGCGGTCGCGTACGCGCAACGAACCGGCACGGCGATCGTGCACGACGCGGCGTACGCCGACCTCGTCTTCGACGGCCGCACCCCCGAGAGCTTCCTCGCGACTCCGGGTGCGAAAGACGTCGGCGTCGAGATGTGGTCGATGTCGAAGACCTACGGAATGGCCGGCTGGCGGATCGGCTTCGTGGTCGGCAACGCCGAGATCGTCGAACGCGTCAACCTGCTCGGTGACCATTCGCGGGTGGGCATCTTCGTCCCGCTGCAGGAGGCCGCGATTGCAGCGCTCGAGGGCCCGCAGGACTCGGTCGAAGCTCGCCGCGCGACATACGAGGCCCGGCGCGACCGGCTTGCGGCGGCGCTGCCCGAGCCCCCCGTCTGCGATGGGACCTTCTACGTGTGGCTCCGGCTGCCCGACGGGCTGACCG
>Ga0209579_10001827_pt1 | contig 17065 bp, 15 predicted proteins | sample Coa_R1_2_FD_187152 | JGI IMG/M metagenome (GOLD analysis project Ga0209579, IMG submission 187152) | Surface soil microbial communities from Centralia Pennsylvania, which are recovering from an underground coalmine fire - Coalmine... | ecosystem: Environmental > Terrestrial > Soil >... | reverse complement strand
GATAGCGGTCTGGCCGGTCGGCATCGACACCGATCGCTGGCGCCCGGCCGATGCTACGCAAAAGCGGTTCGACGTTCTGCTCTACGACAAGGTGCGATGGGACCACGCGCATTATGACACGGCGCTCATCGAGCCCATTCGACGCAAGCTGAGAAACAGCGGCCGCACGTTCCGGGACATCCGCTATGGCTTTTATCGCGAGGAGCAGTTCCAAGCGGCACTCGCCGAATGCCGCGCCATGATCTTCCTGTGCGAGCACGAAACCCAAGGCATCGCCTATCAGCAGGCGCTGGCCGCAGGTGTCCCCATCCTGGCGTGGGACCGCGGCGGCTATTGGCAGGATCCGGCCTATTTCCCCGCCAAGGTGAAGTTTCAACCCGTCACCTCGGTGCCGTACTGGGACGAGCGTTGCGGCCGAACCTTTGCGGCGATCGAAGAATTCGACGACGCGTGGCGGCGTTTTTGGGACGAGCTGGAGTCGGCCCGGTACAGCCCGCGAAGTTATATCCTGGAAAATCTGACATTGGAGAAGTGTGCGCGGCACTATTTAAAAGAGGCGCAAACTTGACACCGCGAAACCACCCATGTGCAAGCTGACCAAATGAATACCTTGCTCGTCACCGGTTCCTCCGGTCTTATCGGATCGGAACTCGTCGATTATTTTTGCCGTCTTGGCTGGCAGGTCCACGGCATCGACAACAACATGCGCGCCGATTTTTTCGGCCCGCCCGGCGACACCCGGTGGAATCAGCATCGTCTCATCAAGCAGCATCCGCAGTTCCGCCATCATGAGCTGGATATACGCGCCCGCGACGCCATGCTGGGCATTGTCGAAAACGTGCGCCCGGACCTCATCGTGCATGCGGCTGCCCAACCCAGTCACGATCTCGCGGCCGGCCGGCCATTCGACGACTTCGATGTCAATGCGGTCGGCACACTCAACCTGCTCGAGGCGACGCGGCGGCACGCACCCGGGGCGGTGTTCGTGTTCATGAGCACCAACAAGGTCTATGGCGATCGCCCAAACGACATCGCCCTGCGCGAGCTTGCAACGCGCTGGGAGTACGACGACCCGGCTTTCAGCGAGGGAATTTCCGAGGAATTCAGCATCGACCGCAGCAAGCACAGCTTGTTCGGCGCTTCCAAGCTCGCCGCCGACGTCATGGTTCAGGAATATGGCCGCTACTTCGGCATACGGACCTGCTGCTTGCGCGGCGGGTGTCTGACCGGGCCCAATCACAGCGGCGTCGAGCTGCATGGGTTCCTGAGCTACCTGATCAAATGCAACGTGGCCAAGCGCACCTACAAGATATTTGGCTATAAAGGAAAGCAGGTGCGCGACAACATTCACGCCTTCGACGTCGCGCGGTTCATTCACGCTTTTTACGAGCAGCCCCGGTGCGGCGAGGTGTACAATATCGGCGGCGGACGGCAAAACAGCGTCTCGATCCTGGAAGCATTCGATCGTGCTGCCGCATTGAGCGGGTTGAAAATGCAATATGAATATTTGGAAGAAAACCGCTCCGGCGACCATATTTGCTACATCAGCGATCTATCTAAAATGCAGCGCCATTATCCAGCTTGGCGGATAACAAAGTCTCTGGATGATATCTTTCTCGAGCTGTATCGCGCGGCATCGGCTGGGGTCGTTGCGGCGTGACCGCAGTGCGATCGCAAGGCTCGCCGCGGATTTCTAAAATGCGCAGCATCAAGTTGGTCGGCTTGCCGTGAAAAAGAAGATCCGCATCGGCATTGCCCGCTTTTGGTCGGGCGCCACCGCGACGGAAATCGTCGGCACGCTGCTGCCGGACCTGCAGCCCTATTTCGATTTTGAGCCTTCGGCGACGCCGGACGTGGTCTTGTACGGTCCTTATGCCGGCGCGATGCCGCAGGGCCGCTACATTAAAGTATTCGTCGGCTGCGAAAACGTGCGGCCGCTCATGAACGAGTGCGATTGGGCCTTCGGCGTCGTGCACGAGGAATACGTGCGGCATCCGCGCTACATGCGCTTCATGCGCTGGGGCGACGATGCTCCGCTCATGCAAAAGGAGAAGAATTGGGCTGAGGTTTTGCGGTCCAAGACGCGGTTTTGCGCCTTCATCTTTGATAACCAGGTCTATTATCGCGAGGCGTTTTATCGCGCTTTGTCGCGTTACAAGCACATCGATGCGCCGGGGCGCTCGATGAACAACATGCCGACCATTCATGCGGTGCCGGGGAAGGTCGATTATAAGGAAAAAATCGCATTCCTGCGGACATGTAAATTCGTCGTCGCCTTCGAAAACTCCTCGGCGCCGGGCTACAACACCGAAAAGCTGACCCATGCCATCGAGGCCGATTGCCTGCCGATCTATTGGGGCGACACGCAGGTCGGCCGCTCGTACAACACGCGCCGCTTCATCAACGCCCACGACTTCCTGCCCAAGCCGATCAGCTTCATGCCGCGATTGCCCTATGCGCCGTATTCGGTCAAGGCGACGGATCGGCCGACGTTGCCCGCCCGTGTCGCGAGGAAGCTCAACAGCCTGAGCAGCGGGATCGAACAGCGCGCCTGGGCGGCGGGAGGTTTTGACGCGCTGGTCGGCCATGTCGCCGCCGTCGATCGCGACGACGAGCTCTATCTGCGCTATCTGCGCAAGCCGTTGTTCATCGGCAATACGCCGCCGGACCGCTCGGCGTGGATCGCGCGCTGGCAGGAAATTTTCTCGGCGACGTGAGCGGCGCTGCGTCAGCAAAAGACCTTGAATGGCGCGTGTTCACTTTCTGACGTTCGGCGACGGCTCTCCGCAGCTCAGAGGCGCCGCGGCCAGGCTGCGCGGCGAGGCGCTGCAAACCGGAATCTTCGTCAGCGCCGACGCCTATAATCTCAGGCGGCTGCGCGACGAATATCCCGCATTCTGGGCCGAGCACGGCGATTTCCTCCTCGGCGCAAAACGGGGACTAGGCTATTTTCTTTGGAAGCCCTTTCTGGTCTCGGCCAAGCTTAACGAAATCGCCGATGGCGACGTTCTGGTCTACGCCGATGCCGGCTGCGAATTCATGCCGGACAACAGGCGGGAGCTCATCGATTGGCTGCCGAACGCGCCGGAATGCGACTTGAGCGTGGTGCCGTTGGACCCGATCCACACCAATGTCAGATGGACGAACAGCTGTTGCCTGGCGCACCTCGAAAATACCAGCGAGTTCCTGCAGCAACCCATCTTGGCAGCGACTTTCATGTTCCTGAAGAATACCAGCCGCTCGCGGCACCTCGCCGCCACATGGCTGGAACGGTCGGTCTATGGCGATCATTGCTGCCTGGTCGATCGGCCGGGCGACGTGGAGCGCCCGGAATTCGAAGAGCATCGGCACGATCAATCGATTTTTAGCCTGCTGGCCTATGATCTCGAGCGCCAAGGTGGGCTTCACATCAAGCGGATAGGAATCGAAAGAACGGTGGACGGCGCTGCGGCGATCCGTGGCATGCGCAATAAGACGCCGTTCCGCCGGGGCGGTCGCGAGCGCCGCTGGCGGCTCTTCAGCAGGAGCTATAACCTCGCAGTGAAATTATTTTGGAACGAGCAGAAATACCGCGCTGATCTCTACCGGTCGCCGCGGCGATAGCGCCCGGAACGTTCGGCGTTGTACGCGCGTTCAGGCGACCTTCCGATACCAGGCATCGAACTTGGAGATGTTTTGGTATCGGCGCTCGTAGCCGTGCCGCTGCATCAGGCGATCCAAACCCTGCTCCAGCCCGGTCGCGTTGTGCTCGACGGAAAACAGCATCACGTTCCAGTGCTCAAAGTCGAACGGCGCCAATATGTCGAGCTCGGAGCCCTCGGTATCGATGGAGATATAGTCGATATCATGCGGTGCGTCGTGCTGGGCGAGGAGATCGTTCAGCGTGACGGTTTCGACCTCGACCACGGAGCGGTCCTGGCGCGCCAGGCGGTGTCCATCGTTCGATTCGTATCCGACAATCGTCGCCAACTCGGGATGTTTGGTTGCGGCAAAGGCCACGCGCTCGCCACTGCGGCCGAAGACGCAACGCAGGTCGATATCCGCCTTTCGGTTTTGCCGGAGCGCGGCGTGCCAGGCGGGATTGGGCTCGGTCAATATGCCGCGCCAGCCGAATCCGCGTTCGAGCAGGCAGGTGTTGCTGAGATGGACGCCGTCGGCGGCGCCGAATTCGACGAAATAGCCGTCGCGCTTATGCCGTGTCTCATGGAGGACCCAAAGGTCTTGGCGAAGCTGCGCAAAAGATTTGCCATCGCTGACGAGGTCGCGCACGAACAGCGCCTCGGCGTCGGTGGCGTTGCGGATCAGGCTGGCGGCTTGCAAGAAATCGGGATCGAGAGTCCCGTCGAGCGCGGCCAAATGGCGGCGAAACGCACCGCTCCTGATCAGAATCCTGGCGGCGCGGGCCAGGACCAGATCGCGCAAAGTCGGCATGATCGTTCGCATCGGCATGATGATCGCATAGCATACCGATGAATCAAGCAGCACTGCCGCCAGCCAAAGGCGCGCACCTCATCGATGCCATCTTGACGACATACGGCCGCGCCTTCGAGCACCCCTGCAAAATTCGCTTCGTCCGATGGCTGGTCCGCGCCTTGGCCGGCGGACGCATCGCGATGCGGCATGCGGGCGGCACCGTCATCGCCATCGATCCGCAAGATTATATCGGCTGGGCCGTTTTCAGGACCGGCAGCTACGAGCCGGCAAGCCTTGCGCTCGCATTGAAGATCATGTCCGCCGAGCCCGGGCTGTTCGTCGATGTCGGCGCAAATTTCGGCTGGTACACCTGCGCGGTGGCCTCGATCGCCGGTGTAAAAGTCATCGGCATCGAGCCGGATCCGGAAAACTGCGCCGCGCTGCGCGCCAATATCGCTCGCAACGGATTGCGCACCGTCGTGGTCTTCCATGGCGCGGTCGGCGCCCAACCGGCGCTGTTGGCAATGTCCAGGCGATCGCCGGGCAATTCCGGAACGGTTGCGGTGGCTGCCGGCCGCCCGGCGCCGGGAAGCGGCGGCTACTGGGCCGGATCGACGACGCTTCAAGATCTCCTCAATGCCCTGGTGCAGCCGCCGGCGCGGCCGGTGTTGATCAAGATCGATGTCGAAGGTTTTGAGCCGGACGTGCTCAACGGTCTGGATTTTGCCGGGCCGTTCCGGCCGAAAAACATCCTGATCGAATGCGACCGCACGCTCGGCGCCGCCGCCTGGGGCTCCTATCAGAAATTCGCCGCGTTCTTCACGCAGCGCGGTTATGAGGTGCTCGACGTTACCGGGCGCCCCTTCACCGGCGACGGGCCGCTGCTCGAAGAAAACGCCTGGGCGCGCGACCGCGAGACGGCGCCGTGAGCGCGATGCCGCCCCGGGTCAGCATCATCGTTCCGTGCCGCAACGGCGCGGCGTGGCTCGGCGCGGCCGTCGAGTCCTGTCTTGGCCAAAGCTGGCCGAGCCTGCAGATCATCGTGGTGGACAACGGCTCGACAGACGGCAGTTTTGATTTGGCCAAACGTTATGAACCTCGCGGGATCACTGTGCTCGCTTGCGAGCGGGCAGGGGCCAGCGCCGCGCGCAATGCCGGGCTCAAGCACGCCGATGGCGACTTGATCCAGTTCCTCGATGCCGACGATCTGCTCGACGCCGACAAGATCCGCCGGCAAGTCGAGCGCCTCAACGTGGCGCCGGCGGCGTCGGTTGCGTCCGGCGCCTGGGCGCATTTTGCGCACGATCGGAGCCAAGCCGTATTCACGCCCGAAGCGGTCTGGCGCGATTTCGCGCCGAAAGATTTTTTGATCGCGTCGTGGCGCGGCGGCGGCATGATGCCGAATTTTGCCTGGCTCACGCCGCGCGCGGTGATCGAGCGCGCCGGGCCTTGGAATGAAAGCTTAAGCGTCAACGACGACGGCGAGTTTTTCTGCCGCGTGGTGCTGGCGTCGTCGGGCATCGTGTTTTGCGCCGATGCGCGCGGCTATTACCGGTCCGCGGGCTCGGCGACGCTGAGCAAGCGGCGCGACAGCCAGGCGCTCGCCTCGGCATTTTCCGCCGTCGACTTGTCCTGCCGGCACCTGCTGCAACGGTGCAACGCGGCGGTGGCCAAAAAAGCCTGCGCCACGCATTATCAACGCTTCGCCTATGATGCTTATCCGCAAGCAACGGAGCTCGTGGCGCAGGCGGAAAAGCGCGCCACGGAGCTCGGCGGCAGCGACTTGCGGGCCGGCGGCGGCCCGGCGTTTCAGCTGCTGGCGCGCGCCTTGGGCTGGAAGCTTGGCAAGCGCGCGCAGCTGGCATGGCGGACATTGCGCGGGCGAACGGCCGCAGCGCCGGGATGAGCCCGTCGCGCATCGTCCTGATCAGCGGCAATAGCCTCTGCCACAATCCACGGGTGATGAAGGCAGCGTCGGCGCTGGCGCGCAACGGCTACGACGTGCACGTGCTCGGCGCCTGGCTGGAAGCTGATTTGAAGGCGCGCGATCAGGCGATACTCGCGCAGGCTCAGTTCCGCTTCGAGCCGGTCTTCGATGCGACGCTGCCGGGAATTTGGCGCACCGCGGCGCATACGCTGCGGCGGGCGCGGCGCAAGGTCGCCAACACGGTGTACGCGTTCGCCGGATGGCAATGCCGCGATCAGCTCGGCTACGGCATCGGCCGCCTGCTGGCGCGCGCGCGAGCGCTCGCGGCGGACCTTTATATCGCCCATTCCGAGCCCGCGCTTCATGTCGCCTGGCGCCTCATGCAAGACGGCCGTCGCACGGGCGTCGACATGGAGGATTGGTACTCGCAAGATCTCCTTGCCGACGCCCGCGCGCAGCGCCCGGTCGGCTTGCTGCGTCGGCTCGAAAGCGCGCTGTTGGTCAAAGGCGTCTATGCAACATGTCCGTCCGGTGCCATGAGCGAAGCCTTGGCGGCCGCTTACGGCGGCAAACCGCCGGCCATCATCTACAATGCTTTTTCCGCGGCGGAGTGGGCGACCATCGACGACGTTCGCAAAGATCGGCATAACGCCGCCGTGCCGTCGATCTATTGGTTCTCGCAAACGCTCGGACCGGGCCGCGGGCTGGAAGACCTCATCGCCGCGCTGCCATTGCTCGACCGCGACGTCGAAATCCATCTGCGCGGCCGTGCCGCGCCGGGCATGGAGGAATGGATCAGATCGCAAATGCCGGCGCGTTGGCAGGAGCGCGTGTTCCTGCACCCGCTGGTGCCGAACGAAGAGCTATTGTCGCGTCTTGCCGAGCACGACATCGGTTTTGCCGGCGAACAGCCCTCCTGCCGCAGCCGCGATCTGACCGTGACCAACAAAATCCTGCATTATCTGCTCGGCGGCCTCGCCGTCGTCGCAAGCGACACCGCGGGCCAACGGGAAGTGGCCATGCAGGCAAGCGGCGCCGTGACGCTTTACGAGCAGGGGAATCCGGTGGCGCTGGCGCAGGCGTTGCGCACAGTGATCGATTCCCCCGATAACCTGGCCCGGGCCAAAGCTGCATCATTGCAAGCGGCGGAGCGAACGTTTTGCTGGGAGCGGCAGGAGCAAGTCCTGTTGCAAAATATCCAGGAAGCGTTGCGCGAGAGGCGCGCCACGTCCCGCGCAAGCCATTCATGAGCGATACCACGTCCGGCCCGGCCCGGCGCGTTCTCCTTGTGACCGGTTCCTATGCGCCGACCATGATCGCCGACATGCAGCGCGCGCGGCAGCTCGCCTGGCAATTGCCCGAAGCCGGCTGGGAGGTCGAGATTTTGTGCCCCGGCATCGCTTATCAGCCGCCGTCCTGCAACGACGCGGACAGCGCGGCGTTTTTTTCGCCTGCCGCCAAGGCGCACGCCGTGCCACAGCGTGCAGGCGCGTTGTTTCGTGTTTTCGGTATCGGCAGTATCGGGCTGCGGGCGCTGCTGCCGTTGTATTTTGCCGGTTGCAAATTGCTGGCCGCGCGCCGGTTCGATCTGATCTACTTTTCGACGGCGCAGTTTCCGCTTTTCCTCCTGGGGCCGCTGTGGCGGCGGCGGTTCGAAATTCCCTACGTGCTCGATCTGCATGATCCGATCGACAGCGGCGCCGCGGCCACGCCGGGCGGCTGGAAACAGCGCGCGAGTCGGTTCTTGTCGCGCTTCATCGAGCGCCGCGCCGTCGCCACGGCCTCAGGATTGATCGCGGTCTCGCCGCATTACCTCGCGCTGATGCGAGACCGGTACGCTGACAAAAGGCCGCCATGGCTCAAGCCCGATCGGCAAGCTGCCATCCCATTTGCCGTGCTACCGCGCGATCTGGAGGAGGCCGGCGTGGGATCGCCCGGAAACCGCGACGCGAGCGGGCCCAGGCGCATCGTTTATGTGGGCACCGGGGGTTCCGTCATGGTGCGCTCGTTTCGGCTTTTGTGCACGGCGCTGGCGGAGCTGCGGCGGCGGCAATCGCCTTTGCTCGAGAACATCCGCATCGAGCTTTACGGCACGTCGAGCGCACTCGCTTCCGACAACGCCGCGCCGCTCGCGCGCATCGCCAGTGAATTCGATCTCGCAGATCTGATTTGCGAATATCCGTCGCGCGTCACCTATCGCCGCAGCCTCGAGCTGTTGCTGCAAAGCGACGGCGCGCTGCTGCTCGGCGTCGACGATGCGGGCTATATGCCGTCGAAACTCGTGACCTATGCGTATTCCGGCAAACCGCTGCTGGCCTGCCTGCATCGCGACGGTCCGGCCTTTGCGATGTTGCGCGAGCAGCCGTCGCTCGGCCATGCCTTGTGGTTTTCGCAAACGCAGGAGATGCCGCTCGCCGATGCCGCAGCCTTGGTCGCCGCCTGCCTTGAAGAGGTCAGGAGCGGCCGTACGTTTGCGCGCCAGGCGGAGCTTGCACCGTACACGGCGGCGGCCATGGCGGCGCGCCATGCGCGATTGTTCGAAGCCTGCTTGGACAATCGTTGAATGAGCGCGCGCCGGCGTATCGCGTTTGTCGTTTCGCACCCGATTCAATATCTCGTGCCGCTGTATCGGCGGCTCGCCGGCCGAGACGATACCGAGGTCAAAGTCTTTTTCACCTGGCACGCCGGCGGGCGCGCGGTCGACGATCCGGGATTTGGCCGACCCATCGCCTGGGACATTCCGCTCACCGACGGCTACGACTTCGAGCAAGTGGCCAATGTCGCGTCCGACCCGGGAACCGAAAAATTCCTCGGGCTGCGCAACCCCACGCTGCTCGACCGCGTCACGTCATGGCGGCCCGACGTCGTGCATATCAACGGCTGGGCCTGGCTGTCGCATCTGCAATTGCTGCTTGCGTTGAAAAAGCGTGGCGTGCCCACGCTGTTCTTCGGCGACTCGCACCTGTTGGACGGCAAAACCCATGGCCCGCGCTGGTGGATCAAATCGACCGTGCTGCGCCGGGTCTATTCCTGGCCGACCGTGTGCCTGTTCGCGGGTTCAGCCAACCGCGCCTATTTCGAGACTTTTGGCGTGCAGCCGCAACGGCTTTATCCCTGTCCGCATGCGATCGACGTGGGCAGGTTCGCCGAGCCGGCCGTGCAACGGGAGGAAGCGGTCGCGCGCTGGCGTTCCGAGCTTGGCATCGCCGCGGACCGGAAAGTCCTGCTCTATGCCGGAAAGTTCGAGGCGAAAAAGCGCCCGGCGGAATTGATGCGGGCGTTTTCTCGATTGCCTGATTCTTCGCTCATCCTGGTGATGGTCGGCTCCGGCGAGCTGCAGGGCGAGATCGACGCGATTGCGGCGGGCGATCCGGCGCGATTTCGCATTCTGCCGTTTCAAAACCAGAGCCGCATGCCGATCCTTTACCGGTTGGGCGACATATTTGTCTTGCCGTCGGCTTTCGGCGAGAGCTGGGGCCTTGCCGTCAATGAAGCTTTGGCGAGCGGGCGGCCGGTCATTGTCAGCGACCGCGTCGGCTGTGCAGCCGATGTGGTCGATGCATCGTGCGGCCGGATATTTCACGCCAACGATTGGGACGAATTCGGCAAAACCGTTGCGGCGATGTTCGGCGATCCTGATAGATTGGCTGATATGCGCCGCTCGGCCGGCCAACGCGCGCGTGCCTTCGATGTCGGCGTCGCCGAGGCGGCCCTCGTTGCCGCCGTGGACGGTGTCTTTCAGCAAACCGGGCGTGCCCGGCTGGTTTCGCGAGTAGGATAAGACGTTGCCGCAACCCGGCCCGATCTATGTTCAATATGGCTGCGGCCAATCCTGCCCGGACGGCTGGATCAATTTCGATGCCTCGCCGACATTGCGCTTGCAGCGCATGCCCGGCATTGGCGGCCTGTTCAAGCGGGGCGCGACGGTCTTTCCCGCTGCCGTTCGCTTTGGCGATATCGTGCAGGGGCTCCCCATCCCCGACGAATCGGTCCAGGGAATTTATGCCAGTCACGTGCTCGAACATCTGTCATATGCCGATTTTTGGACGGCGCTGGGTCGTACTTTCCGCCTGCTCAGACCTGGTGGGATTTTCCGGCTGGTGGTCCCGGATCTGAAGAGCCGTGCGCAAAAATACATCGAACGGCTGGAATCGGGGCAAGCCGAGGCCAATGCGTGGTTCATGCGCTCGGCGCGGCTTGGATCGGAAAGCTCGTCCCGCGGGCCAGTCGAGCTGGCGCGCAACTTGGTCGGCCGCTCCGCCCATCTGTGGATGTGGGACGAGAGTTCCCTTGCCGCCGCCCTCGATAAGACCGGATTCGTCGATATTCGTCGCTGCCGCTTCGGCGATTGCAAAGACGGCAATTTTTGTCTGGTCGAGGATGCCAGCCGTTTCTATGATGCCAACGACGGCGTCGAGGAATGCGCCATGGAAGCCATGAAGCCTGAGGGGCATTCCTGACATGAGCCTGGTCCGGACATGAGCACTTTCGGGGCCATGCCGCCGGCATCGTATTCCGGCTCGTTCCGGGCCGTGGATCTCAGGCAGGCCGCGAGTCTTCTGCGCCTGATCGCGCTGTGCTTATTGGCGGCAAGCCCGTTTGCGGTCGATCCGATCGCCTATATGTGCATCACCATACCGGTGCTGGTGGCGCCATTCCTTTGGGTCAGCTCCGGCGCATTCGGCATACCGGTGCTGCCGGTGATCTCCGCTTTGTCCTACTTGTACTATGCGCTGCCCCTGCTCTCGGGCAATACGCTTGCGGAGTATCGGACTGAAGACCTGGTCTGGGCGGCGCTGTCGGTCGGATTGTTTCTAACCGCGGCATCCTTGGCGGCTTGGCCGTTTTTGGGCGATGGGCGCGGCCGCAACAAACCGGTAATCCGAATGCCGGGCAAAGCCCAGCTCATCAGAGCAAGGTCGGTGAACAACCTTGCCACGAACGACGAGCTGTATCGTCTGATCCTCATCGGTCTTGTCGCCGGCAACCTTTATTATTTGCTGCTGGTGTCCGGGGTCTCGAGCAATCTCGGGAATTTTATCGGGCTCTTTCGTTCCGTCGCGGTCACTTTGGGGTCGCTTGCCTGTTATTTGACTGGCTTTGCCCGCGGCTCGGGCTTGTTGACCGGCCAACGATGGGTCGCCGCGCTTGCCGGTTTTCTCTCGCTCACGGCGCTCTCGATGAGCGGCCTGTTTCTTGTCGGCGGCGCGGTCAATATTGCCGCGGCCTTGCTCGGCTACGTGCTGGCGGCGAAGCGGGTTCCCTGGATCATGCTGGGAGTGGTTTTCGTCACCCTGAGCATTCTCAATGCCGGCAAGCTCAACATACGAAATGAATATTGGGCGCGGGACAATCAGTCCTTGAAAAATTCCTCTATAACGCAAGTGCCCGGCATGATGCTGGATTGGTTCGCCGCCGGTATCAATGGCACGGCATCGAGGGCGCTGGGCAGCAGGCAGCCGGAGAATACTTCGCTCCTGGAAAGGACTTCGCTGCTGCACATGGTGCTGGCCGTGCAAGAGGCGACGCCCAGCATCATTCCCTACCTCGAAGGCGGGACTTACGCCTTGTTGCCGTCCATGCTGGTGCCGCGGTTTTTGGAGCCGGACAAGACCGAAAGCCAGGCCGGCCTCAATCTGTTGAGCGTGCGCTACGGCCGGCAGCGCGCCGAGGACACCTATAAGACGACGCTCGGCTGGGGCATGGTCGCGGAGGCCTATGCCAATTACGGCAACCCCGCCGTGCTCCTCGTTGGTGCGCTGTTTGGCGCATTGTGCGGAATGCTGATGCGGCTCAGCGCCAGGGCTGCGCCCTTGTCACTGGCCATGCTGATGGCCATTGCGTCGACGCTTGCGCTTTGCAACCTCGAGCTCGACGTTTCCTCGCTCGTCGTCAGCATGCTGCAAACCGCCGGAGGAATTTTGCTGTTCGCGGCGTTGCCGCGCGTTGTCAAGCGGCGGTCGGCGCCGGCCATGCCGCTGCCGCGATCGGGCATGCGTTAGCGCGCCCGACGCTGCGAACAACAAATTTTTGCACCGATGCGAATCCTGCACGTCGTGCCGACCTACCTGCCGGCGACGCGCTATGGCGGGCCGATCGTCGCTGTGCACAGCCTGTGCCGGGCGCTCGCCGCCCGCGGCCACGCCGTCGAGGTCTTCACCACCAGCATCGATGGGCCAAACGACACGGCGGTGCCGTACGATCGGCCGGTCATGCTGGACGGCGTGAAAATTCGCTATTTTGCCTCGCGCCGGCTGCGCCGCTTGTCGTACGCACCGGCCTTGATGCAATCGCTGCACGACGAGATAACGGGCGCCGACGTCGTCCATTTGCATTCGGCTTTCCTGTGGCCGACCTGGCGGGCGGCGCGGTTGTCGCACAAGCGGCGCATACCGTACGTCGTCTCGCCGCGCGGCATGTTGGTCAAGACGCTGATCGCGCGCCGCAATCGCCTGATCAAGTCAGCCTGGATCGCCTTGATCGAACGCTCGAACCTCAAGCGGGCGGCGGCGATCCACGCGACGTCGGCGATCGAGGCCGAGGCGATTCAAAAATTCGGCTGGCGGCTGCCGCGCATCGCCGTGGTGCCGAACGGCGTCGATGTGATCGAGCAAGGCGCGCGCCAAGAAACGCGCCAAGAAACCCGCCACGAAACCCGCCAAGCCGCGCCGGCGGCGGACATCGCGGCGCTCGCCGCGCAGCAGCCGCTGGTGCTGTTTTTCGGCCGGCTGGCGCAGGTGAAGGGGTTAGACCGGTTGCTGCGCGCCTTCGCCCGCACCCGGCGCGGCACGCTCGCCATTGTCGGCAACGATTATGAGGGACTGGCGGCGGACCTGTCCGACATGGCCCGGCAACTGCAGATCGACGGCCGCGTCCGCATCATACCGCGCACGATCACGGAGGCGGAAAAGGAGTGCATGTTTGCTGCGGCGCGCGTGTTCGTCCTGCCGTCCTATTCGGAGAGCTTTGGCAACGTCGTCCTGGAAGCCATGCAGCGCGGCCTGCCGGTGATCGTCACGCCGGAAGTGGGCGCTGCGGAAGTGGTCAAGGAATCCGGCGGCGGGATTGTCGCCGGCGGTGACACGCCGTCGCTCGGTGCGGCCATCGAGCGGCTGACGGACGATGCCGCTACATCGGCGGCGATGGGGGAGGCCGGCCGCCGCCACGTCAATGAGCGCTATGGCTGGCCCAGTGTCGCCGCGCGGATGGAAGCGCTCTATGGCGAATTGAAAGCGGCGCAGTAGGACCGACGTGCGCGACCAGATCACACCTTTGATCATAACCTACAACGAGGCGCCGAATATCGCGCGTACGGTCGGTAAGCTGTTGTGGGCGCAACGCATCGTCGTGATCGACAGCGGCAGCACGGATGAAACGCTGGATCTGCTGCGAAGCTTCCCGCAAGTCGAGGTGATCAATCATCCGTTCAGCGATTTCGCCGGCCAATGCAATTTCGGCCTCACCCAGGTCGGCACCCCATGGGTGCTGTCGCTCGATGCCGATTACGAGCTCAGCGATGCTTTGGCCGAGGAGCTCGCCGGACTGCGCGCGCCGGATGGCGTTGCCGGCTACCGGGCGCGTTTCGTCTACCGCATTCACGGCCGCGCGTTGCGCGGCACGCTCTACCCGCCCCGGACCGTGCTCTACCGCAAGGACAACGCGCGCTATCGCAATGAAGGCCACGGCCACCGCGTCGCCATCGACGGCGAAATCTTGCCGCTCGCCGGCGTCATCTATCACGACGACCGCAAACCGTTGACGCGCTGGTTCGATTCGCAGCAGCGTTACGCGCGAGTCGAGGCCAGCTATCTCATCGCAACGCCGCGCGAAAAGCTCGAGCGCAGCGACCGTATTCGCCGACTGGGCTGGCTCGCGCCGATCGGCGTTCTGTTTTACACACTCTTTGTCAAAGGCTGCATTTTGGACGGCTGGCCCGGCTGGTATTACGCACTGCAGCGGCTTTGCGCCGAAACATTGATCGCGCTTGAAGTTCTCGAGCGGCGCTGGCGCGGAAATGAATAACGAAACCGGGCGCATGCGCATCACCATCGTCATCGGCCCGTTCTATCCCATTCCGCCCGTGCTCGGCGGCGCGGTCGAGAAGGTGCATCTGTTGTTGGCCGGGGCCTACCGCGCCGCCGGCCACGACGTCACGATCATGTCGCGCCGCTATGAAAATTTCGCCGACGACGAAGTCGTGGACGGCATCCGGCATATCCGTGTTCGCTCCACCGACCGCTCATCGAGCCTGGCGGTCAATTTGCTGCTGGATTTCATCTACGCCATCCGCGTCGCTTGCGCCTTGCCGCCGGCGGACGTGACCATCACCAACGCGTTTTTTCTGCCGCTCGTTCTGCCGCATCGGCGCGCCGGCAATATCTATGTCCAGGTCGGGCGCTATCCGAAGCGGCAGATGTTGCTTTATTTCCGCGCCGACCGGCTGCAGGCGGTGTCGCACGCCGTGGCGCAGGCGATTGCGCGACAGGCGCCCTGGCTCGAACGCAAAATCGCAGTCATTCCCTATGCAATCCCGGACGCGTATTTTGCGCCGCGCGGCGGCGGCATGCGCGAGCCGGTCGTCCTCTATGTCGGCAGGATCGCGCGAGAAAAGGGGATCGAACTGCTGATTCACGGGTTTGCCGCGCTGCGCCAGCATGGCGATGCTGCCGCGTCGACGCCCTGGAGCCTGCGTATCGTCGGGCCGCATGCGGTTTCGCAGGGCGGCGACGGCGTCGAATATCTCAACGGGCTAAAGGAGCTGGCGCAACACCAGGGCGTCCGATGCGAGTTCATCGGACCGATCTTCGGTCAGGACGCGCTGATCCGCGAATATCGGCGCAGCGCTATCTTCGTGTATCCAAGCCTGGCGGAGACCGGCGAGGCGCTGCCGTTGGCGCCGCTCGAAGCCATGGCCAATGGCTGCGCCACCATCGTGTCCAACCTGCGATGCTTCGACGATTATATCGAAGAAGGAGCGACCGGGCTCCGCTTCGACCACCGCGGTGCGGATCCAGACCGCGCTCTCGCCGATCAACTTGCGCGCCTGATCGGCAGCCCGGAGTTCCTACACCAGGTCGCCGCCGCCGGCCGTGACAGGGCCGAAAATTTCCGCACTTTGGTCATCGCCCGCCGGATGCTCGACGATTTTGCCGCTTTGCTTGGCGGGCCGGCCGGCGGCGCAGCAGGCACAGCACGATGACGCCGATCCTGGTGACCGGCGGCGCGGGTTTCATCGGCAGCCACACCTGCAAGGCGTTGCGCGCGGCGAGCTTCGATCCGATCTGCTATGACAGCCTCGAGCGCGGCAATCCGGAGGCGGTGCAGTGGGGCGCGCTCGAGATCGGTGCGCTCGCCGACGGCGCCCGCTTGCGCGAGGTTTTGACGCGCTATCGCCCGGCCGCCGTCGTGCATTTCGCCGCGTTCGCCTATGTGGGCGAGTCGCACGCCGACCCGTTGCTGTACTACCAGAACAATGTCGGCGGCACGGCAACGCTGGTCGACGCCATGCGCGACTGCGGTGTCGATAAAATCGTGTTGTCGTCGAGCTGCGCGGTTTACGGCGTGCCGGCAACCGTTCCGATCGCTGAAGACGCGCGCTTCGCGCCGGTCAATCCTTACGGCGCCACCAAGATGTTCTGCGAGCAGATTCTCAGAGACTGCGCCGCGGCGTTCGCGTTGAATTTCATCGCGCTGCGTTATTTCAATGCGGCGGGTGCCGATCCCGACGGCGCCATCGGCGAGTGCCACGTTCCGGAAACCCACGCCATCCCGCTGTTGCTCGAGGCCGCCGCGGGAGGGCGCGGGTTTACGATTTTCGGTGACGATTATCCGACCGCCGACGGCACCTGCATACGTGACTATGTCCACGTGACCGATCTCGCCGATGCCCATGTGCGCGCGTTGCGGGCGTTGCTGGACGGCGCCGGCAGCATGGCGCTCAATCTCGGCACCGGGCGCGGCGCTTCGGTGCGCGAACTGGTTGCCGCCGTGCGTGAGGTCACCGGCCGCGATTTTCCGGTGCGGTTCGGTCCGCGCCGGCCTGGCGATCCGCCCGCTCTCGTCGCCGATCCGGCGCACGCGCGCGAAAAACTCGGCTGGCGGCCGGTCTATCCCGGGCTTGCGACGCAGGTGTCCCATGCCTGGGCCTGGCGCCAAGGCGGCGGAAAAACCTGGAAAAGAATGCGCGATTCGGCGTCGACCGGCGCTTAAGCCGATTTGGCGACGCCATCCGGCTCGTTCCTGGCCGGCGCCTGCGGCAGCGCCACGACCTCGCCATAGGAACGATCGAGCATTGCGATCGAGATCGCTTTTTCGTCGCGGCGATCGCCAGTCGCCGACAGCATCCAAATTGTTCGCATAATGATTTTCAGATCGAGCCACAGCGATGCGTGGCGGATGTACCAGGCATCCAGCGCATTTTTTTCATCGGCCGATATCAGCTTCCCCCCGCAGACCTGCGCCCATCCCGTCAATCCCGGCCGCACCATGAGCCGCACGCCGAGATCGTCCGGCTGATCCGCCGGCAGTAATGGCCGCGGACCGACCGACGACATATCGCCGGAGATGATATTCCACAGCTGCGGCAACTCATCGAGGCGCGTCGTTTGCAGGAAGCGCCCGATGGCGGACGGCGCCTGCGCCAGGCGCCGTTCCTTGGTTTGCCGGTCGAACAGCGTTTGCAGCGTGCGAAACTTGTAGAGGTAAAGCGGAACGCTATTGCGTCCG
>Ga0209579_10001825_pt1 | contig 17072 bp, 16 predicted proteins | sample Coa_R1_2_FD_187152 | JGI IMG/M metagenome (GOLD analysis project Ga0209579, IMG submission 187152) | Surface soil microbial communities from Centralia Pennsylvania, which are recovering from an underground coalmine fire - Coalmine... | ecosystem: Environmental > Terrestrial > Soil >... | reverse complement strand
CCAGGCCGAACACAAGCACGCGCCAAGCGCTGCCCTAGAGTCGAATTCCCGGTGGAGAAGGCACGAGCCGCATTGAGTTCGGGATCGCCCGGCGAAAGGGTTAGCCCGAGCCGAACAGCGTCTCGAAAGTCATCCGGCGTGGCTAGGAACTTGCCTAGAATCACCGTTTTGACTGTGGCAGCATAACTCTCGAATGCTGATTCGTCTGAGAACACGTAGATCTGGCGCGGTGATTGAAAGTCGTATCCGGCCAATCCGGTCAGTTTGCTGATTGGAAGATAGAAGAGGTCACCAAAAGTCTTGGATCGATCGACAACGACTACGACCAAGGGTGCTCTTTCATATGCGGCATCCAGGGATACTGATCGCTCGAAAAGCTGAAGATGCCCCGCTGCAGTCAATTCTGATATCTCTACATCAACCGCCGCCAAGCCTGTGAGCGAATTCACCAGACGTCCGCCGTCAGAGATCGCGGCCGCGCCCCACCAGACGGCCGAGGATCCGCGGCCTTCGATGCCGACCACGACGCGGCTCACGCTACCTCCTGCTCTGCTCTAAGCTGTTCGACGAAGCGCCCGAGCCCGCCCGCGATGTACCGGCTCAAGATGAACTCCAACCATTCGGTGGGTGGATTGTCGTCGCTCAAACTTTCTAAGTGCAGGAGGATCTCTCCGTACTCCTCGGACTTGCAGGTCCACGCAGTCATACGGCTACCGGTGGGAACAGAATCGGGAGTCCTCGATTCCCAGAGCCAAGCGCGGGGATCCTCGTTCATCAACCATATGTCGGCGAGCAGATCGCCTTGCTCCGGAGGGAAAGGAACGTGAGGACCATTCTCATTCGGCTGCTCACCACGAAGATATTTAGCAACGGCGTCCGGCTGACTCGACGGATACACCTCTAGTAATTCGGGCATCCTCGGCATCTCAAAGGAATAGGCCTGAAGATACTGCTGGCGACGCTCCGCAGGCCAGGCACTGATTGGCGAGATGTTTTTGACGAGGCCTCCGGTGTCGAAAGGCGAGACGAGGCCATCAAAGCTACCCATCGGCAAGGCGACGGCTCGACTACCAAACGTTTCGAAAGTTCGTCCAAGATATGTGTAGACGCACGGCTTCGGAATTCCTAGTGCCTTCTCATTGACCCGCGTCGTGCAGGTATCGAGTGGATTGAACTCGACGGACGTCCTGAGCGCTCCCAGAACACTCTGTATGGACGATCGATCAAATGCGTGAAACCACAGGAGACGCGCCAAACACCCTCCAAACTTTGGCTCTGGAACCCGACGTAGTCTAGCATCGAGGCTGACGTCGTCCGCACGAGTGCCGCCCACACTGGACCGCCGCACAACATCCATACCCCCCCGGTGAGATTCGGGCGGAGCCGTTTCCATGAGGGTACGCCCGAGGGGATGACGATCGGAATCGCAACAACAATGTTGAAGTTACGCAATCTGTGACAATCAGCGATGCGCTACGACCACGTACGGCGGCGCGAACTCGGGGCCGCCCTCGACCTGTCCCGCGACCCATCGCAATACGTAGACCACTTCGGGATTCGTCAGGCCGCCGCTGAATTTATTCGGCACGACTTCTAAGAGGAGATGCGCGAGCGGGTCCTTGTAATAGTCAATGTCTGGCTCGATGACCACGCACGCCATGCCGCCAATGAGCTTCGTGGGATCGTTGTCGTGAAACGTGAGCTGGACGTTCGCCGTCTCGAACAACACCTGCTTCCAGCTCCGCGTTGCACCGGGATGAAACGCACCCGGATCGGGCTCAGGCTCAAACTCGCTCTGCTCGGTCGCGAGGACAAGCTGGTCGGCCAGCGCCGGATCGGCGTACGCAAAGAATCGATCCTGAGCCAAGCTGTCGTCCCATTTGATCTCTTTCAGATAGTCCAGCGGCGAACGACCGGACGGCAGAGTGATCTGAGCCATCGCTGTTGCGATGTTGAAGAGAGCCGCCAAGCTGGCTGGTCGCGTGGTGCGAAGCGTCTCATACCGCGCTTGTCCCGCCGCGTCGCTCTCGTCACCGCCGGTGAGCAACGGCAGTCGGGTCTTAGCGACTGGCCAGGTCGCTCCCGACAGATCGGCGACCGGCATGTGCGGAACCAGCATCAGGTCGAGCGTGGTTGGGTGGTCCGCCGACAGCCACAATGGGGCGTAGCCGGTTTGCTGGAAACCGCTGGCCGAGACGATGACGCGATATTCATCGAAAAGATTGTCGTAAAACGGCAGTCCGTCGAACTCGACCGACGCCGTTCGTTTGAATGCCCAGGTCTCGTTGCCGTGCCCGTCGATTACCGTGAACGTGATCTCTTCGGTCGGCACGAATGGCTGCCGCGCGCCGTTGAAGAGGTTGATGGTCAGCGAGGACGTGCGGTCGGTCGGCATCACGCGTCTCCAACACCGGCGGCGGGATACGGGAAACTCGCCGGTGCCGCGCCGCCCGGCACGACATGCCCACGCATCGCGGCGTCGCAGATCGCGTACCCCCAATTGATCAGGCGCTTCTGCGTCGTGTCGTCGAGACTTGTGAGGCGGGTCGGAACGGCCGCGAGCTTCTGCGTCGCCGCGAATGGGCACGGCAAGGTTCCTGCGGCGGGATAATGAGCCATGTCGCTCCGTGTGGCCCAGTAGGTGCCGGTCCGCTCGCCGCTCGTGAAGCTGTCGATGAGTTGGCGCTGGCGGAGGCTTCGGACCTGATTATCGATGAGATCGTTCACCCGCAACGCGTGGTGCGCCCAATCAGTGTCGGGCGATTCCTCCGGAGCGAGGTGGCCGCCTCCGTCACTCACCAATATCGTGCTGTACACCTTCCAGGCCGTTTCCAGACCGAGGTTGTCATACACGCCCCCGTCTGTGAGAAAGACGTCGCTCGTGTACGGCTCTCGCTGAAGTTCCGCGCCGCTGCCGGGTGTGAACGAATTGGGATCGAGCTTCAATCGCGCCGGCGAGAGTACAGGGGGAAACGCGGAGGACGCCCCAACTGCGACCGCTAACAGGGTGTTGGGGTTCGGAACGACGCCGACACGCCAATCGGCGTTGTAGGGCTTCGAGAACCGCCACAGCGCTCCCGACTGCACGTTGGTCGCGTTGATGACGAAGCGCGGCTTGTCCGGCAAATCCTGTAGCGTTGCCTGACCGAAGAGATGTTCCTTGTAGCTCGCGACGACCTTGTCTGCGACCGTGCCTGGAAGGAAGAGGCCCTTCAAAATGTCCGGGATATCGATGTCCACGTTCGCCATCGCGCAGATCGGGGCGATGACTTCAGTGGTCAGCTCAGTCGCGACGCCCTGCGCATCAAAGGCGAGTCGATTCCAGTTCAGCGCCAGCACGCCAGCCGTGATCGAACCGCCGGACACGCTCGACACCCGATCCAGTTTCGAGAGGTAGCCGAGTTCGTTCAGCCGCCAGAGCGCGCCGGAGTGGAAAAGCATCGCGCGGTACCCGCCACCTGATAGGCACAGCGCGATGCCGGGCTGCGGCGGACGGTCCGCGTCGCCGGGGATCAGGTGAACCGGAGTCTTCGAATCGGGAACGGTCGGGTCGGCCATGATTCTTCCCGCGCTCGGACTGCGGCGGCCATTCTCTCGTCTGAATGCCATGGATTGCAACACGCTCCCAGCCCTTCAATGATCCGTGCTGACGCGACTGAGCTGGTTGCTGAAGGTCTCGCCGAGTGGCAAAATCGCTTTTCAAAGACCAGGAATCCACGGATTAGGCCGGAAGACCACCAGACACACCACCATGAGGATAGGACCCAGTCCCCTCTTCTGACGGATTGAGCAGCCATGAACACATCAAGGCAATCGGCCTCTACCGATACGCTGTTCACGACACTGGACACAGTTGGGATTCTCCGTTTTGTCGATGAAAGACGAGGTGAGGATCTCACACTGGACTTCAAGACTGCGCCCTCACATTTCGCTAACCGCGAGGACCGAAAGACATTGGCAAGCGCGATCTCGGGCTTCGCCAATTCCAGCGGTGGCTTGATCATCTGGGGCATCGACGCCCGTAGGGGACCCGATGAAATCGACTGCGCCCAGCAGGCTGTCCCGCTGGCGGACGCTGTCTTGTTTCTCGCCAAACTCGTTGAACACAGTGCCAGCTCGACATCGCCTCCAGTTCCGGGCGTTGTCCACCGCATAGTCGAGGGGCCTGGTGGTCCGTTTGCGTTGACGTACGTGCCGGAGGGTAGTGGTGGCCCGTACATGGCCAAAGGCGGCGAAGACCGTTACTACCAGCGAAGCGGAGACCGATTCGTCAGAATGGAGCACTTCGGCGTCGCAGACATGTTCGGTCGTCGGAGACGGCCACGTCTGGTATTAACCCTCACGAAAGAGCCGAACGGCGGATTACTCATCACTCTGACAAACGAAGGTCGCGGCGTGGCGAAGTCGCCTTATCTGTCATTAGCGTTGCCGTCGAACTTCAGGCCGAGCCAGTACGGCTTCGATGGTAACGGACGCTTCGGCTTGAGGTTTGTCGGCCACGCCTACGGAAAATGTACCTTCGGCGGAGATACCGACAAGGTGATCCATTCGGAGCAGTCGCTCTTGGTTAGCCGAATCGACGCAACCGTTATCGGAGTCAACAATCAGCCCATCATTAAAGGGTTGCAGACGTTCGATTACGAGCTGGCCGCGGAAGACGTACCGCTTGAGCGTGGAAGCCTCGTCGTCGAGTATTAGACCGCAGAGCCCTTCGACCCAGGCTCCTCAGCCGGACCAGCTCCACATTCTGCATGCTCTGATCGACCCGCAGCGCAAGATCATCTCGCAACATCGCGCTCGCTGGACCAATGCCACCTCCGAACCCCAAAGAGCACCCACCGCTCCACGCGCGGCCGACGATCTCGCCGTCGAGATAAACGCGTACGTCGGTAAATCCGAAACCGGGACCGCCGCCGTTCCCGCCGAATGCCTCGATGAAGACGGCGCGGGCGTTGAACGTGACTTCGGCTGACCGTCGCCAGGCACCACGCAATCGATTGGGCGTGGCGATGAATCGGACGGCGACCGACCGATCCTTCACCCACGGGATCGGGATAGTTCGGGTCACGACGTTGAGGTGTTTGGCCCGAAGTCGGTCGGCGTCAATGCGCGCATGCACGTCCGTCGATAGATCGCCACTGGGCACACGGCTAAATCCCCAGAGCAGCCACTCGTAATTGATGTTGGAAATCATGTTTGCCTCCTCGGCCACATCCCGCGCCAGATCGCGCGAACAGCACCGCGACGAGTTCGTCTCGCTCGGTTGCTGGCCCCGGTCGCTTGGACCGAGGCGCTCTTGATGTCTCTCTCTATTCTACGACGTGACCTTCGGAACGAAGGGCCCTTGTTCAGGTAATGGGTGCCGTCGACATTGAAGTGTGACTGTTCTGTTAGACCCGATCCTGGTGAGCCTTCAATGTCCACTTCACGAGACGCACGGCTTCGAGCATGGTTTTGACCTTGAACCAGTCATCCTGCGCCGATGGCTCAAATCCGTCAGCGATCAGGCTTTCGCGTTCCGCGCCGTAAAGCCAGGCCCAAACGTGTGGCGTCGTGGTCCTCAGGTGAAAGGCGCAGAACTGCCCGCCGGGATTTGAGTATTTCGGTCCGTTGCCTCCCGTCTCGTAGATCGGAGACTCGACGTCCGGGCCAGCGTTCGCCGCGACGGTCATCAGGAAGTCGATAACGTCAGCCGCCGGAGCGAGGCAATTCGCGCGCCGATCCCTGAAGATTTCCCGTCTAATGGGTCAGCCATGGGAGGGAGTCTACCAGTCACGCGACTTCGTTGAACGCAATCCACGAAGACCATCAGCTTCCTTCGACGGCTTGCATTCCCTGCCACCATTCTCGACTGGCTCGGTCGCACTGGCGTGCGTTCGGTCATCCCACCCCGATGAGAATCCTGAAGAAGTCGATGAGTCGGCGCTGTTCTTCAGCAGGCCAGTTCTTGAAGCCGCCTCGCATGGGGTCATCGGCCGACGATGGCCCGCCGAAGTCGTTCTGGGTCGCACTTGTGGGTGTGGGGGGAGTCACTGGCTTCTCGCTCGTGCTCGTGCCCCTCAGGCTATCGCGAGCGCATGCGTATTGCGCGGACGCCGGTCGCGATCAGCGCGACGATCGCCGAGAACACGCCGATCAACCGGCTGTGGCCGCTGGCGTCCCGATGGTGAGAGACAGGGCCGCAAACGCGGCGCTCTCTGTCGATAGCCAAATCGCCGACAGCCGTCCCGATGCTGCGTTTGCGGGGTCATCTCTCGTCGTCAATGGCCCTGAGGATGCCAGTGGCGGCACCGGCGACTGCGCGGACGGCTCAGGGGATCGACGGTGCGGGGTTGGCGGTCGAGGCACGCGTCGGTCGGCCGGACTGCTCTTGATACCTGCGACATGCGGCTTACCCGCAAACGTGCCTCATGTGCCGAGTGCGCAGAACGAGCCGCCGCTTGCAAGAATGTCGCTGGCGTCGTTTGACTGACGGAGCTGAAAGCACCTCCTCCGAGGAGAAGAAATCTGACGGACCTCAAAGCGGCTTGGCACGACTGTTGCCCGATCGTTCTCTCGGATACTTGGGGCGGCCGCCGTTGGCGAACCCAGCCAACGCCGCTTCGTCGCCAACCAGTTGTAATCGAGTTGTGCTGATTCCCTTGGTAGAGAGCAGTGACCGAGCAACTCCTTGACCGGACGCGTCGCACCGATAAGCCCTTTGGTCCCCACGCTTGGGGCACTTTGAGCGGAAATCCGAGTGCCGTGTCAGTCAGCGACCCGCCAGAGTCGGCTCACCCCGCTCTAACGTCAATGGATTCCAAGCAGGCGCGGGATGAGACCCGGCGACGCTTGAACGATGTGCAAATAGATCGCGGCACCTGCATCGTGACCGATGCTGGATCAGAAGCACTGGATCTGCAAGCTGCCCGGGCGGTGGTGTTCTACAACCTCCCGGTCGGCATCAGGCAACTCACTCAGACCGTTGGGCGAGTGCGGCGGATCGGGTCAAAGTTCGTGAATGTGCTGATCTACATTCTTGGTCACCATGGGTCATCCGATGAGGTTGCACTCACCCAACTCAACACCAAACACCAAATCACTACTCTTCTCCAAAACCAAACCACCACTACACCACACCAAACCTCTACTGACGACTCTCTCAATTTCCTGAGCAATTTTGCTGATCGGCCTATAGCACGTACAACAAGAACACGTCTTCGTGTTCGTTCTGAAAAGACCTCCCCCACCCTGGGGGGGAGAGGTCTTGATCTTAAAGAGATCCATAAGGTCAAGCCACTGCACGTAAACCAGGACCCTGCCACCCCGGTTGCGGAGCGAAGCTCTTTTGGTTCGCGCGTGGGGTGGAGACCTCCCACCCCGCATGCGGAGCGAAGCTCTTTGGGCTCGCGCGCCGGTGTGAGGGCCGTTTGAAAGGAGCCCGATGGCAGTAGAACCACCCATGACTCGTAGCAATGCGTTGACGACGCAGCCCCTAAGCACCGACACGTCGGGGATTGTGCGATGCGCTCGTGTCGGGTGTCACAAGCCCTTCAAGGCGCGTCGACATTGGCAACGGTACTGCGGAAACGCGTGCCGCACCAAGTCCTGGATGGATGAGCATCCGCGCGTCCGTCGAGAGCGAGACAGTACTTCGCTGTCTCGGCAGTCGGTTGAGCCCGAGAGGGCGCTAGCTGAGTGAGGGAGTCTGTGCTTCAGGCGACCTGCCGTGTCCCGGATAACGTTCGAGTACAGATGGCCCGGTCGTCAGCGAATGCGCACGATGGTCAGGTCGCTGGCTCCTCGCAGTCGATCCCACACACGACTTGCGCGGCGATTCCAGGAGCGCGCCACAAATTACAGGACTGTGGGTGGTCTCATCGCGCTGAGAGAAGCTGAGGAACTCTTCCCAGAGCAGAGAATCCGTGAAGCCTCAAACGACTTGGCATGACAGTTGCGCTATAGCTGTCGGATCATCTTGGTTGAACTTGCGCGGGGAGCGGCCGGAATCAGACGAGGTGCGCGGCGCTTCAAAGACGATCGGGCACAATCGCGTCGTGCCAATTGCAGGCTGAGGCTGTGACTTCGCGCCATTGTCACCGGACCGATCAGTTCGAATCCCCACTCGGTGCCTTCATTTGGGAGGCTCCGGGCGGCGACCAGAGCGCGGTGCCAGGCGGTTATTCGCCGGAGTGGGCTCGAACCACTCTGGTGTTCATGAGATCCAAGCAGGCGCGGGCTCACACCCAGCGACGCTTGAACGATGTGCAAATAGGTCGCGGCATCTGCATCGCGACTGATACGGGATCAGAAGCACTGGATCTGCAAGCTGACCGGGGTGACTCCCGATCGGCCTCCGTCAGCTCACTCAGACCGTTGGGCGAGCGCGGCAGTTCGGGTCAAGGCTCTACAACGTGCTGGTCCACGTTCTCGGTCGTCATGGATCATCCGACTAGGTTGCACTAATCAAAAGCACATCCAACAATCCCACACCACCAAACCAAGCCACCACCAAACTAACTTACTGCAACCAACAACTCGCTCACTTTCCCTAGGAATATTGCTGATCGGACCATAGTAAGTACAACAAGAACGCAGAAGAACAGTCATAACACAAACCCCCTATATATATAGGGGGTTTAGATCTTGATCTTAGGAAGGCAAACTTGGATCAAGACGCACACAGCACGACCTCTGCCCCCGCGGTTGCGGAGCCAACCTTTGGCTCTGCGGCCGGGGGCTGGTGTTTGAAAGGATTCGTACGATGACGTCAGAACCATCCACGACTCGTAGCAATGCGTTGACGACGCAGGCCCTGAGCACCGACACGTTGGGGATTGTGCGATGCGCTCGTGTCGGGTGTCACAAGCCCTTCAGGGCGCGTCGACCTTGGCAGAAGTACTGCGGCAATTCGTGCCGCACCAAGAGTTGGATGGATGAGCATCCGCGCGTCCGTCAGAAGTGAGACATTGCGTCGCTGTCCGGAGAGGCGGTTGAGGCCAAGAAGTCGTTCGACGCGTGAGAGTCGCTATGCCCAATGGCCTAATTTCAGCCTAGCAGCGCGCCCACGGTCCGGCCGCCGGGTACGCTTCGCTCAGAAGTCTTGCCCTCGCAGTCGGCCAGGTGCATTTTTTGATCGTAGGAGGCAAACCGCTACGGGCTCACAGTCTGCCGCCGTCTGCTCCTTGTCGTGCCGCTTCGCGGCGTGGTCGCCCCCAGCGAACGTCGGTCGCCAGGTGAGACCACTTTCACTGGTTAACATCCAAGCAGGTACAGGGCAGTTTTGTCGATAAGGGTTGAGCGGCGATGCAGAGCAAGAATTTCTACGACCGAAGTGATGGTGTTTCTCGATGACGAGCAAGCGCGAGCGTCTTGGCCCGAACACGCACGGTCTGCCGGCGCTCCTCACCAGCGACGACCTCGCGACATTGCTCCGCACGAGCCGCAAAGCGATCTACGCGATGGTGGAGCGCGCGCAGCTGCCCGGCGTCATCCGACTGGGTCGCCGTGTCCTCTTCCGTGAAGACGAACTGCTAGACTGGCTACGCCAGAAGTCCGCGCCGTCGTCGGAAAGGCTCTAACGATGGCAGTGGTAGTACGAGGGTACGAGCGGGGCGGGTGGCACGTCGATATCCGCCTCAGATTGTCGGACGGAACGCCGGTTCGGGAGCGAAGGGTCTTCAAGACGGCGTCCAAGTCAGCGGCTGAACGGTGGGGACAGGATCGGGAGCGACACTTGATCCTGCACGGCCCACCTAAACCCACGAAGGAGGTTCCCACACTCACGGAGTTCGCGCCCAGATTCGTTGACGGCCACGCGCGGGCCAATCGTCAGAAGCCGAGCGGGATCGAAGCGAAAGAGATGATCCTGCGCATGCATCTGATCCCGCTGCTCGGCACCAAGAGACTGGACGCGATTACGAATGAAGATGTGCAGCGGGTCAAAGGCGCACTCAGGCCGAAAGCCCCGAAGACCGTCAACAACGTGCTGACGGTCCTGAACATGCTGCTCAAGAAGGCTGTCGAGTGGGACGTCATTAGTCGAGTACCGTGCACCGTTCATCTCCTGAAGGTGCCGAAATCGACGGCGGCGTTTCATGATGTCGCCGACTACGAGCGGCTCATTCAGGAGGCTGCAGCCGTGGACAGGCAGACACAGGTGATCGTGCTGCTCGGCGGCGAAGCGGGGTTACGGTGCGGTGAGATGGTCGCGCTCGAATGGAGCGATGTCGATCTCGCCAAACGGCAACTGTGCGTGCGACGGTCGGAGTGGCGAGGGCAAGTGTCGAGTCCGAAAAGCGGGCGGCTCCGATATGTGCCGCTCACCCAACGGCTCGGTCAGGCATTGCGCGAGCATCGTCATCTGAAGGGCTCGCGAGTGCTGTGCGAAGACGATGGCACGCCCCTGACCAATCAACGCTTGCAGTACCGCGTGAAGCGGGCGGCACGCCGGGCGAGTCTGAAAACCCTTGGCGTGCATGCGCTGCGACACACGTTCTGTTCGCATCTGGCGATGCGGGGCGCACCTGCCAGAGCGATTCAGGAGCTGCTGGGTCATCAGGATCTGACGATGACACAGCGGTACATGCACTTGAGTCCCGCCGCGCTCGACGCGGCCATTCGATTGCTGGACCACCCGCAGCCGTGGCAACAGGTTGGCAACGGGCAATTGACAGATCCGGAAAGTGAGTCGCTACAACGACTTAACTGGCGGTGAGGCAGGGATTCGAACCCTGGATACAACTTTTGGGTCGTATAACGGTTTAGCAAACCGCCGCCTTCAGCCACTCGGCCACCTCACCGCGGAAATGCAAGTATACGACGCGGAAGGACTCGGAAAATCACGCTGGCCCCGGCGGTGGCCCCGACGAAACGAAAAACACGCCGACATCAGTCGGAAAAAACCGCTGACTTCGCTAAGCCGCAGGATCCAAACGAGTTCGTCGCGCGATTTCCGGGGACAGATTTTGCGCACCCGGGACAGGTTCGGCGACAGATTTGAACCAGTGCATTGCGGGGTGCAAATCGAATAACTCTGGATGCACCTCTAGACCGAAATATCGAGGGTGCCTGGATCTCACGAAGGCCGACGATGCACGCGCTGAACCCGGCACGTGGGACTGACTCTCGACTGTTGCCACCGTCATTGCTTCGGAGCTCTTCCGGGATGCAGTCCCGAATTAAGTTTCGGAGCGCGTTCATCGCAAGCGGTGAACTAGGCGCGCGCACGGTTCCCGAAAACTGGACTCTCGAGTCCCTCGTCCGGACAGACTGCGTCGTCGGCGTTTAACCTGCCATCCAGAATGGCGGGAAACTAACCGCCTTCGTTCGGCACGAAGCGTGCTCATCGCTGGCGCCGGAGGGGACAGACATGAAGCGGCAACCGCGTTGGAGCCTCATTCTGCTGTTGGTCCCGGCCGGATTGCTGGTGGCGGGCGAAGCCTCTCGAGCGCAGCAGCCGGCGGCCGAGCCTTCAAGTGCTCTCAGCGGCGTGGTGATCGACGCGACCACTCGTCAGCCGATCTCCGGCGCCGTCGTCTCGCTGCGCCGCATCAGCGCGAACGCGCCGCTGCCGCGGATGGTGGCCGATGCGCGCGGTCGCTTCGTGTTCGCCGATCTTCCGCCTGCCAACGACTACTACCTCGACGCGACCGGGTCCGATTACGCGCCGAGCCGCAACGGCTGGACAGCGCCGGGACAGTCGCGCTCTGCTGATAGCGTTCGCCGAATCAGTCTGGCGAAGGGGCAATGGCTGAGCGACGTCACGATCCAGATGTGGCGTCTCGGAACCATCACGGGACGCGTCGTTGACGAACGCGGTGAACCTGTCGTCGGCGTCGTCGCGGAGGCGTTCAGTGTCGCGGACATCGCTGGTCAACACCAGCGAGTCGGCGGTCCAAACGCGAGGACTGACGATCGCGGATTCTATCGACTGACGAATCTGCCACCCGGCCGCTACGTCGTCGGCGTGCTCTCGGTCCAGACGACGATGCTGACGTCGAGACCGGGGCCGAAACAGGTCATCGACGGCGGCATGGGCGAGTTGAGCGGCGGACCTGCCGCGACGGCCGGAATCGACATGGATGGCCGTCATCGCATGGTGCTGACGAGTTTTGCGACGCCGCCTCCGCCGTCAAGCACCGAACGGCGGGTGTATCCGGCGGTCTTCTATCCAAACACGACGTCAATCAGCGACGGCGCGCCCATCGAGATCGGATACGGCGACAGCCGCGCAGGTACCGATATCCAGTTGCGTCCGGTTCCTGCGGTGCGCATCTCAGGCCGGCTCGCATTCGATGCCGGCGCCGTCGCGGCGCCGGCGCTCCTGCTGCGCCTGATGCCGAAAGGCGGCGAGACGCTGGGATTCGGCGCCGACGCAGCGACGACAATCGCAGAAGCCGACGGCACGTTCACATTCCTGAGTGTGCCGTCGGGCGAGTACACGCTGCTCGCGCAAGCGTCGGTCACCGAGTTCGGCGCCGGCACCGGCAACATGCGGCTGCCGGTCGCCATCGGGTTCCCACTTGATGGCGCAAGCACTGGCTCGAAGAGCGCTGCGCCGGGATTGAGTTTCATCTCGTACTCGGGACCGGCTGCGCCGTCATGGGGACGAGTTTCGGTGACCGTCGGCGCGGCGAACGTCGACGATCTCGTCCTGCAGATGCACGCGACGTCGGCGATTCACGGGCGCCTCCTTTTTGCCGAGGGTGTGACGCCTCCGCCCTATGTGTTTCTGTTGGCCGAGCCCGCGAACGGCGATCCGTCGCTGGGCTTTCCAGGTGTAAGAGAGCCCGTCCAGACGAGATCGGGTTCCGGCACGGCAGGCATGCCGTTCGCGATAGAAGGGCTGATGGCTGGAACGTACCTCCTCACCTTGAACAACCCCAACTTCGCCCCGATGTCCGTGATGTCCGCTGGCCGCGACGTCAGGGAAACCGGATTTGACGGCAGTCTGTCGCACGACTTCAACGACGTCATCGTCACGCTGACGAACAAGTTTGCCGAGGTCTCTGGCAACGTGCGCGGCGATCACGGTCCAGCCGCCGCTGCAGTCATCGCATTTCCAGCCGATCGCGAGCGCTGGACGAACTACGGCTTGACGCCGCTGCGCTTGATGTCGGCCGCAGCCGGATCGAACGGCACGTACGAGCTGCCGCGATTGGTGGAAGGCGACTATTTCTTGATCGCGGTAGATCCAGCGCAGTCGAGCGCCTGGGTCGATCCCGCATTTCTCGCGGCCGCCGCTCCGCACGCGACGCGGGTCTCGGTGAAGTGGGACGGCAAGTACACGGTCGATCTCAAACTCGAAACGGTCGAGGTGAAGAAGTGACTCGACTTGTCGTCCTGGCCGCCTCGCTCTCAATCGTCCCACTGCTGTCGATCCAGTCGCCGCAGGCGCCGCCGCGTGCGTCCGCTACGCCGACCACGGGAACCGCGACCGTCTCGGGCACGGTCGTGAACGACGAAGATCCGCCCAAGCCTGTGCGGCGCGCCGTCGTCACGCTCAGCGGTGCCGGCCTGGTTCCGGATCGCAGTGCCATCACGGATGACGACGGACGATTCGCCATTTCCGGATTGCCCGCCGGCCGATTCACGCTCACGGCGCGTCGTCCGTCGTTTGTCACGTCCGTCTACGGCGCGCGGCGTCCGGCGCGGCCTGGCACCGTGATTCCCGTCGGCGACGCCCAGCACGTCGAGAACCTGATCGTCAAACTCTGGCGCGGGGCGACGGTGAGCGGCGTGCTGCGCGACGAGCGCGGGGATCCTGTGACCGGGCTCGAAGTGCGCGCGCTTCCGGCGCGTCCGTCTGATTCGAGCAGCATGCTGACGATGTCGAACAACGGCGTGCGCACTGACGATCGCGGCGAATACCGCATTTTCGGTCTCGAGCCTGGCACGTACGTGATTGCCGCGAAGCCGACGGAGACCTCAGGCGGACCGCTCTTCTCGCCCGAAGAATCCGAAGTCGACAGAACGATCGAGGTGCTTCGCCAGCGCAGCGCCGGCGCGCCCGGAGCTTCGCGAGCAGCCGCGCCGCTATCCGCGCCGGGAAAGCCCACGGACTTCGCGCCGATCTTTTTCCCGGGCGTCTCGTCCGCCGCATCAGCCAGTCCAGTGGTTCTCGCCGCAGGCCAGGAGATGACGGGGCTCGATTTCGCCATTGCGCGCGTCCCGACCGTCGTCGTCGAAGGCACCGTCATTCGTCCGGACGGCTCTCGCGCGAGCGGCGCAGCGGTGCAGATGGGATCAGCGCCGCGCGATTCGTCGTTCCCGATCGATCCCGTTTCGTTCAGCACCACGGCCGCATCCGATGGCACATTTCGCATTCCGCAGGTGCCGCCTGGCAATTTCCGGCTCGTCGCGCGCGCGCCCGCCGACGCTAATCGCGGCGCCGCAGACGGGAATGCGCGCGGCGGAGTGACTGAAGCGTCGACGTGGGCGACCGCCGACGTCGTGGTGTCAGGTGCGGAGCTGAATCCGCTGTCACTGCAGTTGGCGCCCGGCGTCACGGTGTCCGGGCGCGTCACATTCACGGGCACGTCGAAGCCGCCCGCCGATCTGACGCGGATCCGCGTGTGGCTGCGAATGCAGAGCGAGCTGGCGCCGTCGGGCGCGGCGATCAACGGCATGGCGTGGATCGCCCCGTCGGCCGTGCACGCCGACGGCACGTTTGCGATTGACAACGTCCTGCCAGGACCGTGCTACATGACGATCTCGCTCGCGCCGGCCGACAGCGCCGTGTGGTCGGCGCGCTCGGCGGTTGTCGCGGGCCGCGACATGCTCGACACGCCGTTAGAAATCACGAGAGAGAGCGCCGCGCCGGGTGTGACGATCACCTTCAGCGACACGCGCACCGAGTTGTCGGGCACGCTGCAGACTCAAAGCGGCTCGCCGGCTTCGGACGTCTTCGTCATCGCATTCTCGGCGGACCGACAGCTTTGGGGACGGGTCTCGCGGCGCATTCGCGCCGTCCGTCCAGGCATCGACGGACAGTACTCGATCAAGGATCTACCTCCCGGCGATTACTTGATTGGTGCCGTCAGCGATATCGATCAAGACGAATGGCTTGATCCCGCGGTGCTCGATCGGATCGCCGCGGCGGCGGTCAGGATCTCGCTCGGCGAAGGCGAGAAGAAGACGCAGGACCTGCAGATCGGATCTCGGTGACCCATTAGTACGCCGCCAGTCGGTCGTGTCTGTCCAGTCGTCGGATCATGCCAGGCCCAGACTGGTGCGGCCTCGCCGTTATCCTCGTCATCACGCCCTCGCAAAATACGGCAGCGCCCGCTTTCTTTCGAGCAGATCTGGCTACGGTTTCAGTCGGGAACTTGAGGCTCGTGGCCCTCCCCACCGATCCGGGCTGGCACTTGCCTCGCGTAGTCACCAATGGCAGAGGTCGATTCGAGGTTCTTGCATCAATACGTCATTGACGGATATCCGTCAATGACGTATTATTCTCTTCACGTGTTCACGTTCATCGAGACGCGAAAGTTCACGAAGCTGATCGGGCGGTACCTGACCGATGACGACTACGCCGCCCTGCAGTCGGCTCTGGTCGCCAATCCTGAAACCGGCGACCTGATTCCCGGCTCCGGAGGCGTCCGCAAGATGCGATGGGCGGTGGCGGCCGGAGGCAAGCGCGGAGGCGTTCGCGTCATCTATTACCTGCGCTCGCGTCAGGGTCAGATCTGGATGCTGACCGTGTACTCGAAGACCGAGGCGGCGAATATCGCGGCGCACCTATTGAAGAAGATCAAGGAGGAGATCGATGGCCAGTCGTAAGCGCAATCTTGGGCTGGAAATCCTCGAGGGCATTCGGCAACTCAAGCGAGGCGAACACGGCCGCGTAATCACTGTGCCCTCAGTCGCGAGCATTCGTGAGAAGACGGGACTGTCGCAGCCGAAATTCGCTGAGTTGTTGGGCGTTTCAGTTCGCACGCTTCAGGAGTGGGAGCAAGGTCGGCGCGCACCATCCGGAGCCGCGCGAACACTGCTCCTGATCGCTGCCAAGAATCCCCACGCGCTTCTGGAGGTTGCGTGACGTGAGTGCTTGGAATCCTGGTCGCCGAAGATTGCTTCGCTAAGCCGCAGGATCCAAACGAGTTCGTCGCGTGATTTCCGGGACAGATTGTTGCGCACCGGGGACAAGTTCGGCGACAGGTTCGACCCTGTGTTTGCGTGCCTGGATCACAATCCGCTGAGCAGGTTTGTGGGAAATGGCGTGAGGCGGATTTCGCCGTGACTGCGGGTCACGGCGCTCCTGGGGTTAGCTGAGCGGTGTTCTCACTAGCGGCCCGCGATCCAGCTCCCACCGCTGGCAACAGGCGGGCGGAATTGAGAATGAACGTCAACTCGGAAGCGACGTGAATGAAGGCGGCCAAGAGCGGGTTGAGAAACCCGAAGGCGGCCAGTCCGACGCCGATGGCATCCACGACGAGTGTGCCGACGAAATTGAAGCGGATGATTCCTTTCGTTCGCTGCGCGATGCGGAGCGTCTCCACGAGCTTCGACAGGTCGTTGCCGAGCAGCATGACGTCGGCGCTCTCGCGTGCCACATCCGTGCCCGAACCCATCGCGATGCCCACCGTCGCCGCCACAAGCGCTGGCGCATCATTCACGCCGTCGCCGACCATCGCCACGTGCCGCCCCGCAGCGGCCAGCCCGCGCACGCGGTCGACCTTCTGGTCGGGCAGCAATTCGGCCTCGACGTTATCGATCGCCAACTCCCGTGCGACGGCGCCAGCGACGACTCGCGAGTCACCCGTCAGGAGGACGGTGCTGATCCCCAGGCTCCGCAAGGCATGGAGGGCGTCTGGAGCTTCCGGGCGGATCGCGTCGGCGATCAAGATGGCTCCCAGCAACCGGCCCCGGCGGGCGACGAACACGGCAGACACGTTGGTGCTGACGTCTGAAACCGACAAGGGCGCATCGGCTACACCGCGTTCACGGAGCCACGCGGAATTGCCGACGACAATCTCCTCGCCTGTGACGCGAGCCACGATGCCACGCCCCGGCGTGTAGGTGAATGCAGCGGGTTCGATGCGCGCGAGTTGCAGTTCCTCGGCACGGCGCACGATCGCCTTGCCCAAGGG
>Ga0209579_10001823_pt1 | contig 17081 bp, 14 predicted proteins | sample Coa_R1_2_FD_187152 | JGI IMG/M metagenome (GOLD analysis project Ga0209579, IMG submission 187152) | Surface soil microbial communities from Centralia Pennsylvania, which are recovering from an underground coalmine fire - Coalmine... | ecosystem: Environmental > Terrestrial > Soil >... | reverse complement strand
ACCGACCCCTTATCGATCAGCGTGACTCCCGTATCCAGCGATCGCGGAATGTGTGCGAACGGATCTTCCGCCCAGTTCGCGCCCAGGCGGCTAAGCGGATGATGGTGCAGATCGTCGAGCATCTTCGTCCCCACCAATCCCATGGTGAACGGCTTTTGCGCCACGGTCGCCGCGATCACTCCCTTCTGCACCCACTCGAGCGTTCCCTGATCGGTGTCCATCGCCACGATGGTTTTCGGCATCTTGGCGCGGGTCACCACCTCCGCGACTTCCTTGCCCGCGATGGCTTCCAGACACACGAAAGCATCCACCTTCTTCGGATCCTTATCCAGCATGGCGGCGGTCGTATCGAATGCCGTTTGCGGCTTGCCCTGGATGTCCACGACTTCTGTAATCTTGACTCCCGGATGATCCAAAAACACGGCCTGGTAGCCGTGCAGCCGCTCGTCCAGGTTGGCTTGCCCGGGCATCGTCAACACCACCACGTTGCCCTTCCCGTTCAGCAGCTTGACAACCAGCCTGCCGCCGATCTGGCCGGCATCATAGTTATTCGTGCCGATGAAAGTGAGCCGCTTGCTCATCGTCGCATCGGCATCCATCGTAATCACGGGGATGCCGGCGTCCACCGCCGCGTCGATATCCGGCGTCATCATGCCCGCATCGGCCGCCGAGACCAGGATCCCAGCCGGCTTCAGTTTGGCCACGCGCCGGAACTCCTCCAGCTCTGCCTTGGGGTCGTAGGTATCCGGACCGCCGAGCTCGGCCTGCACGCCCAGTTCCTTGGCCGCCGCCATCATGCCCGCATTCGCCGCTTGCCAGTACGGCACCTTGATGTTGACGGAAACCAGGTAGTACTTTTCATCGGGAGTATGCTGCCCGCCGCAACCAGCCAGTAGCAAAGAGCCCGCACCAAGGAGCATTAACCATTTGGAGTGAAGCCGCATACATCCTCCGTCGAAAGCACTATACTCCCTGATTTCGTCCCGCACAAGCGGGCGCGTAAGTTGTCTATTGCTTCTCGAGGTTCGGGTTAATGGTGAGGCTACTGCCGGCGCTCACGGTGACCGCTCTCTGCCACTCGCTCACGGAACCACTTAGCTCAGCCACGAATAACGTCGATGACCCGGCACTCGGCGTGCTACAAACCCCGGCATGCGCGCCGCCCGCCGGCTGTCACCCGTCCTCTGCGCTGTGGCATCCCTCTCGTTCGCCCAGGAAACCACCCTCAAAACCACCGTCCCGCTGGTCGTCGCTCCTACCACCATTGTCGACCGCGCCGGCCGCTACGTCCGCAACCTCACGCCCTCCGACCTGCTGCTTTTGGACAACAATGTGCCCCGCCAGATTCAGGTGGATGAGCTGACCGAGCCCATTTCCCTGGTGGTAGCCGTGCAGTCCACTCAGGAGGCCTGGGCTGCCCTCGACAAGATCAAGAAGGTCGGCAGCATGATCGAACCGCTGGTCGCGGGCGAGCGCGGCCAGGCCGCCGTCATCTGGTACGGCCACGACGTCACCCTGGCGCAGGGTTTCACTTCGGACACGGCCGTCCTCGAAGCCGTATTCCAGCAATCCAAGGCACGCGGCTCGGGCGGCAGCGCCATCGACGCGGTGGCCAAAGCCGTCGATCTTCTCGCCGGGAAGAAGGACAACCGCAAAGTCGTGTTCGTAATCGGGGAGAGCAAAGACCGCGGCAGCCAGACGCCGCTGGAACAAGTGATATCCCGCGCGCAGCGCGACAATATCACGGTTTACTTCATCACTTACTCGCGCTTTCTCACTCCGTTTACCGCCAGATGGGAGCCCGTCTGCGACGCCCGCGGCGAAAACTGCAAACCCCGCGATCCCGAATGGGGGGACACCCATCTGATGGCCGTCTTCGGCGAGATGCGGGCGCTAGCCAAAACCGATGTCGCCGAAGCCTTTGCGAAGTACACCGGCGGACGCCGTGTATCGTTTCTAAAGCAGAAGAGTCTGGAAGAGGTGATCGAGAGTCTCGGTGAAGAGATCCACAATCAATACCTGCTGAGCTTCACGCCGCCCCATTCCGACGCCGCCGAGTTCCACCAGATCCGCGTGACCGTGCGCCACCGGCCCGACCTGGTAGTCCGCAGCCGCGCCGGCTACTGGCCTGTCCGGTAGCGCTTACAACAGAGTCAGCGGATCCACATCGATCACCAGCGCCGTTGCACTCCACTTCTTCTCCCGTGCGAACCCCTGCGCCCGTTGCAGCAGCTCATTGAGCGCCTTGCGGCTGGCCGCCTTGATCAGGAACTGGTAGCGGTATTCGTTCTTCAGCCGCGGCACCGGCGCCTCCGCCGGTCCCATGATTTTAATCTTCTCCGGCGCAGGCGTCAGAAAGTGGCCCAGTTCCGTGCTCAGCCGCAGCGCTTGTTCCTGCTGCTCCGTGCGCACCAGGATATTGGCCATGGCGCTGAACGGCGGATAGTGCATCATGCGCCGGAACTGCAGTTCCTTCTCGTAAAACGTCTGGTAGTCCTGGGCGGCAGCCATGCGCACCGCATAGTGATCCGGATTGATCGTCTGAATCAACACAATGCCCGGCAGGTTGCCTCGCCCGGCGCGCCCGGCCACCTGCGTCAGCAATTGGAACGTGCGCTCCGCCGCGCGGAAATCCGGCAGCCCCAGGCCCACGTCGGCGGACACCACTCCCACCAGCGTCACGTTCGGGATATCGTGCCCCTTGGCGATCATCTGCGTGCCCACCAGGATGTCGTACGAACGCTCGCGAAATCCCTGCAGGATGGCTTCATACTGGCGCTTGGCCGTGGCCGTGTCGCGATCCAGCCGCGCGATGCGGGCTTTCGGAAACTCCCGATGCAGCTCGTCTTCCACCTTCTCCGATCCCACCCCCAGAAAGTAGATGTGCTCGCTCTGGCACTTGGGGCAGTGCGTGGGCACGCGCTCGGCGTAGTTGCAGTAGTGGCAGAGCAGCCGCCGGTCCCGGCGATGAAACGTCAGCGTGACCGAGCAGTTCGCGCACTGCACCCGCTCTCCGCACGACCGGCATGCGACGAAACTGGAAAATCCGCGGCGGTTCAGCAGAATGATAGTCTGCTCGCCATTGTCCAGGCGATGCGCCACGGCCTCCAGCAGCCGCCGCGAGAATGTGGCCTGCTTGCGCGTCTCCAGAAACTCCGTGCGCATGTCGATCAGTTCCACCTGCGGCATGGGCCGCGCCTGGATGCGCCCGGGCAGTTCCAGCAATCTGTACTTGCCGCGCTCGGCGTTATAGCGGCTCTCCAGGCTGGGCGTGGCGGAGCCCAGCACCACGCACGCTCCGGCCGCCTGCGCCCGCACGATGGCCACATCGCGGCCGTTATAGCGCGGCGTCTCCTCCTGCTTGTAACTCCCGTCGTGCTCCTCGTCCACCACGATCAATCCCAGATCGCGCATGGGCGCGAAGATGCCGGAGCGCGTGCCCACCACCACCGAAGCCGCGCCCGCGCGGATCCGCCGCCACTGGTCCGACCGCTCGGAGTCGCTGAACGCGCTGTGCAGAATCGCCACCCGGTCGCCAAAACGGCTGAAGAACTGCCCGGCCACGGCGGGCGTCAGGGCGATTTCCGGCACCAGTAGCAGCGCGCTGCGTCCTTGTGCGAGGGCCCCATCGATGGCGTTCAGGTACACCTCTGTCTTGCCCGATCCGGTCACGCCGTGCAACAGAAAAGTTCGGAATTCGTGCGCCTCAATGGCGGCGCGGATCTCGTCGAATGCGGCGGCCTGCGCGGGGTTCAGCACATGCGGCGGGCGCACCGCCCCCGCACCGATAGCCAACGGTTCCGGCCGCAGCGACACCAGCTTTTTGCGCGCCAGCGACCGGGCTGCCGCGCTGGCATCCCGCACCATGGATTCCAGATCCTTCAAGTTGTGCGACCCCGGATGCAGTTCCAGAAAGGCCAGCAGCTCGCGCTCCGGCTTTCCCGGCTTCCCGGCCGGCTTGGCCCCCGTCAGTTCCACCCGCAGCCGCCCGGAAGGCGCGCGCAGCGGATCGCGCTCCGTCTGCACCTGCTCCACCGCCACGAAGTGTTTGCGCTCCAGCGCGCGCAAGGCATTCACGGCCAGCGGCAGCTTGCGCTCGATGTACGCGGCCGAGAGCGGCCGTTGATCCAGCATGCGCAGGATCTGCACCACCGGATCTCCCCCCGATGAATCGAACAGAAGCTGCCGCGCGGCATCCCGGCCCGCGTCCGTGAGCGAATAGACTTTACCCTGCCGGATCTCGGACGCCAGCGGCAGCATGCCGCGCAGCACTTCGCCCAGCGGCGCGCAATAGTAGCCCCCGATCCATTTGCCAAGGGCGAGCAATTGCGCGTCCAGTACCGGCTCGGCGTCGATCAGCCGCAGCGCTTCGCGGGTGGCGACTTCCGGCGCGTCGTCGTGACAGCGCAGGACCACGCCCGTCAGCTTGCGGGTGCCGAATGGCACCAGCACGCGGCAGCCCGGCTTCACCCGGTGCCGCAGCGTCTCGGGAAGAGCATAGGTGAAAGGCTGGTCGAGCGGAACCGGCAGGCTGACGTCGCAATAAAGATAGGAGCCCTCGGCCAAGTCTCAGGATAGCGGGTAGCGGCTATTCCTTCACCCCGAATGCATAGATATTCGAATCCCAGGTGGTCACAAACACCTTGCCGCCTGAAATCGAAATCCCGCTGAAGTGCGTCCAGCCCGGCATGCTCTCCCCGCTCGAGTACAGCTCTTTCCCGGTGGTGGCGTCGAACGCGTAGAGCACCGCGTGTCCCACGTGCTTGGCGGCGCGCTCCGCCGAACTGTACAAACCGCCGTCCGTCCCCTTCGACTGCCGCGCGAACTCGCCATTCGAAATCGCGAACACCAGGCCGCCCGCCACAATAGGCGGCTCCGGCAGATTCATGTCGCGCGACATCCACGCCGGCGCCGCTTCGTACCTGCCGTCCTTTTCGGTCACCCGCAGCGCCATGATGCTGCCGTTCGGCGCATCGCCGTTGGTCACCGGGAACTTTACTCCGCTGGCCGCCGCCCCCAGCGCGGGCGCATACAGCCAGCGGTTCTTCTGCTCGTCCTCCGCGGTGGCGAAAGCGCCCCAGAATCCGCGGCCGGCGAAATCCGCGTCTTCGTTCGCCAGCAGCGGACTGCGGTACAGCGGCGTTTTGTGATCCGGTCCGCCGATGTGCTCCGCATCCAGCAGGTAGATCACGCCCTCCTTGCCGCCCGCCGCCACGACCTCGCGCCCGCCCAGCGAGAATACCGTGGGCGAAGTGGATCCCAGGTCCAGATCCTTCCGCGTCAGGTAATTGTGATTCGACGGCGTGAAATAGTCCACCAGCTTCAGATCCTTCATCGAAAGCTGCAATATGGTGTCGGGAAACTGGCCTTTAGCTGCATCGTACGACCCGTCGCCGGTCTGCGCGAAAACCATGCCGCCCTTGCTGACCGCCACGCCCGCGCGTCCCCAAATTCCCGCGCCCCCGTTCGCCGAAGGAAAGAACACCGTGTGATGGTCCGCCGAGCCGAGGTCCATGGCATGCACGCCGGAACGCGCGCCGTTGCAGCCCTGCGACGTGTTGGTGTACAGAACGTTGCCCACCAGGTTCAGGCTCCAGTTCTTCGAAAACGGCGGCACGAACTTCAGCGGCGGCGTGCGATCCTCGCCGTTGATGACGTTCAGCGTGTGCAGTTTGCCGTCGCTCGAGATGACGAACACCGTGGCCGCCAGCCCGTCTTTGCGGATCAGCGGCGTGTCATTCAGCGCGTTGGGGCAAAGCCAGAACGGCTCCTGCCGGGGCTTGCCCTCCATCTCGAACGATTTCTTCCAGATGAGTTTACCGGAGTTGGCGTCCAGCGCGAAAAGATTGTCGGAAGCGCCTCCCACAATCACGATCTCCGCCATGCCCTTGTCCGTGGTCACCCACTCCACGTTGATTGGCGCCGTCAGCGAATTCAGTTCCCGCGCCTGGTTATCCAGATGCGCTTTCCACAGCAGTGTGATCGACTTCGCATTATCCCGGTTGATGTCGGTTTCCTGCGGACTCCAGCCCGTGCGTTGCGGATCGTGACCGTAAGAAAGCCAGTTGGCCGCGATCAGGTGCGTGATCCACAGCAGTCCCAAACCTAAAAGAAGAAGGCTTCTGACTCTCATTGCGGTTGCCCCTGTTTCTGCTTCTTATATTCTTCGTACTCTCTCTTCAAGGCCGCGTCCCGTGGGCTGGGATAAACATCCGTCGACTTGTATTTCCTGGTCTTGAATTTCTCCTGCGTCCATTCGTCGTGGATATGCGTCTCATCGGCCCGGTCCACCACCTGCTTCACCATCTGCGGCGGAATGAAGTACACGCCCTCGCTGTCGCCGAATACCACGTCGCCGGGCATCACCGTCGCGCCGCCGATGCGCACCGGTACGTTGATTCCTGTCAGCATCACGTTGCGGATCGGCGTCGGATGCACGCCCCGGCAGTACACCGGCATCCCGATAGGCTGAATGCCCTCCAGGTCGCGTATGGCGCCGTCCACCACCAGGCCCGTCCCCGTAGTCGCGTAAATATAGGTAGCCAGGTTGTCGCCCACGATGGTGCCTTCCTCGATCTTGCCGAACAGATCCACCACCAGCACGTCGCCCGGCTGCAGCAGATCGAGGACCCGCTGGTTGCCGTTATCCCGCAATCCCCCGGCCTTGGCGTCTGCGTCCATGACATCGGCGACGTCCGGCCGCGACGGCATGAAAACCGCGGTGACCGCGCGTCCCACCAGCTTGCGCTCCGGATGCAGAATACGGAAATTGCCTTCGTACTGGTTGTGAAAGCCGCCGCCCGGCAGCACCGCCCAGACTTCTTCCGCCGACAGCCCTTTCACTTTTTCGAGCAACGCATCCGGCACCTTGGGCCGCCCGTCGGCGAAGCGCTCGAAGGGATTATGCGCCGTGTACTTCAGCATTTCATCATGACTGAAGGTGAAGAGCTGCGCGTGCGCCGGCAGCACGGCCAGCGCCAGGACCAGTGAATTGGCGAAGAACTTCATGCGGTGAAATGTAGCACAGGGCAGTGGACCGCGGCGGGCCCGGAAACCATCGGCTGCGGACCGGGCAGCGCGTCGAATTCCAGGTGGGCAAAGACGGCCAGGTCGTGATGCGCCCCCGCAACCTGGACTTTCGCGTGCTGAGGGCATGGTCCGCCATAATCGAAAGACTCCCGTCTCCGTGCAGGAGATGAGGCGATTGCGCGCGGCTACTCGAGGACATGAAGGGGCTGCGCGGAAAAGCAGGCCTCTCGCATTATCTGATCGGTGAGATCTGCCGCACGGCCGGTTGCCAAGCCTGCGTCACATTTGACCGTGGCCTGAAGGGCGCTGCCGGCTTCGACCTACTTCACGCGTAGCAGCACCACGCCGTGCGACGGCACTTGATACCAGAACTCGTCCTTCGGGCTGCCGCGCTCCTCATGCGCCCACAGGTCGCGCACCTTATGCTTGCCGGTCAGTCCCAGATCCTTCCATGGCACGGTCACCTTGGCCGCTTCCGGCCCGCGATTGAATAGTCCTACGGCCCACTCGCCGCCCGCCAGCGGTTTGGCCCAAACCTCCGTGGCGCCCACCTGCTCTACCCGGTATCCCTGCTTGCCCAGCGTGTCCTGGTCGAGCGCCAGCACTTCGCGGTTCGTCAGAATCGCCAGCGTCTCCGGCGTCATGCTGCGCAGATCGTTGCCTGCCAGCAGCGGCGCGGCCAGCAGGCTCCACAGGCTCATATGCGTGCGGTATTCCGTGGCGGTCATGCCTCCATTGCCGACCTCCAGCATGTCGGGATCGTTCCAATGGCCCGGCCCCGCGAATTTCTCCAGCCCGTTCTGCTTGAACCCGATCGACTCCATGCTTTTCCAGTTATCGGAAATGTCGCCCGTGGTGCGCCATAGGTTGCCGCCCGCGGCCGGTCCCCATTCCCATACCTTATCGATGCCGTACTGGCACAAGCTGAAGACCATGGGCCGGCCGGTGGCCTTCAAGGCGTCCGCCATCACCTTATAGACCCTGGGCATGTCGCTGCGCGGATAAACCTTGTCCGCGCTGCACCAGTCGTACTTCAGATAGTCGATCCCCCAGGCCGCGTAGGTCCGCGCATCCTGTTCCTCGTGCTTGTAGCTGCCCTCATAATCGGCGCAGGTCTTGGGCCCCGGCGACGAGTAGATGCCCAGCTTCAGCCCTTTGCCGTGCACATATTCCGCCAGCGCCTTCATGTCCGGAAATCTCGGGTTCGTCCGGATGTTCCCTTGCGCGTCCCGCTGGTCCTGCCAGGTGTCGTCGATATTTACGTAGATATAGCCCGCATCCTTCAGGCCGGTGGAGACCACGGCATCGGCGATTTCACGCACCGTCCGGTCGTCGATCTTGGCTTCGAAATGATTCCAGCTATTCCAGCCCATGGGTGGCGTAGCAGCCAGATCCTGCGCACGGGCCGCCAACAAGGCGAGCAGGGCCAAAACCCCGGCGCCCAAGAAGTGTCGCGTCATGCCTCTATTCTAATTTACCCGCCACTCACCGACTCCAACTGCGCGGCGCCCGGCCTCCGAAGCGTCCGCATGTCCCGCATCGGCGGCTGGCCGAAGAAACGGCTGTATTCCCGGTTAAATTGGCTGGCGCTCTCATACCCGACCTCAAAGGCCGCACTTGCGGCGTCCAGACCATCCATCAGCATACGTCCCCGCGCTGCCTGTAACCGAAGCTGTTTCTGATACTGAAGAGGACTCGCCGCCGTCAGCACCCGGAAATGATGGTGCAGCGTGGACACGCCCATGCCCGCGATTTCCGCGAGATCTTCCACTCGTACCGGCTTCGCATAGTTCGCCCTGATCCAGGCGATCGCCTTTGCCGTCCGGTGGCTTTGCTCTCCTTGTGTGGCAATCGCCCGCAGGCGTGCCCCCTCCGCGCTCTGCAGGATTCGATAGATGATCTCGCGCTGAATGAGGCCGCTGAGAAAGGGGATGTCCCGCGGGTTGCCCAGCAGGTCCACCAGCCGGCAGCATGCGCTGAGTAATTCCGCCGTGGTCTCGCCGGTGGCCATCCCAGGACTCTCCGGCAGCGCTGCAGGCGCCTGAATCTCCTCCCGGCTGAGAAGTTCCCGGACCATGGGCATTTCGAGTTTGAGCGACAGCGCCAGGCAGGGCGCCTTTTCACTCGCCTCGATCACCCGGCTGACGACCGGCAAATCCACCGACGTCAGCAGGAATCGCGACGCATCGTAGATGAAGATGTTGCGGCCGAGTTCTACGCGCTTCCTCCCCTGTGCAATCACCGTCACGCTCGGCTCGTAGGTCATCGAGCACCGAGCGGTAGGGGTGGTCCGCCGGTGGAGCGATAGCCCGGGAATATCCGTTGCCCGGTTCTCTGCGGAGCCGATAAACAAGGCAACCTTTCGAGCCAGCTCTGCTCGCAATTCGCGCGCTCGATCCGGCAACTGTGCAGCGTCTTCAGTGCGGTTCTTCACGGTTAAGGTCTCGCCCACCTCAACTCTATAATAGCTGCGGACGCCGTGCGTGAATCAACTATGCAACAGGAATAGGCAATAAATAGGAAGGATCGGGATACCGCTTCCACGGCGCTCGACTTTACACTGGAGATGAGGGAGAAACGATGCAGAAGCGCCAACTCGGAAAGAGCGGTCTGGAGGTTTCAGCTCTGGGGCTCGGCTGCATGGGAATGAGTTTCGGTTACGGCCCGGCCAAGGACAAGCAGGAGATGATCCCGGTGATCCGGGCAGCCGTGGAACGCGGCGTCACGTTTTTCGATACCGCGGAAGTGTACGGCCCGTTCATCAACGAAGAACTGGTAGGCGAAGCTCTGGCTCCCTTCCGTGAGCAGGTGGTGATTGCCACCAAGTTCGGGTTCAAACTCGATCCGAATACCGGCAAACAAGCCGGGCTGGATAGCCGGCCGGAGCACATCAAGCAGGTCGCCGAGGGCTCCCTGAAGCGGCTCAAGGTGGATGCCATCGATCTGTTCTATCAGCACCGTGTCGACCCCGACGTGCCCATCGAAGATGTGGCCGGGGCAGTGAAAGACCTGATTCGGGAAGGTAAGGTCAAGCACTTCGGTCTTTCTGAAGCCGGAGCCAAAACAATTCGCCGCGCGCACGCTGTCCAGCCGGTCACCGCCCTTCAGAGCGAATACTCGCTGTGGACCAAGGGCCCTGAAAAAGAAGTGCTGCCGGCCGTAGAGGAGCTTGGGATCGGCTTCGTCCCGTATAGCCCTCTGGGTAAGGGCTTCCTCACCGGAAAGATGAACGAGAACACCAGGATAGACAGCTCCGATTTCCGCAGCATCCTGCCCCGCTTCACCCCCGAGGCTCTCAAGGCGAATCAGGCCCTGGTGAATCTGCTCGCCGGCATCGCGGAACGCAAGAAGGCCACCCCGGCGCAGATTGCGCTCGCCTGGCTGCTGGCCCAGAAGCCGTGGATTGTTCCAATACCCGGCACCACGAAACTGGCGCGGCTGGAGGAGAACATCGGAGCGGCCGCCGTCCAACTTACCGCGGAAGATCTCCGGGACATCGGCAGCGCCGCCTCGAAGATCACGGTGCAAGGGGCTCGATATCCCGAGCAATTCGAGCAGCTGACCGGCCGGTGAGCCGCCACGCGAAGGAGTTCAAGAAATGGAAATCAAGAGAATCGGCTCCCAACCTTCCGCCCATGGACCGTCAGATTGGTTCACTGGCAGGGTACGTATCGATCCGCTTTTTCAGGCGCCCGATCCGGCGCTTGTGCAAGGTGCCAGCGTTACTTTCGAGCCGGGTGCCAGGACTGCCTGGCACACCCACCCACTGGGCCAGACCCTCATCGTAACCGCCGGCAGCGGACGGGCACAGCGCTGGGGCGGACCCGTCGAGGAGATCCGGCCCGGTGATGTGGTCTGGTTTCCGCCCGGCGAGAAGCACTGGCACGGCTCCGCGCCCACCACGGCCATGACCCACATAGCCATTCAGGAAAAGCTCGACGGTAAAGTCGTCGACTGGATGGAGCAGGTCAGCGACGAACAATACCTGGCCTGAACAACGCCTGATCAGGCCGAAAGACAACCAACAGGAGCATTAATCCATGTACCAGACGAAAGCATACTCCGCCACAAGCGCGGCTTCGCCGCTTGCCGGCGCCACCATCCCGCGGCGCGACCCAACCGCGCACGACGTGCAGATCGAAATCTTGTTCTGCGGCATCTGCCACTCCGATCTTCATTCCGTCCGCAACGAGTGGAGCGAGTTCATGCCCACTGTCTATCCGATTGTTCCCGGCCATGAGATCGTCGGGCGGGTCGCCAGGGTGGGCTCGGCGGTTACCGGCTACAAGCCGGGCGATCTCGCGGCGGTTGGCTGCCTGGTCGACTCGGATCGCACCTGCCCCCGCTGCCAGGCCGGCCTTGAGCAGTTCTGCCCGAATATGACGCTCACCTTCAACTCCCCGGACAAGCACCTCGGTGGCGTCACCTACGGTGGCTACTCCGCCAGCATCGTAGTCGACCAGCGCTTCGTTCTGCGCGTCCCCTCTAACCTCGATCTCGCCGCGGCCGCTCCGCTGCTCTGTGCCGGGATCACGACCTATTCCCCCATGCGCCATTGGGGCGTCGCCAAAGGCAAGAAGGTTGGCGTCGTCGGCCTAGGCGGGCTGGGTCACATGGGTGTGAAGTTTGCACAGGCCCTCGGAGCCCACGTAGTGGTCTTCACCACCTCGCCAAATAAAAAGGAAGACGCTCTCCGCCTCGGCGCTCACGAAGTCGTCGTTTCCCGCAATGCCGATGAGATGAAGAAGCACGCCGGCAGCTTCGACTTCATTCTCGACGCCGTCTCGGCCGACCACGACATCGACGCCTATCTCAACCTGCTCGGTCTTGACGGCAACCTGACCCTTGTAGGCGCTCCCCCCAAGCCCCTGGGCGTCTCCGCATTCGGCCTGATCATGGCCCGCCGCAGCCTGTCCGGATCGGCCATCGGCGGCCTCCCGGAAACCCAGGAGATGCTCGACTTCTGCGGCGCACACAACATCACCGCCGATGTCGAAGTCATTCCCATCCAGAAGGTCAACGAAGCCTACCAGAGACTGCTCAAGTCCGATGTGAAGTACCGCTTCTCGATTGATATGGCTTCGCTCCAATCCGCGTAAAGGCGGTGCCTTCAACGGCTCCTGCTATCCTGAAACTAATGCCGGTTCCCACCTCGGGGCGTGAAAGCGATGCTCCGCCGCTGGTCCTCCAGGAGCTTCCCACAGAATCCGGGCCCCTCACCGGCCTGGCGCAAGCCTTCCGCGCATTGCGCCACCGCAATTTCCGCCTTTTCCTCGCCGGCCAGATTGTCTCGCTCGTCGGAACCTGGATGCAAAACGTCGCGCAGGCCTGGCTGGTCTATCGAATCTCGCACTCCGAACTGTTGTTGGGCACCGCCTGGTTTTGCTCGCAGATCCCGGTATTCGCCCTCGGCCCTCTGGGCGGGCTGGCGGCCGACCGCTACTCGCGCCACCGCCTGGTCGTTGTCACGCAAATCCTCTCCATGCTCCAGGCCTTCGCGCTGGCGGCTCTCACGCTCACCGGCAAGGTGCAAGTGCCCCACATCCTGGCGCTCGCCGTGTTGCTGGGTGTGATCAACGCCTTCGATCTGCCGGCCCGCCAGTCGCTGATCATCGAGATGACCAGCAAAGACGACCTCCTGTATGCCATCTCGCTCAATTCAGCCATCTTCAACGGCGCCCGCGTGATTGGACCCGCCATCGCCGGACTGCTGGTGGCGGCCGTCGGCGAAGGTCTCTGCTTCCTGCTCAACGGCGTCAGCTTTCTGGCAGTCATCGGTTGCCTGCTGGCGATGCGCTTGCCCAAATTTACCCGCGAAGCCCCGGACTCGCCGTGGGCCCATCTGGTCGAAGGCTTCAAGTATGTCCATGGCCACCGCGCCGTCCGCACTCTGCTCGCCATGATGGGTACCATCACCATCGCCAGCATGCCGGCCGTGGTCCTGATGCCGTTCTTCGCCCAGGATATTTTCCATCGCGGATCCGGCGGCATGGGAGTCCTGATGGGCGCCATGGGCGCGGGCGCCGTGGCCGGCACCTTGGTTCTGGCCTGGCGGGCGCGCGTCTCCAGCTTGCCCCAAGTCATCTTTTGGAGCGCCCTGCTGTTGGGCGCCGGCTTCTGCGTGTTCGCGTGGTCCAACAATTTCTACTTCTCGCTGGCAATTATGCCGCTGATCGGATATAGTGTGATGCGCCAGATGGCGTCCGCCAATACGTTGATCCAGACCATGATTCCTGATGAATTCCGCGGCCGCATCATGGCTCTCTACTCCATGACGGTGGTCGGCCTGGGCCCTTTCGGTAGCCTGGCCGCGGGGGCCATGGCCAAGGCCTTCGGCGCGCGCCTGACGGTCCTGGCCGGCGGCTTGCTCGCCATTGCCGCGGCCGCCGTCTTCCGCATGCACTTGCACGCATTTCGAGAGGTGCGCTAAATGTCTATCCGGACCGCGCTCATCCCCGCTCTTCTGCTCCTGATCGCGGCCCCGCCGGTCTCCCCCCAGGACGGCGTCGACACCAGCCAGGCGCGCGAGATCTTCAACGAGATCGGCGGCATTCTGAAAGACCTCCAGGAGATCACCGGCTTCAAGATCAAGCGCCAGGTGCCCGCCGAAATCATCACCCGCGACAAGGTGAAAGAGTTTCTGGAAAAGCGCCTCAAAGAGACCTCTTCGCCCGAAGAGATCCGCGTCGAAGAGCTTACCCTGAAAAAGTTCGGCCTGGTGCCTCAGGACTTCGATCTGGCTAAGAACACCGTCGACTTGCTCACCGAGCAGGCCGCCGCTTTCTACGACTTCCATCGCAAGAAGCTCTTCATCACCGATTGGACGCCGTCCATCACCCGCGAGCCCGCCCTCGTTCACGAACTTGGCCACGCGCTGGCGGATCAGAACGTGAACCTGGAAAAGTTCATCAAGCAGGGCCGCAACAGTGACGACGGTTCGCTGGCGCGATTAGCCGTCATGGAAGGCCAGGCTTCCTGGTTGATGGCCGAGTACCTCGCGCGCAAGGCCGGCCAGTCTTTGGCCTCTTCGCCGATCCTGCTCGAAACCATGGCGCACGGCATCGAATCCGGCTCCAGCCAGTTCCCCGTTTTCGAGAGCCAGCCGCTTTACCTGCGACAGACTTTGGTGTTCCCGTACAGCCAGGGCCTGCTCTTCCAGAATGCCGTCTATCAACGGATGAAGCAGCGGGCGTTTGAAGAAGTATTTCGCCGCCCGCCCGCCAGCACCCGCCAGATCCTGCATCCGGACACCTACTTTTCGGGCGACCAGCCGGCTCATCCGGCTCTGCCGCGGCTCCCCGATGCGCATGGGTACAAGCGCATCGCCGATGGCACCGTCGGGGAATTGGATCACGCCATCCTGTTGGAACAATACAGCAGCAAAGACGAGTCCGCGGCCCTCTCGCCGCACTGGCGGGGCGGCGCATATGCCCTGATGGAGCACCACTCGCCGGAACGCGTGGTCTTGCTGTACGCCGTCGAATGGGACGATGCCGCTGCCGCCGCGCGTTACTTCAAGACCTACCGTCAGCTGCTCGGCAAAAAGTGGAAGCATCTGGAGATCCAATCCGAGAGCGACACCCAGCTTGCCGGAACCGGCGACGACGGACACTTCCAGGTGCAACTGGCCGGCAGCGTCGTCAGCAGCGTGGAAGGCGCGGAGAACTCGCTGGCGCCGGTGCGATAAACTTGGCTTTATGCTGAACCGCCGTTTCCTCTGTGTGCTGGCCGGCGCGTGCCTGGCCGCGGCCCCGGCAATGGCCGCCGAAGTCCCGCGTCCCTCCCCGGATTTCGCCGTCGACACCATCAACAACGGCCAGAAAATCCATTTGAGCCAGTACAAAGGCAAAGTGTGTGTGCTGGCCTTCATCCTGACTACTTGCCCGCACTGCCAGAAGACCGTCGGCTACCTCTCGGCCCTGCAGAACGAATTCGCCCCGCGCGGTCTCCAGGTGCTGGCCAGCGCCACCGAAGACATGGCCGCTATGAACCTGCCGGACTTTATCCAGCGCTTCCATCCCACTTTCCCGGTGGGCTTCAACAATTACAACGTGGTGCTCGGGTTCCTGCAGCATGATCCCATGTTCAAGCTGTTCATGCCGCAGTTGGTCTTCATCGACCGGCAGGGAACCATTCGCGCGCAGTACGGCGGCGACGACAAGTTCTTCGCCGAAGACCAGGAAAAACACCTGCGCGACCAGATCGAGACGCTGCTGAAAGAAGGTCAGGCCACGGAGAAGAAGCATCCCGTACCCCCGCCCGTCAAAAAAGCTTCCTGAACCTGCGGAGCGGCTGACATCGCCGCCGATGCGGCATAGCTCGCCTAGAATAATACCAGTGGTCCTCCTGCAAAACGTCTCCAAGCTCTACAAGCTCTACCGCAGCCCCTCCGACCGCCTGCGCGAGGCCCTCCCCTTCGTCCGCCGCCCCTTCCACACCGATTTCTGGGCGCTGCGAGATATCGGCTTCCAGGTCGAAAAGGGTGAGACGCTCGCCCTGGTCGGACCCAACGGCTCCGGCAAGAGTACCCTGCTCCAGATCGTCGCCGGCATCCTGCAGCCCACCCAGGGCCGCGTGGTCGCGCGGGGACGCATCGCCGCCCTCCTCGAACTCGGCGCCGGCTTCAACCCCGAATTCACCGGCCGCGAGAACGTCTTCCTGAACGGCGAAATCCTGGGCCTCACCCGCGCCGAAATCGAGCGCGCCATGCCCTCTATCGAGGCCTTCGCCGAGATCGGCGAGTTCATCGCCCGCCCCGTCAAGGAGTATTCGAGCGGCATGTACGTGCGCCTGGCCTTTGCCACCGCCATCCACGTCGATCCCGAAATCCTTATCGTGGATGAAGCCCTCGCCGTGGGCGACGCGGTCTTCGCCAACCGCTGCGTCCGCAAGTTCGAAGAGCTGCGCGAGCGCAAAATCACGGTGCTGTTCGTCTCCCACGATCTCGGCCTCGTCAAGCAGCTTTCCGATCGCGCCATCCTGCTGCTCCACGGCCGCATCGCCGCTCAGGGCGCGCCCAGCGATGTCATCAACCGCTACATAGGGCTGGTGCTCGATCAACAGCAGGCCCGCCGGCAGAAGCAGCAGCGCTTCGAAGCCAGTTACCGCCATGGCGATGGCCGCAGCGAGATCCTGGGCGTCGAGCTTCTCAATGCCGATGGCGCGCCGGTCGAGTCGGTCCTGGGCGGCCAGCCCGTCACCGTGCGCGTGCGCTGCCGTTTCTATCAGCCCGCCTGCGATCCCATGGTGGGCATCCTTATTCGCACCCGCATCGGCATGGAGGTCTACGGCACCAACACCCGCATCGAGAAGAAGCACCTCGGCAGCTACAATGCGGGCGACGAGCTGGCCGTGGATTTCCACTTCGAGTGCTGGCTTACGCCGCAGTCCTATACGCTCACCGTGGCTACCCAAAACCCGGATGGATCCAGTCACGACTGGCTGGATGACGTAATCCTCTTCGAAGTGGTCGATGCCCGCGCCGCCGCCGGCGTCGCCAACCTGCGGGCCCGGATCGAATGGCGCGTATCGCGGTGAAAGTGCATCCGCGCGCCCGCCGCACACGCATCGCCGGCCGTCTCGGCGAAGCCTGGAAGCTGGATTTGGCGGCGCCGCCCGCCGACGGCAAAGCCAACCAGGCCTGCATAGGCTTCTTCGCGGACCTCGCCGGTGTGCCCCAATCGCGCGTGCGGATCGTGTTAGGCTTGTCAAGCCGGACCAAAGTCATCGAGATCGAGGGGGTTGATCAGGCCTTGCTGGAAATGAAAATGGCCAACCCTGAGGCGACAAAATGATCTACGCCGTAGTCCTGTCCATCATCGTCGCTGTCCTGCTGGGCACCGCCCTGGTGCGCTCCCGCTCCGTCCGCAACCAGGCCGATTTCCTGGTGGCCGGCCGCCAGCTCGCCTGGCCCGTTCTGGTCTTCACCCTGCTCTCTTCCTGGATCGGCGCCGGCAGTCTCTTCGCCGGCGGCGAGAACGCCTATCGCAACGGCTTCGCGGCCCTCTGGCAGCCCGCCGGCGGATGGGTCGGACTGGTCCTGATCGCCGTCA
>Ga0209579_10001822_pt1 | contig 17082 bp, 12 predicted proteins | sample Coa_R1_2_FD_187152 | JGI IMG/M metagenome (GOLD analysis project Ga0209579, IMG submission 187152) | Surface soil microbial communities from Centralia Pennsylvania, which are recovering from an underground coalmine fire - Coalmine... | ecosystem: Environmental > Terrestrial > Soil >... | reverse complement strand
TTATTAATTAACAAATAATAAGAAATTAATTTAACTTACTTTAACTATTTAATTCTGTATTATTTCATTGTTTAATTGCGAAATAATATGACAAGTTTTCATAGCAAATATTGGGCTCATGCCCTGACATTGAAAAGCGCTTCAAACAGCATTCGAAATCTATCTCGATCGATTTCAAATGCAAGCGTTGATTTGAACCCACATCAAGTACGAGCAGCTCTCTTTGCTCTTCAATCTCCTTTATCAAAAGGTGTGATCTTGGCAGACGAAGTTGGGCTTGGGAAAACGATTGAGGCGGGTCTTGTCATAGCGCAAAAATGGGCAGAGAAAAAACGTAATATCCTTTTGATTGTCCCTGCTTTCTTGCGAAAACAATGGGAAAACGAACTTCGTGAAAAATTCTATTTACCTACCTGCATTCTTGATGCGAAAGGAGACGGCTCCCCTTTTGAAAATACTGGAGAGGTATTGATTTGCTCTTATCAGTTCGCAGCACAAAGAGCTAAGTATCTGCAAAAAAATTGGGACCTTGTGGTCATCGATGAAGCACATCGCATGCGCAATGTTTACAAAAGCTCAAATAAACAGGCTAGAGCAATCTCTGAGGCTTTGGAAGGATCACCGAAAATTCTACTTACTGCAACGCCTCTACAGAATAATCTATTGGAAATCTATGGATTAGTCAGCGTAATTGATCCCTACATTTTCGGAGATGAGGTATCATTCAAGGATCAATTTGTTCTTTCCAAGGATGAGGAATCAAGAAACAACATCCTAAAAAAAAGAATCGCGCCTCTCATCATCCGAACTCTTCGAAAGCAAGTCAAAGAATACATCCCCTTTACCAAGCGCATCGCTTTAACCCATGAATTTGTCCCCGATGATGATGAACAACGACTCTATGAAGCCGTATCTGCTTACCTTCAAAGAGATGATCTCGCCGCTCTACCGAATAGCCAACGCCAGTTGATTACTCTCGTCTTAAGAAAGCTTCTTGCCTCATCCTCTTTTGCGATTACACATACATTGAGAGGAATGGTTGAACGACTCGATAAAGAGGCGGGCCCTCGTCATTTGCTAGAAGAGGTCGATCCTGATCAATTAGATGCTATCGATGAAGAGCTTAAAGAGCGCCTCCAGTCAACACTTCCTGATCTGGAAACAAGGGAACAACAAGAAAAAATTCGGAAGGAAGCTCAAGAACTTCGCTCATATCTGGAACTGGCCGAAAAAATTAGAAAAAACAACAAAGGCGAAACACTACTCATTGCTCTTGAAGAAGCACTGAAAAAAGCCGATGAATTAGGAGCTGCCCACAAAGCTGTTATTTTCACTGAGTCAACACGAACCCAGACTTATCTTTATGAACATTTATCTGCCAATGGATATAGAGGGCAAATTGTACGGATCAACGGCTCCAATAATGAACCCGACTCCAAGGCTATCTATCAGGCATGGCTTGAATCAACTGATTCTAAATCAAAACCCAGCTCAAAGGCCGTTGAAATGAAGGGAGCCTTGGTCGATCATTTCCGTAAATCGGCAACAATCCTTCTTGCGACAGAAGCTGCAGCAGAAGGGGTGAATCTTCAATTTTGTTCCCTTATCATTAACTACGACCTTCCATGGAATCCTCAACGTGTAGTCTAGCGGATTGGTCGATGCCATCGATACGGCCAGAAACACGATGTCGTTGTCGTAAATTTCGTGAACACACGTAATGAGGCCGATAAACGCGTCTTTGAACTTCTCCGAGAAAAATTTAAGCTTTTTGATGGGGTATTTGGCGCAAGCGACGAGATCCTAGGCGCAATCGAATCCGGCATCGATATAGAAATGAGAATCCATGGAGTCTATCAAACTGCGCGAACTACTGAACAAATCCAATCAGCCTTTGATGAGATTCAGCGCGAACTTGATGAACAAATCCAAATCAATTTGCAACAGACCAGACGGCATCTTCTGGATCATTTCGATGAAGATGTCACTTCCTTACTAAAATTTCAACAGAATGAAACAACTACAACTCTATCGCAGAGAGAAAAATGGCTCCAGTCACTCATTGCTTATGAACTGGACCTCAAAAATATTTCTTCAGTTTTTAAAATTCCAGGTTATTCCGCTCCCTGTACTTTTAATTGGCAAGAATCACAAAAAACAGGAGCCCATTTTCTAAGAGAAGATGATCCTCCCGTTTTTTCAATTATCAAACAAGCAATTGCTAACAATACACCGATTGCAGAGCTGCATTTCAACTACTCTGAATATGAACACAAAATTTCTTTGATCGAATCGTTCATCGGTGCTTCTGGTTGGCTCAGCCTCTCCCTGTTCGAAATCAAAGCCTTCGAAGAAGAACAACATCTGATATTTGCTGGATTAACAGATCAAGGAATCGCCCTGGATTGCGAAACTTGTGAGAAGCTATTTCAATTGCCTGCATCTATAGTTTCGACCTCTCTATCCCCGCCTTCATTTGAAACAATAATACACCCACATTGCACCTCTATCGTTTCTGAAGTTGAAAGAAGAGCAGAATCTCTTTATGAAACCGAAGTAGAGAAATTAGATGCCTGGTCCGATGATCTGAAGATACGACTTGAAAAGGAGCTAAAAACTCTAGATAAAGAGATCAGAGACAACAGAAAAAAAGCCACCGCATCCCATTCTTTAAATGAAAAACTTCAAATCCAACAATCCATCCGAAATTTAGAAAAACAGCGTGCTCAAAAACGATCTGCTCTTTTTGAGGAAGAAGATCGCGTTGATGCAAAGCGCGATTCCATTATCGAGAAATGTTCAAATTCGCTCTGCCCACAAAGTTCTCTTACATCCATTTTCCAGATGAGGTTCAAAGTAATATGAAAAACATGACCAATCCCAGGTCTTCAGGCCCTGGTTTAGGACTCACATGGCCAACGAAAGATCACTGGGAATCTCCCGAAGCTAGAATCCTGGTCCCAAAGGAAGTTTTTTATTCCGAACGAAAAGGACAAACGGAAAATTTGTTAATTTACGGGGACAATCTACTTGGGCTGAAGGCTTTAGAAAGGAAATACGCAGAGAAAGTGAGATGCATTTACATCGATCCTCCATACAATACGAAAAGTTGCTTTGCTCATTACGATGACAGCTTCGAACATTCTCTCTGGCTCGATATGATGAAGGAAAGACTCAAAATCCTCCAACGTTTATTACGCAAAGATGGAACAATCTGGATATCCATCGATGATGACGAATGCCATTACCTAAAAGTGCTTTGCGATGAAATTTTTGGTCGAAAGAACTTTGTTGCAAACGTCATATGGGAAAAGAAATACTCTCCTCAAAATGATGCAAAATGGTTGTCCGATAGTCATGATCATATACTTGTCTATGCCAAAAACATCGATCTGAAGCATTGGGGGAAAGAAACTAAAAAAGGACTCAATCTTTTACCGAGAACGGAAGAGATGAATGAACGATATAAGAATCCAGACAATGATCCAAGGGGGGTATGGAAATCCGATAATCTTTCAGTAAAAACATACTCTGCAAGCTGCGATTATCCGATTCGAAATCCTTCCGGCAGAGAAATCTGGCCTCCAGAAGGCCGGTCATGGGCTATTTCTAAAGATTCATTCAAAGAACTGCTTCTAGACAACCGGATTTGGTTCGGACAAAATGGCAATAATGTGCCATCTCTAAAACGGTTCCTTTCTGAAGTTCAAGATGGAACAGTCGCAAAAACCATTTGGCCTCGCTCCGAAGTAGGGGACAACCAGGAAGCAAAACGCGAAGTCATTGCGTTTAACTCCAAGGATGTATTCGCTACCCCTAAACCGGAACGCCTATTGCAACGCATCCTTTATCTCGCAACTGATCCCGGCGACATCGTCCTGGATTGCTTTGCTGGTTCCGGTACTACAGGTGCGGTCGCTCATAAAATGAAACGCCATTGGATCATGATCGAAATGGGAAAACATGCAGAAACCCACATTATCCCCCGCCTTGAAAAAGTCATCAATGGAAGTGATCCTGCAGGAGTAACAGAACTCAATAACTGGAAAGGTGGAGGAGGATTTCGTTATTGCGGGATAGCTCCTACTCTTTTCGAAAAGAACCGTCTTGGCCGATTGGTAATCAATAAACAATACAACACTCCAATGCTGGCCGAAGCAATATGTGGAAAAGTAGGTTTCACATTTGATCCAAAATCTGACCCCTACTGGATTCATGGTTATTCAACAGAGCGTGATTTCATCTATATCGTTCCACGCGAGGTTACAAATGCCGAATTACAGCATCTAAATGATGAAGTAGGTGAGAATCGCAGCCTTCTGGTGATGTGTACAGCATTTAGAGCAAATCTAAGCGATTTCCCTAACTTAACCATTAAGAAAATCCCCAAAGAACTGTTGAACCGCTGCGAATGGGGACGCGATGACTACAGTTTAAAAACTGCCCTTGAAACAGAAGCAGAACTTGCTAACAAACCCAAGCGCAAAAAACGGACATAATCTATGCATGAGAACATTATAAATGAAGTCAGACAAAGACTTAGCCTCCGTCCACCTCAAGTAGAAGCCCTTGAAGCTGCTGCTCGTTTTGTAGAGTTAGTGGGTTTAAACAAAGGAAGCAATCTCGTCTCTGCCCTTGAAAAAACTCGCGCTTTTTTTCCCCATCTTAAGACTTTCGAACGTCAATTTGCCAATATATGTCTCGCATTAGCAACTGGAGTGGGTAAAACCCGCTTAATGGGAGCATTAATCGCTTATCTCGTCAGATCCCACAATGTCCGCCATTTTATGATCTTAGCCCCAAACCGAACGATTTTAGAAAAACTGGAAAGGGAATTTAAAAATCTCTCCGATCAGAAATATGTATTCAAAGGGCTCGAAGATTTGGGTAGCCGCATGAGAATTATCACAAGCGAGAACTTTGATGAAGGCGCAGGAGTGCGGAACGACAAAAAATCAGCCCTCAATTTTCTGGATTCTCAAGAAATCCATATCAATATCTTCAGCATTGCGATGATTCATACACGCAATGACACGGCAAGAAGAATGAAAAAAGGGAATGACTATGTGCCAGAGGGCTACTTTCAATATCTTACAGGACTCAATGATCTTGTTATCCTCATGGATGAAGCTCACCGCTACCGTGCTAGTGGGGCCACGCAAGCGCTGAATGAACTTAAACCAATGCTAGGGATAGAGCTAACTGCCACTCCCTATATTGAAAAAGGAGAAAAAAATAGAGAATTCTTTAAAAACGTAGTTTTCGAATATTCCTTGGCACAAGCCATTAACGATGGTTTTGTAAAAGAACCTCAAGTAGCTGGGCGCGAAAATTTTAAATCTTCAGATTACGGAGATGAGGCGCTTGAAGATCTTAAAATTAAAGACGGTATTCGCATTCATGAACAAACGAAAATTTATCTACTTGCATATGCCTCTAAAGAAATGCTTCCAGTTATCAAACCTTTTATTCTCATCATCGCGCAGGATACATCTCACGCCAACAGAATCCGTGCAAGAATAGAACACCCAGAATTTATGGAAGGCCATTATCAAGGAAAAGTTACAACTGTGCATTCAAAACAGGAAGGAGAGGATGAGGAGAAAATGATTCGAGACCTTCTCTCCATTGAACGGTCAAACAACTCTATTGAAATCGTGATTCATGTGAATATGCTCCGAGAAGGTTGGGACGTTGTGAATCTCTATACGATTGTTCCTCTTCGAACTGCAAACTCAAAAACTCTCATTGAACAGCAGATTGGTCGAGGTTTAAGACTGCCTTATGGAAAACGTACCGGCGTTAAAGAAATTGACAGGTTGACCATCGTTTCCCATGATCGATTCAATGATATTATTGATGAGGCAAATAAAAAAGATTCAATTATCCGTAAAGGATGGTTCATTGATCGCGAAATCCCTGAGAAAGGACTTTCTATTAGGGAGATCCCTCCAAAAGTCGAAGTCGGCCATCTAGAACCCTATTCAGAAGAAGAACGCGAGACCATACGAAAGACACTCAATCTTCCTAATATACATACTCTTACTGATACAGAAATTAAGACTCGTATTCAACAAATCGAAAGGCAGCAAGGTCAAGAAATTGTGAAACCGGAAAAATTAGTTCCGGTAATTAGAAAACTTGCTGAATTGACAAGCGATCTAACCATAGAAATTCCTCGAATTACCATACAACCAGAACTAAAAGAAACTTCCAGCTATCGGCGTTTTCAATTAAATCTCAAAGATTATACCCCGCCGCCTATCGGTGAAGAATTAATCATCATAAATCTTGCAAACGGTGAAAAGACGTATCTGGGAAAGTCCCAACCAATCGATAGAAGCCAGTGCATAAAAGAATGCATAGTATCAGCAATCCTTGACCGCAATGAAATGGCTGAAACAGAAGAAAATCAAGAACTGGCTCTGGATCTGGCAAAACAAATAATCGCACATTTACAGAGTTACTTAAAAAATGATCACGACATCGCTAACGTCTGGTTTCATTACAAAAATCAACTTCTCCCTGTTATTTTTCAGCAAATGGAACAGCACCATTCCCCTCCGAAGCAGGCTTATTCCGTTTCCGGTAATACTTACGAAAATCATCCGAAAAAAACTAGAACAGAAATCGTTCGAAAAGGACAGCTGCCGATCGATTTTCGCATTCCAGTTGAACAAAAATCTACCATCAGGGAACTGATCTTTAATGGTTTTGAAAAATCTCTCTATACGGAAGTGGTTTTTCACAGCGACTCAGAACGTCGTTTTGCCATTATTCTTGAACAAACGAATAACGTTAAAAAATGGTTAAAAGCAAACGATGGAGAAATTCGCTATATTTTCTATCACAAAGATGACCGTTACCATCCAGACTTTGTCGTTGAGTGTGAGGATGCCCTCTATCTATGTGAAATTAAAAGACGAGTAGATCTTGATACACCAATCGTTCTACAGAAGAAAATAGCTGCTATGGAGTGGTGTAAGGTAGCCAGCCATCTTGCCAACCAACACCAGAAAAAACCTTGGAGCTATTTGTTAATTCCGCACGATGAAGTTCAAATTAATATGACATTCGAAGCCCTTACCGCAAAATATACAGCGAGATAACGATGCATTCAAGTAAGGATTATCATTAAACCATTGAGAGAAACAACAACAATGAATGATTCAAAACCAACAAAACTCAGCCGAACCAAAATTGAGCTTTATTGCGACTGCCCCAGGTGCTTTATTCTTGATCAAAAGTTCGATGTGAAAAGACCTGGAGGTCCCACATTCTCGCTCAATAACGCTATCGATGCACTTTGGAAAAAAGAATTCGATCTTTGTCGGGCTGATCAGAAGCCCCATCCATTCCTGTTGGAACATAACCTCAATATAATCCCTTTTCAGCATGAAAACATCGATGATTGGAGAAATAACCGACGAGGAGTTCAATTTCTTCATCAACCGACTGAATTCTTAGTTTACGGTGCACCAGATGAAATCTGTACCGATGCGGATGGCGAACTATATGTGGTCGATGTAAAAGCAACTAGTAAAGCAACCGAAATTAACCTCGATGCCGATTGGCAAATCTCTTACAAACGACAGGTGGAGATCTATCAATGGCTACTTAGGCAAAATGGTTTCAAGGTCTCAAGACGAGGCTACTTTGTGTATTGCAATGGGAAAAAAGATGCAAGCTCCTCTGGGCGTTCTCTAGTATTTGATGTGCATTTACTCCCTTACGAAGGGGATGATGCATGGATCGAACCAACACTCCTCGCAATCAAAAATGTTCTAATATCTGACCACATCCCTGGGTCAACACCTGGATGCAAGTTCTGTCAATATTATCAGGCCCTTCTTCAAGCCCTCCAGTAATCGCAGAAAATCCATCCCTAAGATATGATCTTCATCAAGTGTGTAACATGAAGAACATACGTTTTCCCTAATGATTTCGATAAAAGGGAACATAAGGATTTTATGAGTCGGTGGTGGAATTATTGGAGAAGGAAAGACCATGTTACAAAGAATCGGGTTGAAAGTTTTCAATCCATCGATTGCTCATGGTATTATGACAAACGCGAGACCCTCTTCCTACAGGGAGAGATTGTCTACGCTTATGGAAATTCGCTTAAACTTTTTTCTTCTTATGTTTTAGCTGATTTTTCCTATAGGGGTGAGAACTGTCCATATAAAATACCCGTCGTTGTCACGAGATGCAACTATGGCGGAGAACGTCATTGGTTTCTATGTCCAATGCGAACATGCAATCGGCGCTGTAAAAAGCTCTATTTCTATCCCGGGAGCATTTTTGTTTGTAGAAAGTGCCTTGGGCTTGCTTATTCCACTCAAAATCGCTGCAGACTCGATCGAATCATCGATAAAAAGTGGAAATTGATTCGAAAGCTAGGAGGGAACTCCGATTTTATTACGCAGAAACCAAAAAGAATGCACCAGAAGACCTTCAACAAACTACAAGAAGAGATATGGAGATTGGACGAACTCGCAGAACGAGGTATTGCTGCAACAGTTAACGAGTTTCTTCATCTCAAATATACCCATCTCAACCTTGTAAACACCTCTCCACTTGATTAAGTGTATTTGTTTTTGTACGCATTAATTTTTTAAAATCAACAACTTGCAATACTATACACACCTTTTCCACCTTATACACAAGGATCTCCCTGAAATAGGGTGTGATTAAAGTTGTACATAGAGAAGTGAATTGTTTGTGTGCATATCCAAAAATCCTTTTGAGCGAGAGGTTATCAACTGATGTTCTTTACCAAACTGAAGATAGCTAAGGAATGACAATTGCTATTCCTTAGCTATGAGACTTAAGAATTAGAAGCGATAATCAAACAGAAGGCGTGTTCCATAAATATTTTGCACCTCTGAGAAATCGAGGCTGAGGAAATACGGCTCTAACTGGATATTCCACTTTTTGGCGGATCCAAGATACCAAATGAAAGGCACGCCAACCTCTCCTCCCCATCTCCCATGATGATTGTAGCGTTTTATGTGCCAAAATCTGAATTTTTCATGGGTATAATGGGAGACTAATACTTTTGCATTTAAACCAATAGTGAAAGCCGGAGTGATCTCCTGTTTATATTTAACTCCTCCTGTGAAATAGCACATTCCTCCATGAAAATAATGATGCTCAGTTCCATCAGTAAAACTATAATTTCCAAAACCCAAGAATGGAGTCACCATTCTTTTAACATTGGCAAATGTATGGCCAAACCGGAACTCATAATTTGAAAAACCAGTACCGGCGTTACTTTTAGGAAAATCATAGTCATTATAAGATTCATGAAAACTTTTATTTCCTAGTGCAAGCAGTAGATCAGCTCCAAAATAAAAAGACTTTGGCTTTAAATATTCATAACCCAATTTTAGCCCTATGAAAAATTTTGTGCTCTCTACCTTTACATCTTTAAAATGCGTATTCAAATCGAATACAAAGGCGTCTGGGCCAAAGTAAATATTGTGGGGACATTTTTCGCTAATTAGCTCTTTTTGCTGTACAACGTCATTGCTATAAGCCATAGAAATGGCAAAACTACTTGTTATAATCGCACTGAGTACCTTTTTCATATCGATCCTTTATTTGTTTATAAATTTTATTCATTTGCGGATGTAATGAAGTTGTTATGAATTCATAAAAGCATCATAAATTTCCTTTATCTCTTTTGCTCTTTTGATCCATTTGACACATTTATCAAACCAGATACCTACTTTTTCTTCATATCTTTCCAGCCTTGACTTTTTTTTCTTATGCTTCTTACAGAGTTCAAATGAGAATTCATTATTGTTTGAATCATAAAAATTCCAAGCAGCTTCCTGTAAATACACGGGATCAGCAAACTGAAACAGTGGAAGCATCTCATCTCCGATCTGTTGAATAACAGAAAATAAAGCTGCTCTTACCTCAGAAGAAGGAGCCATAGCAGCCAAACTGCTCATGTTTTGTATTAAATCTTCCGACTTCTGCATTTTTTCAAAATCCACTTCTCTATCGGATTCCCAATCATATTCTTCTTCATCCTCATTATCGATTGCCTCGATAGTATGAAGCATAGAGGCTATTGACTGCATGCATTGTTCTTTAAGCCCAAAAATGTCTAAAACCACTGCCTCTGAAAAATAGAGATAAAAATCAAGAACGTCAGAATCGGACTGCGATTGAGCAGCCAAATTGTGTCCCTTTTGAAAATACTCCAAGGCTGCCATTGGTTCGTTTGAAAGTAAAAGATTTGTCCCTTTACCCAAACACTCTAAACTTTCACTACCCCACCTCTGGTAGTCAGTGAAAGTATCTTCTGAAAAACAAGTCATCCCAACGCTAACGAAAATCAACATTAGGATTCGCTTTGATTTATTCATTTCAACTCCTTGTTGTAAATATTGATTTTAATTTTGAACTTTGGACAAATTTATTTTTTACTTCTGCTTTTTTTAAGTGTAAATTTTTTAAAAAAAGAATCTTGTATATTCAATTTAAAATTGAGTCAATATGCTTTCTTTTTTTTAATCTCACTTCTGAAATAATTGACCCTTTTTGGATCCCCTGTTATCTTTTACGTTCACCTCAAAGGCACTATGCTAGAGCAACTACTCGCAAGACCCGAAAGCAAAACACTCGAATTCAAGGAAAATGCTAATTCGCTGCCTAAGATTATCCAGACCGTAATCGCCTTTGCCAATACGGCAGGGGGAACGCTTGTTATTGGAGTTCAAGACAAGACAAAGGCCGTCGTCGGAGTTACTAATATCCTTCAAGATGAGGAGCGCATTGCCAATGCTATTGCTGATTCAGTGAGTCCTACTTTACTGCCAAATCTACAATTCATCTCATGGAGAGACAAAGATGTATTGATCGTCACGATACCCCATAGCCCAGGCCCTTTCTATCTTAAGGACAAGGGAGAAGATGGCGGAGTTTATGTTCGAATTGGCTCTACAAATCGCATCGCAGATGCTGCCCTGATTGCTGAGATCAAACGTATCAAGGAGCACACCTCATTCGATCAATTACCTGAGCTGCAAGCCACTCCCGATGACCTTGACATGGAGCTGGCTCGCAAGCTATTCGCGGTCGTCGATAAACCATTCACCAAAGCTACCGCTCGATCACTGGAACTGATTGTAGATCACCGAGACACTTCACGCCCCACCAAAGGGGGCTTGATGCTGTTTGGTAAACAACGGGACGAACTGTTTCCAGATCCATTCATTCGCCTGGTCCGCTTTGATGGAACGACAAAAACCACAGCCATTGACCATGCAGATGTCAAGAGCGCCTTCCCGCTTGCGGTCGACGAAATCCTAGCCTTCATTCGACGCAACACATCCATGAGGGCGGTGATCCGCTCTGCGCGTAGGGAAGATATCCCCCAATATCCACATGAGGCTGTACGCGAGGCTGTGATCAATGCTCTCTTGCATGCTGACTACTCAACCATGCGCTCATCTATCCAAGTGGCAATTTTCGATGATCGGATGGAAATCACCAATCCCGGGCCGCTGCCGCTTGGTCTGAACCTAGAAACTGCCTTATCAGGGGTTTCACAACTACGCAACAAGGTATTAGGGAGAGTATTCAGAGAACTGGAGCTTATCGAGCAATGGGGATCAGGACTGACACGAATGCGAGATGTTTGCCTTGCATCTGGAGGTTCCTCCCCTAAATTTGAAGAACTCGATCTCTTTTTTAGAGTGACGCTCTATCCGATAGCAGTCCAATCAAAACCAAAACAACCGTGGCAAGAGTCCCTGATTTCTTATCTGCGGCAACATCAACGTATCTCGGTCCTTGAAGCGACAAAACTCTGGAGTGTTAGCGACAGAACAGCTAGCATTCGACTTAAATCCCTCTGTAAAGAAGAGTTGTTGGTCGAACTCTCAAAAGGACCTTTCGATCCTTTGAAAGTCTTTATTTTACCTAAGATTGAACCCTGAAAACCAACCCCGAAGTTTTTGGCTTCGGGGTTCTTCGGGGTTGCTTTTCGGGCATAGACCAGATTCTTCAAATGACCATTGGATGACCACTAAAGCCCCAAAGACCACAGCAGATCGCTCAAGATGACAGTAGATCGAAATCCCATAAGTCGCTAAACTATCTGCTGTTAGTTAATGCGATTTGTTGCCAATGAGAGGCACACTGCGGACTCATAACCCGCTGGTCCGCAGGTTCTAAGTCCAGGTTGCCCCACATTTCATCTAGCTGATTATCAGCAACACAGAAAACGAAAAAATGGATGTCATAACATCCTTAATGCAAGCATATTAAAAATTCACATCGATTCACACCAATTGAGTAGCCATCAAAATCTTTCCTAAATAAACTGGGGTATACACAACGTGTCTGAAAAATTGGGAATTTGACAAGAAGGCTTCTCAAAATTCTGATCTGGAACGAGCGACCATTGTGCGTGCACAAGGCGCGAGTGAAGATGAGAATTTCGAGAAAAAGCCGACGCAGTCAAAAACCAATTTTTCAGACACGTTGTGTATATATCTTCGCGTATCATCGAAAATAGGAGAGCAATGGAACACAATAAGAAAACAGTGATTATAGGTGGCAGCTCAGGCATGGGACTAGCAACTGCAAAAATGCTTCATTCTCTTGGCCATAATATTGTCATTGCAAGCCGATCAAAAGAGAAGCTAAAAAAAGCAGTACAGGAAATAGGTAAAGTAGAAAGTTGTGTACTTGACGTCACCAACGAAAGAGACGTTGTAGGATTTTTTGATTTTATAGGTCCTTTTGACCATCTTGTAACTTCTGCAGCTAGTTTTAGCATGGGACCTTTTTTAAAAATGCCATCAAACGAAGCAAAAGACTTTTTTGACAGCAAATTTTGGGGACAATATCTAGCGGCAAAGCTTGGTGCACCGAAAATTCGCAAAGATGGATCGATCACATTTTTCTGTGGAGTTGCAGGTCAAAAGCCTTTCATGCATTTTGCCACTGGAAGCGCTATTAATGCTGCAATTGAAGGATTAACCCGAGCACTTGCCCTCGAGTTATCTCCTATTCGAGTAAATGCAATCTCCCCTGGAACTGTCGTTACACCTGTTTGGGATGGACTCCCTGAAAAAGAACGTCTTGCAGAATTTAAGGAAACCGCCCAACGATTACCTGTTAAAAGAGTTGGACAGCCAGAAGATATTGCCAAAGCCGTATGTTATTTAATTCAATGCGGATATGCAACAGGTTCCATTGTTTATGTCGATGGAGGCGCGCGCATTGTTTAATTTATTAATCAACTAAGAAATACTCGATGATTTTACCTCCTTTTTCTAGTCCTGAGGGATTTAAAAGCGCTATCCATCCTCCATCAGAACATATTGCAGAAGTTTGCTGGCTGATCTTTTCACAAAACCAGTTACTGGTTAGCCAGGATCGCAAACGATTACCTACCCAATCGGAATGTGAATTACAAAGAACGCTCTATTTGGGAAGCCTTAATAACAAACACTTTTTTGCTGGAGAAGCTAAAATAGAGACTCCTAACCTTCCTGGCTGGATTTGGAATCCAATCAGACCTCTTCATACCACACTTAATCCAGCAGACTATGCGATTGCTGGACGTGCTATGCAGCTTCTTTACTGGGACCGCAGCAATCAATATTGTGGACATTGTGGCAAGGCCACGTTTTCTCGAAAACATGAGCGCTGCCGAGAGTGTAAATCTTGTGGTCAGCTTGCTTACCCCAAAATGTCAATGGCCGTTTTAGCGCTGGTAAGAAGAGGCCAACAAATTCTTCTTGCACGAAGCCCTCAATTTCCTGAACCATTTTTCAGTACGTTGGCTGGATTTGTCGATCCTGGCGAAACATTTGAGCAGTGTGTGATACGAGAAGTCCTTGAAGAAGTGCACATCAAAGTAAAAAACGTGCAATATTTTGGCTCTCAGCCATGGCCATTATCCCACTCAATCATGATCGGTTTTTTCTGTGAATGGGAAGAAGGAGAAATTCAAATCGATCCTAATGAAATTGCAGAGGCTTCTTGGTTTGGTATATCCAATTTACCACGACTTCCCCCTCTCTATAGTTTAGCTCGATTTCTAATCGATGGATTTATTCAGACTCAAGGAAATCACTAACAAATGAAACGCTGTAGTACAGAGCAAAAAATCCATCAAAAATCAACTTTTTTCATTTACTGAGATAGGTTCAAAGGCTGATTCAACCAATGCATTTTTTAAAATATCTAAGCTCTGCAATAACTCATCACTTGGACGGGCACAACACAGTCGAATCCAACTCTCGTTTTCACTGATACCAAATAATGTTCCAGGCACAACATCAATCCCTTTTTTCACTAAGTGCTCAAACAATTCCCAGCTTCCCTGCGTATGCTTAAGCTTAATAAACAAGTAATAACACGCTTCTGGATGAATAATATGATCCACATAAGGAAACGATTCGAGTTGCATGATGGCTTTTTTAACACATTCTTTTGAAACTTCTCTAATCTGAGGAAGGATGCTTTTTTCATTTATAAAATATTCAATCGCATCATTGGCGACTACAGGTGCATTCCCTCCTGCAAAACTAAAACGGGAAGAAAATAAGTCGATCCATTCTGTAGATGCAATGAGATATCCGATACGGTATCCAGCAAGCAGATATTGCTTGGAAAAGCTTTGTATACGTATGACATGAGAACTTTTAGCCCAATGATAAGATGTGTCGAAAGAAATATCACAACACTCATCGATTACTAAGTAACTGTTTGTTTTTTCGCAGGCATTTACAATCTCTTGCATGACATGCGGTTTAATATACTTTCCTGTCGGATTATTAGGATTTGTCAGGTAAATAATTGTATTCTCAGAGATATGCGGAACGATTTCATTTTCCTTTAAAACAAAATCCTTCGAATCAGCTGGGGCAACGGTAACGATTTCAGCTTGATATTGCTCAGCAATAAGTCGGATTTTCCCAGAAAGCGAAGGAAAGGTTGGTAAGATTTCAATAAATTTAAAAGATTTCAATAAACAAGCAAGAGAGTCGATCACTAAGGAAAATCCACCTAATGCCCCTGCGGAAAGCATAATATGATCGGAAGAATACACTAATTCGGTCTGCTCAGATTGAAATTTTGCAAGTAGTGCGCGCAAAGAGGGTTTCCCGGCTTGATGTTGGTAGCCAGGTCTATAAATATGGCCCTTTTCAAAGTAACTTTTAGCAATTAATTTTTCAGACAGAAAATCAGGCTTAGCCATTCCCATACCTAGATTGGCTACAATTGTATTGCGAGCTAAGAGTTCCCAATACGAAAGGAATTTCTGATGAATGGAATCGTATGAAATATTCATTGCAACCTAGCTTATTTTTATAAATAGCCAAAGGAAGATAGACTTTCCGGAGATAAAAATCCAGCAGAGGCTTTAGAATATGCACTCAAAGATAATAATAACCCTCTCAACCCGGCTTTGTATAGGACTAATGTGTATTTCGCTCAACGCGGAAGACATTGCGGATAAGCGCGCCATTTTCATGCAGTTTCAAAATTTCTACGAAGCCCTTCATCCGGCTCAAGAAAAAAATGAAAATGCTTATGCTTGGTTTTCCAACATTCCTCTGTGTATAAAATGGAAAAGTAATATTCAACACACAGCCAATAGCTATAAATGCGCCCAGCAGACTCAAAATTTCAACGACGAACCTTGCGTAAAATAATTAAGTGGATAAAGCATTAATCCAATGTCTGGCTTACCATGTTGAAAATCGAAGGTGAGCTGGTGGCAACAAGCACATTTTCGTGCCCATCATGCGGATAGATCACACCATGGGGATTAAGCCATTCGATCTGATCCCTAGGGTCAATGAGCTTAATAACGCCGCCGATTTCTTCCAAGATGACAATACCGCCAATATCCCACGTGTTTGTAAAAGAAATACGCGCGTTTTCTGCTATTTTTCCGCATGTTGTGGGAAGACAGCTTGTCAGATACAAATTAGCTTTAGCGTCGGGATCTGCTAAGAGGGCGATGCGCTGCCCACAACTAGCGCTCTTAACCAAATCTCCTTTTAATATCCCAATTTGGGTGTAAATTTTGGTAATTAGGGAAGTCCATGTCGAACTATAGGAAACGATTTTATCCGCGGTCATTTTACTTGTTAATTTTTGAGGCGCGTTGTCTTCCTCTTGCTTAAAAACACCATAGCCCTTAATGGCAAAAAAAGTAGTCGTCGTTTCTAATCTGGGATAACTTGGAAAATGAGTGACATTTAAAACAGGGACACCACTTTCATCTACCAAGGTGATGATAATGCAAAATCCTGTTACTTTCCCTTCTGCAAAAGAGGTTGTTCCATCCAAGGGATCTACCAGCCAATATCTTTTCGCATTTTCAAAAGTAGGACCTTTACCGGGTACACCTTCTTGCGAAAAATAGCCATCTTCGGAAAAAGCCTGATGCAATATCCCGTAAATCAATTCATTTGAGGCAATATCTGCAGTTGTGGAATCGGGGACGCGCCCTTCCATTGCTGTCTGATCAATGACCTCTTGACGTAGAGAGAGAAGCAGGGCTCCTGCTTCTTTTGCAGCCTTTAAAGCGATCGCCATTTCCCCGGCAAGAGGAGAATAAGCCATCTCTTCGGGGACATTCTTCATTTCTTCAAAAGTATAAGCAATTGAGCAAAATGGAGCTAATGCAAGTAAAAGTAGCAAAAACAGCCTAGCCATACTAGCCATATTCAACACCAACTTTTTTAACCTTAAATGATATGACTTTCTTAAAAGCAATCCAGTCAAAAGTTCTGAAACCGTCCAATCGCCCCCACATTTTAACTAACTCCTATAAGGTAGTTTCAGAGAACTGAACTACATATCTCTTTAATATCTAAAATGTTGCAACTGGTAAAAGAAACTCATTTCCGCTCATTTTCCTATAGCCTATTGATTTGAATAAACGTATTGTGATAAATTAATTCGCAACAAAAAAATTATTTTTAATGGAAATGACCAGGTAAAGTCTGACCCCCTTAGCTTAGTTAAGATTCCTTGTATTAGTGACAGTATGTTCCAGTCACTTAAAGAGAAAGTGGAGTGCTTAGAAAGAATGTT
>Ga0209579_10001821_pt1 | contig 17084 bp, 15 predicted proteins | sample Coa_R1_2_FD_187152 | JGI IMG/M metagenome (GOLD analysis project Ga0209579, IMG submission 187152) | Surface soil microbial communities from Centralia Pennsylvania, which are recovering from an underground coalmine fire - Coalmine... | ecosystem: Environmental > Terrestrial > Soil >... | reverse complement strand
CTGCGCAACGCCGCCGCCCGTCTCCGTTCGGCTGCGCCCGGCGCGTACCGCGTGGTGGTGCTCCACCACCACATGATCGGCGCACCGTGGCGGGCGGCTCGGAAGCGCCCGGTGGCCAGGCGGAACCACGTCCTCCGCGAGCTCGTCGCCGCCGGCGCCGATCTCGTCGTCGCAGGGCACATCCACCAGGCGGCGGTGAGCGAGCGGCACGAGTTCGAGGCCGTCGACCGCGACGTCCCGACCGTCGTCGTCTCGATCGCGCCGGGCCTCGGCCAGCCGCGCCCCCGTCGCCTCGGCGAGGCGCGGGGACTGCACGTCTACGAGGTGCAGGGACGCGCGCTGACCGTCCGGACGCACGTCTGGCGCGACGGCGACTGGTCGCTGACCGCCACGCGCAGCTTTTCCTAGCGCGGCGGCAGCTGCCTGGCGCCGGGCCCGGTGAGGGGCCGGTGCTGGACGAATCGTCGATGGAGGTAGAGCAGCAGCGTCGAGCCGAGGACGGCGAAGATCACGCCGCCCGCGTGGCCGAGGAACACCCACGCGACGATGCCGCCGGCGAACGTCCCGGCGATGCCGAGCCCGATCGTCATCGGGATGCTCATCGGATCCGGGCCCGGCAGCGCCAGCCGCGCCAGCGCGCCGACGACGAGACCTTCGAGCACGAGCACGATGATGAACCACAGGACCATCGCTCCCTCCTAGCTTCGCAGACGCTCGAGCAGGCGCGACCGCGCTGCGTCGTACTCCCCGTCCTCGAGCACGCCGGCGTCGTGGAGCTCGTCGAGCAAGCGGATGAAATGGGCGGGATTCTCGGTCGGCTCCTCGGTCACGGCGGGGCCGCGCGCCGCCATGCCGGGCACGGCAACCGCGCCGATCCGGTCGGGATCGATGCCGGCGCGGTGAAGCCGCTCACGATAGGCGCCGACTCCGATGCCGCGTTCCGGAAACCGGTACGCATCGCGGCCGACCACCGGACGCCGCTGGACGAGTCGTCGGTAGGCGACGACGAGCGCGATCGCGACGGCGAAGCCGACGACGCTGATGAGGTAGGGGCTCCGCGCGCCGGCGGCGTATGCGATCCCGCCGCCGCCGAGCGAGCCCGCGAGCCCGATGAGGATCGTCAGCCACGCGGGCATCGGGTCGGGGCCTGGCACGGCGAGCCGCGCGAGCGCGCCCGTGACGAACGCGGAGATGAGCACGCCGACGACGGTTCCGAACGTGACCGACGCGAGGATCACGCGGGCGCCTCGACCGCCTGCAACTCGCGCCGGAGCTCCTTGATCTCGTCGCGCAGCTTGGCGGCATACTCGAACCGCAGCTCCTCCGCTGCGGCGAGCATCTCCTCTTCGAGCGTGATCATGAGCTTCTCCAGCTCGGCGCGGTCCATCCCCTCCACCTTCGCCGCGCCACGCCGACGCCGTGCCGGCACGTGAGGTGCCTCGAGCGAGAGGAACTCGGCGATGTCGGACACGCCCTTCGAGATCGACTCCGGAGTGATGCCGTGCTCCTCGTTGTACGCGAGCTGGATCGACCGGCGGCGGGTCGTCTCGTCGATCGCCTCCTTGATCGCCTCCGTCTGCTTGTCCGCGTACATGAGCACCTTCCCGTTCACGTTTCGCGCCGCACGCCCGATCGTCTGGATGAGAGAGGTTCGGCCGCGGAGGAAGCCCTCCTTGTCGGCGTCGAGGATCGCGACGAGCGAGACCTCCGGCAGGTCGAGGCCCTCGCGCAGGAGGTTGACGCCGACCAGCACGTCGTACTCGCCGAGCCGCAGCTCCCGCACGATCTGGATGCGCTCGAGCGTGTCGATCTCCGAGTGCAGGTAGCGCGCCTTCACACCCGACTCGAGGAGATAGTCGGTGAGGTCCTCCGCCATCTTCTTCGTCAGCGTCGTGACGAGCGTGCGTTCTCCCGCGGTTTCGCGCTGGCGGATCTCGCCCAGCAGATCGTCGATCTGGTTCCGCGTCGGGCGCAGCTCGACGGCGGGGTCGACGACCCCAGTCGGGCGAATCAGCTGCTCTGCGATGCGCGTCGAGTGGCGCTGCTCGTACGGGCCCGGCGTCGCCGAGACGAAGACCATCTGCGGCACCTTCGCGAGGAACTCGTCGAAGCGGAGCGGCCGGTTGTCGAGCGCGGACGGCAGCCGAAAGCCGAAGTCGACGAGCGTCTGCTTCCGCGAGCGATCGCCCTCGTACATGCCGCCGATCTGCGGGACGGTCTGGTGCGACTCGTCGATGAACACGACGTAGTCGGAGGGGAAGTAGTCGAGCAGCGTATGAGGAGCCGACCCGGGCGGCCGGCCGTCGAGGATGCGCGAGTAGTTCTCGATGCCGTTGCAGAAGCCGAGCTCCCGCATCATCTCCATGTCATACTCGGTGCGCTGGCGGATGCGATGCGCCTCGAGCATCTTCCCGCCCGACTCGAACGCCCGCACCTGCTCCTCGAGCTCGTGCTGGATCTCGCCGAGCGCGCGCTCGATCGTCGGCTTGGACGTGACGTACTGGGTCGCCGGAAAGATCGTGATCGTTTCGTAGCGCGAGAGCACCTCGCCCGTCAGCGGGTCGAAGTGCGTGATCTGCTCGACCTCGTCGCCGAAGAACGAGACGCGGTAGGCGGTCTCCGAGTACGCGGGCTGGATCTCGACGACGTCGCCCTTCACGCGGAAGCGTCCACGGCCGAGCAGCGTGTCGTTCCGGACGTACTGGATGTCGATCAGCTTGCGGAGCATCAGGTCGCGGTCCTGCTCCTCGCCGGCGTTGACGAAGACGACTCGCTCCTTGTACTCCTCCGGCGACCCCAGGCCGTAAATGCACGAGACCGAGGCGACGATGATCACGTCTCGCCGCGAGAGCAGATTCGATGTCGCTGAATGTCGGAGCCGGTCGATGTCGTCGTTGCGCGACGAGTCCTTCTCGATGTAGAGATCGGCCTGCGGGACGTACGCCTCGGGCTGGTAGTAGTCGTAGTACGAGACGAAGTACTCGACCGCGTTGCTCGGGAAGAACTCGCGGAACTCGTTACAGAGCTGGGCGGCCAGCGTCTTGTTGTGGGCGATGACGAGCGCCGGCTTGCCGACCTCTTCGATCGTCCACGCCATCGTCGCCGTCTTGCCTGTGCCGGTGGCGCCGACGAGGGTCTGGAAGCGCTCACCCTCGTGGAGGCCGGCCGACAGCTCGGCGATCGCCCGCGGCTGGTCGCCGGTCGGGCGGTACGAATCCGAGGTTTTCAGCGCGGCCATCGGAGACACAGGGTAACCGGATGGTTGTTCTCGACGAAGTGCGCCGGGCTCCGCCCTATCCGGCCTACGCCGCGATCACGGCGACGTTCGGGGCCGGGCTTGCGACCGCGAGCGCGCTGGCGCGGCTCCTCGGCCGCGACCCGCGGGACGACACCGCGCTCGACCTGCTCGTGCTCGGGGTTGCGACGTTCAAGGCTGCCCGGACGATCGCGCGCGACGAAGTGACGAGCTTCCTCCGGGCGCCGTTCGTCGAGGGTGAGGCGCACGCCGGCGGCGAGGAGCCGAAGGAGTCGGGAGATCTGCAGCAGGCGATCGGCGAGCTCGTGACGTGCAGCCGCTGCATCGGCACATGGGCGGCGGCCAGCCTTGCGGCGACGCAGATCCTCGCGCCTCGAACCGGACGGCTGCTGACGTGGACTCTGGCCGCGGCAGGTGCGAACGACTTCCTCCAGGCCGCGTTCGCAGCGCTGACGAGCAAGAGCAGCGAGCTCGAGCAGCGCGCTACTTGAGCCCGAGCTGCGACGCGTACGTCCGCCGATAGATGCCCTTCAGCCGCTCGACGCGGTCGACGTAGGCACGCGTCTCCGGGAACTGCACCTGCTCGCGCTTGGCAAGCCAGCGGTCGACGTTGTCCTGGCCGGCGTTGTACGCCGCGAGCGCGGTCCGCTCGTTCCGGTACTTGTCGAGCAGGTGGCGCAGGTACCAGGCGCCGTAGCGGACGTTGATCTCCGGGTTGTAGAGGTCGGAGACGACGAAGCGGGACCCGCCGGTGCGAATCGCGATCCCCCTCGCCGTCGTCGGCTGGAGCTGCATCAACCCGATCGCGCCTGTGGGTGACTTCGCGTCGGCGTTGAACTTGCTCTCCTCGTCGATCACCGCCGCGAGGAGCGCCGCGTTCAGGTGGTAGTTGGCGGCGTGCCCCCGGACGATCGAGGCGTAGTGCAGCGGGAACCAGAGGCGGGCCCACCAGGGCGGCTCGGTGCGCTGCAGGTAGAGGAACGCGCCGGCTGCGGCCGCGACCACGGCGCCCGCGAGCACGAGCCTCCTCAGGACGGCCACAGCGCCTCGAGCACTCCGGCCGCGAACGCATCGAGATCGTCGAGCGACCCGTCGTTGACGTAGGCAAAGTCGGCGCGGCGGACCTTCTCGTCGTCGGAGATGAGCCGGGCCTCGCGCTCGGCCAGGCCCTCACGCCGCTTCTCGCGGACGTCGGCAGAAGCGGTGACGACGACGACCTTGTCGAAGCGCGTCTGGCCTCCGGTCTCGTACAGGAGCGGGACCTCGACGAACGCGACCGGCGCGTCCACCGTCGCCAGCCACGCGTCGGCCGCCGCGCGCGTCCTCGGATGGAGGAGCTGTTCCAGCCAGTCGAGCTCCGCACGATCGTGGAAGACGATCTCCGCGATTCGCTTCCGGTCGCCTACGGCCTCGTCTCCCCACCTGGCTCGAATCGCCTCCCGCACCCCCTCGTCCTCGGCGAGCAGACGATGAACGACCTCATCCGCCGACAACGTGGCCGTGCCGCGCCGCGCAAGAGCCGCGAGCACCTCGCTCTTGCCTGCCGCGATTCCGCCGGTGATCGCGACCGCAAGCGGTCGCCGCGCCACTAGTCGGTGGAAGCCTCGAGCTCCGAGTCGATCTCGACCGTTGCTTCCGGCGCGGCCGTCTCCTCGGAGAAGACGTCCTCGGAGAGGTCGATCGACGGCGGAGCGGCTTCGTCGCCCGGCTTCGGCTGGACGGGCATCCCGTCCTCGACGCGCTTGAGCGACAGCGACAGTCGGCGGCGCTCGGCGTCGACCTCGAGGATGCGCACGTTCACGGTGTCACCCTGCGAGACGACCTCGCGCGGATTCTCGACGTGGTGCTGTGCGAGCTCGGAGATGTGGACCAGGCCCTCTACGCCCGGAAGGATCTCGACGAACGCCCCGAAAGTGACGACCTTCGTCACCTTGCCCTCGACGACGTCGCCCTCCTGGTAGCTCTCGAGCACCTGCTGCCACGGATCCGTCTGCGTCTGTTTCAAGCCGAGCGAGATGCGCTGGCGCTCGCGGTCGATGTCGAGCACCTTGACCTTGACCTTCTGGCCGATCTCGAGCACCTCGGACGGATGGTTGACGTGGCTCCACGACAGCTCGGAGATGTGAATGAGTCCGTCCATCCCCTCCAGGTCGACGAACGCGCCGAAGTCGACGATGTTGGAGATCGTCCCCTCGACGACGTCGCCCGGGTTGAGGCGGTCGAGAATCGCCTGGCGCATCTCCTTGCGCTCGTCCTCGAGGACGGCGCGGCGAGACAGCACGACGTTGTTGCGCGACCGGTTGAGCTCGATCACCTTGCAACGAAGCTCCTGGCCCAGGTACTCGTCGAGGTCCTGAACCCGGCGGATGTCGACGAGCGACGCCGGCAGGAAACCGCGTACGCCGAGGTCGAGAATGAGGCCGCCCTTGACGACCTCGATGACGCGACCGGTGACGGGCTCGCCCTTCTCGTACGCGGACTCGATCGCCTTCCAGGCGATCTCGAAGCGTGCGCGCTTCTTCGAGAGGATCAGACGACCTTCGGCGTCCTCCTTCGTCATCACGAGCGCGGCGATCTCGTCGCCGATGGAGACCTCGTCGGCCGGGTTCACCGAGCGGCGGATCGAGAGCTCGCTGACGGGGATGACGCCCTCGGACTTGTAACCGATGTCGACGAGGACCTCGTCCTTGTCGACGCGGACGACGGTGCCGTTGACTACCTCGCCCTCGTTGATCGTCGGGAACGTCGAGTCGTAGTCCGGAACCAGCTCGCCGTCCGGTCCTGTGGTCCAGACGCCTTCCTCGAGCCGTGGGTCGTTGATCGTGTCGTTTGCCATCAAGGCGGGCAGTATAGCCCCACGTTTCTAGACGCCCTCGCCGGCCGGTTGTTAGCGGCGGCGCCTTGCAGGAGCCGGGATACGCTGGGCTCGTGGACGAGCGCTATCCGATCGGCGAGACGCAGTCGATCGCCGTCGCAGTGCTGCGGCACGCCGAGGGCGAGGGCTACCGATGCTGGTCCGCGTCCGTCGGCCGTCGCGGCGGCGAGGGGACGGTGCTCGTCCCCGGCCAGTATCCGAGCGTGCTCGCGAATCGACTTCGGGCAGCGGATGCGCGGTTCGCACCGGGCGCGAGGCTCGGACGCGACGAGTACCTCGATCTCACCGCGCTCGTACGCGACGGCGAGGAGTCGCTCGCTCTGTCGTCGAGCGCCCGCTCCCCCGCGCGCGTCATGCTGGAGGTGCCGCGCGAGGAGCTGCTTCTCCTTTCCCGGCTGCTGGACTCGGCGCAGCAGCTGATCGAGGAGCTTCGCCGGGGCATCGGTCTCGTTCCGGACGCCATCCCGGAACGCTTCTGACGAACTAGTTCTTGGCCTCGTTCCAGTCGTCGCCGGCGCCGACGTCGACTGCGAGCGGCGGGTCGAGCGGGTAGGCGGCGCACATCTCCGTGCGCACGAGCTCCTTCACCGTCGACACCTCGGCGTCGGGCGCCTCGACGAGGAGCTCGTCGTGCACCTGCAGCACGAGCCGCGAGCTGCGTCCTTCATCGCGCAGCCGCTCGTGAATGCGGATCATCGCGATCTTGATGATGTCCGCAGCCGTTCCCTGCATCACCGAGTTCACGGCGAGGCGCTCGCCGAGCGATCGCGTCTGCCGGTTCGACGCACGGATCTCCGGCACCGGTCGGCGCCTCCCGAGAAGCGTCGTCACGTATCCGTCGCTCTCCGCCTGCTCGATCGTGCGCTGGATGAAGTCCTGCACCATCGGGAACCGCGCAAGATAGGTGTCGATGTATTGCTGTGCGTCTTCGCGCGGGATCTCGAGGTTCTCCGACAGTCCGAAGGCCGAGATGCCGTAGATGATCCCGAAGTTCACCATCTTCGCGACGTTGCGCTCGTCCTTCGTCAGCGTCGCCTGATCCTTTCCGAGCACCTCCGCTGCGGTCGCGGCATGGATGTCCTCGCCGCGCGCGAACGCCTCGCGCAGCTTCGGCTCGCCGGAGACGTGCGCGAGGATGCGGAGCTCTACCTGCGAGTAGTCGGCCGAGACGAGCCTGTGTCCGCGCTCTGCGACGAACGCGCTGCGAATCTCGCGACCGAGCTCCGTGCGGATCGGGATCGCCTGCAGATTCGGGTTCGACGTCGACAGGCGCCCCGTCGCGGCGACCGCCTGGTTGAAGTGCGTGTGCAGGCGTCCGTCCTCGCCGATGAGCGCAGGCAGCGGGCCGAGATACGTGTTGAGGAGCTTCGTCAGCTCGCGCCACTCTTCGATCACCTCGACGATCGGATGCTCAGTGCGAATGGTGCGCAGCACCCGCGTGTCGGTCGAGTACCCGGTCTTCCCCTTCCGCCCGGGCGTCAGGCCGAGCGTCTCGAAGAGCACGCGCGCGAGCTGCTGCGTCGACCCGAGCATGAACTGTTCGCCGGCGAGCTCGTACGCGCGCGACTCGAGCTCCTCGACGCGGTCGGAGAGACGCGCGGTGATCTCCCCCATGCGGTACGTGTCGATCTTGACGCCCGCGTCCTCCATCGCCGCGAGCACGGCGGTTAGCGGCAGCTCGATTCGGTCGTAGAGCTCCTCGCTCCCTCGCTCGCGTAGCCGTGCGCGAAGGAGAGGCGCGAGCCGCCGCGGCACCTCGGCCGCTCTGACGAGGGCCGCAGTCTCCTCCTCTGCGGCGGGCTCCGGTATCGCCTCGACGCCGTACTCGGCGGCGAGGTCGTCGAGCTCGTACGCGGGGCGTCCCGGCTCGATCAGATAGGCGGCGATGAGCGTGTCCTCCGCCGGAAGCTGCGTTAGGTAGGGGAGCGCTTTGTAGTCGTGGGCGATCACCCGTGCGTCGCGGAGCGTCGAAGCCAGATCGGACGGGAGCGGCGCGACGAGCACGGGCTCCTCAGCGCGAGCGACCGCCACACGTTCTGCTTCGACTGCGACGGAAACCACGTTCGCCAGCTTCGGCAGCGCTTCGACGGCCTCCCAGAGGACGTTCGTGCCCGCGACGACGCGCGCGGCTGCGGGAACCGCCTCGTCGAGCGTGTCGACCCGGTTGAGCAGTCCGCGGAACTCGAAACGGCGGAACATCTCGCGCAACTGCGACCGGTCGGGCGGCGACAGGACGAGCTGCGTCGGGTCGCATTCGAGGTCGAGGTCGCGCCGCATCGTCGCGAGCAGCTTCGAGGTGCGCGCGTCATCTTCGTGCTCGGCGAGGTTCTTGCGGCGCCCCGGGGAGAGCGCGTCGAGATGTTCGTACACGCCCTCGAGCGAGCCGTATTGCGCGACGAGCTGGCCGGCCGTCTTGTCGCCGATGCCGGGAACGCCGGGGATGTTGTCCGAGGTGTCGCCCTTGAGACCGATGAAGTCCGGGATCTGCTCCGGCCGGATCCCGTATCGTGCCTCGACCCGCTCGGGCGTGTACACCTGTACGTCGCTGACGCCGCGCGGCGTCATCATCAGGCACACATTCTCCGAGACGAGCTGGAACGCATCGCGATCGGTCGAGACGACGCACGTCTTGAGGCCCGCCTCGTCGGCGCGCGTCGCGAGCGTGGCGATGACGTCGTCCGCCTCCCAGCCTTCGAACTCGAGGTTCCGATAGCCGAAGGCCTCGACGATCGGGCGGAAGTACGGGAACTGCTCGCGCAAGAGATCCGCCATCGGGCGGCGTCCCTCCTTGTACACGACGTCCGCGGCCTCGGCGACCGCAGCGCGGTGCACGGGGCGGGTGTCCCAGGCGACCGCGACGCCCTTCGGTTTGTAGTCGCTCAGGAGCTTGAAGAGCATGTTCGTGAAGCCCAGCAGCGCGTTCGTGGGGAATCCCTCCGTCGTCGCGAGCTCCTCGGGGAGGGCGAAGTACGCGCGATAGGCGAGGTTGTTGCCGTCGACGAGGAAGAGCTCCGAGTCGCGCGCCGGAGCGTCGTCGAGCTCCAGCTCGAGGCCCGTGAGCGTCTTCGGGGACATCACGTCGAGTCTATTGTCGCGGGCTATGCCCCGGATCCCGCTGCTCGCCGGCACGAAAGTCGTGATCGCGACCGCCCCCGACGACGCTCTCGTGCTGCGTCCGCCCCCGCCCGGCGCGTCCGTCGCGGACGTGGGGGCCGCGGTGCGCGACGCATTGCGCTTCCCACTCGAGGGCGACCCTCTCGAGGCGCTCGTCCGTCGCCGCGGCCGTGCGACGATCGTCGTCGAGCCACCCTCCCTGCCGATTCCGGGCGCGACCGCCGATCCGCGGCAGCTCGCGATCGGCGCCGTCGTCGACGAGCTCGAGCGGCTCGGCATCCCGACCGGCTACCAGACGATCCTCGTCGCCTGCGGGCTCGCGCGGCGCACGACGCAGCGTGAGCTCGAGAACCTCGTCACGCGGGACCTCGCGCGCCGCTTCCATGGGCACGTGGTCATCCACGACGCCGAGGACCCGGACCTCGTCGTCGTCGACGACGGCACGCGTCCCGTCCTGCGCGCGAGCCGTGCAATCGTCGAGACGGAGCTCGTGCTCGTCGTCAGCGCAGCCGAGACCGTGCTCCACGGCGGACCGGGAGCGCTGCTCGCCGCGGCCGGAGCGGATGCACTGCGCGCGGCGGGCGCGGACTCGCTTCTGGAGACGAGCGCCTCGCAGGGATGGCACCTCGGAGTCGCGCTCGAACGCGCGCTCGCGCGCAGGCTGCCGGTTGTCGGCGTCTCACTCGTGCTCAACCCGCCGCGCACATCGGGCGCATTGCGCGGCTATCCGTACGAGCCGGAGGCGCTCGAACGCGTCGCGAGCTCGCCTCTCCGGCACGTCTTCGCCGCGCTCCCAGACGCCGCGCGACGCGAGATCCTCCATTCCCTGCAGACGGATCTCTCCGTTGCGGCGGCGTACGCCGGGCCGCCCTCGGTGGCTCACGCGGAGGCGCTGCTCCGCGCGGTAGAGCTGCGGCGCGCGGAGGTCGACGGGCCTCTGGACGCGATCGTCATGGGCATCCCGGGGACGACGCCGTACCTGCCCCGCGAGGGGCCGAATCCCTTGCTGGCCACGTACCTCGGGCTCGGTCTCGCGCTGCGCCTCTGGCGCGACGCATTCCCCGTCGTGGAAGGCGGTACCGCGATCCTCGCGCACCGCTTCACGCGGACATTCGCGCATCCGACCCAGTCGCCCTACCGTCAGTTCTTCCACGCGTCGCGCATCGCCCGCGACCCGGAGCTGCTGGCGGAGGCGGAGCGCGCGGCGGCGACGAATCAGCGCGGCATCGACGACTACCGCGGCGGACGCTCCGTCCACCCGCTGCTGCCGTTCCGGGACTGGAACAGCTGCCAGCCTGCGATCGGCCGGCTCGGCGCCGTCCTCGTCGCCGGAGCGGCCGATGCGACGGCCGTGCGTCACCTCGGATTCGTGCCGGTGCACGGGCTCGGCGCGGCGCTCGACCTCGCCCGTGGCCGCACGAGCGGCACACCGCGGATCGGCTTCCTCCTCAGCCCGCCCTACTTTCCGCTGCGGGTCGGAAAGGCCTAAGTCTCGCCGAGATAGGTCTTCCGGACCTGCTCGTTCTGTGCGAGAGCCTTCGCATCGTCGGCGAGTGCGATCGTCCCCGTCTCGAGGACGTAGCCGCGGTTGGCGACGTGCAACGCCATGAGGGCGTTCTGCTCGACGAGGAGGATGGACGTGCCTTGCTTGTTGACCTCGACGATCGTCTCGAAGATGCGTTCGACGAAGATCGGCGCGAGCCCCATGGACGGCTCGTCGAGCATGAGCAGCTTCGGTCGGGCCATGAGCGCGCGACCGATCGCGCACATCTGCTGCTCGCCGCCGGACATCGTCCCCGCCTTCTGGCTGCGCCGTTCGGCGAGGCGGGGGAAGAGCTGGAACACGCGATCCATGTCCTCGCGGATGGCCGCGCGGTCGCTGCGCTGAAACGCACCCATCTCGAGGTTCTCCGTGACTGTCATGCGCGGAAAGAGCTTGCGCCCCTCGGGCGACTGCGCGATGCCGCGCTTCACGATCGTGTGAGGCGCGTCGTGGGTGATCTCGCGGCTCTCGAAGAAGATCCGGCCCTTGCGGGGATGATTCAGGCCGTTGATCGATCGGAGAGTCGTCGACTTGCCGGCGCCGTTCGACCCGATGAGAGTGACGATCTCGCCCTCCTGGACCTCGATCGAGATTCCCCTTAGAGCCTGGATCGATCCGTAGAACGTCTCGACGCCGTCGAGTGCGAGCAGCGCAGTCACGAGGTCACCGCAGCCGAGCCGAGATATGCCTCGATGACCCGCTCGTTCTTCTGGATCTCCAACGGCCCGCCTTCGGCGATCTTCTCGCCGTAGTCGAGCACGGTGACGCGGTCGGAGACACCCATGACGACCCGCATGTCGTGCTCGATGAGCAGAACCGTGAGGCCGCGGTCCTGGCGCAGCTTCCCGACGAAGGTGGTGAACTCCGCCGTCTCCTGCGGGTTCATGCCCGCCGTCGGCTCGTCGAGGAGCAGAAGCTTCGGCTGTGTCGCGAGCGCGCGCGCCACCTCGAGCCGCCGCTGGTCCCCGTACGAGAGGTTCCGGCCGATCTCCCGGTCCTTGTGACTGAGTCCGCTGTACTCGAGCAGCTCGCGCGCGACCGCGCGCGCGTCCCTCTCCTCGTGCCGAACGCGCGGCGTGCGGGCGATCGCCTCGAACATGTTGCCCTTGAGCCGCGTATGCATACCGACGAGGACGTTCTCGAGCGCGGTCATGTTCTGGAAGAGCCTGATGTTCTGAAACGTGCGGCCGATGCCGCGTTGGGTGAAGACGTGCGGCGGCCGGTTCGTGAGATCCTCGTCCGCGAAGATGACTCGGCCCGACGTCGGCTTGTAGACGCCGGTGAGCATGTTGAAGAACGTCGTCTTTCCGGCGCCGTTCGGGCCGATGAGGCTGACGATCGACCCCTCTGGCACGATGAAGTCGACATCGTCGACCGCGACGAGGCCGCCGAACTCCTTGCGCACCGCAAACGTCTGAAGAAGCGCATCGGCCATCAGGCGGCGGCATCGTAGAGCGGTTGGTCGTGCACGCCCTCATGGAACTCCGCGGCACGGCGCGAGCTCGGGATGAGACCCTCGGGCCGGAAGAGCATGACGATGACGAGGATCAGGCCGTAGATCCCGTACGCGTACTCGGGGACGTCGAGGGTCTTGTGCCAGAGCTCGAAGTCCGATCCGCCGGGCCCGAAGTGGTTGTTGAGCCAGCCGCCGATGTTCGACAGCCCCTCGAGGTTGAGGTACGTGAGGAAACACGCGCCGAAGATGACGCCCCAGATGTTCCCCATCCCGCCGAGGATGACCATGCAGAGGATGAAGACGGAGATCTGGAAGAAGAACGAGTCGGGGAACGCGCCGCTCACGTAGCTCGCGTAGTACGCGCCGGCGACGCCGCCGAAGAACGCACCCGTCGCGTACGCCCAGGTCTTCGTGCGCATGAGCGGGACACCCATCGCCGCGGCCGCGACCTCGTCCTCGCGGATGGCGATCCACGCGCGCCCGAGGCGTGAGTCCCGCAGACGGGAGCTCGCGAAGATCGTGAGCAGCACGAGGATCAGTGCACACCAGAAGAAGGCCCGGTCGCTGTTCGTGCCGAGGGTCAGAAAGTTCGCCGGCAGCCCGACGTGATGGTGGAGCCAGCTGCCGAAGCCGGGCGGGTCGATCGGCGTGATGCCACCCGTGCCGTTGGTGAGGTTGAAGCCGGTCCCGAACAGGTTGTCGCCGTTGCGCGCGATCTGGGGGAGGATCTCGCCGAAGCCGAGAGTGACGATCGCGAGGTAATCGCCGCGCAGGCGTAGCGTCGGTAGGCCGATGAGGATGCCGATCACCGCCGTCGCGATACCTGCCATCAGCAACACGAGCCAGATGGAGAAATGGAAGCCGGTGAGGCCGGGGGTCACCCCGATCGCGCCGAAGTACACGTTCTGCTTCGAGAACTGCGACGACGCGAACCAGCCTGCCGTGTATGAGCCCATCGCATAGAAGGCGACGTAGCCGAGGTCGAGCAGGCCGGCATAGCCGACGACGAAGTTGAGGCCGAGCGCCATGATCGAGAACACGGCCATGCCGACCATCGTGCTCATCTGCGGCACCGGGCCGAAGATCGGCAGCTGCGGCATGCTTGGACTCACGTCGCCCTGAGAGCTGGCATAAAAGGGATACGTCGCCGCCAGGACAAGCACTGCCGCGGGCACGATGAAGCGACCGACGCGCCTGCCGCGGACGGTGATCCGCCCGTAGTCGGGGACGACGAGAACGAGGACGACCGCCGCGATCGCGAGCGCGGACCACTCCCACACGCCGAGGAACGCGATCAGCAGCAGCCCGACGACGAGCCAGAGGACTGCCTTGACCGCGCGTCGCGCGATGCGGGGCAGCTCCCGCCAGCGCGCACGGGTGAGCCCGAACGTGCCCAGCAGCGCCCACCAGCCCTCGCCGACGCCGGCGATGACGCGCCTGCGCACGGTCAGGCTCCCTCCGGCGTTCGTTCGCCGAGGAGCCCCTGTGGCCGGAAGACGAGGATGAGGATGAGGATCGAGAAGACGATCGACTCGGTCCAGTCGCTGCCAGGCGAGTGCCATGTGAGACCCTCGTTGAATGCCTGGATGAAGCCGATCAGGAGCGCGCCGAGGACGGCGCCCGGCAGGTTGCCGATCCCGCCGAGCACCGCCGCGGTGAAGGCGATCAGCCCGAGCTGGAAGCCGGTGTCGTAGCGGATCTGCCCGAAATACAGCGCATAGACGAGACCGCCGGTACCGGCCAGGCCCCCGGCGATGAGGAACGTGAACGAGATCGTGCGGTTGACGTCGATACCCATCATCGCGGCGGCGTCACGGTCCTGAGCGGTCGCGCGCATCGCCTTTCCCTGTCGCGTCTTCTGGACGAGCCAGACGAGCAACAGGAGAACGGGCAGCGTGATGAGGACGACGATGAACTTCTCCCAGGTGTACGTGACGCCCGAGATCGAGAAGAGCTCTCCGTGCGGAAGGACGCTCGGGACGGCGGTGTAACCGGGCCCCTTCCACGCGATGGCGATGTCTTCGAGGATGAACGACATCCCGATCGCGGTTATGAGCGGCGCGAGGCGTGGCGCGCCGCGAAGCGGTCGATACGCAATCCTCTCGATCGTCGCGTTCAGCAGGCCACAGGCGGCCATCGCCACGACGAGCGATCCGAGAATCGCGCCGATCAGCGAGCCCGTCGACGCGCCCGCCTTGAGATGGAAGACCGAAAGGATCATCGTCGCCGAGAACATCCCGCCGAGCATGAACACGTCCCCGTGTGCGAAGTTGATGAGCTCGAGGATGCCGTAGACGAGCGTGTAGCCGAGCGCGATCAGCGCGTACAGCGCACCATTCGTCAGCCCGATGAACGCAATGTTGATGAAGTACGCGGTGCCGTCGATCTGGATGTTCTTGGCGAGCCAGAACACCAGGGCCAGGACGAGAAGGGACGCGATGACCGGCAGGATGTACTTGCCGTAGTCGCGCCGTGCCCGAATCTGCGCTTCGGTGTGTGCGTGAGTTGCCAAGGTGATTCCGATGAACACCGGGGGAGGCGTCGCCTCCCCCGGTGTCGTTCTGCGTATCCCTTGCTTGTTACCCGCCGACCAAGCTCGCGCTTGGTACGAGCGTCTTGACCGGGTTGAGGTTCTTGCCGGCCTGCTTGTAGATCGTGATCGGCGTCAGGTTCGTGTCGCCGTTCGAGTTGATGGTGAACGTGCCGAGGATCCCGTTCGTGACCGTGAGGCCGAAGACGGCCTTCGTCGTCGAGGCCCTCTGGCCGCCGCCCTTGGCGATCGCCAAGAGCGCGACGTCCATCGACTGGGCGCCGTACGCGGCATACGGGTTCGGCGTCGTCCCGATCTGCTTGCCGAAGCTCTTGACGAAGGTCGAACCTTGACCGGTCAGAGCCGACGGCGGCTCGCCCGCGACGCTGATGTACGCGCCGTTGGCGACCGAGCCGTTCGCGTTCGGGTCGCTGAACCCGTCCGGCGTCTGGATCTGGATCTTCGGATCGACGGCCTTGATGTCCTGCATGAGCTTCGCACCGTTGTTGCAGACGATGCCGCCGAGGAAGACGGCCTGCGCACCCGACGCCTTGATCCGAGTGGCGAGCGCCTCGTACGAAGAAGCCTTCGCGTCCCATCCTTCGAAGCCCGCGACCGTGATGCCGAGCTTCTTCGCAGCCGCGCGATAGGTGGATGCCACGCCGAAGCCGTACGTCTGCTTGTCGTTCAGCACGTAGACCTTCTTGATGTGCAGAGCCTGCGTCCACAGCGCGTCGGCCGGGCCCTGGATGTCGTCGGTGGCGACGACGCGGGCGTAGTTCCTGACTCCGGTCGGGTAGTACTTCTGTGGCTCACCGGCCGACGCACCCGGCCCGCTCTTCGTGATTCCCGGGTTCGTGTTCGCCGGGCTCACCATGAGCAGTGAGGAGCGATTTTCGATCGGCACCTCGATCTTCGCGCAGCCGGAGTTGAACGTCCCGAGCACTGCGATGACCGATCGATCGTTGGCGTAGAGGTGCGCGTTCGTGGCGCACTTCGCCGTGTCCCAACCGCCCGTCTGCGCGGTCGAGTCGTCGCACGACTGATAGCCGATCGTGTACGAGCCCGCCTTCCAGCCCGCGTTCGCCAGTGCCCAGATCATCGCGCGCGAGATCTGAACGGTCTGATGGCGAATCGCGCCCTGGAGCGGAAGGTCCGACGCCACGATGAACTGCGGCGAGCCGGAGCCCTTGTAGACGATGGGGCCGCACGACGACGACGGCAGCGGTGTCACGCTGCTCGTCGCGCTTCGCGCGGAACCCGCGTACCCGGCTACGGCGGCGGTTGCCACGGCTGCCGCCACGCCGAGCGCCAACAGCGAGAACTTCTTGCTCAATGCTCCCTCCTCCATTGACCGACCCGAAATTGTCCGTACCGCGGGGAAGAGCCCTTGTCTCCCCTTGACCGTGCGTCCGGGGAGTATTTCGCGGTCTTGCCCGGGTTTCAAGAGAGGTCGGTCAGGCTTTCGCGATGGACAAAGGCCGCCTCTCGCCGGGCCTACAATGGGCATTCGCCCGCGGCGGTGGCGCAACTGGTCGACGCGATGGCCTCAAAAGCCATTGTCCTTCGGGACGTGTGGGTTCGAGTCCCACCCGCCGCATCAAACCGTCGATTACGGACGCGCGGCCCGATCCAAGCGGCTATGACTAGTGCCGATGGCGAAGACGATCGGCATGCTCACAGGCGGAGGGGACTGCCCCGGCCTGAACGCCGTCATCCGGGCGGTCGTGCGGAGCGCCGACGCCGAGGGCTGGGAGTCGGTGGCGGTGCTCGAGGGCTGGCGCGGCATGGTCGAGGGCCGCTTCCGCGACCTGCCCATGCAGGAGGTGTCGGGGATCCTTCCCCGCGGGGGGACGATCATCGGCACGAGCCGGACGAACCCCTACAAGCTCGACGGAGGTGTGGAGAAGGTCCTCCAGAGCTTCCGCGACCGTGAACTCGACGCCCTCGTCGCCATCGGCGGCGAGGACACGCTCGGCGTGGCGGCCAAGCTCTACGCCGAGCACGGCGTGCCGATCGTCGGCGTCCCGAAGACGATCGACAACGACCTCTCGGGCACCGACTACACGTTCGGGTTCGACACCGCGGTGACGATCGCGACCGAGGCGATCGATCGGCTGCACACGACCGCGGAGTCGCACAACCGCGTCATGGTCGTCGAGGTCATGGGCCGGCATGCCGGCTGGATCGCAGTCATGAGCGGGATCGCGGGCGGCGCCGACGTCATCCTCATCCCGGAGCAGCCCGTGGACTACGAGGAGGTCGCCGAGTCGATCCGCAAGCGACACGCCCGCGGGAAGAACTTCTCCA
>Ga0209579_10001819_pt1 | contig 17086 bp, 22 predicted proteins | sample Coa_R1_2_FD_187152 | JGI IMG/M metagenome (GOLD analysis project Ga0209579, IMG submission 187152) | Surface soil microbial communities from Centralia Pennsylvania, which are recovering from an underground coalmine fire - Coalmine... | ecosystem: Environmental > Terrestrial > Soil >... | reverse complement strand
ACATCGTGTATGACGACACGGTGTATCCGTTCATGATGGACCACTGGGACGCCCTGATGCGGGGCGACACCGTCAAGTTCCACTTTATTTCCTTTGAATGGGAGCGGACCTTTGTGTTTCAGTTCGTGAAGACCGGCGAATCCGTGCAGGACAACCGGTCCGTCATCCAGATCACGATGCAACCCACCAGCCTGCTCCTCGCTCCGTTTGTCGATCCGCTCGTCTTTACCGTGGAAAAGGCCGGCCCACACCACATCCTGTCCTACACCGGGCGCACCACCCCGCGCATCCAGCGGGGCGGTTCCTGGAAATACCTCGACGCCGAAACCGTCTTTGACTGGAAGTAAGCGGTAAGCGGCGAAAGGAATTCGACCAAAGGTGAAGGCCCGCGAGGGCCGAGCGAGCGGGTGCGAGCGAGTCCACGGCGGCAAATTTCTTCTTACCGCTTGCGGGGTCTCGGTATTGGATTAATACTTGCCAAGTAAAATGAACAACGACTTTAAACAAGTCTGGGTCGCAGTCAAAGTCGAGCGCGGTTACATTTGCGATGCTAGGGTCTATGAATCCGCAAAATCCGCAAAACGGACTGAGCGGAGGTGGCGATCTCGCATCAATCCCGACTACGATGAAACCGCCGTCATTGAAAGCCAACTGATTTCATCCAGCGTAGACCTCTAAGAGAGGGAGAATCTTTCTTGTCTTTCCCGGACTGCGCCGGTTGCAATTTGCAGCCAACGCAGCCACGCCAGCACAGTTGCTGCCCGGCGACTTGGTGTGGAATTGGCAATCGTCGAATGTCGTTCGATGAATCTGGCAATATCCGCTTTACCGATACCGCGTTCACCGGCCTTGGCCGACAATTCCAGTGCGGTCCGCACCGGCGGGAATTGCGTTAGCAATCCTGCCAGTAATTGGCGCCGCTCATCGGCAGGACGACTTACATACTCGCGACCTAAATCCGTGAGTGTGTAACGATGGTCTTTCTCCAAACGCACCAAGCCAAGGGATTCCGCTGCCTGCCGGTAGTAACTGCTCTGGCGCGGGTCAAACCTGTAATGCTCGGCCACCTTGCTCGACGTGTTGACGCCTTGTTCCACCAGCAACGGAATTTCTGCTACGCGCCAGAACGAATCTGCTTGCGGAACATCCCACAGCCTCGCTTCCACCCGGCGTCGGACGCGCGCGCGCAGCAATTCCTCCACGGTCAATCGCTGGCGAACCGGCTCGACGAGGAAATTTTCACCACGCGTGAGCCGCAGTGATTGATATTGGGTATCGTCCGAAAACTCATATTCCCAAAATTTGTAGAGTCGCCGCCCGGAAACTTCCTCTGAGCAGAAGAACCACGGGCGAATCTGTTTGGCTGGAATTTCGATGCGCCACTTCCGATACGGGTAGAACAACTGCCGAACAATGAAATCCGGCGGCTGACCAATTTTTGCTTCGATCAACATGATGGCATCCCGCCCCTCGCAACCGGAATCAACTTCTACTTGCACGCCAGCTCTGACGTGAATCGGCCCAACTTTTCCGACTGAGAAATCAATGGCTGGCAATCTCTTCCTGCCTCGGATCGTTTGACGCAATCCTGTAACACCAGCGAATTTTTCGAAGAGGCCGATATTGTAGCAATAATCGAGATGTTGCATCTCACTGTCTCCGACGTTGAGGGTCACCAGTTCGAAATCAAGTTTTGGTCGGAATACCGTCGGAGGTTCGGGCAGGTGCTCGAGTTTGTGGAATCCGTTTCCGCGCACGAGAGCATATTCGCCATTTTTGACTGGCAGAATGAAGTATCCATGCCGCCGCAAAGCAACAGGAACGTCTTCCGACGAATCCATCTTTGCCATCAAGCGAAGTTCGTTGCCGGTGGATGATTCGATGTCTTTTTTGGTTAATACCACCAAGTCAGAAGAAATGTCCACTCGCTCCTGCACGAGTTTTTCCCAAGCAGCTTCGAATGGCATGATCATTGGCATAGATTCAATTTCTTCCAGCGAGCACAACAACCTCGTTGATTGCTCCGCGCTTTGAGCCGTCACAGTTAATTGCGCGGCGCGCTTTAACCGTGTAAATCTTGAAGCCGCGATACGACTTACGGATGAATTCTGTGTCAGAGTTGGAAAGCATGAGCCGAACGCCACGCCTGCTGACGTCAGCAAAAAGGGCCGCGAGTTCCTGCTGCTCACCCATTCCAAAATCTTCTTTCGTGTAGGAGGTAAAGTTCGCGGTTAATGAAATTGGATGGTAAGGCGGGTCAATATAAACAAAGTCGCCACGCCGTGGTTCATTCAGCGTGTCACGGAAATCCTGCGTTGCGAGGTGAACGCCTTCCAACGTCCAACTTGCCGCCAAAATGTTTTCACGGTCGTAGAGGCCAGGATTTGTTTGTGAGCCAATGGGAACATTAAACTCGCCTCGGGCATTGACGCGCCAGAGACCATTGAAACACGTCTTGTTGAGAAAAATCATACGGGCAGCACGTTCCACCACCTCAGCTTTTGGTAAATGATGCCAACTACGGACGAGATAGTAGTAGCGCTCGCGGTCGGCCCGGAATTCCGCAAGATGTTCATCCAGCCGGCGCATCAACGATTTCGGATGATCGCGAACGGCAATGTAAGTGTTGATAAGTTCGTCATTGTTGTCGCGCAAAAAGGCGCGCATTTGCGGGAAACGATGTTTGAGGTGAAAGAACACCGCCCCACCGCCAATAAAAGGCTCAAAATAACGCTCCACCTTTTCGGGCAGAAATTCGTCAAATTGCGCGAGGAGTTGTGATTTGCCGCCCACCCATTTGAGAAACGGCTGCGGTTCAATCCGGCCTACCGGCGGAATCCCGGCAATGGCGAAATTGACTTGGTCATCCTTGGCGCGCTTCGTTCGTGGCGACGTGGGAACGGCTGGGCGAATGAGTTCCGGCAGCGAATAAGCCGGGTCGGGAATATTGCGGCGGATGCGGTACTTCAGTTTTGGATCGGATCTCTGATCCGGCCGTTTCCTTGGTGCGGCCTTGGGAGACGAACGCTTTCGCCGCGCTGATTGAGACATCCGCGTGGATCGATCCCGATCCCCCAAAAAGGATCAAGCACAAACATTCGATATGTCGAATGTTCCCCGCGTCTAAATTCGGGTTTGCTGGTTGAATGGCTCATGCCGGCAACCATCGGGAGATCGTGGGGAAGAACATCCGCACCTGCCGAACCAAGGCGGACCTGACGCTAGAAAAATTGGCTGAAAAAGCGGAAATGAGCTGGCCGTACCTTTCTGAAATTGAGCGCGGGCGTGAGAATATTTCGCTAGATAAACTCGCCCGATTGGCGCGGGCACTAAATGTGACGTTGTCCAAACTTGTTGAGAACGCCTAAAAGGAGATTTCCCACGGATGCACCCATCACCAACACCAAGGCTGCGCTGATCTAATCGCCATCAATGAATCTTTCCATGACCGGCGGATTGGCGGCGGCGTATCACAGCGGCGCGCAGCGGGCACGGGTCGTCACGGAAGCGTGGGGTGAGAAGAATCTTTTCTGCCCCAATTGCTCGTGTCCCAAATTGACCTGGCTGGAGCCGGGGCATCCGGCCAGTGATTATTCCTGTCCCGATTGCGGTTTCTGGTATCAACTCAAAAGCCAGAAATCGCGCATCGGCGACAGCATCACCGACGGCGCGTATGCGGCGATGATGAACGCCATCCGCTGCGACGAGTTGCCGAGCTTCTATTTCATGCATTACGAAATCATGCCTTCGCTCGCGGGAGCGGGAGAAGGTGGTCCCGAAGCGGCGGGACCGGATGAGGGTCGTGGGAAAAACCCAATCAAATCCCCTCGCCCTGACCCTCTCCCCACTGAATCGCGGGGCGAGGGAATGTTATGGCTAGTCCGCAATCTTCTGCTCGTGCCGCATTTCGCCTTCCCGCCCTCCGCCATCATCAAACGAAAGCCCACGACTCCAAAAGGACGGAGCAAACCCTGGATTGGCTGCAATTTCAATTTGAGCCGCATTCCGGTTGAGGCGCGAATTGAAGTAGTACGGACGATTACATCACAAGGTAGGGCTCGCTCTTCCACCCTCCGTAGCGGTGCCACTGCGGAGGACGGGCCGAGCGAGCCGCGGCGCGATAGGGACATCGCGCCCTACCAACAGACCATCATCACCCCGGCAACCGAAGTCCGCGAAAAGTTCCGTCGGGTGAAACCACTGAAAGACATTTCCGTTACTCAACGCGGCTGGACGTTGGACGTGCTGAACATCGTGCGGCGGCTGGTAGATAGTAGGAGACGAGGTAACGAGTCTGGGTCCGCAGCCGAGAAAGGGGCCAGCCTCCTGACGTCGGCTCCTACTGGAGAGTTCTCGACAGCAGATGCGTACGCCTTCACCCGCGAACTGGAGAAGCTCCATCCCGACAACCAGCACGTGAAGGATAAAATCCGCCAGCAACTGCAAGTGTTGCGTGACGCCGGTTTATTAATTCACATCGGTCGTGGCGAATGGCGATTGCCGTGATGTTGTGATACGCTGGTCATCATGCTCTGCAACCAATGCCACGAACGTCAGGCGACAATCCACATCACCCAAGTCGTTGGTGACAAGTTGGCCAAACGCGATTTGTGTGAAGTTTGTGGTAAGGAGTTTGTGGATGCGGCCAAGAGTGGCATGACCAATTCGTTTGAGTCACTGATCCGTGGTTCGCCACTCCAAATACCGTATGAATTGATGCTTGCGTCCGATTCACGCTATACCCAGGAGGCTTACGACTTTGTGCGCGCCGGATTAGAAAGGGCGCAGCAAAACCGCCTTCGCCGTTCTCAAACCGTGCCTGCTCATATCTCCGGCGCCGAGTTGTTGGAAGGATTGCGTGAACTCGCCATTGAATCGTTTGGCAAGCGGGCCAAAGCCACATTGAATGGGTGGGGGATTTTCAAATGCGAGGATTTCGGCGAAATCGTGTTCAACCTCGTCGCGGCAGACTTGCTGAGCAAACAGGAGAAGGACACCAAGACGGACTTTCAAGGCGGCTACAACTTTGACACAGCTTTTCCGTCGTGAGCAAGTCGTCTGGCGCCTGCCGTGAGTTGTTGATAGGATTCACCCAATGAAATGGCTGCGATTGGATTATTTAACGGCAAGCCTCGTCGTGCCGATTGTCGCTGTCTCGCTTTTGACTTCGGGCTGTGGCGTCACCTTGAACCCGGTGAAACGACAACCGTTACAGATTTTCCCCGCTCAGACTTCACTCGCACCAAGCTCGCAGGCAATTTCCGTTCGGTTTGAAAGTACTTTGCCCGGCACGCTTTTGTCCGAGACGGTGTGGGACAACAAATCGGGGGCCTTTGCAGACACCGACGAATCAACGCAGATTGGATACACCCAGGATTATTCAAAATTGCTCTACCCTCCGTTTGAAGCTGCTGCATTGAAACCAAGTTATACCAGGATTTTCATTCCTTTTGGACGGATATTTGAGGGTGTGTTCCAGTCCGGCCTGCAAAAAGTATTCCCGAATTCACCAGCCTGTGCTGAAGAAACTAATCTCTTGGGAAATTTGTCAACGGCGGGGTCGGGCAGTGTTGTCAGGCTCAGAGTTGTAGAATTTTGGGTCTGGGAGAATCCTTTGAACCATATCAACCTGAAAGCGACAGTAGAATGCAAAGTGTATCAAACGGGTGTGACCAACCAACCCGAATTTGTTTACGAGGCGCGCTACGAAACGACGAATCAGTCCATCGGATCTGTGATGACAACAAGCAGTGGTTTCGTCAAAAAGATGAACGAAATCTCAAACGGATTTGCGGCGGGACTTTCGGAAGACATACTTGAACACTTGCAAAAGAAAGTTGGGGAATGATTTGGGTTTGTTACCGCACATCGGCTTCGACCGCCGGTGCCTGCGACAATATCGTTGTTCGCGTGATTCGTTTGTTCCGTGGTAAAAAACTTGGCGTCTTGGCGGTTCTACCTTTTTCTTCAATCCGGACAGCTACGGCTTTGGCCATGACGGCTGTGTTCGGAGGGAATTCGGCATCCAGCATCTTTTTGAACGCGTCCATTTCCGTTGCTGACATCTGGTCAAGGTGTTTCGGCTTTTTCGCCGCCGCCTTTTGCCACGCAGCATCGTCGCGGATTTGTTGGCCGGTCAGGCCGGTGTATTTTTTGACGAATTCCAGCACTTGCGGGTTGTAACTTTCGTAGTCGTCCAGGTGGCCCAGCAAAACATGGTGTTCGCAATCGTGATGCACGCAAAGCGTGAGCAGGTTGCGCGGGTCAATTCAATTCCGTGCCGGTGGCAATTTGGCCGGGTTGCAGGAAGGTCTTGATGAGTTCACCGTCGCCACAAACAGTCATGCCGGGAAATTTCTTGAACCAGGGACCGTTCGGCACTTCGGGCTCGTTGCGGAGCCAATTCGCCATCAGCCCGAGTTGTTCAGCGGAAATGTTGCGGCGGCGCACCCGGTCAAGCAAATGGTCGAGAAGGTCTGGCGGAAGATTGTGGCGCCGAATGCGTGGCATGGCTATTCGCCGTAAAAGCCACGGTGGATTTCCTCACGCAATTTCTGTACTTCAGCGGGATTGTTAGAGTCCGCCATTCGCCGGGCCAATTCGGTCAATTTTTCGCCGGGCAACTGGCGTTCCCGCGCCAATTCAACGGCGAACCGGATGACCCGCGACTGTTCGGCGGGGGATAGTTGTTTGATTTCTTCAATGACGGCACTCGCGGTCATGCTCAAATCATACCGAAAATTCCGTCTCATTCAAATGCATTTTGCTTATGCCAATCCCTCGCCACCATGGTTTTGGCCAAAAATAACTGTGTTTGGGTGAATTTGGCATCCAGCATCTGTTTGAACGCGTCCATTTCTGTTGCTGATATAATTTGTCAGGGGGACGTGCCCCGAAAGCGTTCGGGGTGAACCGCACCGCCTGGCCGAGCAGCAGCTCGGCCCTACCAATCCAACGGACGCCTCGGCGAGGCGTCCCTACCAATAAAAAAGAAAATCTCTGCGCCTTTGCGTCTTTGCGTTAAAACTTGTCGGGCCCGGCGTCGGGCGGCTGCCATGATCTGGCTCGTCTCTTTACCTTCGCACATCATACCAATAGCGGGCGGCTTCGCGGCTGGCAGTGAAACGATACGGATGAAACAGAAGGTGCCAGACCAGTTTCAGTGGCGTGAATATCGTGAGCTGGTTCAATTTGCGTCCCGAGGTCACCACCGGATGCTGATGCAGAATCACAAACCGTTTTCCGGTTTCCCGGGCGAGCTTTTTCAATCGCCGGCTGATTTCCAAATCCTCCCCGCCAAACGCTTCCAGGCTGAATCCGCCGAGTTTTCGGAAGGTCGCGGTTTCGATGAACATAAACGCGCCAACCAGCAGTCGCCGCCAGCGGAATCCGACATTGACCACCGGTGTCCACAGGTTGGCGATGGGATGCGATCCGTCCCAACGAATGATGGCACCGCCCGCAATGCATTTGCCGGATTGGATTTCTCCGGCTACATCCCGAATCAATGCCTCGCTGGGATGGGAATCGGCGTCCACAAAGACCAGCCAATCGCCGCTGGCCGCGGCCGCGCCGGCATTCCGCGCACGGGAGATTTGGTTGACCGGTTCGAAGACCACGGTCGCGCCCGCCGCCCGCGCGATTTCCGCGGTGCGGTCGGTGGAATGATTGTCGCAGACAATCAATTCGGTTTCCCATCCAATTTTTGTGAGCGCGCCGGTTGCCGACTTGATTTGCGCCAGGGTTTCACCCAGGAGTTTTTCCTCGTTGAAGGCCGGGACGACGATGGAAATCTTCACCGCGCGAGTATAGCCGCTTGTGTGATCCCGCTCAATCACGGGGCGAGCGGGTGTGAAACGGGTCGCCTGGCCGGGCGGCAGCCCGGCCCTACCCAAACGACGGACATCGCAGCGCAATGTCCCTACCAATTAAAAATGAAAATCTCTGTGCCTTTGCGTCTCTGCGGTTAAAACTTGTCGGGCCCGGCGTCTGGAGTCTGCCGTAATTAGGACAAGAAGGTAATTTTCCTCGACTGGCCGCCATTGCACGGCTTTGATTTGGAGTCGCTTCAATCAGCTTATGAAACGTTGTCCATATTGCGGTGCGGAATATCCCGATGATGCCGTGGTATGTGCCGCCGACCAGCAACCGCTGCCAGACATAGCCCCGCTTCCCCCACTTTCCACGGATAAAACGGCCAAGGATGCCGTAACTGACGCTGCTGTCTTGCCGCAGCCGCAGACAGGAACAACAGTAGAAAGCTCAACTCATCTGATGTTCCCTGATTATCGATGGTCCGCCCGTGACGCCTGGAAATGCATGGGAATGATTGTGCTGGTGGGATTCCTAGTTTCGACGGCCATTTTCGCGCTGAGATTGCACTTTCATGGTTTTCGGAATTGGCAGGCCAGCGGGTCCGGTTATTTTTCAAGGTCGCTTGTGCACTATGCCGTTGAATTGTTTGCTGCCGCCTATTTCGCCCGGACGGAAACCTTTGCTTCGTTTTGCACAGCCGTCGGCCTGGACCGCAAGCCAAGCAACCTGGCTTGGTTTGGCGTGGTCGCCGCCCTGGCCTTAAGGGTCTTGGGCCATTTCGTATTAATCCATGGGTGGAGCAAGGGAGTCAGAGATTATGATATCCTTGCTTTCCAAAGTGCGTCCGGCCCCGAAAGGTATTTATTCCTGGGTCCACTGTTGTTATTGGCGCCGCTGTTTGAGGAATCAATCTATCGCGGGTTTCTCTATAAAGCCCTTCGCGGTTCTTTCTCGTTGGTCATCAGCATGGCCTTGATCGTGGCCTGGACAGCCTACAGCCACTGGTCACAGTATTCCGTTTCCTGGGTGGCGGCTTTGGACTTGAGCGTGCTGACCATCCTCCAATGTTATTTGCGGGAGAAATCGGACAGTCTTTGGGACTGCATCATCTGCCACATGGCATTCAACGGGTCGCTTATTTTCCTCGCGTTTCACTGATTTTGGGCGTGTCCTGATTCTTTCACCAACGGCCCCGGCTGCTGGCGGTTGTCGTGAATTACCGTAGGGCTGCACTGCCCCGAAAGTGTTCGGGGTGAACCGCGCAATCTGGCCGGGCGGCAGCCCGGCCCTACCCAAACGACGGACATCGCAGCGCGATGTCCCTACCAGCACCTTCACCACAGTTGATCCGCAGATTTCGCCGATTACGCAGATAAAGGCATCTGTGAAAATCTGTGTTCATCTGTGGCTGAACCCTTGGCGTCCTTTGCGCCTTGGCGGTTAATACGGCTTCCGTCTCACCAAACAAAAGGAATCAGCCGCCAATAGTTCATCTTGACCCGAACATTTCCTTCATTACGGCAGGGGTTTTTTGTTACGGAAATAACAACAAAGTGGCGAGAGGAAAGTCTGACGAAAAAACCAGTTGGCATAGGAAAGGCTTAGGTAGGGTAATTATTGTGAGTGTTGGAAGTAAGACACTTAATCAAATGGAAAATTAAAAATGTGATCGTAAAACCGTCCATTTCATTCCTGAACGACAACACCGACACCTGGGGAAATCCATATTGTGGATGTTAACTCCGTCAGCACCGCCGACATGGGTGATTGGACGCGATCCAATCCACAGATGGTGGTTTAAATTTAATCGTCCGTCACAGTAACAATTAAAAACCAAATCCATATGCAGAAAAAAATTGTCAGTTCAGTCCTCGGCATCGTCTTATTGGGCATGGCCGCCCAGGCGCAGTCCACAACCATCTTCAATAGTCTTTCGGACAGCATTATCGGAGAAGGCCCGATTGGAACAGACCCCTTTGGTCCTCCACCGATGAACGGAGATAATTGGCGGGCACAGAGTTTCATGACGGGTGGCGCGAATTGGACGTCAGAATCCGTTACCCTGTCGCTCCTATCGGTCGGATCGTCAACCGGGGGCTTTACGGTCAGCCTCTATGGCGACAGCGGAAACGGGCCGGGAACGCAGTTGGGCACGCTGACCGGCAATGGCAATCCTGGCACCGGTCTCTCTTCCTTCACGGGCGCGATCACCCTGAACCCGGACGCGACTTACTGGATAGTGACTGACGTCTCCAGCGATCATTCGGGCAGCGTTTATGGCTGGATGGCGGGCACGGGCGGGCCGGCCGTCGGCTCAACCGTTGGGGCTGGTTACTCTTCTGACGGCGGCGCGTCCTGGGGGACCGATTCCAGTTCCAGCTATCTGATGCAGGTGGACGCCGACCTCACCTCGGCTCCAGAGCCTTCCACGATGGTCCTGGCGGGTTTGGGTGGTGTGGGTTGCCTGCTGCAGATCCGTCGGCGCCGGTAAACTGACTGCGTTTTGCCAGCCGCTGCGGCCTCCGCAGCGGCTTCTGTTTTGGCACGGCGGTTTGGTGGGGCAGGCCAGGGCTCACTCTCCGAGCGAACCGGGGCGCAGTGCGGAGACCACGGCTGGACGCTGGACGTGTTGAACATCGTGCAGCATTTCCGAGGTAGGGACGCCGCGCCGCGGCGTCCGAACACCGGTAGGGCTGCGCTGCCCCGAAAGCATTCGGGGTGAATCGCGCAATCTGGCCGGGCGGCAGCCCGGCCCTACCAAACCAACGGACATCGCAGCGCAATGTCCCTACCAGCACCTTCACCACAGTTGATCCGCAGATTTCGCCGATTACGCAGATAAAGGCATCTGTGAAAATCTATGTTCATCTGTGGCTGAACCCCCTGGCGTCCCTAGCGCCCTGGCGGTTAATCTGAAGGGGTCAAGCCCAGGCCTTGCCGAGTTTGCCCAACCCCGCCTTCTTCAGGTCGGCCGGAGTCATGGCAACCCGGAATTCAATATCCGCATGGAAGGTCAGAAACCACGGCTCGCAGAACGCCGGAAGCTGTGACGCGTCCTTCATATTGACCACGAGGGTCGCGCCGCGCTGACCGTTGTGCCCGGTGAAATAGACCGCCTCCGGTTTGGTGGCTGCCAGAATCCGATTTATTTTTGAACCCACCGTGCCGTCTTTCACCGCAGTGTTGAACGGTTCATGGGGAATGGTGACGTCGAGTATGACTTTCATGGTAATTGGTTGGTTGGGTGAGATGTTAAGGGATGATGTTGCTGGATGGAAGACAAGGAAAAGCAAAACTCCCGTTCATTTTGTTAATTCTGTCGAAAAAGCTGTATGTCGGTCGTGAGCAGGAAACCAAATGGAAACGTCGATTTAATCCGGATTTCCGGTCACATCGAATCTGAAAATACGCATTTGGGCAGCGACTTTGAGAAACTGCGCACCGACGCCCAATATAAACCGGGGTTAGGTCCGGTATCAGGCTTTGCGGCGGCGGAGCGCCAGCAGACCGAGCAACCCTGCGGAGACGAGCCCCAAGGTGGCCGGCTCGGGCACGGGGTTGAGAGTGAAAGTCATAGTGCCCGTTTCATTATATACGTAAACCCATTGAGCATCTCCAATCACATTTCCATTCCCGTCCACATTTGCTTCTCCAATGAACATTCCGTAGGAACCTGGCCCATTACCCCAAATGTTTATGAGCGCATTATACTCAGGCGTACCGCCATCATAACCGTAAAAGCCGGAGGCAAAACAGACTCCGGTGCCATCGAATACGGGATCATTCAAAGGGTTGGCAACCGTGTCATAAGTAATCACATCGCCATCATGATTTCTGACGTCCCCGCCCGCCGTAAGCAAGTCCCCTGACGCGGTGGTCAATGGTGTGTGTGGAGGTGCTTCGAGCGGAACGTTGATTACATTGATTGAGCCGCTGGTAGCGACTCCGCCCGAGACGGTGATCGTACCCGTGGCATCAATGCCATCATTGCCGGTGAACGTGAAAGTGTAGATTTGGGCGACCGCCGCCGGAGCCGAAGCGATGAACATCAGCAGTACAACCCCAGCGATCCGCGAAAAGAGGTTCACGGCGGTTTTATCGGACCGAATTTGCGACAATGATTTCATAATTTTAAACCTCTGAGTGACTCCATTACACACCAGGAATGATAAACAATCAAGGAAAATCGCCCATCCTGCTTATCCTGATGGCGGACTTGCTCTCCCGGCCAGAAAACCATGTAACTGCATGCGGTTGAGTGGACTACCTAAACGAATATTCCGAAAGCATCCGCTTTTTAGCAGCTTCAGGATCAGGAACTTATTCACAATCTCATGATTATCGAAAAGCGGTCCGAAAATCCGGCGCAACCATTCAGCATACCGGAGCCACAGATGGGCACAGATGAAACGCAGATAAAAACATCTGTGAAAATCTGCGTTCGGCTGTGGCTGAACCCCGGACATTCCCTGCGCCTTAGCGATTGCCGGGAAGTGAATAACTTTTCATTGACCGGAAATACGGCCGGCGTATAAGGGCGTTAATAGTCCGGATAAGGGAGTGTTGAGAAGGCTGCTGACGCTGCCCGGGCGGTTTGGTTTTGGAAAACCGTTGGACGGCAGGGGCCAACAACCCTCGGCAATAATGGGTGGATGTATCCTGACGAATGCAAAATCCAAGTTAAAACCAAATAACCCTATATGAAAACGAACCCGAAATTCCTCACGGCCTGCCGTACCACCATGTACCGCCTGGCCGCTTCGCTCGTATTTATCCTGGTGCTGGGACCGGCCCGCGAGTCCGTGGCCAGCGTCCTTGCGTACGAGGGCTTCAATTATATTGTGAATCAGCCGCTGCCGACCATGACCGGCGGGACCGGCTGGGCGCCCGGGCCCTGGACGCAACTCAGCGGCGGGATGGTGGATCAACCGCCCTCGCTGACCTATCCGACGGCGCTGCCTTCGACCGGCGACGCACTCGTGACGCTGGCGGGGGGAGCAGCTTCCCGCAACTTTGCCGCACCGCTGAGCAATTCCGGGAGCGACCTCTGGATCAGCTTTTTGGAACAGAATTCCGTCGGCGCCGTCCCCGGCGCGCAAGTGGACATCCAACAACCAACCGCGGTCCTCCCGGATATCGAGGTGGGCAAGACCGCAGGCGACGCCATCACCCTGAACGGCCTGCCGGCCGGGTCTGTTACCGGTGTCGGGGCCGATTTATTCATCGTGCAACTGGTTCAATGGAGCGGGGGAGGCACGCTGGTAAACCTGTACGTGGATCCCGGCCTTGTCCTCGGCCCGCCGAGTGCCTCGGTTCTGCTCTCGGGCCCGGCGTTCCAGGCGCAGGATTTTTACTACCAGAGCAATGCCGGACAGGAATTGGACGAGATCCGGGTCGGCACGACCCTCTCGGACGTGGCGGCGGTGGTCGTCCCCGAACCAGCCACCTTCACGTTGCTGGCGGGCGCGCTGCTGCTGCCATTCGCGGTGAAGACCCGTCGGCGGTTGCGCCGGCGCAGGGTCGCGTAGTATTCCAGCGAATCAAGGTTACAAGCCGGCCGGCATTCTGAAGGCTGAAGGCTGAGCATCGGGCCACGGAATTCCAAGGTAGGGACGGCGGGCGGGCCCCATCACGGATACTTGAGCCGATAGAATTGGCTGTTCGCCGACTGTGGAAGCATGACCTGATTCCAATTGCTTACGACCGTCGGCGTGTTGGTCAGGTCCGACCAGTTTGCGGAGGTGAGATCGGAATTCTGTTGCAGCACGAAAGGCGGGCCGGGTGGCACCGGCCAGGAGAGTTGAACAGTATTGGTGTCGGTGAGGTTAATGATGGGTTGCGGCACGAGCAGGTAGATGCGCAGGCCGTCCAGGCCGTCAGCCAGATAGATATAATTCCCGGCTATTGCCACGTCGAAAGCGCGGGCATTGCCACCGACAGCACTGTGCGCGACGTTCGTGGGATTGGCCGGGTCGGAAACATCATCAACGCGCAAGCCGTCGGCGAAATTGGCCAGGCAGGCAAACCTGCCTGAAACCGCCACCCCTGACGCACTGCCACCGTTGTTGATGTGACCGACGTTCGTGGGATTGGCCGGGTCGGAAACATCATCGATGCGCAAGCCGTCGCCGTCATTGGCCAGATAGGCGTAATTTCCGGATACGGCCACGCCTTTCGCGGAGAGACCACTATTTATCTGGCTGAGGAAGGCGGGATTGGTCGGATTCGAGATATTGTAAATTCGCAGCCCGCTGTTGCCGCTGGCCATGTAGGCATAGTCGCCCGACAGCGCCAGCGCGCCGCCGCCATTGGTTTGGCCGACCAAAACAAGGTTGGTGGGGTTTGAAGCGTCATAAATCCGCAAACCACCCGTGCCCGACAGATAGACATGGTTCCCGGATGACGCGGCGCCGGTAATGTACGGTCCGATGGGGTTGCCGAGGTTGAGGATGTTGGTGGGGGTTGAAATATCGAAAATGCGCAGGCCGTCGCAGTCATTGCCCATGTAAGCGTAGTTGCCCGATAAGGCCAGGCAATAACCCCCGGCAGGACACGGACCACTGGGGGCGCCACCGTAGCCGATATTGGTCGGATTGGCCGGATTGGAAATGTCATAAACGCGCAAGCCATCACCGCCATTGCGCAAGTAAACATAGTTGCCCGACAGCACGATGCTGGTGGCGGTTCCACCGTAGTTGGTGGTTGAGTGGCCGACATTAACCAGCGTGAATTGGGCGGGAGCAGGCCACGCCGCGAAAAGCAACGATGCCAATGAGGCAAACATGGGAAGGGTTCGCCATCGGTTCATGCCACAAGTCGTTATACCCTCACTTTGGCCACATTTCAAGCCAAACGTCGCCTGGCGTGACGGCCGTAACTCCTAGACAGAATGTGGTTGAGAGATGGGCGTTGGCAGGCGGCAGTTAGGGAAAAGCAAAACTCCCAATGCGTGACCGCTGGCATCTGCCGGCAGAACTCATGCCCTCAGACCGTTTCTCACTGTACCTCCGTGGGTGCGGAAGGTTGTTCAATGCCCGTCGTCGTGATCGTGACCGTGACCGTGGTTCTGGTCGTGGCCCTGATCGCGATCCCGGTTGTGGTCATTGTCATGTCCGCCGTCGCGGTAACGATCATTGTGAATGGCATGGTCGTGCCAATCCGCGTGATACCGTTCCCAGCCATGAAAGCGCTGAAGCCTCCATGGTTCACAAACAATCCAGACCTGGCCCGGTCCCAAATAGTAATATTGACCGCCGACAACGCCGACGTATTCGTAACCGTCCCAGACGTAATCATCAGGATACACTCCCACCGCCACCACGGGCGCGGGCGCTTCCACGGCCACGCCGCCATAGGGCCTGACAATACAGCCGGACATCAATGCCGCGGCCGCCAGACCGCAAACACCCAACGTTATTTTATTAGTGCGATTCATAGAGATTAGACTGTTTGGCACCCAATTTGTCTCAAAATGCAAAACCCACCGAAAGCCCAAAAGCCAGAATTTCTACCGCCAAGCCGCCAAGCGCGCAAAGGAGTTGATCCGCAGGGTTCGCCGATTAACGCTGATAGGGATATCTGTGAAAATCTGTGTTCAGCTGTGGCTGAAGCCTTGGCGTTCTCCGAATTCTGGCGGTTAAATGTCCGTTGTTTTGCTGCACCGCAGCCGTGGCATCTGGAGATTGCCGTGATTGGTAGGGCGCGATCTCCGCATCGCGCCGAAGTTCAGTCTTCCACGCGGCTCGTTAGGGACAACGAGCCCTACCTTTCAAAACGCTTCGTTCCCGTCGTTTGCTTCTGTGGTCTGAAACCCGTCAGCGCCATCACGTGTAAACCACGCCCAGGACGCGTGGCACGAATTCGTGGGTGAACAGATCCACCCATCGGCCCTCGCGGTCACGAAAGGCCATACACTTGAAGCCCTCGCACTGGACCTGCACCGGCATGCCCAAAACCGGCAAGGGACCGTATTTGATTTTTTTGAATTCCCGGGCGTTGTCCTGCATGCCACAACATACGCCCAAATCGGGAAAGGCGCTCACTTTACTTCAATATATCGCCGTTCCTGAACAAGAGGCGGCACGTAATCGGCGGTGCCATTGGCGGAGTGCCCCGGTCGGGTTACACCCCATAGCCGCGATGCGGCCCGTCGCGTAGGTTCATTTCAGAAATTGACGGCAAATACATTGCCATCAAAAAACGAAAGACAAACCATGCATCTCTTATTATTCACACCCGTGCTAGGTAGTGCCATCTGGATTGGCGGAGGCTCGGTCGGCCTCGTGCTGCTCATCGTGATTGTGGTTCTATTGCTTCGCTGACCATCAAGCCGTCACACCCCATGCGACGGCACGCGCCTTTGGCGCACCCCTCGCCGATGGGGCGGCGCCGAACTCCGCCCTCGCAAGATTCACGACCGACGAGCATGGGGTAGGGTTACACCCCATAGCTTATGAAGCGCCGATGGCGTAATCACGTACGAGTAAAACAAACAAAAAATTATACTTATGAAAAAACTTATCATCGCCTGTTTCGCCGCGGTCGTCATTGCGTCATCGCTGTCCGGCTGCACCACTCCGACAACCACAACGAGCACGACCACCACGACACCCGCCGTGCCCGCCGTGCCCGCCACCTCAACGACCACCACGCAAACCCAATAACCATCAAGGTTCGGGCTTTCGCAATGGCGCGCGCGTGGGGAGCCTGTCATTTACGTTGCGCAGCTGGACGTTGGACGCCCTGAACCACGCGCGGCGTCTGGCGATTGCCCGGATTCTTCAGACCAAATGCGGTTGGGAGACAGGGCTGCCAGATGGGAGACGGGTAAAAAGCCAAACGCTGTTCATCATGTTGATTCCGTCAAAACGCGTGTCGTTCTTCGCGCCCTGGCGGCTCGGCGGTAAAAACTTATTTCCCGTGTGATTCGCCGTTTGGCCGGGATTGACCACTGGTCTCGACAAACCGTCCCCGGGGAGTAGCTTTCCATCAGAATGAAAGGTGAGGTCGTCTATCTTTACGCGTTTGACGTGGCCAACGAAATCATCACGTCGCGCGTGCAGGAAATCCTGTCGGAAAAACCGTTCCCGTTCGAAATCCGGATGGACCGGACGTTGCCGAAGGACATGCCGCTTTACAAGCCGCTGGCCATTGAGCCGCATCCGCTGCCCGCCCGGTTGCAGGGCGCGCCCGTCCGCCTGCTGATTCGCGTCTATGACGTGGGCGTGGTGACGGTGATGATGCGGGTGGCGTTTGAAACGGAATCGCTGGC
>Ga0209579_10001818_pt1 | contig 17086 bp, 17 predicted proteins | sample Coa_R1_2_FD_187152 | JGI IMG/M metagenome (GOLD analysis project Ga0209579, IMG submission 187152) | Surface soil microbial communities from Centralia Pennsylvania, which are recovering from an underground coalmine fire - Coalmine... | ecosystem: Environmental > Terrestrial > Soil >... | reverse complement strand
CCGCGTCCTCCCGCACCTTCTTGTTCACCAGGTCGCGAACGCTCGGGGCCGAAAACGGAGTCACGCCGGCAAGCATGCGGTAGGCCGTCGCACCCAACGAGTAGATGTCGGAGCGGAAATCGGCCGGCCGGCCCAGGACTTGCTCCGGCGCGATGTAATGGGGAGTGCCGATGACCGAGGTTTCCTCCTCGGGACCGATCTTCTCCTCCAGGCCCCGCGCGAGCCCCATGTCGCCGATCTTGATCATCCCCGTCTCGGAGACCATCAGATTGTCCGGCTTCACGTCGCGGTGGACGATCCCCTTCTTGTGCGCGTAGTCGAGGCCCTTCGCCGCGTCGAGGATCATCTGGACGGCCTGGTCCGCGGAGATCTTCTTCTGCCGGTTCAGGATCTCCTGGACACTGCCCCCGGAGACGAACTCCATGGAGAAATAGTAGTACTCGTTGTGGCGCTTGACGTCGTAGACCTGCACGATGTTCGGGTGATTCAACTTCGCGGCCGCCCGGGCCTCGTGGATGAAGAGGTCGACGAAATCCTTGTCCTTCGTGTGCTCCTCGGAGATGACCTTGAGGGCCACGACGCGCTGGAGGTCGACTTGTTCGGCCTTGTACACCGTGCCCATGCCGCCGCGGCCGACGCGCTCGATGATCCGGTAGCCGCCCACCCGCTGGCCCGCCAGCGACGTGGCGGTGGATTCGTCGGATTGGAAGGTGAAGAGGGTGTCGCCGATCTTGATCAGGTCCCCGTGGTCGAGTTTGATCGTCTCTCGGACCCGCTCCCCGTTGAGGTAGGTCCCGTTCATGCTTTCGAGATCGGTGAGATAGTAGCCGTCGTCCTGCGGTTGGATCTTACAGTGCATGCGGGACGTCATCGTGTCGCGGAGCGGAAGTGCCGTGGACGAGTCGCGGCCGATGATGACGGTGCCGCCGGTGGGAATGGGAATAGCCTTGCCTTTGTCGTGCCCCTTTTCGACGACAAGTAGCGGCATAGATTCGTCAGCCCGTCTATCCTCTACAGGGAATAGCCCGAAGTCGGTTTCCCGTCACGGATTCCGGCCCGTCGCGCCGGCTTTCCTCCCTAGGATGCCGTCCCGAAGGTGTTCACCGAGATTATATAAGAACCCCCTCAAAAATGGCAGTCCCGACTCGAACATGGGTCGCCCCCTCCTCGACCCCGACCTCGAAATCCTGCGACATTCCCATCGACAGCTGGGAAACCCCCGCCCGGGCGGCCAGGTCGCGGAGACGACGGAAATGAGGGCGCGCGTCGCTCCCCTCCGGCGCCATGGTCATCAGCCCGAGCACCTCCAGGGAACCCCGGGCCTCCGCCACGGCCTTCTCCGTCTCCGCCGGGCCGTATCCTCCCTTGGACGCTTCCCCGCTGACGTTCACTTGAACGAAAATGGGGATTTTCCTCTCGCTCCTCTCCAGGGCGCTCAGAAGCGACGGCCGGTCCACGGAATGGAGGACGTCGGCCCAAGCGAGCGCCTTTCCGAGCTTGTTCGTCTGGAGGTGGCCGATCATGTGCCGCCGGAACCCCTGCAGGCAGCCGATCCTCTCCAGCGCCTCCACGGGACGGTTTTCTCCAATGTCCGTCACCCCCAGCTCCCCCAGTCGGGGAATGACGTCCGCCGGGACCGACTTGGTGACGACGATGAGGGTGACCTCCGAGGGGTCCCGGCGCGACCGCGAGCAGGCCGCGGCGATCCGGGCGCGGACGGCCTGCACGTTGGACCGGAGCCGGTCGATGTTCACGGAAGCGACGCGCCTATTTCAACATCGCTTCGAGGAGACGCGGGACGTCGCCCGAGGCCACGGGGCTTCCGGGTTTGATCTCGCGGAAGTAGTGCTGGCTGATGAACACGGATTCGGACAGGATGGCGATCACGGCCCCGGTCGACGAGGCCCTCAGCTTCCCCAGAGCGTCGTCGAACGAGGCGGCATCCGTGTAGGGAACGTCGATGACCGTCACGCGGTCGCCCGACAGCGCGGTGGCGACCGTCTCCAAGTCCGGAGTTCCCGTGATCGGGGCGAAGGACCCGTCGGCGATCAGGTCGGACACGTTCCAGGCCATATCGCCCCGGACGGCCTGGTCGGCCGAGAGCCCTCGGGCCCGGATCACCAGGAGCCTCTTCATCAGTCGTTGTCGAAGAGGTCGTTGGGCCAGAGGTAGGATTCCTTGCGGAGATGGTCTCGGAGCTTCTTCCGGTTCTCCTCCCGGTACTGGTTCTCGAGCATGCTCCGGATCTTGATCTGGGCCTCGTCGAAGGTCTCCTGCTTCTGGGCGAATTTCTGCTCCATCTTGAAGATGTTCAGGGTCTTGCCGTCCTTGATGATGCCGCTGATCTCCCCTTCCTTCATCGTGTCGAAGAGGTAGTGGACGGTTTCGGGGGTGTAAAACGCGCTCAGATCCTGGCGTGAGACGCCCCGGTCGCGGAAGCTTTTCGCTCGGGTCACGTCGGAGTAGAAGTAGGCGAGCATGGTGAACTCGGCTCCTTCCTCCAGCTTCCGCACGAGCGACTCGGCCACCTGCTGCTTGACCTCCTCCTCGCGGGTGGTGGAAAACTGCAGGCCGATCCGGGTGAAGGCAACCTGCTCGATCGCCTGGAACTGGGTCTCGTGGGATTTGTAGTACTCGCGGATCTCCTGGGGCGAGACGAAGTCGAGCATCAGTCCCGGAGTATCCTTGGTGGGGTTCGTCCAGGACTGCTGCAGCAGATGCCGGTACAGCTTGAAGATGAGCAGCGTCTTTCGCTTGTCCTCGCGATAGGCGGTCTTGGTCCCAAACTTGATGCGGATGACCTTCTCGAACTCCTCGTCACTGCCGTACATCTTGACGTCCCGGCGCTGCGCCTCGTCCAATTCCTGCTCGGTGATCGACAGGTTGTTCTTCTTGGCGGCCTGCAGGAACATCCGCTCCTCGGCCATTTCCCGGAGCTTTGACTTCTTCAATTCCGGGGTCAAGTCGGCGGGCTTGATCTCCTTCAGAACGTCCCGGACGTCCTTCCAGGTGATGATCTCGTTGTTGATCCGGGCGGCGATGCCGTCGTTCGACACCGGCGGAGGCGCCGGCAGAGGAGCGGGCTTGGCCGCCTCCGGGAGCTTCGCCTGGGGCTGAACGGGGGCCGTGGGGGCCATCTGGTTCGCCGGGGCCGGGACGGACTTACAGCCGGCCGCCAGAATCAGGAAAACCGCGATGTTCCGCCGCGACATGAATCCCCATCATACGGCGACCCGGAGGAGCCTGTCAAGGTCAGCGCCCGGGCAGCCGATCTCTTTAGTACGGACCGATGAAGCAAAAGATCGACGAGTTTCTCAGCTATCTGGAGATCGAATGCGGTCTCAGCCGCAATACGGTGCTCGCCTACGGCCGGGACCTCCGGGACTTCGGGGGGCCTCTCACCCGGCCCGCGATCCAGGACTTCATGGCCGGCCTGATGATCGGAGCCGCCCAGGGCCGTCGCCGCCGCGCGTCCAGCATCGCCCGCGCCTCGGCCGCCCTGCGGTCGTTCCTCAAGTTCCTCGGCCATGAGGATCTGGCCCGCTTCGTCCTCGCGCCCAAGAAACCCCGCCTGCTTCCCCATCCTCTCGACGGAAGCCAGGTCAAAGACCTCCTGGAAACGGACACGGGAGACCGGCTGTCGTCGCGGGATCGCGCGGTGCTGGAACTCCTTTATGCCTGCGGCCTCCGCGTGAGCGAGCTTTCAACCCTCAAACTGACCGACCTGAATCTCGACGCGGGCTATCTCCGCTGTCTGGGCAAGGGCGAGAAAGAGCGGATCGTCCCCATCGGACGGAAGGCCATCGAGGCCCTCCAGGACTACCTGGCCGTCGACCGGGGGGAAACCGATTGCGAGTTCGTGTTCGTGAGCTCCAAAGGCGGACGCCTGGTCCGGGAATCGATCTGGCGACTGGTCCGCAAACACGCCCGGCATGCCGACGTCCGAGGCCGGGTGTTCCCCCATGCCCTGCGTCATTCGTTCGCGACGCACCTGGTCGAAGGAGGGGCGGACCTGAGATACGTCCAGGAAATGCTGGGACACTCCAAAATCTCGACCACCCAGGTCTACACCCAGGTGGACCGCAAGCGGCTTCTGGCGGTGCATCGCAAATTCCATCCGCGAGGCTGACCGGCGACGCCCCATCGCCGTCCGCCTTTGCCGCGGAGGAGCTGTCCCCCTATGGGCCAGGATCGTCGAGGCGCTTCGTTCCACGACGTCTCCGCAGCCCAGGAGCCACCGCCAGGCTCTCCCTTCCGCAGGGGGAAGTCCCGGCGACTGCGAGGTCCGGGGGTTTGGGGTGACGGGCATTCGCGCCGTCGATCGCGCGTTAGTACCATGACATGATGAAAGTGGATGTCGCCGTCCGCGGAATGCATTGCGCGGGCTGCGTCCGGACGATCGAAGACACCGCGCGCGCTCTTCCGGGCGTCGATGGGGCGCGTGTCAATTTCGCCGCGGAACAGGCGTCGCTCGACGTCGACCCTGCCGTCTTCCGTCCCGTGACCTTTCAGCAGGCTCTGCTGGACCACGGCTACCGGCTGGTTCCGCGCCGGGTGGTCTTCCGGGTGGGCGGCCTGGATCCCTCCGCCGTGGCGACCCTGGAAGACCGCCTTCGCACCCTTCCCGGAGTGCTCGCGGCCGCGGTCAACTACGGCACCTCGACCGTGGCCGCCGATCTGGTGTCGGACGTCGACGTGGCCTCCTTCCTGCGCTCCCAGGGGCTGCATCCTGAGGCGGAGGAAGTGGTGGAACGGGACACCGACCTTCGCGATCTGGCGGTCCGGACGGTCGTAGCGGTCCTCCTGTCGACGGCCGTCATGGTGCTGTCGATGCGGCACCTCGGCCCCTCCTGGCTCTGGATGGCGCTCACTGTCCCCGTGCTCTTCTGGGCGGGCTGGCCTTTTCATGCCGGATTCCTCCGCTCCTTGCGCCACCGCCGCGCCGACATGAACACGCTCGTCTCCGTCGGAACGAGCGCGGCCTTCTTCGCCAGCCCGTTTTCGGCCATGCCCTACTACGACACCGCCGCGATGATCGTCGCCGTCGTCCTCCTGGGCCGGTTCCTCGAACTGCGGGCCCGGCGCGGCACCCGACGCGCCGTCGACGCCCTCCTGGAGCTCGCCCCGCGATCCGACGTGAAGCCCGGCGACCTTCGGGAGATCAAGCCCGGCGAGCGGATTCCGGCGGATGGCGTGGTCCTGGAGGGCGTCAGCGCCGTCGACGAGTCTATGATCACGGGGGAAAGCCGCCCGGTCGACAAGAGTCCCGGGGATCCCGTCATCGGGGGGACCCTGAATCGCATGGGCGCGATCACGGTGCGGGTCGACCGAACCGGCGACGACACGGTCCTGGCTCAAATCGTCCGCCTGGTTCGCCGAGCCCAGGGGTCTAAGCCGGCCGCCCAGCGGCTCGCCGACCTCTGGGCCTCCCGCTTCGTCCCGGCGGTCCTGGTCCTCGCCTCCGTCACCCTGGCGTTCTGGCTCTGGCGCAACCCGTCCCAGGCGCTCTCCTCCACGGTCGCGGTCCTCGTCGTCGCCTGTCCCTGCGCCTTCGGACTGGCGACCCCGATGGCGATCATGGTGGCCGCCGGCCGGTCCGCGCGCCTCGGAATCCTGTTCAAGGACGCCGAGGCCCTCGAGGGTCTCGGCCGGGTGAACCGCATCGTCTTCGACAAGACCGGAACGCTGACTCAGGGACGTCCGTCCGTCACCGGCGTCATCGCGGCCCCCGGCGCCTCGAAGGAGGATGTCCTCCGTCTCGCCTCGGCGGTGGAACGCTTCTCCGAACATCCGTTGGCCAAGGCCATCGTCGCCGCCGCTCCGCCCCCTCCCTCGGCCACGGGGTTCAGCGCCAGACCCGGGCTCGGAGCGATCGCCACCGTAGATGGCCGGTTCGTCGCGGTAGGAAGTCGGTCCTTCTTCGCGATGCTCAACATCCCCGTCGCGCCGCTGCAACGGGACGTGACGGCGGCCGTCGGCCAGGGCGAGACGGTGGTCCTCGTCGGCCGGGACGGCGTGTTCCTGGGCATGATCGCGGTGGCGGACCAGCCCCGACCCGAATCCGCCGAGGTAGTGCGGACCCTCCGGGGGTTCGGACTCCGGGTGTCGATGCTCACCGGCGACGATGGAACGACCGCGGGCGCGATGGCCCAACGTCTGGGAATCGACGAGGTGAAGTCCGAGGTAATGCCCGGCGAGAAGGTCGATGCGATCCGCGAGTTCCAGAAAGAGGGTCCGGTCCTGATGGTCGGCGATGGGATCAATGACGCCCCGGCGATGACTCAGGCGGATGTGGGCATGGCGGTCCAGCAGGGCACGGACGTCGCGATCGAGTCGGCGGACGTGGTGCTGATGCGGAATGACCTGGGACGCGTGGTGTCGGCGCTCCGGATCAGCCGCGCGACCCGCCGCGTCATCCACCAGAACTTCGCCTGGGCGTTCGGATATAACGCGGTGCTCCTGCCGCTCGCGGCGGGGGTCCTGCTCCCCTGGGGCTGGTCGCTGGACCCGATGTTCGCGGCGGCCGCCATGGCCGTCTCGTCCGTCACGGTGGTCTTCAACTCCCTGCGCCTGAACTGGCAGTCCTAAGGAAGCTTCTTGTGGGTGCCGTCGCAGCGAGCCCCGTTGCCCGAGCGCTTGCAGCCGCACCACGCGACCTTTCCGTCCTGTGGAATCGTGACCAGGATCGGCGTCTTGCCGGTCCCGGACGTCTTGTGCGAACCATCGCAAAAGGGCTGGGTCTTCGAGAACCCGCACGAGCACCAGTAGTAGTCGCCGGCCTTGCAGTCCAGCTGCACGTAGGGGGCTTTCTGCGGAATCGCGGGATCGACCATGGGTGCCTCCTAGAGTTCCGCCCGGACGTTCTTCCGGACGACTTCGTTCATGCTACCGGTACGGTACCCCTGAAGGTCGAGCGCGACATACTGGTAGCCCACCGCCTTGATCCGGTCGATGAGGATTTCGCGCACCGGCGAGCGCACCAGCTCCTCGAAATCCCGGGGATCGACCTCGATTCGAGCGATCGTGTCATGATGTCGGACGCGATACTGCCGCAGGCCCAGCCCGCGCAGTACCTCCTCGGCGTTTTCGACCATCGCGAGCTTCTCGGGTGTGACATCGCTGCCATAGGGGATTCGCGAGGAGAGGCAGGCCATCGACGGCTTGTCCCAGGTCGCCAGACCCAGGTCGCGCGAGAGCCGGCGGATCTCGAGCTTCGTCAGCCCGGCCTCCGCGAGCGGGGCGCGCACGTGATGCTCCTTCGCCGCCCGCGCCCCGGGCCGGATGTCCGCCCGGTCGTCGGCGATCTCGCCGTACACCACGGTCTTTAGTCCTTCACGGAGGGCCAAGGGCGCGAGCTTCGTGAACAGTTCGTCCTTGCAGAAGAAGCAGCGCTCGGGGGAGTTTTCCCGATACCCGAGCCGTTCCAGCTCCTTCGTGTCGATGAGGATCTGGCGGGCGCCGATCGCGAGCGCGTGCCGCTTCGCGTCCTCCGCCTCCGCCTGCGCGAACGACTCGCTCATCGCCGTCACCGCCACGGCCCGGTCGCCGAGCACGTCATGGGCGACCTTGAGGAGGAACGTGCTGTCGACCCCGCCGGAGTACGCCACGAGGACGCTTTCCATCTCCGCCAGCGAGCGGCGGAGCGTCGCGAGCTTGTCCGTCGTCATCCCCGGCCCGCCACGCGTTCGACGGGCTCCGCGCGGTACCCCTTCTCTTCCTTCCGGATGATGGCCATCGCGATGTCGGGGTCATGCTCGAAGACGTTGATCCATTCCTCCGCGACCGCCCGGGCGAGCAGCTTTTCCCGGAGCAGGGCGACCTCGTGCGGGAACAGGTCGTACCCCATCGTCCAGGCGGGCTTGATGTGGGCCGTCGTCGGCATCAAATCCGCCCAGAAGTAGGCGGTCTTCCCTCCGCTCTTGATTTCGACGCATTGGTGGTGCCGGACATGGCCGCCGGTCGAGCGGATCCACACGCCCGGGACGACCTCGTAGTCGCCCTCCACCAGTTTCACGCGTCCCATGATGCGCAGCGGGGCGAAGTCGTCGCGCATGTAGCTCCCCTTCGTGCGGGGGTTCGGATCGATGGCTTCTTCCCAGGTCCCCTGCTGGACGACGTACTGCGCGTTCGGGAAGTTCGGGACGAGATCCCCGGTCATCGCCCGCACCGTGCAGCCGCCGGCATGGTCGAAATGGAGGTGCGACAGGATGACGTAGTCGATGTCCTCCATGCGCACGCGGAGCTCGGCGAGGCGGTGCTTCAGGTTTCGGCTGCGGTCCACCGCGTACATCTCGAGGAACTTCGGGTCGTGCTTTTCGCCGATCCCGGTGTCGATGAGGACGTTTTTCTTCCCGGTTTTGATCAGCAGGCAGGTGAGGGAAAGCCGGATGCGGTTCTTGTCGTCCGCGGGCATGACCTTTTCCCAGACCGGCTTGGGGACGATGCCGAACATGGCGCCGCCGTCCAGCTTGAACGTCCCGTCGCTCACGGCGTGCAGCTCGAAGTCGCCCAGCTTATGCATGCTCGCCCCCGCTTTCCGCTCGCGCACCGCCGAGCTTCATGGGGCTCTTCCAGCGCTCCAGCGGCGTGAGGGCGAATCCGATGGCGACGACCTGGGAGATCGCGAAAAGCACCAGGCACAGGGCGACGCCGCTCGTGAACCCGTAGGAATGCAGGCCCACGCCGAGCTGGTTGACCCCGAACCAGGACCAGCTCACCACGACGTTTCCGAAGACGGCCAGGATCGCGATGCCCCGGGCCCGCGCCAATCCCCCCCAGCGAGCATGCAAGAGCAGCGCGTTCCACAGCACGATCATCAAGGCCCCGTTCTCCTTGGGGTCCCAGCCCCAGAAGCGGCCCCAGGAATCATCGGCCCAGAGCCCGCCGAGGACCGTTCCGATGAAGCTGAAGAAGGTCGCAAAGCAGACGATCCCGTACGTCATCCGGGTGAGGCTGGAGGCGACTTCAGGGGTCAGCGACCGCGTGAAGACCCCCCGGATGATGTAGATCAGTCCCAGGAGACCGGCCACATACGTCGTCGCGTAGCCCAGCGTGATGCAGGTGACGTGGGTCGCGAGCCAGAACTGGGTATCCAGCACGGCCTGGAGCACTTCCATCGTGTCGCCTTCCGCCGCCAGGATATGCGCGATCTGAAGAGTCACGAAGCCCGCCACGGCCGCCACCAGATTGCCGATGCCCAGGTTGTAGAAGCGCTCCAGGACCAACCCCAGCAGGACGGCTCCCCAGCCGATGAAGATCGCCGACGAATACAAGTTCGTGACCGGCGGACGGCCGGAGAGGTACATCCGAAGTCCGAGGGCGATGGTGTGCAACACGAAGACGGCCGCCATCAGACCCCAGGCGGCGTTGTTGAGGGGCCGGCTCCACCCCAGCCACGCCAGACAGGCCAGGACAAACCCCAGGAGGTACAGCCACTTCGCCTTGTTGAAGGGATCGAGATTGTTGAAGCGCACTTCGAGCGCGGCCCGCCGGACGTCCTGGGGCCGCTCCTGCTGGAGCCGCCCCAGATAGGCCGACACCGCCCCATTGAACGCGGTCGCGTCGTGGTGCCCATACGCCTCCCGGATGTGCTCCCAGAGGACGGCGTCGGGATTAGCCACCATCATGCCGGAGGGATTCGGCTTCACCTCGGCCAGAGTCTGCCAATCCCTTCCGTGCTGCGGAGGAATGACGTGCGGAATCGCCATCTCCGACAGGCGGAAGTAGTACCCCAGGTGCCGCTCGAATTCGAACAGCTGGGTTTCGTAGGAATCCAGGGGATGATTCTCTTCCTTCCGGCGGTGAACCGTCTGCAACGGCTCCGCCAGGGAGCGGAGCTTGTCGCGGAAGTCTTCGATCGAATACCGGTACCCCTCGCGAGGCGGGAGCCCCAGCGCATTCAGCAACTGCGGATGATCGATGCGGAACACCGGATGCTTCGCGCTCCGTCCCTCCCGATCGAACTCTTCCGCCTCGATGTCCAGGAGCCACTCGATCGCGGGCCGCGTCGGTCCGTCGCCGTCCTTGAAGGTCTCCTTGTTGGACATGATTCGCAGATGGGTTCGCGCGATGGTATCCATCGGCTTCACGCGACCGCCGTCGACGACCGGAATGCGGGCGAACTCGAAGATCTGCGGCTGGTCGGGCGGGCTGGACGGCGGGGCGATACCCGGCAGCACCCACGCGGCGGCCACGGCGACCATCATCCAGGGAAACAGGCGGGCCGCCAGGCCGACCTTCTTTTCCTCGTTCACGGCGACATCCTTTTCCGCAGGAATTCCATCAAGTGCAGCTGGAACTGCCCCAGGAGACCGATGGCCACGATCATGCATCCCACGTAGGGAGCCATCCAGCCGCGGTTCTCCACCACCTGCAGGACGGTCCCCTTCTCCGTCGCCGCGTCGAACGACGACTGATAGAGCGTGTCTCCCCGGTAGCGCAGCGGATTGTTCATCCAGATCCGGACGTCCCGCGTGACGTCTCGCTCCCGGTCGTCCAGCTTGACGAAGCTCGAATAGTCCTTCGGAGTGTCGGTCCCCGCATAGCGGTCGAAGCGGAAGCTGTAGAGGTACAGCGAATACGGCTTGTACGTCCGGGCAAACCGCAACAAGAGCCGATAGTCCTTGCCGTTGGCATGGACGATCTGGGGGCCTTTCTCCATCGTCAGCAGGATGCCGACCAACCACGTTCCCAGATCGGCGCCCCCGGGACCCGTGAGTTTGACGTAGGCCGAGGGGAGATCGACCCGGCCGGAGGTATCCACCCCGCTCGATTCCGGCCGGTCGACGGCCTTCCATCGCAAGCCGGCCCCCTGGGTGGCGGGAGTGGAGTCGCCTGGCCGCAGCGCCTCCAGGGATCCGTTCTTCATGAACATCCCGCTGTCGGTGTGGATCTCGAAGGGGAGGCCGTCCACGTGGATCGTCCCCGTCCGAAGGAGCCGACCTTCAGGGATGACGAACACCTCATCGGTGGCCGGGTCCGAGCCGTCGATGATCGCCAGTTCGGCGCTCCGGGTGTCCTCGACGTAGTTGACCTTCTGGCCTTCGAAGATGGACATCTGTCCTTCCTTCGCCAGGAGGCTCGTCGTCAACTCGCTCAGCATCAGGATCACGACGCCCGTATGCAGCAGGACGATGCCCGCTTTCCGCCGGAACAGGAGCCAGCAGGCGATGAAGAGGATGGCCCCCGACCCGCCCCCATACAGGAGCTGCGAGGTCACCCGCAGCGACGGATTGCTGACTTTCTGGGTGGAATCCAGATCGAAGACGTGCGAAATGACGATCCAGGTCGCGGTCAAGCCGACCGCCAACGTCGCCAAGCCCAGCAGGAGGCGCGGACCCCGGGCCTGGACCTTGATCCGTCCCGCGTGGGAGATCAGAAGATTGGCAAGCAGAAGAGCGCCCAGGAGTCGCCCCCCGGGAAAGGGGAATCCGAAAGAGACTTTGTAGTCGTTCCAAAGCTGAATCGTCGACGGGACATGCCAGTCCGCCGGACAGAAGACGCGAAATTCGACGACGGCCAGCCAGCACCGGAAATACTGCTCCATGACCGACCAAATGCCCTTGTCCACCTGTGCCAGCGTTCCGGCGAAGACCAGGAAGATGGACATCCCCAGGAGCACCACGGTCAGCCAGAGGGATCCGAACGCCCCCAGGACCCAGGCGAGAGGACTCTTTTGGGGGCTAATCATGATGCCCCTTCATCTGGAACGTCTGGGCGATCCGCATGAACGCCCCCCTCTGCGCCTGCACGGTCGCCGGAGGCCCGATCATCTTGAGGAAGATCGAGAATTGCGGATTCAACGCCGCGACGGCGAGGATCGCACTATCCTTGCCGATCGCCTCGACGAGCCACGCGTCGCTTCCAATGAAGGTGATCGGGGCCGCGGCCTTCACCAGTTCCGACGGATTCAGGCTGTCCAGCCCCACCTGCTGCCTCCAGCGATTGATGTTGTCGGCGAGCGTGCCTCCGCCGTTCGGCAGGGCCGAAAGCGTAATGAGGGCGGACCCTCCCGCGTCGTCGACCGAAAACTCGAAGATGCGGCCCTGCGACGGCTGCGGGTTTTCTTTCCAGCTCGGCGGCCGCTCGAAGCTGAACATGCCCCGGACATCGTCCAGGCTGGGAGGGTGCGTCCTGGCCGGAGGTTCCGGTTCCGCCGGCTTTGCCATCGCCTTGGGTCCCGCGCCCGGACGATTCGGCCCGCGCAGATCGACCACCCAGACGTCCGTGGCGGCGCCTTCCAGCTTCTTCGCCTGCTCCGCCAAATCCGCCTCGCCGACCGGATCCAGGCCCAGCTGCCCTCTCCAGCGGTTCAGGTTCGCCAGCATCCCGCCGCCGTCGCCCTGAAAGCGCACCACGGACAGTTCCAGCTTGGGATCGAGATCCCCGAACTTCAACGTGGCTTCGCGCTGGGCATTTCCTTTTTCCTCGATCCAGCCCGCGGGAACGGTCCACCGCAGCTGTCCGGCCTCCGCCCGCATCGTCCGGAAGAACGAGAGGACCTCATCCCGGACGGGATCGAGGCGATCCGCGGGCGCGGGGACTTTGAAGAACCACGTGGCGCCTCCGACCGGCACCACGGCCCCCAGCATGCGCCAGACCGGATCCTTCGGCGCCCGGTAATGGCGGACCTCCTCCTGGCGACCGCAGCCCGCGGACGCGAGAAGAAGCAGGCTCAGGAGCAGCGATCGCATGGGCCCATGATACCGAACTTCCTTCCCAGTGGAAAGACCCGCCATCACGGCCGCGCCGCGCCAAGATCGACCCACAGCGCAATCTGGCGGCGATCGGCTGGCGGGATCGCGCCGTGGTTCTGGGTCACCAGCGCGCTGTGACGGGCGTCGAACGGCTTCACGGTCGCCAGGAGATCGCTCTCCGCATGACAGCCGACACAATGCTGATCGAGGATCGGCTTCACGTCGCGCCCGTAGTCGAGCGTGCGGGCGGCTTTCTTGTCGAGGGCGACCAAGGGACCGGCGGACGGACTTCGCACCTCGCGGATGCGGAGCCGGACCTCGTCCCGATCGGTCCAGAGCGCCATCCCGTCGGCGCCGACCGCTTGAATGACGATCGGGGTCTCCGCCGGCACGCGGGCCTGGGCGTCGACGGGCACGTCGCCGAGCAGGAGGTACCGCCGGCCATCCTTCGCCAGCACCCTCATCGTCTTCGCCTCAGGAACAAGGCAGGCCTGGCGAGTGAAGCCGAGGCGCGCCGTCGGGGTCGGCTCCAAAAGGAATCCGAGCGCCGCGAAGAGACCCGCCGCGGCGATGAAGAAAAGAGCGCGCTGGGACGGGCGAGGCTCGGCCCGTGACAGGACGCGACGGACGAAGGCCTCGTCGCCTCCGGACGCGCGACCGAGTTCCCGCAACAGCCCGTCCAGGGCAAGATCGTCACGCTCCATGGGCCGCTCCCAATCGCTTCTCGAGACACTGACCCAGGACATCCCTGGCGCGCTGCAGCCGTTTGCGGATGACCAGTTCGCTGACCTGAAGCCGCGCGGCGATTTCCCCGCAGGAAAGATGATCCGTGTAGAAGCGGTCGAGGGTGTCGGAGATGTGGCTCCCCAATTCCTCGCGACAGCGGCGCAGCGCCTCGAGGGCGTCGCCCCGCCCCTCCTCCGCCGCGCGGTCCCATTCGCGGTGCCGCGCGTCGAGGTCTTCCAGCTGGGTGTCCGACAGCCGCTCCATCCGGTGCGAACGCGTCCATTCCAGGTATTTCATGCGGACGACGCCCCGGACCCAGGCGGCGAAGTCGCGCCCAGCGTCAAACCGGGAGAGGTCGCGGTGAACGGTCAGGAGAGCCTCCTGGACGATATCCTCGGCAACGTCCGGCCTCCGGGTCAGGGCCAGCGCATAGGCCAGCAGCCGTCGATGGTGCTCCCGTACCAACGACTCGAACTCCTTGGGTTCGAGCGTCTTATGCAATCCTCGGGATTCCATTCGGATCATGCTCTCCAGGAATTGGCCGGGAGGTCCCAAAGGTGACCTCGAATCGCTACTTGTACTACGCTGAAGGCCGGAATTCGGGAGGAGAGATCCTCTAGGGGGTCAGGATGACCTTGCCCACCCGGGCATCCGTCGACGCGCGCACCCGGATCGCCTCGTCAAAGTCGGCCATCTTGTAGCGATGCGTGATGATGGGCGCCGGATTCAGCTTTCCGCTTTCGATCAGACGCTGCATGAGTTCCCAGGTCCGGAACATGTGCCGGCCGACGATGCCGAGGATGCGTCGTCCGGTCAGGATGACGTCGTTCGCCAGGTTCAGCTCGATGGGGCCGGGGGGAATCCCGAACGCGACGAACGTCCCGCCCTTCCGGAGCGACCGGATCGCCGTCACGATCGCCTTATGGTTGCCGGACATGTCGATCGAGATGTCGAGACCGGCGCCGCCCCGATGGGATTCGAGGCGTTCCATCAGCGTCGGATCCGCCCCGTCCAGGAGCTCGTCGGCGCCCATCGACGTGGCCATCTCCAGATGCTTGGGGTTGACGTCCACGGCGATGACCTTCACTGCGCCGAGCGCCTTGCAGGCCGCGATCGTGAACAACCCCGCCGGGCCGCACCCGAACACCGCGACGTTCTGGCCCGCGACCTGCGCCTCGCTCGCCGCATAGACCGCGTTGCCCAGCGGCTCCAGCAGCGCCGCGATGTCGGACGTGATCGCCGGACCGTTCTTCCACGCGCAGACGGCGGGGATGGACAGGTACTCCGCGAAGCCCCCGGCGCGATGGACGCCGACGATCTGAAGATTGTCGCAGATATGCCGCAAATCGTGGCGACACTGGTAGCACTTGCCGCAGGGAATGTGGCTTTCCACCGAGATCAGGTCCCCGACGGCCAGGCCGTCCACCCGCCCGCCGAGTTCCACCACTTCGCCCGCGATTTCGTGCCCCAGGATGAGCGGCGGCTTGATCACCCCTTGCGCCCAGCTGTCCCACTTGTAGATGTGCAGGTCGGTCCCGCAGATCGACGCCGCCTTGACCTTCAGCAGGACGTCATCGGGACCGCACTTGGGCACGTCGACCGTCTGGTGCGACGTCCCCAGGGCGGCCTCTTTTTTCATCACGGCGCGCATGGTGGGCATGGGCAGATCTTCTCCCTCAGGTCCCGGCATTAGACACCGGAACCGCTCGATTCTGGAAGCGATTATGGTACGACGGCGGGCGCGATGCTGCGGAGTCGGGCGCGTTCGATTTCGCAGAAGATGCGGACGACGTCCGGGTCGAACTGCGTTCCGGAATTCCTCTCGATCTCCGCGAGGGCGACGTCATGCGGCAGGGCCTTGCGGTAGATGCGGTCGAAGACCATCGAATCCCAGGCGTCCGTGATCGCGATGAGCCTCGATCCCAGCGGAATCTGGGTCCCGCTCAGCCCCATGGGATAGCCGGCACCGTCCCAGCGTTCGTGCTCGTGCTTGACGATGTCGACGATCGGCCGGAGCTCCTCGATCGGCGAGAGGATCTGCTCGGCGACGATCGGATGGAGCTTCATGTGCTCGTATTCGCTCTCGGTCAGGCGCCCGGGCTTGTTGAGCACGTCGTCGCGGATCCCGATCTTCCCGATGTCGTGGAACAGGGCGCCCAGCTCGATATGCCGAATCTGGTCGCGGGGAACCTTCATGGCCCGGGCGATCTCGACCGATTTTTCCGCGACCCGGCGTGAATGGCCCTCGGTATAGACGTTCTTCGCCTGGAGGGCCTTCTCCAGGGCGCGGATCGTATTGATGAACTGGGTCTTGATCCGGTCCCGACCCGCCATGACCTCTTCGGTGCGGTTGTTCAGCCGCTCTTCGAGCGCCACGGTATAGGCCCGCTCCTCGAGCGCCCGCGAATGTTTTTCGAAGGCGACGCCGAGGCGGAAGGTGGTCTTGGGGACGTCAAGCGGGCGGATGAAGAAATCGTAGGCTCCGGCGCGGGCGGCTTCGACCGCCAAGGCCGACTCCTCGTCTCCGATGATCATCAGACAGCCGAGCGCCGGATTGATCTTGCGGAGGCGCGTCATCAGCTCGAGGGCGGGGCCGATGCGGGAGTCAATGACCGCCATCTCCGCCGATGCGGAACGGGCGGCGACGTCGGCTTCCGCCAGGCTCGCCGCGCAGACGACCCGGTACCGGTGGTCGTGAAGACCTCGTTCGAGAGAGCTGCGCAGCTCGGCGTCCGCCGAGACGACGATCACATCCCCACGCTTCTGCTGCTGCCCCATGCTGCGGTTCTATTATAGGGGGTATCCCGGACATCCGCCACGGCCTTCCGATCCCGACGGCTTCGGCGCCCGAACGAACCGGCTTCAGAGCTTTCCGATCGCCAGCCCGACCAGGGCGCCCTGGAAGGCGATAAAAATCAACATCACCATCGACAGCGCCAGGCCCCGGTTCCGCAGCCACATCCGCTGCAGGGCCGCGCTCATCAGGGCGGCCATCCCCGCGTGAATCAGAACCCCGACCGCGGCCGACAGCGGAACGCTTCCCTTCCCCAGGCTGAAGAGGGCGTGCCGCTGGGCCAGGATCTGGTGCAGCGCGCCGCTTCCCAGGAAGTCCCCGAACGCCAGATAGAGCACGAGCTCCGCGATGGAAAAGCCGCAACAGAGCGTCAGGCACACCCCCAGCAGGTGCCGGGCGCGAGGGTCGGTTCTGGGGATGACCGTTGGCGAACTCATCGGCGCACAGATGAAACGTCCAAGTCCCGAGCCGGAGTTTTGCGAATTACTCCGTGTAGATCTCAAATCCCGCATCGCGGATCATCCGGACGTCCGCGTCATCGGGGTTGCCGCCCGTCGTCAGGTAGCCGTTGGTGAAGATCGAGTTGCAGGGATACAGGGCGAGGGGCTGGAGGGACCGCAGCACCACTTCTCGTCCGCCGGCGCAACGGACATCGCGCGAGGGGTTCGCGAAGCGCACCATGCACAGCACCTTCAGGCACCGCCTTGGATCCTGCAGCGGCTGGTCGCCCAGAGGCGTCCCCGGCCGAGGGTTCAGGAAGTTGATGGGAATCGAGGTCACCCCGAGCCGGCGCAGTTCGAAGGCCAGGTCCACCAGGTCCTCGTCCTTCTCGCCCATGCCCACGATGCCCCCGCAGCAGGACTCCATCCCC
>Ga0209579_10001817_pt1 | contig 17087 bp, 15 predicted proteins | sample Coa_R1_2_FD_187152 | JGI IMG/M metagenome (GOLD analysis project Ga0209579, IMG submission 187152) | Surface soil microbial communities from Centralia Pennsylvania, which are recovering from an underground coalmine fire - Coalmine... | ecosystem: Environmental > Terrestrial > Soil >... | reverse complement strand
CATCCCGCCATCGTGTAGGGGCCGCGGCGCTCCGTGAAGCCGAAGGGCGGGAGATCGATCGCGAACACCCGGTGATGAGCGGCCGCAAGCAGCGGCCCGACCCGGTACCAGACCCACGTGGGCTCGGCGGCTCCGCCCAGCAGCACCACCGGCGTGCCGACGGTCCCCCAGCGTCGGTAGGCGACGAGTGTGTGGCCCACCTGGACAAACGGCCCCGGATACAGCGCCCGCGCCGAGCGAGCGTCGCCCGCAGTCGCGATATCGAACGCCAACGCCGCAACGGTCACCAGCACGAGCAGGCACGCCAACGCCAGAGCAAGCCGGCGCGCCCAGCGCCTCATCACACGACCGGACCGGCTCGAGGACTGCGAGGAGTCGAGGGGCGCCCCAGGGAGATGCCCCCGGCGCAACCCCTCGCACAAGTCGAAGCGTGGTCTCACAGCGTTCTCCCAGCTAGCCCTGTCACCGTGCCTCGCGTACGTGCACTCGAAGCGGGACGGCGGACCCCGCGCGGCTTCTACAGTCGGCGCCCAGCACTTTGTTCGCGATCGTGCGAGTAACGGCAGCCTAGTGATGGGCGGAGCACCGCGCGCCCCCGGACGGCTTCTCGAGGCCGACGCGTCTCGTTGCGAACGATCGGTACGCGTTGTCGCCAACACTGCACTGAGTCTCCTACGAACAACGAGGCAAGGCGCGTCCCAGGCTGACTGGCTTCAGTGGGCGAGCCGGACGCTCAGGGAGCGGTGTTAACGAACCGCGGGGAGCGCGTGTTCGAGTGTTGCGGCCGGTACGGAGCCTGCGAGGACGTACGTGACGCCCTGGGCCTGCCAGGTGAGTGCGGTGCCGAGCGTTGTTGTGAGTTCGTGCGCGTTGATCCCGTTGACCGTGACTGTCGGCAGGAGTGTGAGCGCGTGCTGGGTCTGGGTCGATGGGTCAGCTTTTCGCTCGATGAGAGCGATGCCGGCGAGGTCGTGGCCGTAGCTGACGAAGACGGTCCGATCGTGGAGGTAGACACCGGAGCGTGGAGTACCGAGGAGGCTGTCGGGCGCGCACACCGGGAATCCGGCTGCCGCGCTAACGGCGGGGAGACCGCTGATGGGTGTTGGTGGCGGCCCGGACGTGGTGGTGTGCGGGATCGAGCCGAGGCTGGTAACAGTCGCGTTTGCCGGGAAGGTCGCTTGCAGGTTCGCAGGCGCTACTGGCCCATAGACGATGTTGGTGACATCGAGTTCGATCGCCGGAGTGGACGTTCCGCGCGCGTACACCGCGATTTTCAACGGTGTCGCGTGTTGGGCATCCCAGCTGAGCTGGAGCGACGAGAGCATGCTGCCGCTCTCCTTCGCTGACAGGGTCACGCTGTACGCGGGCTGACCGGCGACTACGGCCGGCTGCGGCTGCGAGATCGTCCAGTCGGCGTCGACCTGGCTGAGGATGTTGTCGACCTGGGCGAGCGTCGGCGGCTGCGTTGCGGTGGATGCGCTGCTGCTTGGACGATCGGCGTTGGGAATGCTTATCCGGTAGACCGTGTTCAAGGCGGCGGCGTAGATCGAGAGCGTCGAGGTGTCCCACACGACCTGGACGGGCCCCGCACCGGTTTGCATTTCGATGCGGCCTTGTCCGGTGTCTGACCACCACAGCTGACCTGAGCCGGACAGCAGACCGGATGCGAGCTTGCCGAGCATCGTCCCCGTCGGGAAGAGGTCGCCCGTGAAGGTGACATCGGCGCTGACGCCGGTTACGGGCTTGCTCGAAAGTGCCTGCGCGATCGCGCGATCTAATGGCTGGGATTGCGGCGGTGAGGGGCTGTCATCTGCCGCGAGTGCGATCGCCGTCCCGCCGCCCGCCAGGGCGAGCGCGGCGAACACGGCGATCCAGCCGCTACGGCGGGAAAGGGCGCGCACACCTCTTGTCGCTTGTCGATCGACGAACTCCGGATCGACGGGCGCGGGCCAGCCAAGGCGTCGCAACATCACCTTGGCCCACCACCGCCACACGCCTGAAACGCTACGGCCACCACGGGCCGGGCCGTGTTGTCGCATCGTTAAGCCGACGGCGGCCGCGTGCGGTCACCATCCAGGGCCCGGAGTCCTCTCGGCCCGAACATTCACATGAAGCGTGATTACCCTTGGCCGGATGCCGGCCGCTGTCGTCGTTCGGGGTCTCGCGAAGCGGTATGGGGCCGTTGGGGCGTTGAGGGGAATCGACTTGGAGGTGGGCGAGGGCGAGCTTGTAGGACTGCTCGGACCGAACGGTGCAGGCAAGTCGACGCTGGTGAAGATCGCGGTCGGGCTCGTGCGTCCGACTGCAGGTGAGGTGCACGTCGCCGGGTCGCGCGCGGGATCGCGCGAGGCGCGTGCTGCGCTCGGGTATCTCGCGGAGATGTTCCGCTTTCCCGGCTGGTATACCGCCGACGAGGTGCTCGAGCTGCATCAGCGCCTCGCGGGCTCGCGCGGCGGCGAAGCGGAGCGCAACCGACTGCTCGATCTCGTCGCGCTCACACAGTCAGGGGACCGACGTGTTGACGGCATGTCGAAGGGGATGCAGCAGCGTCTTGGTGTGGCCCAGTCGCTCGTCGGCGAGCCGCGCGTACTCATGCTCGACGAGCCGACCTCGGCCCTCGACCCCGTCGGTCGCCGCACGGTACGGCTGCTGCTGGAGGAGTTGCGGGGGCGCGGCGTCTCCGTGCTCCTCAACTCGCACCTGCTCTCCGAGATCGAGCTCGTGTGCGACCGCGTCGCCATTCTCCTCGGTGGCGAGCTCGTCGCCGTGGGATCACCGCACGAGCTTTCGCAGGCGCGCGGGGTCGAGCTCGAGACGGACGCGGGCACGACCCGTGTCGCCGGGGCGACACGGGAGGACGCGCCGCGGCTTGTGGCCGCGGCCGTCGCCGCCGGACGCGAGGTGTACGGCGTGCGCGTGCTCACCTCGACGCTCGAGGACGTCTACCTCGAAGCGGTTGGAGGAGAGACCTCGTGACCGCGGTGTGGACGATCGTCGACTACGGCTTCCGCGAGGCGGTCCGGCGCAAGATGTTCGCGGTCGTGATCGTCCTCACGATCGCGTTCCTCTTCCTCTTCTGGCTCGCCAACCACTACGTCTTTCGCGACCTGTCGACGATCTCGCCCCCGGCCGATGTGCACGTCGACACGCGGACGTTCGCCGGCGCCTTCCTCGTCGGCTTGTCGATGTTCGCGACGCTCTTCCTCGGCGTCGTACTCGCGGTATTCCTCACGCTCGGCACCGTCACCGGCGACGCCGAGCGCGGCCTGCTCCAGCCGCTCGTCGCCCGCCCGATCGGGCGCTCCACGCTACTCATCGCCCGCTTCCTCGGAGCCGGCGGCGTCTGCATTGCCTACGTACTAGCCGTCTACTTCGCAGGCGTGCTCATCACCGGGCTGACCGGCCACTGGTACCCCGACCAGATCGTGTGGCCCGGGCTCGAACTCGCCGGCGGCGTGCTCGTCGTCATCGCCCTTTCCCTGCTCGGATCGGTCGTGCTCTCATCAACGGCGAACGGCATCGCCATCTTCATGCTCTTCGGCGCCGGCCTCGTCGCAGGACTCCTCGGGTCAATCGGTCACGCGCTCAACTCGCACACGATCAAACATGCATCCACCATCGCGTCATGGGCGCTCCCCTTCGAAGCGCTCTACCAAGACGGACTGCGCATGATCACCGAGCACGCGTCCGGACTCACGGGCTTCCTCCTCCAGCTCGGCCCCTTCGGCGGAGCGTACGTGCACGGCTGGCCGATCCGCCTATGGGCCCTCGTCTACACGCTCGGGATCGGCGCCGTCGCACTCGTCAGCTTCGCACGGAAGAACTTGTAGCCGCGTTTTCTCGACCAAGGCAATCCCTTCGATCGTCCGGGGGTCCCGCGCGCCCGCTCGGCCTTACGGGCGCACGCAAGGCTGGCTGTGGGATTGCCGCGTGGCCCCCGGCGTCCAGTCTCGGACAAACGCGAACTGCTGGCCCATCCACTAGAAGCTAAGGCGGGGGCCTTCGTTCAGCTTCCGGGAGCGTTACCTCCGGCGCAAGTCGACATAGCCGAGGCGGCGCGCACGCACCCGACGCAGCCGAAACCAACGCAAAAGCACAACCGTCCAGTCGACCCCGACGCGCAGCAGCATTAGCCGATCCTAAGGCCACAGTGGTGTCTTGGTGGCCTCGGCCAAGAACGCGGTGGGCGGACGGTGTGTCTAGGCTTGGTGGGTGGGTGAGTCGATGGAGGTCCGGGATGGTGGCGGCTTCGAGTTGCTTGCGGCTTCGCTTCGGTCTTCAGGTAGTGACTTGGACATCTTCGTCGAGGTGCTTGCGGACAAGTTGGAGCACGCGCTTCCGGGGAGGGTGGTCGTCGAGCGTCGGTCGCTGCGCCGGTTTTCGAAGGAGAAGCGTGTCGCCCGGATCGAGGTCGCCTTGGGCGACAACCGCTATAGCGTTGTCGTGCGGCAGGGTGTGCTGGAGACGCGCTGCGCGAAGGCGGTGCGGGGCGTGGTGCTGAAGACGGAGGAGTTGCCGCTCACCGGTTGGCTCGAGGCGCTCGGCCGCGAGCTTGCGATCGAAGCTGAAGCGAGCGAGCAGTCTCGCGTCGCGCTCGACCAGCTGCTGCGGGGATAACGCCTGTGCCGCTGTTCCGCCGCGGAAACACCGACAACAGTGAGGCCCGGGAACGGGCGCAAGCAGACCAAGCGGCATCCCTCGCTGCGCTCGAGAGGGGCGAGCTGCCGCTGCGGGCACAACAGCGCTTAGCCGATATCGCGACGACGCCCGGTGGCCTGTTCACCTCCGATCTGTCTGTTGACGAGTTCGCGCTTGTGCACTCGATCGGGTCGCGGCCGCTCGCGCAGGTGATGGGAAGCTCGGTCTACCACGTCGGCTGGCAGCAGCGCCCGGGCGGCTTCGCCATGCAGCCGGGCGGCGTCTCACAAGAGCTAACAGTCGTCTCGGAGGCGTGGAACGCGGCGCGGCTGCGCGCGTTTGCCCGTCTCGAGCAGGAGGCGGCGCTGGTGGGAGCAGACGCCGTGGTCGGGGTGCAGCTCACGATCGGAAGCCACGACTGGGCTGCCGGGGCGATCGAGTACCTCGCCGTCGGCACCGCCGTTCGGCTCGACACCGGCGAACGGGCCGAGCGGCCCGCGCTCACCAACCTCTCCGGCCAAGACTCGTGGAAGCTGTGGCAGTCCGGCTACCGGCCTATCGGTGTCGTCGGCGCCACAACGGTGCATTACATCGTTCCGGGCTGGGCGACCCAGCAGGCGCAGTCGGGCATGTACGCGGGCTGGGCCAACCAGGAGCTGCAGGACTTCACCCGCGGCGTCTACGACGCGCGCGAGACGGCGCTCGGCCGCATGAGCACCGAGGCGCGACAGCACGGCGCCGCCGGAGTCGTCGGCGTTTCGATCGTCCACCGCATCGACCAGCGAGAAGCCGGCGCGGGATCGGGCCGCAGAGACCTCGTCATCACCTTCCACGTCCTCGGCACCGCGATCGCCGAGCGCACCATCGACGGCGGCGAGTTCGAGGTCTCCCCGCGGCTCGACCTAAGCCGCGACCTACCGCGACCGCACCTCCTAGGAGGCAACCGATGAGCTACGACCCAACCTCAACCGAAGGCGTGCCGGAGCACGGCCGCGAGCGTCTCGCCCAGCTGAAGGCCGGCTTCTTCACCTCCGATCTGTCCGTCAACGAGTTCCTGCTCGTCAAGCAGGCCGGCTTCGACCCGCTCGGCCTCGTCATCGGCAGCTCGATCTACCACATCGGCTACCAGCAATCGAACTGGAAGCAGTCGATGGAGATGGCCGTCCTCTCGCAGGCGATGTACGAGGCACGCGAGCTCGCGATGACGCGCATGGAGGAGGAGGCCGACCAGCTCGGAGCTGACGGGGTCGTCGGCGTCCGGCTCGACATCGGCCGCTACGAATGGGGCGAACACCTCGCCGAGTTCATCGCGATCGGCACCGCCGTCAAACACCACGAAGGCGAACTCCACCGCGCACCCAACGGCCGCCCCTTCACAAGCGACCTCTCCGGACAAGACTTCTGGACGCTGCTTGCCTCCGGCCACCGGCCGGTCGGGCTCGTCATGGGCTCATGCGTCTACCACGTCGCTCACCAAGGAATGATGGCCGCGATGCGTCAAGTCGGCCAGAACGTCGAAATGCCGAACTTCACCCAGGCGCTCTACGACGCCCGCGAGCTCGCGATGGAACGCATGCAAAAAGAAGCCGAAGAACTCCAAGCCGAAGGAATCGTCGGCGTGCAACTCCAAGAACGCTCGCACGGCTGGGGATCACACGTCATCGAATTCTTCGCCGTCGGAACAGCCGTCGTCCCACTCAAGACCGATGCACAGCTTCCCAACCCGGTTCCCACCATTAGCCTGAACGACTAGCTCCCACTCACCTAACGAGGGCCGAGCAGTCTTCGGCGTCGGGCGCCACGCCGGCGGTGCCCCGACACCGCCTAATCCACTATTGGGAACCGACGACGCGCTCGCGTTTCATTCGCCCAGATGGTGCTTCGACCGGCCCCGTTGCCACCCAGGCGACGAATGCGGAGCCCGCGAAACTGAGAGCTCCAGAAACAGCTCCAGAACAGAGCAAACAAGAAGAAGTGCAAGTCGAAACATTAAAAAGCCCCGCTATGCGGGGCTTTTCGAAGCCCTCTGACGGACTCGAACCGTCGACCCCCTCCTTACCATGCGCTCTTCGCCGCAGCCGGTTGCAAGCGGATGCGGCTGTTTGCAGGGCAATCGAGATGGTGTCGCGGGCCGCCCTTGCGTACGACTGCCGCCGGCTGCGACCGCTGGGCTCCACAAAGGCTCCACAATTTCGACATGGGCTCTCCGAGCAGGGCGCTCGGTGGATCTCCTAGGTCTCTTTCGAACGACGCCTCGAAGATCAACGGCTCTCGCGCCTGGCCTCGTTCCTAGCGTTGGACCCGCGGTGAGGCGCCTCGTCTAAGTCGCTCGACTTCGTCGAGTGTCGCCATCGAGGTATCGCCGGGCGTCGTCATCGCGAGCGCGCCGTGGGCCACGCCGTATGCCAGCGCTTCGTCAGCGCCACGCTCGTTCAAGAGCCCGTAGAAGAAGCCGGACGCGAACGAATCCCCGCCGCCAACCCGGTCGAGGATCTCGAGGCGCTCCATGTTCGGGGCGACGGCGAAGCCTCCGGCGCGGGTCATGCAGACGGCGCTCCAGTCATTGACGGTCGCACTCCGCACTTGCCGGAGCGTCGTCGCGACGACCTCGAGTCGCGGATACCCGGTCATGACCGCTTCGAGGAGTTCCGCGTACGCGTCGAGATCGAGGTCGCCGAGGCTCGCGTCGTCCGTGGCCATCTCGAATCCGAGGGCCTCGGAGAAGTCCTCCTCGTTCCCCAGCAACACGTCGACATGCTGCACGAGCTCGCGATTTACCTCCGCTGCGCGGCTCGGGCCACCGATCGACTTCCAGAGGGAGGGGCGGTAGTTCAGGTCGTAGGAGACGATGACGCCGTTTCGGCGGGCGGCTTGCATTGCCTCCGCCGCTACGCCGGCGGTGGTCTCCGAGAGGGCCGCGAAGATGCCGCCGGTGTGGAACCAGCGGGCGCCGACCGTACCGAAGATGCGATCCCAGTCGACGTCGCCGGCCGACATCGCTGCTGCGGCGGTGTGTCCTCGGTCGGAGCATCCGATAGCGCCGCGAACTCCGAAGCCGCGTTCGGTGAAGTTCAAGCCGTTGCGTGCCGCTCGACCCACTCCGTCGTAGGGGATCCAGTTGATCCAGCCGGTGTCGACGCCTCCTTGGAGGATGAGGTCTTCGAGCAGTCGTCCGACGTCGTTGTCCGCGAGTGCGGTGACGAGGGCGGCGCGCTGTCCGAAGCAGCGTCGTAGGCCGCGGGCGACGTTGTATTCGCCGCCACCTTCCCAGACCTGGAAGGCGCGTGTGGTTCGGATGCGTCCCTCCCCAGGATCGAGTCGCAGCATCACTTCGCCCAGAGCCACGATGTCGTATCGGCATGCCGCCGGCGGCCTGATCCTCATGATTCGTTCGCCGCGCAGATCGCGACTGCTTCGGCTGCGAGCCGTTCGACCTCTTCGAACCGCCTGCTCGTAATGGCGGCTGAGGGGGTGATCCAGCTGCCGCCGACTGCCGCCACCGAGTCGATCGCCAGGTATTGGGCGGCAACCGCTGCGGTGACTCCGCCTGTGGGGACGAAGCGCACCTTGGGGAATGGGGCCGAGAGCGCCTTGACCATCGGTGGCCCGCCGAGGGCGTCGGCCGGGAAGAGCTTCATCACGGTGAGGCCGTAGGTGAGGGCGTCCATGATGTCGGTGGCGCCGCCGATGCCTGGGATTACAGGTATCCCGATCTCTAGGCAGCGTTCTATGACGGGCGCGCTAAATCCTGGTGTGATGATGAACGTTGCGCCGGCCGCTACCGCGCGATCGACAAGCTCCGGGTTCACGACGGTTCCGGCGCCGACGCGCACCCCCGATTGGGATGCGATCGTTGCGATCGCCTGCTCGGCCGCGTCGGAGCGGAACGTGACCTCCGCGACTGGCAGGCCGCCGCGGACGAGCGCGGCCGCAACACCGATTGCGAAGTCAGGGTCGCTGAGGGTGACGACGGGTATGACTCGCCATGCGAGCACCGGGTCGAGCTCGCCGCTCATTGGCCGCTCTTTATGGGGTCTCTGCCGCGAGAGCACGTCGAGCCGATGTGCGAAACATCTGGCGCCGACGGAGCTGGTCGATTCCTGCGGCAACGATGAGCACGACGCCGGTCGCGAGCTCCTGCAATGTGGGGTCGACGTGCAAGAGAATAAGTCCGGTCCCGAGGACACTGAGCAAGAGGGAGCCGAGTACGGCGCCGGGGATCGTTCCCAAGCCGCCTGCGATGCTCGTGCCGCCGATGATCGCCGCGGCGATGACGGTCAATTCGAGCCCGTTTCCGACGTCTGGAGTCCCCGCTCCGAGTCGAGCTGACTCCAACGCACCGGCCAAGGCGGCGGCGGCCCCGCTGCACACGTAGAGGGAGATCGACAGCGCACGAACCCGGATCCCGGAACTTCGGGCTGCTTCGCGGTTTGCGCCCAAGGCGCGGACGTTCCAGCCCAGCGCGGTCGAATGCAGCAGGAGATAGGCGATGATCGCGACAAGAATCGCGATATAGATGATGTAGGGAAGGCCGAAGAGCTTGTGCTGCCCGATGTCTGTGAACGACGTGGGCAGAGGGGCGATCGGTTGGGCCTGGCTGAAGTGGTCGACGAGTGAGCTCACTCCGAACAGTGAGCCGAGCGTGACGATGATCGCTGGGATCGAGAAGTAGTTGATGATCACGCCGTTCAGGAGCCCGACTCCGGCTCCAACCAAGACGCCGCAGCCAAATGCAACGAGTGCGGATTGCCCGTGAAAGGCAACGGCGGCGGAAACCATCGCGCCAGCGGAAAAGACGGAGCCGACCGACAGGTCGAGCCCGCCACCGATCATCACGATTGCAACGAAGCACGCGACGATGGCGGTGAAGGACGCGTCTCGGATGAGGTTGATCCAGACCTGCCCGTTCAGGAACGCCGACGTCTGCGTTATTCCGTAGAGAACAAACAGCCCGATTGTGAGCGCGACGGCGAGCGACGGACTCAGAGCGACGCGGCGGAGGGCCGTCAGGTGCGTGTCGCCCCGGTCAACCTTGGCATTCGCTGGTAGGTGCGACTGGGTCGTGGAGGCTCCTGGCGCGCTCATGATCGGGCCGTTGCTTCGTCGTCGCCTGTCAGGCCGGTGATCATCGCGACGACTTCTTGCTGATCGGTGTGGTGGGTGTCGCGACTCCCCTGGACTCGACCGAGCCGCATGACGACCAGCCGGTCGCTCACCTTGAAGACGAATTCGAGGTCGTGGCTGACGAGGATGACGCACTTTCCGAGCCGCTTGAGCTCTCGGATGATCTCTCCGACGTGTGCGGTTTCGCGGACTCCGAGGGCGGCGGTCGGCTCGTCCATCAGCACGATGGGTTTGTCCTCTCGCACCGCTCGCGCGATGGCCACTCCTTGGCGCTGGCCGCCGGAAAGCTCGCCGAGTTGCGCGCGGACGCTCGGCACTCGCACGCCAAGGGCCGCAAGGGAGTCCGCGGCCTCGGCGAACATGCGACGGCGATTGGCGAAGAGCCATCCGCGTCGGATCTGCTGTCCCAGGAACATGTTTGCGGCGATGTCGAGCGTCTCGATAACCGCGAGGTCTTGGAACACGGTTGAGACTCCGTGTTGCTTCGCCAGGCGCGGGCTCGTGCGATCGACCGCCTGGCCGTTGATGCGGAGCTCGCCGGCGTCGAGGGTGTGGACGCCGGCGAGCACCTTCACGAGTGTCGATTTTCCCGCCCCGTTGTCACCGAGGATCGCCAGGATCTCGCCTGGGTATGCATGCAGCTTCACGTCGCGCAGCGCGGTTACGTGCCCGAAGCTTTTCCACCCGTTGCGGACTTCGAGCGCCGGTCCCTGTGACGTGGACGCCTGCTTGTCGATCTCGGTCGGAGCGAGCATCACTGTCGTCGTTGACGTTCTAGGGAGTCACCGTGGGGATCAGCTTGGCGGGACAGCCCGGGTACGGCAACTGTGCCTTGGTCACCACTTGGGTGGGCATCGCCCACGACTGCTTGGCGTTGGCGTGGCCGTCCAGCGCTGCCTGCATGAGGTCGAGTGCGAACGGCCCCGCGTCGAACCAGCACTGGGCGATCGTTTCGCTGACCCATCCGGACTTGATACCGGCGATCGTCGCCGGGTCGTGGTCGATCCCGAGGAAGAAGATCTGGCCGGCCTTCTTACCGGCGGCGCTGAGAGCCGCCTGCGCGGCCGGGGGGCAGGTTGACGTGATACACACGACCGCCTTGAGCTTGGGATACCCCTCGAGCATGGCGGTGATGACCTTCTGGTCCGTTGCGGTGTTGCCCTCGCCTTGTTCCCAGGCTACGACCTTGATCCCCGGGTACTTCTTTGCAGCCTCTTCCTTGAACCCTTTCACCTGAAGGATCTGGTTGGGCGTGGTGCGAGTTGTGCCATCGAAGCCGATTTCGCCGGAGCCGTGGAGCTTCTTCCCGACCACATCGGCCGCGTAGCGTCCGTAGGCAACGTTGTCGGTTCCGATCGAATAGTTGGAAAGTGTGTCGACGCATCCGATCGTGGTCACGACGATCCCGGCGGCGCGGGCCTTCGCAATCTCTGCTTTGAAGGTTGCCGGATCGACATCGCAGAAGAGGATCGCGTTGGCATGGTTGGCAATTGCCTGGTCCATGTCACTGACCATGGTCGCCGGGTTGAGTGCCGACATGCCGACGACCGTCGCCTTGTCGCCGAGCTTCGCCGCCTCCGCCTTGAACTGCGCCTCCATTTTCTGCCACGCAGGGACAAACGAGAAGCCATCAACGAACCACACGTTGTATGACGTTCCGTGGCTCTTCAGCGCTGCGCCGCCCCGTGAGGGGGCGCTCAGACTCGCCGAGGCGCTGACGAGAGCCAAGATCGCAATAAGGACGATCCCAGCAAGAAACGACCTCTTTCGCATGGATCCTCTCCTTCCGGAAACCCAAAAGTACCCTCCTGGGCGGCTACCATACTAGAGTGGTAGACGGTGTCAAGGGCACGGTCGAGTCGCCTCTCTGATCGCGGCGGCCTCACGTTGCTCGAGGACGATCTAGACGCCGCTGAAGGCGCTGAAGCCGCCGTCGACGGCCACCACAGTCCCGGTGACGAAGCTCGCTCCGCGGCCGCAGAGCCAGATCAGCGTGCTGACGAGCTCGGCTGGATCGCCAAGGCGCCGGGCGGGCGTGTGCTCGACGATGGTTCGAGCTCTCGCGGTGGGCTGTCCCTCAGGTGTGACGAGCAACGACCGGTTTTGCGCGCCGAGGAAGAATCCAGGCGCGATCGCGTTGACCCGCAGTCGGCCTTCATATGCATGGGCGGTCGCCGTCGCGAGCCAGCGAGTGAGGTTGTCGACCGCCGCCTTAGCCGCGGAGTAGCCGGCCACCTTCGTGATCGCACGGTCGGCGGCCATGGACGAGATGTTGACGATGCTGGCGCTGCACTCCCGGGGTTCTCGCGCGGCCATGTCTGCACCGAAGACCTGGATGGGCAGGACCGTGCCCATGAGATTCAGGTCGATGACCCGTTTGAAGGAGGCGTCATCCAGCTCGAAGAACGAGCCTCCGTCAGGGATGGTCGCCTCCGGGACATTTCCGCCGGCCGCGTTTACGAGGATGTCGAGGCGTCCGAGTTGCTCGGCGACCCGGTGGCGAACGATTTCAAGCGATGCGCGGTTCAGCACGTCGGCCGAGAAGGCGCAGGCAGTTCCGCCCTGCGATCGAATCGACTCTGCAAGCTCTTCGAGCGGCCTGGTGCGCCGTCCGAGGAGTGCAACTCGAGCGCCGCTGGCGGCAAGCCCGCGTGCAAGCGTTTCGCCGATCGCTCCGCTGGCTCCCGTGACAAGCGCGACGCGGTCTCCGAGGCCGAAGAGGTCCTGCACATAGGCTTCGGGCGAGCTCACTCCGCGACAGTCACGTCAAGCCAGGCGGTGCGGACGTCGTGCGGAGCCAGGCGGAGCGCAGATCCGTTCTCCACGGCGGAAGTGAGGCCGTCGAGGCCGTAGCTCGAAAAGGGCTTCATACCGACCGCGTACATCTGGCCCCACCACGGGTAGTTCTGAGCTTCGCCGAATTCCTGCCACAGCCAGAGGTAGGGGAACGCCTTAGCGTCCCACGCGACCCGGACGCCGACGCCGCCGTTTGGCGGGCGAATCTCGTAGCTCGCATCCGCGAAGCCGGTGACGTAGATCATCTCGCTGGCCGCCGCGTCCGGCAGAACGCTCAGGTCGACTCCGACGCCGTCGGCGCCTTCGACGAGCGGCCACCGGCCCGGCTTCGATCCGTCGAGCCGCCGGCGGCCGTTCTCGTTGACGGAAGCATGGTGGGGGATGACGCGCGCGCCTTCCTCGAGGATCAGTCGTGCTCCCGGCTGGAGGAAGGGTTTTGAGAAAGCCAGGTGGCAGCCCCACATCGCCTCGAGATCGAGCGAGGCGAGATTCTGAAGCGAGAGTTCCACGTGGACCTCCGGCTTATCCCGGTTCATATGGATCACTTTCTCGAGGTATGCCGGGTAGCGCTGCGTCCTCACGCTCAGCTTGACGGCGACGTCGTCTGGGTCGTCCTCAAGGACCTCGACGTTCCACGGAAGCAGTGCGACCTCTCCGTGTTCGCCGAAATCTGCGCCGCGATACGAGGACGGGGCTCCGCCATTGGGGAACACGTCCCACCAGCCATCCGCGAACGGATCGGGCGACACCTCTGACGGCGGATCGGATCGCATCCACGATGCAAGGTCGATGTTCCGCGGCTTGTACAGAAACTCCACGACTCTTGCTCCCTTGCCGACGAGCAGCGTCGTTCGCAAGACGTCGTTTTCGAGGGTGACGGCGTCGAGGCCTCCGCGTTGGTGGTGCCGCACGCGCGCGCCAGAAGTTCTCGCGCGTTCGCGCAGCTGTTCCGACGGCGAGTGGCCTTCGCCTTCATACCCGTCGGCACCGTCGCTGAAGGGCACGAAGTAATCCGGGTGCGCGTCGCGCAGTGGCTCGAGAACTCGATAGACGCCGCGCAGATGGTGCCGAAGCGCGGCTTCCGCTGCATCCGCGTCTCGACGCTCGATTGCTTCGACGACCGCGGAATGCTGATCGATCAGCTCCTCGATGACGTCCGGCACCGGGAGGCTGAGTCGTCGAACGCGGTTCAGGTGCGCGCGCGACCGATCGAGGAGCTCGGAGATGCCGGAATAGCCGCTCGTTTCGACCAGCTCGCGATGGAATGCTTCGTCGAGCCGGTAGAACTGCTCGAGGTCGGCTGAGTCCTGCGCTGCCCTCTGCAAGGAGATGTTCTCGCGCAGACGTTCGCCGGCTGCGTCGTCAATCCGGTCGACCGCCACCCGAACGGCGGCGCATTCGAGGGCCTCACGTGCGAACTGGGCTTCCCGAACGTTCCGCAGGCTGATCTTCGACACGAAGGACCCGCGCTGGGGTGTGACCTCCACGAGCCCGTCGGCGCGCAACTGGATGATCGCTTCGCGGACCGGGGTACGACTGACGCCGAGATCTCGCGCCAGTTCTGCCTCGGAGAGTCGTTGTCCGGGTGCTCGCTGCAGCGAAACGATCGAAGCGCGAAGCGTGTCGTACACCTCGACGCGGGTGGTCGTACGGGAAGCTCGCCTGCGATCAATCGGTTCCATTACGCTTGCAATACTTACTTACCATGCTAGCATGCCGCCGCGGATGCGCCTTGTCACGAGAGTAAACGCGTCGCAGCACCGGACGAAATCGCGTCGAGGGCGATGATGATCGAGTTCGCGGACATCCTGCTCGAACAGCCGCCGCACCCATTCTGGAAGACGCTGAGGCAGGTCGGCATCGAGCGCGCGGTCGGCATCCTGCCGCGCTTCCACGCCGACTGGCGTGAGCAGTCGAGCGAGCGCCCCTGGGACTACGCGCCCCTCGCGCTCTACCGCGACCAACTGGCCGAGGCTGGGTTGAGCCTCGACGTGATCGAAGACAACCCGCCGATGGACGCGCTCCGTCTCGGGCGCTCCGGACGGGAGGAGGAACTCGAGGCGGTCTCCACGCTCATTCGCAACATGGGAGCGCTCGGGATCCGCGTGTGGTGCTACCACTGGATGGCCGTCCTTGGCTGGCTTCGGACGAGCTTCGCCGTCAGCACTCGTGGGGGGGCGACGGTCAGCGGCGCTGACACCGGCCGCCTCGCCAACTGGCCCCTTACCCCTGCCGGCGTCGTCGATTCGGAGACGTTGTGGTCCAACCTCGAATGGTTCCTCGAGCGCATATGCCCGGTTGCGGAGGAGGCGGGAGTGACGATCGCGATGCATCCGGATGACCCGCCCGTCTCGCCGATCCGAGGCATCGCCCGAATCATGTCCAGCGTCGAGTCTTTCGAGCGCCTGCTCGAACTGTCCCCGAGCAGCGCGAACGCTCTCACGTTCTGCCAAGGCAACTTCACGCTCATGACCGACGACGTGCCGTCGTTGATCCGCCAGTTCGGTGGCCGCATCGCCTTCGTGCATTTCCGGGACGTGAGCGGGACACGGGAGCGGTTCGTCGAGACCTTCCACGATGACGGCCAGACGGACATGTTGGAGTGCATGCGTGCCTACCGAGACATCAATTTCGGCGGCGTCATTCGCGTCGACCACGTGCCGACCCTCGAGGGCGACGTCGCATCCGTCCCGGGTTATTCGTACCAGGGGAGGCTGCACGCAATCGGCTACATGGCCGGGCTGCGTGACGCTGTTCTCGCCGAAGCCGCCTCGGCTCGCCGTGACGAAGATGCTTCCTTGGTTTGATGAGAGTTCTGCCAATACCGCGAGGTTGGGGGTAGAGATGTCCGCAGCAGCGCAGCGCAAGCAAGAAGGCCTTCGGAGTTATGACGAGGTGTTGATCGGCGGGCGTTGGACGACCCCGTCGACCTCTGCCGTCATCGATGTCATCTCGCCGACGACCGAGGCGACCCTCGCCCACGTCCCCGAGGGGCAGGCTGCCGACATCGATGCCGCGGTAGCTGCGGCCCGCGATGCGTTCGATTCCGGCCCATGGCCACGGATGAGCGCGCATGACCGGGCGGCCGCGCTCCGCAGAGTACGGGACGAGGTCGAGGCTCGCGTCCCGGAGATGTCGGAAGCCCTGACGGCGGAGATCGGTGCGCCACTCGCCGCGAGCAGGGGGTACCACGATGCGGCCGTTCGCATGTGGGAAAGCGCGATCGACGTCCTCGAGTGCTACCCCTTCTCAGAGACGCGCGAGACGCCTGAAGGCACGGCACGCCTCGTTCGCATGCCGATCGGCGTCGTCGGAACGATCATCCCGTGGAACGCGCCCGTGCCGAGCGCGTCCATGAAGCTCCCGGCCGCGCTCGCCGCCGGATGCACGGTCGTGCTCAAGCCGGCGCCAGAGGGGCCGGTGAGCGCCATGATGCTCGCCGAAGCGCTCGAAGCCGCAGAGCTCCCAGAGGGTGTCATCGGCGTCATTCCCGCCGGACGCGAAGTGGGAGAACACCTTGTCCGGCATCCCAGCGTCGACAAGATCGCGTTCACCGGCAGCACGGCCGCCGGCCGGCGAATCATGAGCCTGTGCGGCGAGCGCATTGCGCGCGTCACGCTCGAGCTTGGCGGAAAGTCGGCCGGCATCATCGCCGACGACGTCGAGCTGGACGGATTCCTGACCGGCCTCGTATCCGCGGGCATTGATCATTCTGGACAGGTCTGCGCGGCCCTCACTCGTGTGCTCGTACCGAGACGCCGGCACGACGAGGTCGTCGACGCAATTGCCGACATCATGCGAGACCTCGTCGTCGGGGACCCAACGGACCCAAAGACGGTGCTCGGTCCGCTCGCGGCGGAACGCCAGCGGGACCGCGTCGAGACGTACGTCGCCCTCGGTATCGAGGAAGGCGCCAAGCTGATAGTCGGCGGACGTCGTCCCCCTCACCTTCAACGAGGATGGTTCTACGAACCAACGTTGTTCGGCGAGGTCGACAACTCGATGCGGATCGCTCAGGAAGAAATCTTCGGCCCCGTGCTGTGCGTCATCCCGTTCGACGACATCGATGACGCAATCCGCATCGCCAACGACTCGATCTACGGCCTATCAGGAGCCGTCTATGCCGACGACATCGACCTTGCCGCGCGCATTGCGGAGGAAGTGCGCGCCGGTCAGATGTGGGTGAACACCTGGGGAATGTGCATCACCCAGCCGTTCGGCGGCTTCAAACAGTCCGGGTTGGGACGAGAAGGCGGGATCGAAGGGATGTCCCCATACCTCGAGCCCAAGTTGATCGAAGGGCTGTAAGCCTCCGGTCCCAACTCGGTGCTCGAAACGCCCGCAGCCGAGGTCGAGTGTCGACCCTCCCGATTCGACCTCGCTGCGGGCGCCAAGGGCCGGTCTTCAGAAATCGGGCGACCTACGAGGAGAACTTGAGTGAGCCGTCGAGCTGGCCTGGTGCAACGGTGCTGTGTAGGAGGAGGTCTCCTGCTTCGAAGCCGGCGACCTCCTCCTGAACAAGGAGGAGG
>Ga0209579_10001816_pt1 | contig 17088 bp, 12 predicted proteins | sample Coa_R1_2_FD_187152 | JGI IMG/M metagenome (GOLD analysis project Ga0209579, IMG submission 187152) | Surface soil microbial communities from Centralia Pennsylvania, which are recovering from an underground coalmine fire - Coalmine... | ecosystem: Environmental > Terrestrial > Soil >... | reverse complement strand
CATAAATCGTCATCACCGCCGTAAGAATCGCGCCATCTAGGAAAATTCCCCGCGCCGTTTGGTGCAGTCCACTCGCGAACAGGTAATACGCGCCCGCCGCCAGAAATACGCCCACAAATGAAAGCAAATTGGCTGCGGCAATCACACCGCCTTTTTCCTCGCGCCGCGGCCGATGCTGAATTAGCGCGTTCAAAGGCACAGCGAAGAATCCGCCAAAGAAACCGAGCAGCCCCAGATGCCACGCAGCGGATTGCAGCGAGTGGCCCTGGTTGTAAAGCAGCGCGCCGAAAACCGTCATACCAATTGCACCGATCGGAATCAGGCCATACTCGATCTTTCCGCCCGAAAGATAACCGGCCGCAAAACTTCCCACTCCGATCCCGATTCCAACGGCCGCTTGCAGCAGGCTGATGTGCGCTTCATCCACATGCAGCACATCGTGCCCATAAATCACGATCGTGAATTGCAAAAGCGCCGCAAGGAACCACAAATACGTGTTGCCCACCACGGCCCAGCTGAGAACGCGATCGGCGCGGATAATCTTGAGGTTCGAAAAAAGATCGCCAAGAGGATTCCAGCGAAAACGCTTCGTCGGATCAGCCGCCGGCACTCGCGAGATCGCAAAGCTCGTGGCCAGCCCTATAAGCGTGCATCCCAGCAGAATTACGCCCGACATTTCTGGTCGTCCGCGATAATGCGCCGCAAGGAATCCAGCGGCCATCACAGCCGAAATGCTGCCAAGAAATGTTCCAAGCTCGATGATTCCGTTTCCCCAGGAGAGTTTTTGCTCCGGCAGTAACTCAGGCAGAAGACCGTACTTCGAAGGACCAAAAAGCGCCGACTGCGTGCTGATCAAAAACACAGCCGCGCATTCCATCGGAAGGCTCCGCAGCGCGAGTCCCGCAATCGCGACCGCCATCACTACAATTTCCATCAGCTTGGTGCCAATCACCACACTGCGCTTGCTGTAACGGTCAGCGAAATAGCCACCCGTCATCGAGAAGAAAATGAACGGCAGCGCGAACAGCGCGCCCACCACGAGCACCAGGAAATCGCGCTGGCCCTCCGGGAAATTCATCGCCACGATGATGTAAATGACGAGGAATTTAATCGCGTTGTCGTTAAACGCGTTCTGAAACTGCGTGACGATCAGCGCCCAAAATCCGCGCTGCCAATTCGGAGGAAGTGCAGAGGGAAGTGCAGAGGGAAGTGCAGAGGAATGCGCGTCGCGGAGCTGCGGCGAAACAGCCGACTCGACCGTCGCCTTCGCCACAGCATCAGTCATAGCAGGGCAAATCTTCTAATTTGTTTTTCAGGCAATCACGCGAAGCGCAGGCGTCTTTCGCGCATCCGCCATCCCGGCAGCCGCGGGCAGCGGCGTCTCGCGCCTGCGATACTTCGTCGAAACATAATCATCCACAAGCGCCTGAAACGCATTCGACAATTCGTCGTAAGTCCCTTCGAGCGTCGTGAAATGCTGCCCATCAATATAAACGGGACATCGCGGCGCCTCGCCAGTTCCCGGCAAACTGATCCCGATATTCGACGCCTTCGATTCACCGGGCCCGTTCACAATGCAGCCCATCACCGCGAGCTTCAATTCCTCCACGCCCTCAAACTCGCGCTTCCACTCCGGCATCTTGTCGCGAATGTAGCCCTGAATGCTCTCCGCCAGTTCCTGAAAAGTTGTGCTCGTCGTCCGTCCGCATCCGGGACAAGCCGTCACGCTCGGCGCAAAAGTCCGCAGCCCCAGCGATTGCAGCAATTCGCACGCCGCATACACTTCCTCGCGACGATCGCCGCCCGGCCGTGGCGTCAGCGAAATGCGCACCGTGTCGCCAATTCCTTCGCCCAGCAAAATTCCCATCGACGCCGCCGACCACACCAGCCCCTTCGCCCCCATCCCTGCTTCCGTCAACCCAAGATGCAGCGGCTGCTCTGTCTTCCGCGCCAGATCGCGATAAATTTCGATCAAATCGTGCGGCCGCGAAACCTTGCACGAAATAATAATCTGATCCTTGCGCAACCCGCATTCGAGCGCCAGCTCCGTCGATTGCAACGCCGAAAGCACCATGCACTCATTGATAATTTCTTCGGACGTCTTTCCCAAATCGTCGTCCGTATTCTCCTGCATCTTCTGCATCACCAGTTCTTGATTAAGCGACCCGCCATTCACGCCAATGCGCACCGGCTTATTGTGATCGCGCGCCACTTTGCAAATCGTCGCAAACTGCTCGTCGCGCCTCTGTCCATGCCCCACATTGCCTGGATTGATCCGGTATTTATCGAGCGCCGCCGCACAATCGGGAAATTTCGTCAGCAGCACATGCCCGTTGTAATGAAAGTCGCCGATGATCGGCACATTGCAACCGGCATCCAGCAGCCGCTTTTTGATTTCGCCCACCGCAGCAGCCGCTTCCGGCACGTTCACGGTAATCCGCACCAGCTCCGACCCCGCCTGCGCCAATTCAAAGCACTGCTGCGCCGTCGAAGCAATGTCAGCCGTATCGGTATTCGTCATCGACTGCACGACAATCGGCGCGCCCCCGCCCACCTGGACGTTGCCCACCTTCACGCCCACAGTCTTATGCCGCTTCTGTGTCATATTCCTCTATTGTAGCCAATCGCCAGCCGCACGCGCCACTAGCATGCGCCCCACCTGTGCGTGTGACGTTGTCATCCCGCTTGCCCTGAGAAACGTAGGGAGAGCAGTCGAGGGATCTCTCTTCGCCTCCGTAGCGCCGGCTCGTCCTGAGGTACGAAGGGCATCCCGCGCCCTGTCCGCGTCCCGATGAAATTCGCGGGGCCGGCTCTTTTGAATTTTGGCTCCTCATCTTAGGCCCCGTTTACCGCCTATTAGAAATTTTCAAATTGCTGTTTTCAAATGGGTTGCGTCGAGATTTAATCGCGGAGCCGTAGATTAAAAATTCAGTAACGAGTGCCGAGTGATGCCCGCCACGGCAAGCAGGCCTGTGCCACTGGACCCTTCGAGACTCAGGGCTGGCCGAACCGGCCGCCGATAGTATCGTCTGCGTCATCATATAAAAACAGGCAATGTTAGCACAGTTTCGGGCGCTTGAACAGCTGTATGACTGCGCCAGCTACTGCACGGTGACGGCGATTGGAACGGACTTGCTGATGGAGCCGGCCGCGGCGGTAACGGTGACCGTGTAGTTCTTTACCTGCGGACCACCGCGATTAACGTTGCTACCGCTGCCGCCGCAGCCCAGCTGCAGGAAAACTGCGGCCAACAGGAATCCTGAGAGCAGATAGAGAGCTCGCTTTTGAGGCAAAGCGCGTGCTGGAAGCAGAATAAAGGAGACAAGCATGACCGCGAGCGTGAGCCACGGCGCCAAGAGAAGGAAATCGAACGAGTGCGGTGGTTGCACGCGAGCGCGCGCAGCCGATTGGACGGGCGCGGTGATCGTGAGAGTGGAACTGGCCGGATTTGTGCCGGGCGTGAGGGAAGTAGAGGTAAGGGAGCACGTGGGCAACTGTGCAGGGCCGGCGACCGCGCAGGAAAGCGTGACCGGATTATTGAAGGCATTGTTGTTGGGTCCGCCTTCCGGTGCGATGGAAATGTTGGTGGTGGCCGACGCTCCTGGAGAAAGCGTGAGCGCCGTGGCATCGACGGAGAGGAAAAAGTTGGGCCCGACGTCGAAGCCAGCTGTGGCCTTCTGATCGGCATTCATGGTGAGAAAACACTGATTATCTAGCCCCGAGGAAGCGCAGGCGCCTCCCCATCCTGCGAACACAGAGCCAGCGTCGGGATTTGTGGAAATGTACGCTTGCGTGCCGGTTGGCAGGCTTACAGAGCACACATTGCCGCAATTGAAATTGCGGAGGTCACCGGTGGAGTCGGTGACGGAGCCGGTACCTGCGCCCGATTTAGTTACGGTCAAGGTAAACATGGGATCCACGCGGGTGGAATGCGACGAGCTGTTATTGGTCATGTCAGGATCGGGTTCCGTGGCGGCAACGTTTGCAGTGTTCGTCGCGGTTCCGGGCGAATTGGGGACGACGATGACCGAGGCCGTGATGCTGTCGCCGGAAACGAGTTTTTCAAGGGAGCAGGTGAGGACGAGACTGGATTGCAGGCAGCTTCCCTGGGTGTTCGAGGAGGAAACGAAGGTAACCCCGGCAGGCAGCGTATCTTTCAGAGTAATGTTCGTCGCGTCCTTGGGGCCGGAATTGATCGCATAAATGGTGTAACTCAACTGCTGGGTGACGGAGACGGGCTCGGGCGAGGCGACAACGGAAACCGAGAGGTCGGTGCCGGAGGTTGGGCTCGTGTTTAGTAGAACATCAGCGAGATTATCGGCGGGATCGGCGAGAAGAAGGTCGGCAAGCCCGTCGCCATTCACGTCCGCAACGAGAATGAAATTGGGGCCGGCTTGGGAGTCGACGGTAAATTGAGAAGGAAACGTGCCGTCGCCCTTGCCAAGCAGGACGTGAACCAGGCTACTTCCCTGGTTGATGCTTGGCGTGGACGCCAAATCCATCTTTCCATCGCCATTGAAATCCCCAGCGGTGACGTATTGATCGCCAATGCCCAAGTCCACAGGCGATTGGAAAGTGCCGTCTCCCTTGCCAAAGAGGATTTCGACAGAAAAGGTTGGCTTATCGCAAAAAAGACACTTCCGGGTAACGGTAACAGCGAGATCGAGTTTCCGGTCTCCGTTGAAATCAGCTGCGGGAGCGAAATCAAAAAAGCCGCAGGAATCTGGGAAGTTGCACAGCGTAGGGAGCGGGCGAAGTGACTGGAAGGTGCCGTCACCGTTGCCGAGAAAGACGCCCCTGCGGGTGAGAACGTCGGGTTTTGAGTCTCCGTTGAAGTCAGCAACTTCAAACGCGTAGTCAATCCCCTGACCGTGAGGGGGCTGGAAGGTGCCGTCACCATTGCCCAGAAGAACCCCGGCGGGAGTCAGCAGATCCATTTTTCCGTCCTGATTGAAATCGGCGGCAAGCAAGGAGGACGCATCGACGTTGATTTGAATCGGGGACCGGAAGGTGCCGTCGCCATTGCCCAGCAAGAGGGTTGCATTGGTGTCCGAACCGACGGCGAGATCCAGTTTGTGGTCGCCGTTGAAGTCGCCTGTAACAATGGGTCCAAAGCCGCCCGCAATGGCGATATTTTTGGCGGGCTGAAAAGTTCCGTCGCCGTTGCCGAGAAGAATGCTGACGTCACTGCTATCGATATTGGCCACGGCCATGTCCAACTTGCCGTCGCCATTAAAGTCGCCGGTGACAATCACGAAGGGATTCATCCCTACCGGATAGAACTTGGCCTTTGCGAAGTCAGTGGCGGCCGCACCGGGCGGAAAAGAGATGGAGGCCAGGATTGCGAGCGCGATGACGGAGCGGATTCTCTTCGTGCGAGTCATGGAACATCTCCTTTGCGGTGCGATCTTGCGCAGAATTCTGCGTGTGCCGGCGTTTGGCCGCCTTGATTACGTGGCTTGGTTACAGTCTTCGTTTCGATCGATCCTGCGCGCGTCCACGGTGAGGATTGCAGGCAAGGCCTCGCCGTTTGGCAGTGTGAGTGACTTTTGCACCATGCGAATTTCGTTGTTGTCGTCGTCCTGAATGGTACTGAGGACGGAAATGCGCACCAGTTGTCCCTGTTCGTAGAAGTTGAGGGTTGTTGTGCCGGTGCAGTCGGCGTTGATTGAGAAAGTTCCCGTGAACGTCTCATCTGCATACTGTCCACCGACGTTTCTCGCCTCTGTTCCAGACACGGTTCCGTCGGCTTTGAGATCGGCTCGTCCTACGGCCGCGATTGGCACTGGTCCTATCGTGGGAATAATTAGAGTTCCGCTGAGCGTGAAGGCATAGCTGCCCGCGCCCTTGGCGGTTGAGCATTGGCCCGCCCGCGAAGGTGTTGCCGAACCTGCCGTGATTAGCGCGAATGCGAAAGCTGCAACCACTTTGTTCAGAGGTTTCATGTTTGCTCTCCGTTGGCGGCGGTCTTTGGGTTCGCCGGCTCGCGGGAGCATCGTCCAAGAGCTTGATGAGAACAATAGACAGCGGCTTGATTTGGGCTTGAGTTTTTCTTGATCGCCATCGCATTGAAAGAGCGGGGCTTCTGGGCGCGCCTTCCCGCGCCAGCCCTTGCTATTCCCGCATTTTTTCCTTGGTGATAAACTTCGCAGCAAAGTAACCCCAATGCAGGAACCAGCTCACTTGAGGCGTGCGGTAAAGTTCGGAGTTTTCGAGGCGGATCTCACTGCCCGCGAGCTTCGCAAGAATGGGATAAAGATTCGTTTGCAGGAGCAGCCGTTTCAGGTGCTGGCGCTGCTGTTGGAGAATCGCGGCGAGGTGACGACGCGCGAAGAGTTGCGGCAGAAATTGTGGCCAGCCGATACTTTCGTGGATTTCGACAACGGGTTGAATACGGCGATCAACAAGATTCGCGAGGCGCTGTGCGACTCGGCGGAGAGCCCACGGTATGTGGAAACGTTACCGCGACGCGGTTATCGGTTTATTGGGCAATCAGAACAAGCGAGCGGAAAAATTCAGTCTCTTGTAGTGCTGCCCCTGGAAAACCTGTCGCGCGACCCGGAGCAGGAATATTTCGCCGACGGACTTACGGAAGCATTGATCACTAATCTTGCAAAAATCAGCGCGCTGCGGGTGGTTTCGCGAACTACGGCCATGCAATACAAAGGCGCGCGGAAAACGGTACCAGAAATTGTCCGGGAACTGGGCGTGGACGCCATTGTGGAAGGAACCGTACAGCGATTCGGAGAGCGTGTTCGCGTCTCGGCGCAACTCATACAGGCGTCCACGGACACGCATCTCTGGGCTGAGAGCTACGAGCGCGATTTGCGCGATGTGCTGGCTCTTCAGGCGGAAGTAGCCCAAGCCATCGCACGGGAAATCCAAGTGAAAGTGACACCGGAAGAGCAGGCGCAACTTCGCCGCGCGCGCCGAGTGGATGCCGTGGCCTACGAACTATACCTAAAGGGCCGCTATCACTGGAACAAGCGCGATCTCGAAGGACTCACGAAGGGCTCTGAGCACTTTCAAGAAGCAGTCGACCGTGATCCCACATATGCGGCCGCTTACGCCGGCCTGGCGGACTCCGCCTCGCGGATGGGCTTCTGGACTGACGCGGCGCCGGAAGAAGGTTGTGCTCGAGGCAAGGTTGCGGCCTTGAAGGCGATTGAATTGGACAATAATCTCGGGGAAGCTTATACCGCGCTCTCATACGCCACTCTTCACTATGATTTCAATATCCGCTCCGCCGAAGAAGCAGCCCAGCGTGCCATTCAATTGGATCCTAACAATCCTACAGCCCTTCAAATGCGCGCTTTGTGCCTCGCGGCAAAGGGGCAGACGGAAGATGCCCTTGCCGAAATTCTTTGTGCCCTGCGTCTCGAGCCGCTTACCATACACTTTCATTGGAACGCGGGCATTTTCCGCTATTTCGCTCGCCAGTATGATGAAGCCATCGCGCTTTGTCACAAGGCGCTCGAACTAGATCCGAAATATGCACCCTTGCATTGGGCGCTTGCTCTGTGCCTCGTCCAAAAGCGAATGTATACGGAGGCAGTGGACGAATCAGAGGAGGCGGTCCGAATTAGCCGTCGAGCCCCGTTTTTTCTCGGTACCCTTGGACACATCTATGGTGCCGTAGGAAGAAGAGAAGACGCTCTTAAGGTGATTAGCGAACTTGCGGCTCTCTCGAAGCGACGTCACGTCTCACCTTATTGGACAGGGATGATTTATGCGACCCTCGGCGAGAATGACGAGGCTTTCCTCTGGCTGGAACGTGCCCTCCAGGAGCACGCGCCTTGGATGGCCTATCTTAAAGGGCCTGCCTGGTTCGATAACCTGCGATCGGACCCGCGTTACTACACCTTGCTCCAGCGCATGAACATTCCGATTTAGATCCTGTGCGATTCATTCGGGATCGCATGCCGGCGTAGAATCGCGCGGACTCAAGAGGAGGTGGCGTGAAAATGCTCGGACGAGTATGTATCGGACTGATGTTGGCGATTCTTGGAGTTCACTTGCAGGCGCAAGCGCCGGAGCGACAGGTGACTGTGACCGGCAAGCTCGGGCGCGTAATGGCGATAGGGGGAGAATCGACCGGTTGGGCCATTCAACTTGACCCTGAATCGACCATTCACGGAAAGCGAGTGGAATCTATCGAGGTCGATTATGCCAACACCGAAGGATTGCAGAAACTGGCGGACAAGCACGTGAAGGCGACTGGCACGCTTTCCCATCGGCAGGGAGTGGAGACGGGCGAGCGGCTCGTTCTTGTCGTGTCCTCGATGGAGGAAGTGAGGGCTGCGACCAAACCAGAATCAGCGAAGACTGCTCCTTTCAAGCTCACGGGTACTGAATGGCTGCTGGAAGATTTGGGTGGAGCTGGAGTGATTGACAATGTTCAAGCAACGCTCACTTTCCCGGAAGCGGGGAAGACTGCGGGGAATGGGTCGTGCAACCGCTTCTTTGGTCCTGCAGAGATTACTGGAAGCGCGATCAAATTGGGTCCACTAGGCTTGACGCGGATGGCTTGCACAATGGCGGTGATGAATCAGGAGGCGAAATACATTGACGCTTTGCAGGCAGCCGAGCGTTTCGAGTGGAAGGCTCCGTATTTGTTGATTTACTGCAAAGGATTTGAAAAGCCGCTGCGCTTCAGGAGAATGAAAACCCCGAAACCGGCAACACCGTGACGAATTAATTGCCCAGCGAATATCCGCGAATCGATAAACAGCTCCAACGATTTTTTCGGCGCGAGCGCGATGCTAAGAGGCGTCCGCTGTGGGGAGGCCGACGCGCTTGAGCAAATCCTGGAAGCGGGGCTCGTTGCGCAAGTCGTCCATGACGGGATCGATGTGGAGGTAGATGAGCCAGTGGGAGTGGTCTTCGTAGGATTTCTCGAGGTAATCGAGGGCGCGGTCGTTTTCTCCCAGGCCGATGTGGATTCCGGCGAAGAAGTGGGGCGCGACGTATTTAGACTTGGCGAGGCTGGTGAGGTCGTCGAGGATCTGCATGGCTTCTTCTCGCCTTCCGGCTTTTCCATACGATTGCGCGAGGGCTGCTCGCATCAGCGGGCTGCCGCCTGAGAAGCGCACTCCCTTTTCGCCTTCGGCGATTGCCGTGGCGTTGCGGCCCATCGTTCGATGGACGAGTCCGAGAATCCAGTAGGTGACGGGATAATTGGGATCGAGTTCGACGGTTTGCTTGAGCTGTGCGAGGGCTTCGTCGTAGCGGCGTGCGGTGTAGTAGGCCCAGCCGATAGCGACGTTGATGATGAGAGAGAGGGGATCGAGCGCCTGGCTGTTTTTCATTTGGGCGATGGCTTCCGCGTGGCGGCCCATAGTCATCACGTATTCGGCGTGCCAGTGATTGGCGGTGGGGTAGGTGGGATTGAGTTCGAGGCTGCGCTTGAATTCTTTCTCGGCTTCCGGCCACTGCCAGTCGTAGAGCCAGAGGACTGCTGCGAGGGGCGTGTGAGCTTCGCCGAGATCGGGATCGAATTGGAGAGCCTTCAATGCGGCGGCTTTGGCCTTAGGGAAGGCGTCCTTGGGAGGAAGGTAGCTGTTCCAGCCGAGGAGCACGTAGGAATCGGCGATGCCTGCGTACGCGAGAGCGTAGGCAGGGTCCCTGTCGATGGCTTGCTGGAAATATTCAATCGCTTTGTAGAAACCTTCTTCGGTCCAGCGGTTCCAGTGATGGCGGCCTTTTAGATAGATACGGTAGGCTTCGGGATCTTCGGTTTGGTGCCGGGTGAGCTTTTTTTTCTGCGCGTGGGTGAGCTGCAGCTTCAACTTTTCCGATATCTCGTTGGAAATATCGTCCTGGATTGCGAAGATGTCGCCGGATTTGCGGTCGTATTGCGCGCCCCACAATCGAGAGCCGGTGGCTACGTCGACTAGCTCGGCGCCGATACGCAACGAGCCGCCGCTCTGCATCACGCGTCCGGTGAGCACCGCGCGGACATTCAGGTCGCGACCGACGGCTTGAGGATCAATCGCGCGACCCTTGAAGCGAAAAACTGTGCTTTGCGCCATCACGCGGAGTTTTGGCACCGTGGCGAGAATATTGATGAGGCTCGCGGTGATGCCGTCGCTGAGGTATTCGTGCTCGGGGTCGCGGCTGGCGTTGTCGAAGGGCAAGACTGCGAGCGAGTCGATCGTTTTGGAGACACGGCGTGCACGGAGTGCTCGTGTGTCGTCTGTGGGGGTGCGCGACAGGTGCTCGCCAGTCGAAGATAGGGGGCCTGCGGTTGATATTGCTGATTGTGAGATTTCGCTTGCGGATCGGCTGCCCGAATCGATTTCGCGCTTTAATCGTTGCAGGTCAGCGCCCAGGTCGGCGGCGTGCTGGTAACGCTGGTCTCTATTTTTGTGCAGCGCCTTGTCGATGATTTCTTCGAGCCGCTGCGGAATATCAGGATTGATGCTTCGCACCGGAACCGGAGGGCGAGTCAAAACAGCCTCAATGATAATGCCGCCGGTGCCACCACCGAACGCCTGTCGGCCTGTTGCCATTTCGTAGAGCACCAGACCCAGCGAGAAGATGTCCGTGCGCGAGTCGAGGCCGTCTCCGCGGACCTGCTCCGGCGACATGTAGGAAGGAGTGCCGCTGATGATTCCAACGATGGAATTGGAATCTTGCGAATCGGCATCGGAATCTGCGCTGGTAATGCCTTTGGGAACCAGTTTTGCGAGGCCGAAATCGAGGACCTTGGCTCGCCCGCGCCTGGTGACGAAAATATTTGCGGGCTTAATGTCGCGATGAATGATTCCTTCCGCGTGCGCCGCCTCGAGGGCGTCCGCAATTTCGATGCCCAGTTCGAGAAGTTCGCCGAGGGGAAGCGGCTTGCCGTGGATGTGATTGCGCAGGGTTTCGCCGTCGATGAACTCCATAGCGATGAAAGCACGGCCGTCTTGCTCGCCGATGTCGTAGATCGTGCAAATGCCGGGATGGTTGAGAGCGGATGCGGCGCGCGCTTCGCGACGGAAGCGGTCGAGCGCCTGAGTTGATTGTGCCAGTTTTTCTGGGAGGAACTTCAGCGCTACCGCGCGTTCGAGGCGGCTATCCTCAGCCTTGAACACGACGCCCATGCCGCCTGCGCCGAGTTGCTCGACGATGCGGTAGTGCGAAATCGTCTGGCCAATCATTTTCTGGCTAACCGTTGTGTGGCCAAGCGTTATGTCTGGCCAAGCGCTGTGTCTGACGAATCATGGACAGGCGAGGCTTTGGGCGAGATGCAATTTCGACTACATCGTTTGATCGTCGGGCCCGGCTTCGGCGAACGATTTTTTTCTTTCCGTTTTTGGTGGCTTGGGAGATGCAATCAGGCTCAGAACGCTCGAGCCTTCTCCGAATGCATCCGCAACTGCGAGAGGTTCCTGTTCCAGCGTGATGTTCTTGTTGCACTGCGTGCAAAGGAGGGCCGCGTAAGTGCCGCCATCCGCTTGTCTGAACATATTGCAGCGCATGACGCGTCCGCAACATACGGGAACCCAGATCGTAGAAGCTTTGTCAGCAGCCATCAGCCGCCTCGTGGGATGCGAATGCGGGGGGATTATACACTGGAATCCGTTCACGCCAGAATGGAAGGCGACACTTGGAATGGATTGCAGCTTGCGGAATCTGTACAACAAAGGGGCGGCTAGTGAATGGGTGTGCGCCCGTTTACGAGCACCGGTTGGGGATGAAGGGTTAACGCTGCGGCGTTTCCGCTGGCGCTGAGGTTGGCGGTGAGGGCGGTGAGTGGGTGGAGCGATAGTGAGCGAGGAATAACAGGAGAGCGAGCAGAGCGAGCGCAATGAGAGCTGGTTTGCGGCCGGAGGCTAGATGGGTAGACGGATGGGGTGTTGTAGGTCGCGAGGTATTGGCCGAGGGCTGTGGGGGAAGCGTCATCAGCAACTACAGTTTGCGCAGTGCTGGTGGCAGCGCACCGGCTAGCGAATAGGCGCCCGCGCCGGTTATGAGCAGAGCTACGGCTATTAGGAGTTGGGTGAGGGCGTATTCGATGCCGCCGGCGCTGATGTTGAAGCCGTGCGGTAAATGGACGAGAAAGATTGCTCCGAGCATTACGACGATGACGCAGGCGGCGCCAACGCGAATCAGGACGCCGGTGAGAATGGCGATGCCGCCGGCGACTTGGGCGAGTCCGACGAGGTAGCCGACGATATCGGGCGCGTGCATGTAGGCAGCGAAGCCGTGGGGGCCGGGTCCACCGAATGCGCCGAACAGGATGGCGCTGCCGTGGTAGAGGACGGCGAGCGCGGTGGCAATGCGAAGGAGGAGCAGGGCGAGGTTCATTTGGGCGGCGGTTGGAGTGGTGGATGTGGGAAGTGCGGACATGGCGTTGGCCTCCTGGGATTGTTGTGTAGCAGAATCAGGGCGCAGCGACAAACGATTTCGTGGCGTTCGAGCGTGGGAGGACGAGGAGAGACCCTCGACTGGGCATCCTTCGTTCCTCCGGGCGGCTTTGAAACTCAGGGCACGCGGGATGACGAGTGGGGAAAAAAGAAAGACAAAGCCTGCCGGTCTCCCCGAAGAAGGATCGGGACGCAAAAAACGCGGAAGACCGGTGCTACAAGTCTCAAATACAAAGACAATTCAAAAGAGCCGGCAAGATGCCGGCGCTACAAGGGACGACAGCGTTACGCGAGGGCTAAATTTGGCTCGGCGTTTAGTGTGGCGTCGGCGAAGTCGGCGTTGAGGTAACGCGGGTGGGCGGCCGCTGCGATCATGGCGGCGTTGTCGGTGGAAAGGGCGCGGCTGGGGAAATAGACATCGATGCCGCGGCGGCGGGCTTCGGATTCGAAGCTGGCGCGGAGTTCGCGATTGGCGGCGACGCCGCCGGAAACGAGGACGGTGCGCGCGTTGTGCTGTCCGGCGGCGGCTAGCGTGCGCGTGGTGAGGTCGTCGACGACGGCGCGTTGAAAGCTGGCGATGAGATCGAGCGTGGCGCAGCTCGAAAGTTGGCGGAGGGCGTCGGCGGTGCGTTCGCCGCGTGCGAGGGTTTGCTGGCGGGCATCGATTTCGGGCTGCAACTCGGGATGACGGCGGAGGTGATAGAGCATGGCCGTCTTGATGCCGCTGAAGCTGAAATCGTGCGGATTGCTTTTCATTTTTGGTTCGCCGAAGCGAACAGCTTTCGGATCGCCGTGCGCAGCGAGTTGATCGAGAATGGGGCCGCCCGGATAGCCGAGCGCGAGCATACGGGCAACTTTGTCGTAGGCTTCGCCGGCGGCGTCGTCGCGAGTGCCGCCGATGCGGGCGTAGGAAAATTTGGCGCGGCTCGCGTCGCCATTCGATGACCTCGACGTGACATGGTACAGAACTGTGTGGCCACCGGAGACAATCAGGCAGACGGCGGGCATTTGCGGATGGCGCGCGGCGAGGTGCGCTTCGAGAATTACGGCGTGAACGTGGCCTTCAAGGTGATTCACGGCGATGAGCGGCTTGTTGAGCGCCAGGGCAAGAACTTTGCCGTAGGTCATGCCGACTAGAAGCGCGCCGGTGAGGCCGGGGCCCTGGGTGACGGCGACGGCGTCGAGGTCGGTAAGAGCAATTTTTGCCTGATCAAGTGCTTCGCGAACGACAGGCACGATTTTACGAAGATGTTCGCGCGAGGCTAGTTCGGGAACTACGCCGCCGTATTTGCGGTGGATGTCGATCTGCGAGGAGACGATGCTCGAGAGGATGCGGCGGCCGTCGGCGACGACAGCGGCGGCGGTTTCGTCGCAGGAGGATTCGATGCCAAGGATCAGTTTTTCGGCCGCGCGCATTGTGATTCTTTCCCCAGAAGCTGTCGATTGATTATCCTAACATACAGGGTTCCCCGGCTTTCGCGAGCCCGCGAGCTTCGGTAAGATGGAACGTCGAAACTGAACGCGCATCCCTATTTCACAGCCAGCGGCGCGTTGGATTCTTCCCAAGCCAATCAAAAGGAACCGAATGATGACGGGAAAGCCGAAGCGGGTACGCAAGGCGGTGCTGCCGGTGGCGGGGCTGGGTACGAGATTTCTGCCCGCGACGAAGGCGATGCCGAAAGAGATGCTGCCAGTGGTGGACAAGCCGCTGATTCAGTACGCGGTGGAGGAATGCATCGATTCGGGAATTGAAAATATTATTTTCGTTACGGGGCGGCGTAAGTACGCGATTGAAGATCATTTTGATTCGGTGCCGGAGCTGGAGCAGTTTTTGGAGGAGCGCGGGAAGTCGAAGCAGGCGAAGATGGTGCGCGAGATCAGCGGCGGCCTGCATTTTAGTTACACGCGGCAGAGCGAGGCATTGGGGTTGGGGCACGCGGTGCTGACGGCGCGCGAGCTGGTGGGCGATGAGCCGTTTGCGGTGCTACTGGGCGACGTGATTATGGATGGTAAGGTTCCGGCAACGCGGTCGCTCGTAGAAATTTATGAAGAGACGGGCGTGGGCGCGATTGCGGTGGAGGAAGTGCCGCGGGAGCGATTGCATTTCTATGGGATCGTGGATGCGACGCCGGAAAAAAAGAAAAATCGCTGGGGCGAGCGATTGCTGCGGATCAAGGATCTTGTGGAGAAGCCGGAGGCGGAGAAGGCGCCGTCAAATCTGGGCGTGACAGGGCGCTATGTGTTGCCGCCTGAAATTTTCGACTATTTGGAGAAGACCGAGCCGGGTGCAGGGGGCGAGATTCAGTTGACGGATGGGTTGCGCAAGCTGGCAGGAAAAAGGCAGCAAGGGTTATACGCTTGGATTTACGACGGCAAGACACACGACGCTGGCGACAAGATGGGATTTTTGAAGGCGACTGTGGAGATTGCGCTAAAGAATCCGCAGTTCGGGGCGGAATTTCGGTCGTATTTGCAGGGATTGAAGCTTTGAATCGAGTCCGCGCCGGCAGCGCTGCTACTTTTTATCTTTCTTTGACGAGGATTTCTCGCTCGAAGATTTGTCAGACGATTTGGTCTCGCTTGATTTTGTCTCCGATTTTTCCGTCTTCCCGGATTTTTCTGACTTGTCTGACTTCGATGAGGCGCCGTCACCTTCGCTCGATGACGGTGAGGAACCTTTGCCGGCGTAGTCCGTCACATACCAGCCTGAGCCTTTGAACTGGATGCCGGCTGCGGAGATCTGGCGTGGCGCGTTGGCGCCGCATTTCGGGCACTTCTTGATTTCAGAAGCCGAATGCTTTTCAATTTTCTCGAAACGATGTCCGCACTTCTCGCACTTGTACTCGTATAAAGGCAAAACTGAGTTCCTCCCCCTCCGACGATGTAGCTTGAGAGAAAATTTTAGCATGATTGTTCCGGTTCCTGCACAAACGCTGCGCAATTGCAACGGGAAGATCAGCACGAGAAGCTGGCGGCGGGAAATTTGGCGGCGGCTTGCAAGATGGTGCGCGTAGGCTTAGTCTCGTGAGACAGACAAATGGCAAAGACAGCAAAAATCGATGAGCCGGGGGCAGGCTGCCTGTACCTGGTGGCAACGCCTATCGGAAACCTCGAGGACATAACGCTGCGCGCGCTCCGCATCCTGAAAGAAGTGGATCTAATTGCGTGCGAGGACACTCGCGAGACGATGAAGCTGCTGACGCACTTCGATATTCAAAAACGGCTGGTGAGTTATCACGAGCACAACGAGATTACGCGAGCGGCAGAGATCGTGATTGATCTGGAGCAAGGTGCGAAGGTGGCGCTGGTGAGCGACGCGGGAACGCCCGTGGTTTCTGATCCCGGGCATCATCTGGTGAGTCTGTGCTTGCGGCATGGGATTCAGGTGGTGCCGGTGCCGGGTGCTTCGGCATTTGTGGCGGCGCTAGCTGCATCGGGGATGCCGATAGAGGAGTTTGCGTTTATCGGATTTTTGCCGTCGAAGCAGACAGAGCGGCGACGATCGTTGCGGGAACTGGCGAGTGGACAGCGAACGCTGGTGCTGTATGAAGCGCCACACCGGTTGCTCGACACTCTCGAAGATGCGCTGGAAATTCTAGGGAACCGGCAAGTGGTGGTGGCGCGCGAAGTGACGAAGTTGTATGAGGAATTCATGCGCGGACGGATTGAGACGCTGCTGGAGGATTTGAGGAAGAAAGCGCCGCGCGGGGAAATCACGCTGTTGATTGCGCCTCCGGATGAAGAAGCTTCCCATGCGGAAGGTGGGGCGGAGAATTCGGCTTCGGCGGTGCCGCTGGCGCGGCGTGTGGAGGAAATAGCGCTCGAGCGGGGAGTGGATACGAAGTCGGCGTTGAAGGTGGCGGCGCGGGAGCGCGGTTTGACGCGGCGGGAGGCTTATAAGCAGCTCTTGATTACGCGAGATGAAGCGTAAGTTGAGTTTCAGGTTTTCCCTTGTGCGAATGGAAACCAAGATAAGAGATGCCGCAGATTTCTCCAGCGGAGTTTTATGCGTTGCCGCTTCGCGTGCATACGTTTCTTGCAGACATTCCGCTGCACGATGTCTGGGCGGTTGACCTTCCTGCGTACGGTGACGGCGTAACCCTTTCTGAATTTCTCCGGCGAGCGGACCAAGGCCGAGCTGGTGCGGCCGATGATGAGACGCGCAGACTTCCGCCGATGGCACGTGCGCTTTTTCGTTTCCGGTTGTTTCTAGGGCGCATTTTTCGGCTGGAAAGCGAACCGAAGGATGCCTTGGCGGCTTCTTTTGGGAATCGCTTGACCGAAGAGGATCGTGCTCGTTCCTCTGTTGCGTCGGGAGCTTCGGAAGGACTATTCCGCGTTGTTTATCGGTTTGAAAACGAACAGCTAGTGGAAGTACAGAACCGCACCGTTCATGGCGCGGCGCTGAGTGCCCTTGTCGAAAAGGGCGATGGGTATCGATTCTACTTTGCGGTTTATGTGCGGCCGATGTCGTGGATTACACCTTTGTATATGGGTTTAATTGATCCGTTTCGAAAGTGGATTATTTATCCGGCTTTGTTGAAAAACATCCGTGCAGACTGGGATCGGAAGATTCGTTCGAAGTGAAAAGGTTTTCAGCTGGTCTTTTGGGATTTATTTGATTGCGACGCCGTGGCGGAGCCAAGGTCAGATGGATTGCGACGTAACAAAAGGCGCACAGGCCCTTCGGTTCTCAGGGTAAACAGGAGTGCGTGTGCCACTGAAAAGCGAAGCC
>Ga0209579_10001814_pt1 | contig 17096 bp, 10 predicted proteins | sample Coa_R1_2_FD_187152 | JGI IMG/M metagenome (GOLD analysis project Ga0209579, IMG submission 187152) | Surface soil microbial communities from Centralia Pennsylvania, which are recovering from an underground coalmine fire - Coalmine... | ecosystem: Environmental > Terrestrial > Soil >... | reverse complement strand
GCAACCGTCACTGCAAACTTCACACCGTTGGGTGGTGGAACGGTGGCGATCACGGTAACGACGGCGCCTTCCGGACTGAGTTTCACGGTGGACGGGGTGCCATATACGGCGGCGCAGATATTCCAGTGGCCTGCGGGCGCCAGTCATACCATTGCAGTGGCCACCAGTCCGCAAGCTGGAGGAGCCGGGACACAGTACGTGTACGCCAACTGGTCGGATGGAGGGGCGCAAAGCCATCTCATCACGGTGCCCTCGTCGGCGACCACCTACACGGCGAACTTTACGACCCAGTATTTTCTGACGACCTCGGCCGGAACCGGGGGAACGATCACTCCGGCCAGCGGATTTGTGAATAGTGGCGCTCCGGTGACGATCACCGCAACGGCTACAGGCGGCTATCAGTTCTCCAGCTTCACTGGGACGTTTTCAGGGACCACAAACCCCATGAGCCCTACCGTCACCGCGCCGGCAACCGTCACCGCGAACTTCACCGCGTCGTCAGGTGGCGGCAGTAACTGGTACAACAGCGCGTGGGGCTATCAGCAGGCCATCACCATCAATCATGCGCAGGTCTCGGGCTCGTCGAGCCTGACTAACTTTCCGGTGCTGATCTCGCTCCCCACCGATGCCAGTCTGGCGTCGGATGCACAGTCGAGCGGAAACGACATTCTGTTCACGGATTCCAGCGGGACAAACAAGCTGAATCACGAGATCGAGAGTTACAACTCGACGACGGGAAAATTGATCGCCTGGGTACAGGTTCCTTCGATCTCGCCCACTAGCGACACAGTAATCTACATGTATTTTGGGAATCCTTCGGCCGTCAGTCAACAGAACAAGACTGCAGTGTGGGATGCGAACTATAAGGGCGTGTGGCATTTGCCAAACGGAACGGCACTGAGCGCAGCCGATTCGACCGCGAATGTCAATAACGGAACCATCAGCAATGCTGCCGCAACCACCGGAGAGATCGATGGAGCTGCGGGCTTCAATGGAAGCACAGCGTCGTTGGATTTTGGCGGCAGCGCGGGCTTGCGTATCACCGGACCGATCACGGCAGAAGCGTGGATCAACGTGACCGCATGGCCAGCTAACGGATACCCTGCCGGAGTCCTCGGGATGGGATATAGCTATGCATCGCAGTGGACCGGGTGGATGCTGGAGACCGGCACCGACAACGGAGGGAATCATTACCTGAGCTGGTTCAGCAACAACGGAGCTACGCACGGCCTCTCCATCGCAGCTCCGTCGCTCACGACGGGCGCCTGGCATCATCTGGTGGGCACCTTCGATGGATCGACCTGGAGGATGTATTTGGACGGTGCGGCGAACGGATCGAGCGCCGACGGCACGCCCCCGGCCAACACTGGCGACGACATCGTCGCCGGAGGCCTGGGCACGAACGGGTTCGGCAACATCTTCCTGTTCAACGGACTACTGGACGAGTTGCGCGTGTCCAACATCGCCCGTTCCGCCGGCTGGATCGCAACCCAGTACAACAACCAATCCAATCCAGCCACCTTCCTGAGCGTAGGGGCGCAGAGCGCACAGCATTAGCAGGCGGTTCGCGTCCAATTGGTCGCGTCCAATGGATCCTAAGGATAAGTACCAGGACTGTTCTGTCTCTCCCCCTCTAAAGATCACTGCAGTGGTCTGGTCTTCCTAAGAATCGTGGAACATAATTGGGTCAATAGCGGCAAGATCCGAAGTGTAACGATGGTTGAGCTAACGCCTCCCGGCAGGGAATCGATGTCGAGATTGAATACGGCGATTGCTCGCCTGGGTGGGTGGAAACCCGGAGTTGGACTGCGGCGGCGGGAGACCCTGGAGCGGTTCGCAACTCGCTCGGCTCAGATATTTCTTGCCTCGTGGGCGCTCTTGTATTTGGTCGAAGCAATCAAGCTTTCGCTTTGGTTTGACGGGTACCCAGATAATGGGCCCTTTCAGATATTCAACCCTTTGCGCCGGATCGCCGCCGGACAAGTGGGAGGGCGAGATTTCATTTTTTTCCATGGTATCGGTATACCCTACCTGCACTACCCGCTATTTGCCTTGTTTGGAGGAAAAAGTCTAGTCGCCTCCGAGTTGTCCCGGCAATTGACATCTTTCATACTCTTCGTTCTCTCCTTAGCCGTATTCGTGCGAGTTACTGTCTCGCGCACGTCCCAACGTTGGATTGGAACTGCAGTTACGGTGATGTTCCTCGAAACCCTGTTCCACTGGAGCGCGCAACCAGGCCATAGCCTGATCTCGGCACGGAGCACGATGCCTATCTTTGCGTTCGCGGCTCTTCAGCTTCCAATTCCACAAACGAGAAAGGCGATACTCGCCGGAGTCGCACTGGGATTGAGCTTCGTGTGCGGGACTGAACATGGAATAGCGCTCGCGGTGGCATTGGTCGTGATGTCCGGTCTCGCTGCGATACGCTCCATGGTTGGACCACCGCCCCATGTTCGGATCACATGGCTGAGCATCAGATTCGCGGGGCTCGCTTTGGTAACAGCGGCGATTAGTGCTGCGGTCCTGTTCTTTCTGCTCTGCGGTGTAGACGGAAGTATAAGAGCGCTCCACTATAACCTGGTGGAACTTCCTGCAAATCAATTCTGGTTTTTCGGGGGCCCATCCTTGCCCTACTTGGGCGCATGGCGGGAGCTGATCCTAAACCGCCATGTCATGTTGAGTTTCTTGCCCACCTATCTCGCATTGGCGGCTCTGGGATGGATTCTGGTGAAGTCCCGGAGACCGATGATCCTGGGTCTGGATTGGCAAGCGCTCGCCCTGTTCATGCTGATATACGGCGTTCTGACCGGGATACCGCTTCTGGCCATCCTCAGCAGGCACTATGTTTTCCCGCTAGCTCGAATCCTGGGTCTGACCGCCCTCTTGGTTTTCTCAAAGGGGGGATTGCCCCGTATACGGATGCCGGCGCATGGCTGGTCAAGCGCGGTGGGGATTTCGTTTGCAAGTGTCTCCGTCGCGGCCACCCTCGCTCTTGTCTTCAGTTCGGCCAGGGGAACCGAGCAATTGGTTCATCACCTGCGGTCCGCCTCGCCGGCTTATAGCCGATTCTTGGACCACCATTGGGACTCGTTTATGGCAGAGAGCACGGCCCTGATTGATTCACGGCGCAAGAGGAACACGGTCTCGCTCTGGTCGGTAAACGCGGCATTGCTGGAATCCCACTATGGGATCTTCCCTCCGGCGGAAGATTATATGATCCACGCGATCGGAACCAGCCGATGGCGCCACTATCTTGCGACCTTGGAGCAGACCGAACCTGAATTCGTTCAGACGATGACCCAGGAATATAGTTTCCAGGAAGGTCAGCAGGATGAGATGTGGGAGTTCTTCGAGGCCGTCTTAAATAATTATTCACCGCTCAAGACCATAGGACATTCGCTCTTCTGGCAACGCAACGACGGACCCTGGCGACAGCCCGCCAAGGACCTTCGTGATGTGGAGATCGCAGGGGACCAGTCTTCAGCACTTCTTCCCGTCGTAAGCGAACCAGGCCCAGATCGGATCGGCATCGTGCGCATCCACTACCGGGTCTGGAATCGATGGTCGTTCCTCCCGCTGTTGGGCAAGACTCCCAGATACCTGGTTGCGATCGAAGGAAGCCCGCGACATTTGACAATTTCAGTTCCTCCGGACGAATCTGAGTTTCGATTTCCAGTTCAACTGAAACCCGGAAAGCCCGTTAGGCTCGTATTCAGAACTGATACTTTGATCCCCGGTGCACTATTCCGCCCGGATCAAGTCCAAATCAAAATTCTCGACTGGCAGCCGTCGCACACGGCAATTTACGCCCGCGGAAGTATTGAGGCTCCGTTTTGATCGCGACCATGAGCCAAATCGACAAACTCGTACCAAGGCCCGCCTTCCAGATATCGCGGCGGACGACCATGTTCATTTTGTCGGCGTACACGATTGTTTATTTCTGTTTCGCATTGAACCGAGCTCTGAAACGCCCTCTCTGGCTGGATGAGGTATCGACACTCTGGATGTGCCGTCTGCCGGATTTGGGGCATATCTGGGGTGTGCTTGCGTCGAGTGCCCCGGACACTGCGCCCCCCGCTTTTTACGCAATCAGCCGCGTGATCCTGCATCTAACCGGAAACGACCGCATAGGCATCCGTCTGTTGTCCGTAGTAGGTTTCTATGCCACCCAAATCGGGATCTTCCTATTCACACGCGTTCGACTGGGGGCTGCTGTGGGTCTCTTTGCGATGCTGTTACCAATCGCAACCGCAGGGCTCGCCTATGCCACGGACGGGAGGCCCTACGCGGCTGTCCTTGGCTCCTTTGCGATGGCAGTTTGGTTTTGGCAATCCTCGGGAGAAAACACTAGCTGGCGAACCGCGCTGGGACTCTGGTTGAGCCTGTCGATTGCCATCGCCCTTCATTTCTTTGCGATTTTGATCTTGATCCCCATCGCGGTGGCTGAAGCGACGCGGACATTCACCAGGAGGAAAATTGACTGGCAGTGCTGGGCTGCCATAATTGCGAGCGTCGCTCCGCTTGTGATTTATTTTCCTTTAATCATCCGGATGCGGACCGCCGCCTTGGCTGCGGCTTCCGCACCTTCCTACTATGCCCGCCCAACATTCCGGGCGCTGATCGACGCCTACCAACAATTGTTCGCGCCTCCAGGTTGGGGCGCACTCATTGCGTTGGCTGCGGTTGCATTTCTCGCAGTCCGATTCGTCTGGCCGTCATCCGAAGAGCCGGGTGGCCGATCGGGATTCGACGTTTCCGAAACCGTGCTGGCAATCTGTCTATTGTTGTTCCCTCTTTTCGTGTACGCATTTGCACGACTCCTGACCAACACCTTCCACGTCCGCTACAGCCTTCCGGCGATATTTGGCTACTGTTTAGTCGCGGCGGCGCTACTAGCCCTGTTGCCACAGAGAACCGTCTTGGCGCTACTTCTGTCGACGATCCAATTGAGCATTATGGCGGTAGGATCGTTTCGAGAGCTCCGACGAATGCCGGGGACTCCGGACATCGAGGTGCTTCAGTCCGTGCGCGAGGATCTACCGATTGTGGTCGCCCAGGGACTCAACTTTATCCAACTCATGGAGAACGCGCCGTCAGGCTTACGGGACCGTCTGGTTTATCTCCCCGTACCCGACGGAATCCCCAATACCGACCCCACCAACGACATCATTGTAAAGAACTGGGCGCAAATTTATCCGCTGCCCGTTTATTCGGCTTCGGAATTTCTTGCTGGCCACAGCAGGTTTATTCTGTACCATACCGGCCTCATCGATGAAACTCTGACGGACTGGGCCTTAAGGACGGCGGGAAACGTCACTATCCTGGAACACAAGGGAGACCAGTGGGTGTTTCTTATATCGCCTCAGTCGAGGCCATGAGAATCCAAGACCGTGTCACGATCACGTCAGAAAATAAAGCGGAGGCGATACTGACTGACGTGAACCCCTTAAATCGTCCGAAATGAGTATGATTTCGGACGAACGAAGGGCGGCATGAGCAAGGGCAAGATCACCGAGGACGCAGAAAACGCCGTGAGGCAGTGCCCACGCGCTCTACTGGGAGCGCGAGCACTGACTTGTGGACGCAATCGATTGCACGAAAGGTCCCGACACAAGGCGCCGCGAAATCGTGGGTCACAAAGCCGTGGCGGGCGACGCAGAAATCGATTCTAAAATCGCTCCATACCGATCCGTTGCCGGTCCGCGGAAAGTTCGTCGAGCGTGAGCTGGATATCACCCGAAAGCTGCATCACGGCGATCTATTACAACAAGCTTGCCAACTACGGGCCGGTGCGCAGAAAGGGAGGATTGCGGACCTGGTTCTATTGCGGGCGAACCCGCTGGTTGATATCCGCAATACGCGTGAGATAAGCGCCGTCATCGCGGACGGGCGCTATATTTCACAGGCGGAAATCGATCTGCTCCGGCAAAGACTCAAGCAACTGGCGGCGGCCAGGTAGCTCAATTCGCACCGCAGCGCCGACTAACGCGAATAATCTCCAGCAAGCTGCGCGTCGGGCCAACGCGCGGCAAAGGCTTTCGCGTGTACGTCGCAGACCTGTTCTGGATTTGAACTCTGAGTAGCGCGCTCACCAAAGACGTTGTAATCCGTCTCCCAACGGGCTGGTTTATCGCAATGATCGCACTTGTTCTTGGCATCCGCATGGATTGCGGTGATGTGATGTCCGTAAGATTCTGGCATGTTTTTTATCTCCTGGTGGTTCCGATGCGCCTAAAGCACGCAGATTACTCTCGCGGTGTCATCCGTGTCGCACTCGGCACAGGTGATCGATTTCGTCTCGCAATAATATCGCCCGCCCAAAGCTCGGGTGACAGTTTTCAGCGCGGCTTGAACATCGGCTTCCGTTCCTAGCCACTCGCCGTATTGAGGCGGTCCGGTGAATGGAGCAGCCTTCCAACGGTACATTTGACCGTGCCTGTGTTTCTTGAGCTCTTTCGGTACTTCGAACCGTGGTTCGGGCAAGTCAGTTTGCGATTTCATTTTGCTGGCGGTTCGACGCCGCTGGCGCCGGACGCCTTTCGCGCTTCGATCTCTTTGCGCAGCTCTCGCACGCGAGCGCGCATTCTGTTCCGCTGTGCTCGGATTCGATAGAAACGAGCCGTGTCCCCTGACATTTTCGACATCCGCAATCTCCAATCCTTTATTCGTGTTGTAGCGTTTTCCGGCGAAACGGCGATGGTGGCCGCTCCAAAGCGAACTTTCAGCGGTGATTTCCCGGTTGGTGATTCGGGGCAGGATCGAACGAGGGCGGTAAAACCGGACTAATGCGAAGATGCCTAATAAGTTAGAGCCAGTTCAACTTTACCATGGAACCGCCCTAACACCAGCAGAAAAACATTCGCCGGCCGGATGTTTAGGGCTCGAAAAGGAAATCTCGGATAAAATCGGGGGGTGGCGTTTCGGAAAGATCGGGATTCCTGTATGAAACTACTAAAGCGGCATCGAGTGCTGGAGTTGTTCGCTGCAGTCCTTGCGATGCTCGCAACCCAAACCGTTCACGCGGAGTTGCTGGAGAAGACCAAGAAAGTGGGCAACACCACAGTTCATTACAAGGTCGTTCTTCCGAGCGGATATGATCCCGCGAAAGCGTACCCAGCGATCCTGGCCTTCGGCGGAGGTCCGCAAACCATGAACACGGTGGACGGTGTTCTCAACCGCAACCTCCGCGCCGAGGCGGAAAAGCGCGGCTACATCGTGGTCGCTCCTGCCGCGCCGGACGATCGTCTGTTCTTCGAGGACGGGGCGCGTATCTTCCCCGAGTTTCTAAAAGCGATCCTCGCGGATTACAAGATCCAGGACAATAAATTCCATATCGCCGGCCCATCCAATGGCGGAATCGCGGCACTCCACGTGGCGGCCTTGAATCCGCAATACTTCTTATCCGTCACCGCCTTCCCCGGATACATGTGGGAACCCACCGCGGCCAAGCTCCAGGCGATTTCAAAGATGTGCGTCTTCCTGTATGTCGGCGAGAATGACGAGTACATGTGGCATGCGGAGATGAAGAAGGAAGTCGAGGAGCTGCGATCAAAAGGGACGGTCGCCCGCTATACCGTCGAGAAAGGCCAGCCGCACCGGATGGATACTTTAGCCGGCGCCAATGCCGGGCGCCTGTTCGACGGATTTGAGGAAGCCAAGAGGGGTTGCAGCAAATAAGCATTCGCTGCAGGAAGTTTTCGAATTCCAGCGGGTGTATACTTTCAGCAACCGGAAAACCACAACGATCTCCGGGAAGGTTCACTTGAAGGAGCGACCCATGGGTTTCAAGAAATCCAATCGACGGGGATTCCTGAAAGGTGGCGCCGCGTTGGCCGGTCTGGCCGCGGGCAGCGCGAAACTGGCGAAAGGCCAGACGCAGGAGACGCCTCCCAAGAAAATCGACGAACTGATCGCCTATGGTGACCGCTCCCGTTTCGTCACCTCAACACGAAAGCCCGTCGCCGAACGGCACTCGCCCGACGAATTCGGACTCACGTTTCACGTTTTGACCCCGCTTCAGGATTCGTCCGGAATCATCACGCCGTCGTCTCTCTTCTATACAGCCACACATCGCGGCGCATTCGTTCCCGACATCGATCCCAAAGAACATCGGCTGATGATCCATGGGATGGTGGACCGCCCTCTGGTGTTCACCATGGATGAGCTGAAGCGTCTCCCCTACGTTTCCAGGATTCATTTCGTTGAGTGCCTCGGCAACCGCGCCCGGCCAACACACAAGAACGTTCAGGAAACGCACGGATTGGCGAGCTGCGCCGAATGGACCGGCGTACCGCTGCCCCTTCTGCTGAAAGAAGCCGGCGTGCAAAGCAACGCGTCCTGGATCGTCGCGGAGGGTGCGGAAGAAGTGAAGGGAGCGTCGAGCATTCCGCTCGCGAAGGCGATGGATGACTGTGTGGTGGTCTACGCCATGAACGGCGAGCCGCTCCGTCCCCAGCAAGGTTTTCCTCTGCGCCTGATGGTTCCCGGCTTTGAAGGCATTTATCAGATTAAGTACCTGCGGCGAATCAAAGTGGTGGATCGTTACTACATGACCTATGACGACTACGGCCATATCAATCCGGACCCGAAAGTCGCCGCGTTGACGCACCAGATCGGACCGAAATCCGTTATCACGTATCCTTCCGGCGGCCAGCAGCTCTCCGGTCCCGGCTTCTACGAAATCTCTGGCCTCGCGTGGTCCGGCGCGGGTGCCATTAAAACTGTGGAAATCTCCACGGACAACGGCGCGAGCTGGAAGAACGCCGAGCTCCGATCGCCCGCGTTTCCCATGTCGTTTACACGGTTCGGCCACCACTGGAAGTGGGACGGCAAGGAGTGCACGCTGATGTCGCGCTGCATCGACGAATTGGGCACGGTGCAACCGACGCGAGCCGATATCGCGAAATATTGGAACGAATCCATTGAAAAAGTCCGGGTTCGAGGCGCCGACAATTCCGTACAACCCTGGAGAATCGCCAGCGACGGGAGCGTTCACAATGGTCTCGTATAGATCTTTGCTCGTTACCGCGGTTCTGGGCATCAGCCGGATGGCCTCGGCCCAATCGCCCACCTACGGCGTCGGCAAGACTCCGACTGCCGAAGAAATTCGCGCCTGGGACATCGCCATCAGCCCGACCGGAAAGGAGCTCCCGGCCGGCCATGGCACTGCCAAAGAAGGTGCGGTGGTCTATGTAAAGAAGGGCTGCGCCGGATGCCACGGCGCCATGGGATCTGGAACCCATGCTCCGACATTAATCAGCAGGAAGAACGCGCAGCCAGCCGCTTCCGCCCAGATGGCCGCGCCGCTGTTTTGTCTCGCGCCTTGCGTGAACGATTCAAACACGATGGCGATTCACTCGCCCTTCGCGACGACGATATGGGATTACATCAATCGTGGCATGCCCCTGGGAAAAGAGGGATCGCTCAAGCCCGATGAGGTGTACGCAATCACCGCCTTCCTGCTGTTCAAGAGCGACGTCATAAAGGAAGACGACGTCATGGACGCTCAGACTCTGCCGAAGGTAAAGATGCCGAATCGTACTGGATTTGCCCTTCCTCCGGAGTGGAAGCACGGAGAGCCAAGGCTTCAGGGATACCCGTAAACCGTTCACATCGCTGTCACGCACGCCGTTTTATAATGCCCAAGCGACTAAGATGATGACTCGAGGCACGTTTCTACGTTTGAGCGGGGTGGGAGCTTCGTCGCTGTTGATTCGACCGTTCTCGGCCGCGGCCGCCGACAGCTCCAAGTTCTATTTCGCGATCATCGCCGACAGCCACATTATCGATTCCTATTACAAGGGTCCGGAGAGCACGCCGGAAGACACTGAATCGATCTTCAAGACCTCGGAACGGCTGGCTTCGGCGCGCGACCTGATCAATTCGCTGTCTCCGGCCATGGAAAAGGTGTTTCTGGTTGGGGACTATTTCCACAACTACCCTTCCCCGGACATCGACTTTTATTTCAAGAACGAAACCCGGATCGATCGGGCGAAAACGTTGACCGACGCATTCAAGGCGCCCGTACACGTCGGATTTGGAAACCACGATTACTCAGCGCGGATTCCGCGCGAGATGTCGCATGAGTTGTTCCGGCGGAAGCTGGACGTGAAACCGTATTACAGCGTAGAACATCGCGGCTGGAAGTTTATTCACCTGAACAATTTTCTCGGGGATACTTGGACCACGGGTCATGCCAAGTTCAATCCCGCGGTCGGCTCGCTCGGCGAAGAACAGTTGAACTGGTTCGAGGCCGAATTGCAGCAGCACAAGCCGTCGTTCGTATTCATACACTATCCGCTCTCGATCGTCGCGCCTGTGGAGACTAAGGATTACGGAGTCCATCCCCTGATAAAGCAGCATCGCGATACGATTCAACGGGTGGTTTCGGGGCACTGGCACAAATGGTTCGAATTCGGGCGATCGTTCGGTCCCCAGCATCTGGTGATGGCGGCCACCCGGTACGATCCCAACGCTTACCTGATCGTCGAAGCCGACTTGAAGAATGTTAGCCACGAGTTGTTAAACATCAACCTGGTGGACTGGAACACGCACTTCAGCGCGGCTTACAATAGACGAGCGTCCTGATTTATACCGGTTGGGGCTGTCATCGTACTGAAACGTCAGTACGCGATAATTTTAGAAATTTCTCGCGTAAGAGGACCGATTAAATATGCTATCTGCAAGTGTCAAGCGACAGGTGTTCCTGTCGGCAGTCTGGTTGGGTATTGCAGGGTTCGCGTTCGGACAATTTGACTCCGGCACCGTGCTCGGAACGGTCCACGATCCTAGTAACGCAGTCGTCGGAAACGCCTCCGTCACGCTGGTGAATGTACGAACCGGAATTTCGGCAGAGGCGAAGACCGACGCAAACGGAAATTACGAGTTTGTGAACCAGCGGCTGGGCCTGTATAAGGTTCGCGTCGCGATGACCGGGTTCCAGTCGGTGGAGACGGATCCGTTCGAACTGACGGTGAACGCGCGCCAGCGTGTCGATTTGATTTTGCAGGTCGGCCAGACCTCCGAGTCTGTGACCGTTGCCGGAGCCGCATCTCTGATAGAAGGGGATACCAGTTCCCGCGGTGAAGTAATCAATCCGCGCGAGATCGTCGAGCTTCCTCTGAATGGACGCTCTTATGCGGATCTCACGCTGCTCGCCCCGGGTGTTGCCAAGTCTCCGCTGGAGAATGGCACCGATAGCAGCCGTGATGGATCGTTCAACGTCAACGGCGGCAGAAGCGAATTGAATAATTTCATGCTCGACGGCGTCGACAACAACGCTTATGGGACCAGCAACCAGGGATTTTCGAATCAGGTCATCCAGCCGAATCCGGATGCCCTGCAGATGTACAAAGTAGAAACCAATAACTACAGCGCCGAGTTCGGGCACGCATCGGGCGCCGTGATCAACGCCAGCATCAAGAGCGGCGGGAACCAATTCCATGGCGAAGTCTGGGAGTTCCTGCGCAACACCGATCTGAATGCCATCGGATTCTTTAAGCCCGTCGGCGGCGGGACGCTGCCCTTCAATCAAAATCAATTCGGCGCGGCGTTCGGAGGTCCGATCAAGAAAGACAAAATCTTCTTCTTCGCCGATTACGAGGGTTTCCGGCGCGTTTATCATCCGGTCCAATTCGCGACCGTTCCGACCACCGCGATGCTGGGGGGCGATTTCAGCGCGTACGGCGCGGCGATCGCGAATCCGCTGAACGGCTCGATTGCGCCTGGCGGCATCATTCCGAAGTCGCAGTATTCGCCGATCGCGGCGTCCGTGCTCTCCGCGCTGCCCACGCCGAACATTGCCACGGCGGCAGCAGGGGCTCCCTCGAATAACTACGAGTCGTCGCCGGCGGATTCGATTTACAACGACAAAGGCGACTTCCGCTTCGATTACTTCGTCAATTCCAAGGTGTCGTTATTCGCCCGCTACAGCCAGTTCGATACGCGGATTTTCAGCCCGCCATCGATCCCCGGCGCGGCCGGCGGTAACGCCAACGGAAACGTCGCGGTGAAGAGCAAGCAAAGCGTGATCGGAGCCACGTGGACCATCAGCCCGACCTCCATTCTCGAAGCGCGGCTCGGCATCGATTACATGATCGGCGGAAAGACGCCGTCCACTCTGGGCCTCTCGACGCCGCAGTTCGTAATCCCAGGCGAACCGACGGACGCGTCGCTTGCCGGCGGCTTGTTTTCGGTCGGCTTGAGTGGATTCTCAGCGCTCGGCCGCCAGAGCAGCAATCCGCAGTATCAGGATCCGTTCGTCGGCGATCCGAAGGTCAACTACACGAAAATCCTCGGGCGCCACACGCTGAAAACAGGTTTTGAATTCCAATTGATCGACACCGCGGTCAGCGACTTCCATCCTCAATACGGGACCGAAAACTTCACCGGATTCTTCAGCGATCCGGCATTCTTCTCGAATCCGACCGCTCTGAACAGCTTGTCGAACGCGCTCAAAGAAGTTTACAGCCTGGCAGATTTTATTTATGGCGCGCCGAACCATTACGAACTGGACAACAATCCGGTTGCGCACCTTCGCCAGCGGATGTACTTCGGTTACCTGCAGGACGATTTCAAGGCGAGTTCCAAGCTGACCTTGAATCTGGGCCTCCGCTATGAATTCGCGACGCCTCAGTATGAGCGGGACAACCGGCTGGCCAATTTCAATCCGGTAACCAATTCGATGATCTTCGCCTCGGGCGGAAGCTTGTATAACCAGGCTCTGGTTCACCCGGTCGGCAACAACTGGGCGCCCCGCATCGGACTTGCGTATCAGGTTCTGCCAAAGACCGTCATCCGCGCCGGATACGGAATCAGCTACGTGCAGTTCAATCGCATGGGCGGCGAAAATCTGCTTGCCTATAACGGGCCCTTCGTCGTCGATGCGGCGGTGGATCAACTTCCGACCCAGGGTATCTGCGCTTCCGGCGATACCGCGCCGGGTTCGTGCTTCCGGTCGACGGCCCAAGGCTTTCCTGTGAACTTCGCCTCGCCGCAGGCGTTTAACACGGCGATCACACAGGTCCGCTACATTCCTGGCGACAACCGGACCGGATACGTCCAGAGCTGGCATTTCACCATCCAACGCGAAATCGCGAAAAATCTGCTGCTGGATGTGGCGTACGTGGGCAACCATGACGTCGGTCTCACGATCCTGTCCGATGCCAACCAGGCCCTGCCCAATCCACTGAATCAGAATCTGACGCTGCAACGGCGGCGGCCGATCCAGACGTTCTCGGGCATCGAAGTCGCCTTCGACGGCGGATTCGGAACCTACAACGGCTTGCAGGTCAAACTCGAGAAGCGCTATTCGGGCGGGTTGTACTTTATCAATTCGTTCACCTGGTCGAAGGCGATCGACAACGCGCCGGGACACCTGGAAAATTACGACGGCGATAACTCGCGTATCAACTACTACAACACGCCGATCGAAAAAGGCTTATCGAGTTACAACCAGCCGCTCAACGACACGCTGGCCGTAATCTACGACCTCCCCATCGGCCATGGCCGCAAATTCGGAATTTCGAACAAGGCTCTGGATCTGGTGGTGGGCGGATGGGCGCTGAACCTGATCAACACGATGACGTCGGGTCTGCCGCTGAACGTCAGCTACTCGGCCACCTCACAGGCGACCATCAGTTCGCTGGTCTCAGAACGTCCGAATCTGACGGGGCAGTCGATCTATCTGAATAGCTCGAATCCGATCAACTATCTGAACGCCGCGGCATTCGGTGTGCCAATCTACACGCAGCCTTTCGGTAATGCACCGCGCAACGTCGCCAAGATGCCGGCGTTCTACGACATCGATTTCGGAATCCACAAGAACTTCAATTTCACGGAAGCCCGGTATCTGCAATTCCGCGCGGAGTCGTTCAACCTGCTCAATCACACCAATTTTTCTCCGCCGAGCGGGCTGAACTCGAATAGCAGCGGATTCGGAGTCTTCACGTCGAGCTTCCCTGCCCGGCAGGTTCAGCTTGCCCTGAAGTTGATCTTCTGAGTTCCCGGCGTCACGCTTTGAGCAGAGTCTGTACGTAATCAGCCTTCAGCGGAAGGCGCCGGGCGACTTTCCCGGTTGCGTCAAGAAGGGCGGCCGCGATCGCCGGAGCGGCAAGGGCGTTCGCGGCCTCCGATCCGCCGCCATAGGCGCCGACCTCGGGCCGGTTGAGGAGAACAACTTTAACTTCGGGAATATCGGCCATCTTCAGAATCGGGTAGGTTTGCCAGTCACGCGTGGTGATCCCGCTCTCGTCGAATTGGAGTTCTTCGAAGAGGGCGTGGCTGATGCCCATCATAGTTCCGCCTTCCACCTGCCGCTTCAACTGCAGCGGGTTGACGACAATGCCGGGGTCGACCGCAATTGTCATTTTCTCCACCGCAATCGCGCCGGTCGAGGGAATCACCGAGATCTGGCTCACGCACGCCCAGTAGGTTCCCGAACGGAACATCACCGATACGCCCTGGCCGCGAACTGCTTTAGCGCCGGAATGTGCGGACTTCGGATGCGGAGACCGGCGTGTTTCCCACCCCGATGCGTCGCGGACCGCTTTGAGCACACCGATGACGCGCTCTTCCTTCGCATGGTCCATCCGGAACTGGATGGAATCCGCCCCGGCGAGCGCCGCGGCCTCACTGATCGCAAGTTCGCGCGGGAAATTCTGCTGGAACTGACCCGGCGTTCGCATGCTGTGATCGCGGAGCCCTACGGTGAGCGGCGACGCCTTTTCGCCGATTTGGAATGTGCCGTGACCGCGTTCCATCAAGGTTACGACGCCGTCGTAGATCCATGGATCGGAAAGATCGTTCACGGTCGATTGGGCGGCGCCCTTTTTTTCGTTCGGAGCCGGCATGGTCGGCAGACCCGCGAGCACCGCGCCGATCGGCCGGTCATCCTGCATCGCGGGCATATAGTGATCGACCTGGTACGCCACCATCTTGCCGTTTGCATCCAGCCCGATTTCAACGTCCGAAAGCGCAGCAGGCGATTGCGTCGACCACTGGAAATCCTCGGGCCGCATCCATTGCACCCGCACCGGGGCGCCCACAGCCCGCGATAGCAGCACCGCTTCGTCTTCTGCGCCGGCGTTCCCGCCGTTGGATCGACCGTAGTGGCCCGGACCCGCGAACGTCCGGATGACGATGTTGTCCACCGGCGCCCCGAGCATCTGCGCGAGCTCGCCCCGAAGGCCCTGGGGATTCTGATTGTGCGTATAGACGTAGACCGTCCCGTCCTTGCGAGCATCGGCCAAAGCCATGGTGGGTCCCATGGGTGCGTGCTTCATGTACGGGAGCTGATACGTGGCTGAGATCTTCTTCGCGGCCGCAGCCAACGCCGGCGCGACCTCGCCTTTGGATTTTTCGCCCTTCGCGACCGGCGTCGTTTTCCAGTCCGCGTCGCGCTTCAGATAATCGAAGACGCGCGCATGACCGGGTAGTCCTTTCCAATCCTTCCACTTCGTCGCGCCGGCCACCTGCTGCGCGGCTCGAATCGCTTCCCACTCGGTAGGAGCGACCACCCCGACGAGATTGCCTTTCACGATCACTTGCGAATTCGGAAACCGCGTCTTATCCAAAGCGCCCACGGACTCGAGCGTTGAGCCGAGACCCTTCGGATGCACCATGCGCGCGTGCAGCATGCCCGGCAGCCGCACATCCGTCGCCCAGTTTTCCTTCGCAGCAACCTTCGACGCGGTGACGGAATTTCGATAAGACTTGCCGACGACCGTGTATTGACTCACCGGCTTCATGGGCGGGTTGCCTTCCACAGTCAACCCGTCCAGGGTGGTTAGCTCGCCCTTTACCGGGATCGTGAGCTGCAACTGCTGCCCCTTGACCAGATCTCCATACGACATGCTCTTGCCGCCGCCGAAAACGACACCGTCCTTCACCGAAAGCGCGTCCTTCGCGACACCGAGCCGTTGTGAACCTAGATCCAGCAGGGCTTGATATGTGTACGCCGCCGCTTTCCGGATGTTGGGCATTCCGCCGCCCAGAAAGTCGTACGCGCCGCTGCCGTCCGGGGTGCGATCGGTGTCTCCCATGACCACCGTGGTGACGGCTTCGAACGTCGTGCTGAGCTCCTCGGCGACAATCTGCCGGTACGCCGTGAACGTCGTGCTTTGGCCGAAATCGCTCTTGCCTGTTCGAATCAGAATCGTGTTGTCGGGATGAATTTCAATCCACGACTCCGGACGAGTCGCGTCCAGCGAGTTCCGGGTGGTTGCGGCGCTGGCGGAATTCTTGAAACTATCGGCGCCAATCGCGCCAAAGCCGACGATCAGGGCCCCGCCGGTCTTCACAAAGCCACGACGGCTGAGCACCGCGCCGAACACGTTGACCTGGTCTTTATTGGTGTTCATCGTTATTTCCCCTTCCCCATCGCCGTGGCGGCACGTTGCACGGCCTCGATGATCGCGGTGTAACTCCCGCACCGGCACAGATGCGCCGAAGGGCCCGACGTCGTAAAGGCCGCCTTGATCTCCGTGACCGTCGGCGACGAGACGCGCTCCAACAATTCGGTCGCCGTGATCATCATGCCGTTCTGACAGAAGCCGCACAAAGGCGTCTGCTCCTCAATCCAAGCCTCCTGAATGGGATGCAGCGCTTTCTCCGCTTCAGCCTTGGATAGACCCTTCTGCTGGGCCCATCTGGCGGGAAGTCCCTCGAGTGTCGTAACCTCCTTGCCATTCGCCGCCGAGAGAGGCGTTATGCAGGAGCGAATTTCCTTGCCATTGAGCAGGACCGAGCACGCTCCGCACTGGGCTACGCCACAACCGAACTGAGGTCCGGACAGCTCCAGCTCATTTCGCAAGACATAGAGAAGCGGCGTATCGGTGGGCGCCTGGATTTCGCGCCGGGCTCCGTTAACGACGACTGTGACCATAGAGAAGCTCCTTCAGCAGAGTGTTTCCAATTTGCGCCCAGTTTACCAGGAAACCGCGTGCCCATCCTGACTTCCCGGCCACAGCCGTTCTTTCTTCTTGATATCCTTACAATTCCCCAAAAGCCATGGCCCGCATTCTCATCCTCATTCTTTTGCCGATCGCCGGTCTCCTCCCGGCCCAGGAATCCACGCCGGCGAAGCCGCCGTTCACGTA
>Ga0209579_10001810_pt1 | contig 17103 bp, 17 predicted proteins | sample Coa_R1_2_FD_187152 | JGI IMG/M metagenome (GOLD analysis project Ga0209579, IMG submission 187152) | Surface soil microbial communities from Centralia Pennsylvania, which are recovering from an underground coalmine fire - Coalmine... | ecosystem: Environmental > Terrestrial > Soil >... | reverse complement strand
CTGCCGCCGCCCGCGGGCGCCACGCCGCCGAACGGGCCGGCGCCGTCGCTGCTCCCACCCGCGAAATGGTGCAGCACCTTGAATGCGCCACGTGCCTGCACGTCGCCGGGCGGAAGAGCAACGATGAGCATCGAACCCAGTATCGCAGTTCCGAAAAGGCTGGTGTTCATTGCGACCTCCCTCGATCGGCGCGAACCGCGCTCTCGTCCGAAGCAAATGTGCAATGCCGCGCGAAGCCCCGCATGACGCGAATGCGTCATGCCGTTTGTTTCTTACCCAGGGGAGTCAGGTGACAGGGGCAAGGGGGCCGGTGACAGCAGCAACCTTTCCTTGGAGTTCAGCGCACCCTGGAGGTGCAAAACGCCGCCGCCGTCTGTGCATTTCAAGAAGACCGGGCAGTGAAGGGGAGTTCAGAATCCCGTTTGGGAACCATTGCGGACGTCAATCTCTATGATAGCCTTTCCGGGCTGGGGTTCGCCGCATGCATTTTCACCTGCCCAAACCGCTGCACGGCTGGCGCGCGATTTTCGGCGAGGTCGGATTTATTGTTTTCGGCGTGCTGATTGCGCTTGGCGCATGGCGGTCCGGCGCTGTTCCTGGCGGTGCTGATCGACCGGGAGCCGGCGCGCGACTGAAAGGAAGTACAATCCGCGCCGGTGGCGAAGGACAGCCCGCCCACCTCACGCGAAGTCGTCTTTTGTGGAGAGAAGCTTTTGGCGCCTCGGCTCTGATGCAGGGCGTCGATAAGACCGCACGTTAGCGCGAACGAACGTCAGGGCAACCTGTTTTCCCGGGTGAAGGGGTTGAAACGGCGCTCGACGAGCGCGGCCCAGGCCACCGGCGCCAGATGCTCCAGATGAAAATACTGCCGCGATTGCGACTGGTCGGTATTCAACGGCAGCCCGGTCGGAAGCTGCCCGACGTTGGTCGCAAAGTAGCCCCCATCCGACGCGCGCAATTTCTGTACCGCCGCTGACAGCGCGCGGCTTTCCGATTCCTGTCCCGAGAGCGCCATCAACAAAGCCGCCTGTTCGGTTCCCTCCGTCCAGATTCCGCCTTTGGCGTTGCCGAACGCAAACCCGCCCCCGACGCGTGTCTCACGCTCCAGCGTGCCGATGACCGCGCTGTAGTTCTTGAACGCCCCGCCCGGCGCAAGCAAAGGCAGGGTCTGGGCATCGAGGGCGAGGGTGCGATTGTGCGTTTTGCCGTCCTCGACGGTGCCGGCGTCAAAGCAGCGGCAGTTCGAATTCCACATTGCACGCACAAAGCTGTCCGCCGCGCGTGCCCGGATCGTCCACTTCCTGTAGCCCGTACTCCCGGCGAGGCCCAGAAATGCGGCCGCCAGATCGGCATTGTGTTCGGTGGATTTCCAGTTCGCGATCTGCGGATGGGGCTCCTCGCCGAGCGTGCCGCCCGTGAACCCGCCTGCGCCCCGGCTGCTTTGCCACTGCGCAACCCAATCGCCGATCCGTACGGCAGCATCGCGATAGCGACGCTCGCCGCCCGGTTGATCCAGTGCGAGCAGCGCCAGGATTGACCACGCCATGTTTCCGCTGTCGCTGCCCACCTGATAACCGTCTTCGACCCATCGGCCCAGCCGGTTGTCCCAGTATCCCGGCAGCTGTACGGGCCCGCTTCCGAGCGCGCCCGCGGCGTAGGCGTTGCGGAGGCGGCCGTCATGCCAATAGCGGTCGCGGGTCAGCGCCGCCATCATGGCGTCTGCGATATGCGCCGCCCGTTTGCGCTCGCCACAGCCAACAAGCGCAATGGCGGCGACGGCATTGTCGTACAGATAGGCCGTCCCTTTCAGCGCGGGGATCCGGGCGGTCGGATAACTGGGCAGAAAGCCCGGCCCTGCCGGCTGTCGATCGACGGCCCGCGTCAGATACGAGCAGGCATCCGGCGGGGCGGCGGCGGTGGCTTGCGGCCAGCCGCAGCAAAGCAGCGCCGCGACCAGCACGACAGGTTTGCCGGGCAAAACCCTCGTGGGAATAAACCCGATTGCAAAACGTCTCCTCCAGAGGGCGAATTCAAGGCACGTCGCTGCAGATGTGCCCACGAGGAGGGTTTTCATGCCGTTTTTCCAATCGCGCCTTGCCCCCCGCCGGGCGCGCAGGCCCCTTTCGGCCTGCATTGTCCTGGGCCTGCTCTGCAGTGCCACGGCCGCTGCGGCCGGCGCAACAATCCCGCAGCAAAGGGCGGGACTCGGGAAGGCGCTGACCACGAAAGACGGCGGCCAGATCTACGGCTTCGATATCGATCAGAACGGCAGCGACGGCGTGCTTGCGAGCGCCGGCTATCAGGGGAATACGTTTTTCGTTTCGGTCGAGACCTTCGACCAGGACACCGGCAAGATCAAGAAATCCTTCGCCACGAAAAACAGCGCGCGCAACTCGTACAGCGTGGACGGAATCTTCGCGGGCGATGTCGGCCTCGTCACGCATTACGTCGTTCCGAAAGGGTCGATCTACGCGAAACGCGAATACGACGTGCTGAATCCGGTGACGGCCAACGGGTTCACCGGCACGTGGACGTCGCCGATCAGCGACATCGACATCAAGCTGGCAGCGGAAAACCAGTCGACCACCACCGGCGTCGTCTACGCGATCGAGCTGAAGAAGCAGGACGACCCCGTGCTCGTCGTCTCCGACATCGGCGCGAACACGGTGAGCAAGGTCATCCGCCTTGACCCGAATTCCTTCAGCCTGTCCAACGGGCCGCAGCTCGGCGAATACAGCCAGGCGAACCAGGCGGTGATGGCGGAGTCGCCCGACGGCGGCGCGGTCGGCGGCGACGCGCCGCTGATGTGGCTGTTCGACATGACGACGGGCAAGAATTCGAATTTCGCCGGCTACAACAACGGTCCCTACCACGCCGGCGACGTGAACGGCCTCGCCACCGATCCCGCTACCGGCGTAACCGCAACCGATACGGAATTGAACGCGCAGGTCGAGTTCTACGACATGGCGCACCAGACCGGGATCGCGGCTGTACAGCTACCCTGTACGAACGACACCGACCAGACGTTCAGCGGCTCGGTGATCGCGGTCGACCCGGTCAACCAGCTTTTTCTCGTGACCGAGCCGGCCAACGCCTGCGACGAGGGCGCGGACGGCGCGATCATCGTCTACGACGAGAGCGGAAACTATGTCGAGACGATTTCCGGTTTCCACTTCGCGTCCGACGTTGTGCAGTTTCCGCCGCCTGCGCTCAACCCGTCGAAACGCATGGGATGGGCCTTCGCCGGCAACGGTGTTTCCCAGCTGCAGCAGTTCTTCTATTAGAGCATGATCTGAAGCATGTCCGGACACTACTGGCTGTCGGTCGTCGCCAACCTGTGCATCCGCCGTCTCCCGCTGACCTGGCCTTTGATCTTATGGGCAAATCCTCTCCCTTCGTGGTGACGATTTGATAGAGGGCGCCCGCGGTCCCGAGACAATGCACACGCAAAGCGCGCGCCACGTGCTCACTCGCGCGTGTCGACCACGATTTTCTGGCCGGTTTCCCTGGCCCTTAAGGCCCCCGCGCGGTCGCGGTTTGCCTGACGGTTTTCCGGCTCGATGCGGAGGGCTGCATCATAGGCCGCGATGGCCTCGTCAAGCTTCCCTTGCGCACCATAGGCGGTGCCGAGGTTGTCGTAGAGGCGTGCGTCGCGAGGATAGAGGCGGATGGCGGCGCGATCGTTCGTAACCGCATCGCTGTACCGGCCCATCGCGTAGAGCACCGCTCCACGGTTGAACAGCGTCGCCGCGTCGTTCGGCAAGAGCCGGAGCGTGGCGTCGTAATCGGCAAGCGCTTTCGGGTAGTTCTGGAGCGCAAGGTAAGCATCTCCTCGCGAGCGACGGAGCACGGGATCGTCTGGACGCGACGTGATCGCCGTGCTGAACTCGGCTATCGCGAGATCGGATTGCCCGAGCAACGCGTAAACATTGCCGCGGTCGATCCGTACATTGATGTCGTTCGGGCGCATCGCAAGCGCCGCGTTTAGATCGGCGATCGCGCTCTGGCCGTCGCCCAGATTCGCGTACGCCATGCCGCGGTTGACGAAAGCGTCGAAATAGTCGGGTTTCAGCCTGAGCGCTGCCGTCAGATCCGCGATCGCCTTGTTGACGTGTCCCTTCGACAGCTGGATCAGCCCGCCGCCTTCATAGGCGTAGGCCGACGGTTCCGTTTCGATCGATCGGTCGTATTCCGCAACGGCATCATCGTCGCGCCCCTCGCCGTGGTACACATTGGCGAGGTTGGCATGGGCATCCGCGTTCGCGGGATCGACCGCGATCGCATGTTGCAGCTCGGCGATGCACTTCTCCGTGTTGCCTGATGCATACCAGGCGCTGGCGAGCGCAACATACGCCGCGTGATAATGGGGGTTTTCCTCCGTTGCGGCGGTGAAATCGTCGATGGCCTGGACGAAATCCCGCTTCGTCAGATAGTCCATGCCGCGGTCGTAACGGATGACGGCCAGCGACTTCGTGTCCATGTCCGGCGCATCGAGGGCCCTTGTCAGGATGGCGATGGCGCCATCCACATCGCCGTGCTGCGCCTGTGCGTTGGCGGCATTCACTTGGTGGATGGTCTCGATCGACCCGACTCCGGCGTCCTTTTTGGTGAACGCGAGCGCAACCCCGCTCGTCAGAACAGCCGCTGCCAGAAGCGAAAAGCCGGACTTCAGCATGCGGGTCCATCGGTTGCGCGCATCGCGCAAGACATTATCAGTTTCCAGCAGTCGGCTCCATGGCAATGGCCCGGGACAACCTCGGCATCACCGGATTGTGTGCGCGTCGCGGAGCAAGAATGGGCTCGCGGAGACACGGAGACGCGGAAGTCGTTCGCGCGCGGATGCGCGGATAACCTGGGTGGCCCGGACGCGGTTACGCCCCCGCCATGACATTCTTTTTCTTTGCGGGTTAATCTGCGTCTCTGCGTCGTGAATCTCTTGGCCCACACACTTCCGAACCCCCATCCAGTCGTGCGGTCAGGCTTGTCTGGATGGCCTGGCGGGCCATGGTGAGGAATCGTGTACGCCCGGCAACAGTGAATGAACCAGGGCGGGGTGGAACCGCCCGTGGTTCGGCTTTCTAGCTTATGACGCGCGTAGCCTAACTGTGCAGCATGACGCGGGCTCCGACCGACGCGATTCCGTTGACGATGACCTGCAGCTTGCTCTTGCCAGTCTCGCAGGTGGCAGGGATGTCGAACACCGCATTCGTCGTGCCGCTCGTCCACACCCCCATGGTCGAAAAATTGTAGCTGCGCGCGAAGCAGACATCGCCCGTCGCCCCGTTGGTGATGCGCACGAGCGGGAAATTGGTCGCCGCCTGTGCGTCGTCGCCGTACACCCCGCCGAGATCGAAGCCGTTGAAGTTCGTTCCCGAAATGGGGTTGCCCGTGCTGCCGACGACCAGCGAGGATGCGACGCTTCCAATCACCGGTTTCCATGCGACCTTGGCACTTCCGACAGGCGTGTAGATCGCCACTTCGTTCGGCGTCGTCTGGCTGTTGTCCCACAACACCTGACCGGTCGGCAGAACGAGCAGATTGCCCTCGAAGTCGCTTGTGTTAGGCGCCTGGGCCGGATCGTTCACCTGCGTCGTCGTCACCTTGCCTTTCGCCGTGAACTTCCATTCCCAGAAATGAGTCGGTGCGTTGCCATAGCCGGGACTGGCCGACATCAGGACGTTCCCGTCGGGCAGCGTCGCCGCGGGCGCATCGGCTTCGGTGTAGTACACTCCTTTGTACGACAGCGCGGGCCCGCTTTTCCACGTGCCGCTTGCGACGTCGTAAATGTCGCTCACGGGTGTCGTCCCGGCGGCGGCGGCGCCGCTGAACTGGATGATGGTTCCCTGCGATCCGTACTGCGGCGTCAACGGCGCGGCGCCCAGTTCGAAATAGGTCGAATCGCTCATGCGGTCGGCCGTTTGTCCGGCAAGGCTCCAGACACCCGTCGCTGTATCGTAGATCTCATAGTCGTCGTAGTTGGCGCCGTAATCCCACACGTCGACCATGAACACGTTTCCGTTCGGAAGGGCCGCGTAGCCCTGTTCGTCGTTGCAGAAATCGCCGGTTGCACACGCATAGCTGCTGCCCGTCGTCCAGGTTACGACATCATCGGCACCGACGGAGGCGATCGCCTGCTGGGCCGGGTAATCGCAGCAATTGGCGAGCATATAGCTCCCGTTCGGAAGGATGACGCTCTCGGCGTCGCCGATCATCGCCCATCCGGCGGGCGGCGCAACGGCGGTCCACTTGTCGGCCACGGGATCATAGATGGCGCCGAGATTGTACCAGCCCTCCTCGCACCTGCCCGCGCCATCGCCGTTGTACTCGCCGCCGTTCACGATCATCTGGCCGCTCGGCAGGATTTGCGTCGCGAAAAAGAGCGGCTGATAGCCGTTCGGCATGGGGTTTATCGCGCTCCACGTGCCGTTGGCGTAATTGCCCTTGTTGTCGGGCACGAGCTTGTACCAGTGCGTCGTGCAGTAATCCTGGATGAGCACGGTGCCGTCGGTCAGCTGCTGCGGGGCCCAGGGTCCATGCTTGAATGGAAGCGTCGCTGCCACATCCGCCCAGGTTCCGGAAGTCGTGGGCCTCTTTGCAACAAAGGGCGCTTCATGACGGCCGACATGGCCGAGCGGTTTGTCGGGATCGATGCGCGGGGCGACCCCGCGGGGGTGCGGATAATAAATCGCATGGGCCGGGACGGCGGTGGCGGCGAACGCTACGACAAGCGCCAGCGCCGACGCGCCGGTCGTCAAAGGCAACGATTGCATGGAAATTCTCCCTCTTTCGAAGCCGCTGCCCGCGACAAGGCCGCGTGCAGGGTTCTCCTTTGATGAGAGGAACCATTCCGGCACGAGCTTCGTTCCGCGCCGGCCCGAAAATCCGAATTTTCAGCGAGAAGCGCGATCCGGAAAATGACGCCACTGGCGTCACTTTTCCGACTGGCGGCAGCGCCGCAGGCAGGTTTTTGTACGCGAGGCGTACCGGTCGGGAGGCCGGCCCGCTATCGCCAACCCGGGAGAAACCGAGGGAGCGTTCGCAGCCGGCCGGCGCGGCGATGCCGAACTACGCGTGAGCCGGTGCCAGGAACCAGATCGTTCCGAAAATGATGGCCGCGATCCCCAGGGTAATCATTACCTTGACCATGAAGCTGAGGTCACCGGCGACGGCTGCGGCCTGACTTGCGAACCCACCGCCGCCGAGCGATATCCCGGCAAGGAGCCAAATATTGTCCAGGAGCGTGGCATGATCCGGCACCGTGCGGGCTCCACGAATCGGTTTCGTTGCAGCGCACGAGCCGGCAGCGACGAATCGCGAGTGCCCATTTCTCTTTCGCAGCATGGTCCCGTGTAGGACCATGGCCTATAACGTACCGCGAAAACCTTACAGAACCTTACCTCGCCAGGCGCCGAAGAACTCCGCTGCGGCAGGGCGCCTTTTGGTCAGGTCTCCCACACTTCCAGGCGGTCGCCGTCGCGCGCGCCAAGGGCATAGAGCGCCGGCATGAGATAGATGCTGATCGCGAGCCGCGCGAACAGGCCGGCCACGATCACCAGCGCGAAGGGGCGCTGCGAATCCGTGCCGACGCCGGTTGCAACCGCGGGGCGGGGACGAGGCCGAACGCAGCCACGAGCGCGGTCATCATGATCGGCCGCAATTTCACGATGGCGCCATCGCGGATCGCGTCGTTCGCCGCCATGCCGCCGCGCCTGAGCTCGTTGACGTAGGAGATATAGACGACCGCCGTCAGAACCGAGACACCGAACAGAAGAAGCCGCCGTTCGGTACGTGAACCATCCAGTACGCTGCAGCCGTTTCACCCGATGCGATGAAGGCGGCAATCCGGCTGAACAACGACTCGCCAGCCACGAAGTTCTGTCCCCGTATCGGAACTTGGGCGGAAATGTCCTGCAGAAGAATAACAGGGTATGAATTCTGGATATCAGGACGTGGATGCGATACCAGGCTCAGTCGAGCTTAATTCCCATTGCCTTGGCGCGTTTTATGAGCGCTCTTCGATATGCTGCATCGTATCCGTCTGGCGGTCCGAGTTTCTCGCCGGGTAGCAATTCAGCCGCCAGGATATGAACGTGCTCCGCAGCAGACAGACTCGCGAGGTCCAAAGCGAATCGGGCCTTTCCAACATGGCAGGTACATAGTCCATCGGCCGGGACATGGTATCGCTTGGTGAGACAATGCGGGTCATGGGGGCTTTCGGCCGCCGCCAGCAGGGCTTCTCTGGTGTAATCCCGGTGCATGACTCATTCTAACTCAATGGTGGGCCGGATTGTCCACCGTGCGTCCCACGTTTTCTCTCAGTGCGCGGCGATGTAGGCATCGCGCAGCACGTTGGATTCGAGTTCGAGGTCCTCGAGCCTGTGCTTCACCACGTCTCCCAGACTGACGATTCCGACAAGATGTTCGCCGGAGAACACCGGGACGTGTGTGGTGCGATGGCGCGTCATCATTGCCATCACCCGCTTCAGTGATTCCTGCGGTGACGTGCGCACGAAATCCAGGCGCATCAGATCGGAAATACGCAGTGCGGAAAAACGGCTGCCATGTCGGGCCAGACCATCGACAATCTCCCGGCTTGACAGAATACCGACCACGCTGCGGCCCTCGGTGACGGGAAGCGCCGCGATCCTGTGTTTGTGCATCAATTCGGCGGCGCGCTCGATTCTTTCATTGCGATCGACAGTGATTATCCGCCCACCCTTTTTCTAGAGGATGCCCTGGATGCTCATAGTTGATTTCCTTTCCCGGCTTGCGTGTTCTGCTCGAGCGCGGTCGGGCAAAAGGGGCCTGCGACGCTCTCCCTCGGCACCCGCAGTGGATTGGGGATTAGCGAGACGAGATTTGCGACGAGCGCGAGTGCGAGCGCGAGCAGCGAAGGCGAGTTGGAAAAACCGATAACGCGAGGCCATGTCCCAACGAATAACTCATGGATTTGCTGTACGGACCTGCTCATGGGCAACCCTCCTGTGGCGGGTCATCACCTCGGTCATGCTGCGCGGAACCAGGCCCGCGCCAATTTGCTGAGCGCGCGGGCTGAATTATCTCGTGGCGGGAGGCAGGAACTTGCGATCAATCAGCGTCTGTAGCGCCTTGCGAAACGCGTCCTCGGTATCAATCGTCTTGGTGAAGCCAGCCTGCCGCAGCTTGACAGTGCTCACGAACGCGCGCGGTCCTTCCCGGGCGCCGGTCGCAAACGCGAAATCCGCATGCTGGTCCCCTTGTCCCACAAGCTCTCGCATGTTCCGCGAACGAAGGCCGTGCTTCGTGACGATCCGGCCCCAAACATCCTCATTATCCTTCAGGTAGGCTGCCACGCTCGTTGGCGTGTCCGGCCCGATTTCGACGCCTAGAGTTTCGGCAAGAGCTGGCCACACGCTGCGCCACTCGAAGACGTCACCATTGGTGATATTGAACGCTTCGTTTGCGGCTCGAGGCGACTGCGCAGCCCACACCATGACGTCGGCGACGAGTTCTGCATCTGCGGCTTCCCAGACGAATGACGGGCCGCCGGGAAAGCTGAACGGTTCACCCTTCTCCCGGCGAATCGCCGCATAGACACCGATCGCAGGAAAGACGTTCAGCGCACCGGGCGTGGCACCCGTCACGAGCTGCGGACGTAGAGCGGTGTAGCTGAAACCGTGCTGGGCGCCCTTCTCGCGCACATAGATTTCCTGATCGAAAAAGAAGTTCTCGTGGTCCTTGCGGGCATCACGCTCCCGGGCTGGAATAGGGATCGGGTGTAGGTGTACGCCGTAGATCTTTGTCCCTTGCAGAATACTGATGTGCTGAAGTTTGGACGCGCTGCGCACAATCGGCTCCACAACATTGTGAAGCATGGTGTTGTTGGTCTCGATCTGCTCCCTGTTCGACCAGCCGGCCACCAGTTCGGGTTTTTCATGCAATGCCGTGTAGGCGATGTGGGTGATATCTGTCAGTGGCTCAAGCGCGGCATGCGCGCTTCGCTTGTCCCGAAGGTCGACTGATAGAAACTCGATGTCGCGGCCGCTCGGCAGGTCTGGCCTGCGACGCGATATTGCGACCACCTTCCAACCCGCCGCGAGAAACGCCTCGATCGCTGCGACCCCCAAAAGCCCGCTTGCTCCTGTCACAAGCACCTTATTGGCGACACTCATGGTTCCAGCTCCTCTTTGCTGCCAAGGTCGTCGTGTCCGTACGATAGCGCTGTGAAAGCGCTCTAAACGGCCGTTCTGCCGCCATCGACCGGCAGAATTGCACCCTGGATGAAGCTGGCGCGGTCGCTCGCCAGAAAGACGATCGCCTCCGCAATCTCATCAGGCGCGGCCGGACGTCCGGCGGGCGCCTGTGCCGCGAGCTGCTGCAGCGCGTCCTCGCCCATTGCAATCGTGCCTTCGGTGCGGGTCGGTCCGGGACTGACCGCAGTCACGCGAACACCCCTGGGTCCATATTCGGCCGCCCAAGCTTTGGTCAGCAGATTGATCGCGGCTTTGGTCGATCCGTACAGGCTCAGCCCGACCGCGCCGAAATCGGCGACCATCGTCGAGACGTTCACGATCACTCCTTTGCCTTGCTGCATCATCAATGGGGCAAGCTCGGCGACGAGGAAAAAAGGAGCCTTCACATTGAGTGAGTAGACGTCGTCAAACGACTTCTCGCTCATTTGGTGGGTCGGTCCGAATGGGAATACCCCGGCGTTGTTGATCAGCACATCGACACGGCCGTCCCCCAGCTCGATGGCTTTTCTCGCGACCGCCCGGGCGCTCGCTGCGTCACGCAAGTCCGACGAGATGAAATCGGCTTTGCCACCCGCGGCGCGTAGCTCGGTAACTGTCTTCTCGCCGCGCTCCAGGTTGCGGCCAACAACCACGACATGAACGCCCGACCGCGCCAGTTTGTCAGCGACCGCCCGGCCGATACCACTTGTTCCTCCGGTGATGAGGGCTGTCGTAGTCATTGGCATCTCCTTGTTTCGAAACCGGCCGGTGGTCCGGTTGCGCAAGAGATGATGCCAATGGGGTGTACGCAGTAGACGGGCGCTGCGCATTTGATTTATACGAATTGCGTATGAGTGACCGACTTCGGGAACTGACCGCCTTCGTTCGCGCCGGTGAAACCGGCAGCTTCTCGCGAGTCGCGCGGGAACTCGGCGTTTCGCAGCCGTCGATATCGCGGATGGTGGCGGACCTTGAAGCGCGGCTCGGCGTAAAGCTTCTGTTGCGCACCACGCGGCGCATCACGCCGACCGATGCCGGTCGAGTGTTTCTCGATCGGACACGGCAAATCCTGGGTGATCTTGACGACGCCGAAAGTGCGGCGCGCGGCGCGGACAGCCTGCGCGGCACATTGCGGGTCGCGCTGTCGGGCGCCTTCGGAACTCGCGAAGTCATCCCCCGTCTGCCGGGCTTCGTGAGCCAGCATCCAAAACTACACGTCGATCTGCTGATGTCCGACCGGACCGAAGATCTGGTCAACGAAGGGGCTGATATGGCCCTGCGGCTGGGCCCACTGCCCGATTCCGGGTTCGGAGCGCGGCTGCTGGGTAAGGCTCCGCGCCTCGTCGTTGCTTCGCCCGGTTACCTTGCCCGCAAGGGAACACCGCAAACGCCTGCCGATCTCGCGCGGCACGATTGCATTCTCGGTCCAGGTCTCTCCGGCCTGAGCGGTTGGAGCTTCACGCGATCCGGCAATACGACATCTGTAACCGTCCGGGGAACGACGACTGTCGCTTCGGCCGACGGCGTTACTGCCTGCGCCAAAGCGGGGCTTGGAATAGCTATCGCATCCCGATGGATGTGCCGCGCCGAGCTTGAGGCCGGCGAGGTCGTCCCGATCCTTTCCGATTACCAACTCGCGTGGGTCAAGGTGCACGCCGTTTATCCGAGCGGCCGTCGTCCCTCTCTGAAGGTAAGAACGTTTTCGGATTATCTCGCGACGCAGTTCATGGACAAACATATTGGCGGCTGAAAATGTCAGCTTCGCCGAATTTCCGATGCGCTTCGCGAGGAGCTGGAGGGGGATACAGGTCTAACCGATCGCCGATGATTTTTTTGTCGCCGGAGGATCATGCCGATCGATAAGATTGACAAAATGGCTATGCCGCGATGCGCAAGCGGCTTGCAGATCCGCACGCGAGGACCGTTTCCGCTGGCGCCCCGGACTCTTACCTCCGTACGTATTGGCTGATCCCGACGCGACTCAACAACCACCCTTCTGGCCGAAGGTCAGCGGTTCGACCGGAAAATACCCCGGTTCGTTGAACACTCCCGCACCGATCTGGCCGTCATGCGCGTGACCGATGAATGTAATCCAGACCACCTCGCCCGTGCCCGATCCCGATTCCAGATTTACGACCAGCAGACCTTTAACGACCTGGAAAGTGCCGCTCAGATCGCCGGTCATATCGCCGGAAGCTGAGACCGGACCGCTGTGCGGCGATCCTGCGGTGCCGTTATCGGTCAGTACGAGACAATCCGTATCGGCGAAGTGAGGTGGCATCCGGACCTTCACCGGCCAACTCCCGGTGTAACTGAAGCTGCTGCCCGCAAGAGCGGTGCCGCTCGTCAGTACAACTGCCGATAGTAAAGCGGCAAAAAGAGAATGCGTTTTCATGCGGAGAATTCCTCTGATGTCTCGTGGGTGGCAAGCGCCCCCAATTTGCTGACGGTCATGTTGCCCGCTTTATTCCCGGCTCGGGCGCTGTCCTGCAAAAAGCAGGCCCCGCCGCGTTCAGATTTTCGGCAAGGCGTCGCGCAGCATCTCGAGCGTAAATGGCTTTTGGAGATGGGTTGCGCCGTCGATCCGTGCACCGTCGGCCTCCGAGTAGCCGCTTACTGCGACAACCAGCAACTCGGGCCTGAGCTTGCGCGCCTCGTGCACAAGCTCTGCTCCGCTCATCCCCGGGAGTCCCAGATCGGTCAGAAGAATGCGGATTCCGGAATCGCGCTTGAGGATTGCGAGCGCTTCCCTGGCGTCTGCCGCTTCCGCAACGCTGAAACCGAGCTCCGTCACCATGTCGATGGTGGTGAGACGAATGAGTGCGGAATCTTCGACGACGAGGATCTTCGTGCTTGCGGCTGAACCTTGGGACGGTTGGCTCTTACCGGTCTTTTCCCCCACCGGTGCCGAACTACGCTTCAAACCCACGCCAAGCAGCAGGCGGAGTTTTCGCGCCAGATCGTCTTTTCGGTACGGCTTGCTCAGCAGTTCGACGCCCTCGTCAAGCCTGCCGTTGTGAACGATGGCGTTCTGCGTGTAGCCCGACGTGAACAGAATTTTCAGGTCTGGCAGTCTTTCCTTTGCCAGTCGTGCCAGTTCGCGCGCGTTGATTTTGCCGGGCATGACGACATCGCTGAAAAGGACATCTGCATGGATGCCTTCATTCAAGCGCGACAGCGCCTGCTCGGCGTTTTCGGCAGGCAGGACAGAATAGCCGAGTTCGTTCAGCATGTCGGTGACCGCGGCCCGAACACTGTCGTCGTCCTCGACAACGAGTACAGTTTCGCTTCCGCCGTCAGCCGGCTGGACCAATGACGGTGCCGTCCATTGTGGCACCGGTTGCCTGGAGCGGGGCAGGTACAGCTTTACCGTCGTTCCTTCGCCGGCTTCGGAATATATCTTGATGTGACCGCCGGATTGTTTCACGAAACCATACACCTGGCTGAGGCCCAGTCCTGTACCCTGCCCCTCCGGCTTTGTGGTGAAGAAGGGTTCGAAGGCCCGCGCCGCGATTTCGCGCGGCATTCCAGTCCCCGTATCGGTGACCGCAATCATGACGTACTGTCCGGCTGCAGCATCCGGATTTTCGCGCGTGTACGATTCGTCAAGGAACGCGTTCGCCATCTCGATCGTCAGCCTGCCGCCGTTCGGCATGGCGTCGCGGGCATTGATGGCGAGATTCAGAATCGCATTTTCCAGCTGTCCCTGATCGATCACTGCTGTCCACAGACCGCCGGCCATCGCGGTCTCCAGTTCGACGCGCTCGCCGAGCGTTCTCCGCAGGAGGTCGGTCATTTCCTGAAGCATGCGCGCCAGATTGATCGCGCGTGGCGCAAGCGTCTGCCGGCGCGCGAAAGCGAGCAGCTGTCCGGTGAGCCGCGCGCCGCGTTCCACGGCGGAAATCGCGCTCTGCAAGCGCCCGGCCGCCCGCGTGCCGGGCTCCAGATCGCCCGTCATGAGATCGAGGTTGGCGCCGATGATCTGAAGGAGATTGTTGAAGTCGTGTGCGACGCCGCCGGTCAGATGACCAATCGTTTCCATTTTCTGCGCCTGGCGAAGCGCCATTTCCGACTGTACGCGATGGGTCACATCCAGGCACGCGACGAGGAAACCCCCATGCGGCACGCTGTTGCGATAAATTTCGACATGACGATTGTCGAAGGTAATTTCGCGATAACCCGCTCCGTACCCGCCGGTTACGAACGGCAGCTCCTCGAACTTCGGTTGCTGGCGCTCGAGCGAAAGCGCGTTGAATCGTTCGATTGGCGTACCGGGAACGGCAAGCTCGCTCGGAAAGCCCATGCAGCCGAAAAAATTCGCGTTGAAAGCGACGAGTTTGCCGGCGTCGTCGAACACAGCCACTCCGTCGCGAATATTGTCGAGCGTTGTCTGGAGCAATGTCGCGTGGCGCTTGCGGTCAGCTTCGCTGCTCGCCAGCTCGAGGTTGCTGCGCAACAACAACCAGGCCGCCGCCGCCAGCAGGAGAAGCGCCACAGCGGCGCCGGTCAGGAGGGCAACGACCTCGCGCCGTTCCGCCGCGTGGCGTGCGGACAGCCGTTGCGTGAGCAACCTCTGCTCTTCTGCAAGCGCACTTGCCACCAGCGTCCGCAAAGCGTCCATCCGCTCTCTCCCCGCCTGCATGGCAACAAGCAGTTGCGGCGAGGGAGGCTTCGCGGCTGTTCCGATTGCGAGCGCGCGGCTCAGCGCCTGCAAGCGCTCTCTGGCGAGCGCGCCGAGTTCCCGGGCGCGTCGCTGCTGGGCGGGGTTGTCCTTTGTCAGAACCCGGAATCTCTCGATATCGCGGTCCGTATTGGCAGCCGCGTTTCTGTATGGCTCCAGAAAACTCGGCTGCTTCGTAATCAGGTATCCGCGCTGCCCGGTTTCGGCATCCTGGGCATCGGAAAGAACGCGCCGTATCTGTTCGATGACCTGATAGGTGTGCAGCACCCATCGCTGTTCCGAGCGCTCATTTCCGAAGAAAACGTAAGCGAGTAAAGCAGCCAAAAAGAGCAGGAACACAAAAGGCGCGGTCGTTACAAGGAGCCAGTGTTTGCGCTGCACGAAAATCCCTTCTTTCAGTCCACGTCTGCGCGGCACGCGTCACCGGAGACAACACCTGACAATCCGCCGCAAATGTGCGGGCAAAGCGGCCGAATGGCAACCCGCCGTGCAGACCCCCGGATCGCCCTCCGAACGAAAACCGACACGACCTGCCCGGAATTTGCGCACGCACGTCGTCCCATCCCGGGGGAAATCGTACAAGCCGGCATTGGCTGCCCGAACCGTGGCAGGAACGGGAGAGCAAACGGACTGTCAGGAACGCACCTTGGCCTGGGCCTCGAGGCCATACCGGAGGCAAATGGGAACAATAGTGCGTCCGCCACCGTTCCCGTTTCAGTTTTCCACAGGAGACATGAACAATGACACAGCAGAACCAGGGCGGACAGCAAGGCTCGCAGTACGACAGGGACAAGGACAAGCAGGGCCAGCAGGGTGGCCAGGGCAATAAGCCCGGAACCGGCGGCCAGGGCGGCCAGTCTGGACAATCCGGTCAGGGAAGCGGAAGCAGCTCTGAGAAGAGCGGCGGCGAAAAGAAACAGTTCTAACGACACTGTCCGTCGGGAAAAGGACGGCCGCCTGGCCGTCCTTTTTTTCGCTCTGCACACGTTTGATATGGCTTGCACCGGAAGACGAAAGACGAAGCAGCAGTCGCCCCGCGTTCGGCGAAAGTACGCCTGCACGAGATAACGCAGGTTAAGCGCAACGGCCAATCGCGTGTTTTCTGCCTGCTCTTTGTGCGCGTACGGAACAATTCCCTTCGACCGTGAGTTAACAGGCATCTTTGGCAGCACAACTTCCCGGGAGAATCGGAATGAACCAGGCCTCAATTTGGGCTGCGGCAGCCGTGTGCCTTCTTGGCTCCGCCACGCTCGCTCAAACCCCCGCACAATCCGGCCCACAGAATCCCGCCGTAAAGACGGATAGCGGCAACAATTCGGATCTGCCCGTCAAAGGGGCGAACAGCTTTACCGCGTCCGAGGCGAAATCCCGCATCGAGAGCCAGGGATTCACCCGCGTGAGCGCACTTCAGAAGGACCAGGCTGGCGTGTGGCGCGGGACCGCCATGAAAGACGGGAAGTCCATGCAGGTCAGCGTCGATTACCAAGGCAACGTCAACGCTCAGTAATTTTGGCAAGGAAACAGCGATGTCCAAAACCATTTCCAAACTTTATCCGGACTACCCGACGGCGGATGCCGCAGCGCGCGCACTCGAAGCTGCCGGTCTGAAGAGGGGTGATATCAGCATCGTCGCGAACAACGTCGAACGCTGGGACGACGACGACAGATTCAAGCACGTCGAGGCCAGGCACGACAAAGATCACGACGGGGTTGACGACCGTACAGAGGGTGCCCGCGTGGGCGCCGGCGTTGGCGGCGTTGCGGTGGGCGCGGCGGGTCTTGCCGCGGGCCTCGGTGTGCTTGCCATACCGGGCATCGGGCCGATCGTGGCGGCAGGATGGCTCGCGTCGACTCTCGCCGGAGCGATCGCCGGCGGCGTGGCCGGCGGTGTTGTCGGGGCGCTCGCGGAATCCGGCGTCAGTAGAGACGATGCGGATATGTACGCCGAAGGCCTTCGCCGCGGAGGTGCCCTCGTCGTTGCGCGCGTTCCCGACGCCGATGTCGTGCGCTATCAGACCGTCCTCACGCAGAAGAGCATAGACATCACCAAACGCGCGAGCGCCTATCGGAGTGCGGGCTGGACTTCCTTTGACCCGAATGAAACGCCCTACACGGTGGATCAGATTCGCCGGGATCGCGAACTCTATCGCTAGGTGATTTTGTACCGGTTGCCGCAGAGAGCGTAAGACCTGAAACGCGCAGAGAGGAAAC
>Ga0209579_10001807_pt1 | contig 17116 bp, 16 predicted proteins | sample Coa_R1_2_FD_187152 | JGI IMG/M metagenome (GOLD analysis project Ga0209579, IMG submission 187152) | Surface soil microbial communities from Centralia Pennsylvania, which are recovering from an underground coalmine fire - Coalmine... | ecosystem: Environmental > Terrestrial > Soil >... | reverse complement strand
AGAAGTTGTTGTTGCGGAGTATTTTAATGAAGTTTTGATGGGGTAAGGTCGCTTAAGCAGCCATTCAGATTTTTGGTCTTACTCTTAGCGAGAGAATATAACCAATGAGATTTTTGGTCTTACTCTTGGCGAAAGAATATGGCCAATGAGATTTTTGGTCTTAAATGGCTGTGCGATTTATGCTGACCAATTGTAATTTTGGTCTTACTCCTGGCAGAAGAATAGCACCAATGAAATTTTTGGTCTCAATATGAAGCTACATATTGCTTTAAGCCTTGAATAAGTCTACCAATATTAGAAGCTAATGCTAATTCATGTACCATATATAGAAATGTCAATGTCATATAGGGATATGGTATGGTAACGCTACATGGTAACGCTATGTAAGTCAATTGCTCTGTCTTCACCTTGAGAACAGACCCACTACAAATATTATCTCAAGGCAAACCTCTATCATCCACTTCTCAAAAGCTATAGGTTGTTTGTAGCATTGGTCAGAACTACCCTCCGGATGGTAATGCTGGATGGTAACGCTGTTATAACTATTGTGCCGAAATACAATTGATTAGAACTTAAAGATAATCCAGCCTAGGTAAAAGAGTTGTTGAATAGTTATGAAATTAAATATAAGTATATATTAGGGGTAGTTTATAAAAAACGTCAGATATCAAGTTCTTTGATATTCCTTGTCTGTGAACAACACTATGACACAATTCCGAGATATCACATGCAATATAGTATAAGAACATAGTGATGAACTGCATACTAGACACGAGACTATCATATGTATATTAGTAGTGCAAGACAGTAACAGACGAGACATAAGGCAAGAATGATGTACCAGTGTATGCTGTCTTCCCCAAAGATAGCGGTCAGAGTATTGGCGCACAATGGAGTAGTACTGAGCATACTTGATGGGGTCTCGGTATTGAAAGTGCCTGTCACAGTTAGGACAACAAAGGATAAGGAGCGAGTATGTCTTACAAGCCAGTCTGGCGGCGCTCGACCTTGTATATCTCGTGGGGCAGCTGATCAAAGTTGGAGCCATCAAACTTGTCTATCTCTAGGTCGATTATGATATGCCATGGGTGGGTAGAAGAACAGGGCTGAATATGGTCATAGTGTCTGATACTGTAGTCGGTACCGGGTTCCCAGCGACCACAGCGTAGCAAGAAGGTCTTGACATACTCCTGGTACTTGTCGTCCTCATAGTCGTCATCAGGTACTGGGCGAATGCGAAGAATGACACGCTTGGGAGTGTTGTCTGGAGGAATGGTAGCAAGTGCAGCACGAGCAGAACTAATAAGTTCTGGAGAGGGAGTAAAGACTAGAGAAGAAAAGGTACCGGTTGGTGCTGTAGAGCTCATGATAGAAATGATGAGGATGAGATGAAGTGCGATGAGGCTAAGCAAGAAAGTCAGGAGTCAATATCACATGAGCAGAATAAGATTGTAATAATATATAGATAACAGCAACAGTAAGCAGGAAAATAGGATATATTAGAATAAAATAGAATATACCAAACCACAATTAAAATATATGTAATAATATATTAAATGTAGAAATCACATGTGTGGGGTAAGAATGAGTGATTAAATAGCATTTGAGAGAATTCAACAACAACCAAACTACCACGAAGCCAGCTAGCGATTGCAAAGATGTGTTCAAAGCGGATGCTACATTACAGCGAGTGCGATCATCGACACTTTGAAAACTTCAATCGATGTCAAGTAGCAATCAATGCAGGAGAAAAAGTGGTATGCATACCGGCAAGTGGACATACTCGAGATCTACCGCAAGATCTTGATGTGCAGGACCGCGACTTACCAGGCAAGTGTCCGGCATGCAAGGGCCAGACACCGCCGAGTTCGGCAGGATCGCAATGAGGGATATATGGGAGTGATGATAGTAAGTGGGATAACAAGAGACAAGTGGGATGGGAATAACTAACATGGGTGTAATAGAAAGATGTCAGATGGTATAGGCAATGGGAAGATATCAGACAATATATATATGATGGAAAGATGCGATGTGGGAAGCATGATATGGTGCAATGAGTCACAACACTATTATTATGAGCTAGAGCATGTAGCATGCCGAGGATGTGGGTATCTGCATTGGATACGGAATGATATTTATAATACAAAGATATATAAAGTATACTTTGGTTTATCTTGAACCTTTTTTGCTGCTAAAATTATATAGTAGCAGCTATAATGGCTGGTAACGCTGGCTGGTAACGCTTTAGTTAGTAGAAAGTCTGGAAAATAGCAATTGCGTACATACATATACCTAGTCCTCATCGCTCTCTTCAATATCAATCTCCTCGTCCTCCTCCTCCCCCTCGTCGTCGTCGTCGTCGTCGTCGTCGTCGTCGTCATCGTCGTCATCGTCGTCGTCGTCGTCATCGTCGTCGTCGTCGTCATCGTCGTCGTCGTCGCTGTTATCGTCGTCGTCATCGTAGTTGCCGTCGTCGTCATTGTCATCATCTTTATAGATCAATAGTGCCAATGCCGGATCAATCAGCTGCTCGAGAAACTCCTTTCTCGCAAGCCGATCCTCATCGGTAGCATCAGCAGGAAGTGGCTTTCGAATGATTTTCAGCTCTTGATCTTTGATTGCTGCAATCATTCGTTCTTTGAAGTGGGAAATTGCAGTCTTTTCCCCTTCGTTCTGAAGATGAACTGTGCCCGAAGGGCCCGATGCCTGTTCAACAGCCAATTCAGCCAGCCGCGCCTTTGTCTCTGCAGCTTCTGCTTGACGCAGGCGGGCGGCTTCTGCTGCCTGTGCATCAAGAACTGCTGCAGCAGAGATACCATCAATTGCCCTAGTATCTTCCAGTTCTGTAACCACTTGCTTCTCCATGAGTTCTCGGTTCTCAGCAGTGGCCGCACCATATTCCGCCGATGCGCGGAGTTTGTTGAGGGCCTTGTGCCTGGCCTTTCGATCTGCGTTCTTGGCCCGAAGCAGCATTAGCTCGTTTGGAGATAAATCTTGCCGACGTTTTCTTGCGCTAGCTGTTGCGGTATTGGTGGAGTAACTGTCCGGAGACTTCTTGGAAATTGGGTCTCCGCCTTTCCGTAAATGTGCCATAGTGCTAATAATGATTAGTGTAGGTCAGAAGCGTTACCAGATAACGTTACCTATATGAATACCTCAGTTATGTTGTTGTAGAGCGCCAGCAGTGAGACAGGCGTGCTTGCGGGTTCGTGTGCTCGAAATGATTCTAACCAGCATTAGTGAGAGTCAAGAATGTTACTGGTTAGCATTACATACATGAATATGCAGATTGCTTAACGCTATATTCATGTGGAATGCCTGTGTGTTTCCGCGTTTTCGCGATTTCGCGTTTTCGCGCTTTGGCGCTCAAAACTTAAGTTCAGTCACATGACAAGTTGACTTTTCAGCTCCGGGCTTTACCTATTTGCTTCTGCCTAACAATTTGTATGGATTAAAAAAATTTCCGAAGTCAACTCACGATTTTAAAGTTAAAGTAGAAGAAAATCGATAAGTATATGCAATTTAGCCGAGAATCTCTCTAGAAGTCTCTCGCCGTTACCTTCAGGCGTTACCTTTTATATACTCGGAATACTAGCTGCCGAATTGCTTATGTCATGTGATTATCTGGGCGACGCGCGATATTTCTCGCGTTTCTCACTCCGACACATACACTGCAATACCATAACTCCACTTCTACATTCTCAATGGCGCGCACGAAGAAACGCCCTCGAAAGACACCTGCAAGAGCAGGAAAGACACCTGCAAGGGCAGGAAAGACGCCGCGCGCCAGTGCCGCGGCCGGTACTGCTGGTGGTGCTGCGGCCCGTGCCATCAAGAAGAGGAAGAGGAAACCTGGAAGTGAGTACTCTTGCTGATAAGATGTATGCCTACAAGCTAATAATGGACTCAGTGGTGGCGCTGAGGGAGATCAAAATGTACCAAAAATCGACCGAACTCATCATACCGAAGATGCCATTTGCGCGGGTTGTCAGGTCCATAGCTGTAGAGCTTCTAGCTGATGTCCGGTTCCAACCAAGTGCTCTTGGCGCTCTTCAAGAGGCTGCTGAGGCTTTCCTTGTGGCCTATCTTGAAAGTAAGTAGTATTCTCCCGACCCAATAACCCAATAATATGGCTAACTCTGAAATAGGCTCTAATCTGCTGGCGATCCACGCGAAGAGGGTCACCTTGCAGCAAAAGGACATGAGGCTGCTTGGTCAGATCCTTACTAATTATGGTGTGTTGTGATGGAAGGTAACGCTTGGAAGTAACGCTAGGAGAGTTCCTGGGTTCAGATCTAGTTTTTGTTGATAGCACTTTATGTTTGCCCTCATGCAAGTGAGAGAAGATAAAAATAATGAATGATCATTCTCCCATTGATTTTCAGGTGGTAACGCTACATGGTAACGCTCAATGAAGCGAATCGATGCAAAATTCTAAATTCGGTATTCTCTTCATACATCCTACTCAAACCCCCATTATTATTATGCTACATCTTTTTAAAGTAAGAGTTATCACTATAATGTTCTATCTCCACCTGAACTAAGAGATCATATGCTCTTATATAGGCTGCCACCAATTTTGTTCTTACTTCTTGTATAAACCACCTGGCTTTTTCATCGTCATTGCCAAGAACAATATTTCGATCCCTAAGAACTGCAGGATCTGTCCACTTTCTCCGGCCGATCAATGCATCCCCCAATGCCGAAGTGCTATCTATTCCCACAGTTGCAGGGAAAAGATTATAGTACTTTTGTGCGTGCCTTAACTGTTGGCCGGAGGGCTCATGTAACGGGATAGCATGATCGCGATGGCAGTTGGCAACCTGGCCCCATGTCATTGTACCTGTTCCATCTAATGTACTGTGATCATCTTTAACTCCAGAAAACCAGGCAAAGGCACTCCGCCGCCGTTTTATGGACCCGGATGTGGATCCATGAATAACGTCTGGTCTTGTTATTCTCAAACCAAATGCTGGACATGGTGTAGGGGTATGGTTTCCAAAATCCCGCTGATCTTGTGATCGATATATTTGGTTGCAATTGGTGGAATGTCCGGTAAAACCTTTCTCAATATCTCCTCGTTCTAGCAGGCGATTAGCCCACTGCCTAATAAATCGATGGAAACCCAAAACCGTCGTCGTGCAATTGTCCTCGTCCTCATCATCAAATGCAATACTGCTAGATAGCAGTGCACTTCCGTCAGCATTTTCATCGATATACTTCATGAGGTTGATGTCCAAATGCTTGAATGCCAATGACTCGCCCGGATCAGTATCCTTGGTATAATACGGAAATGCGATTAGTCGCCATTGCTTGTCGAATCTTGCCGATGTGGTTACCGCATACCATAGTGGATCTTGACGCAGAACCTGCTGAATAACAGAATAGTACATATTTCTCAGCCAACCTCTTCGGGAGTCTTTGTATTGCAGACTCAGGTGGTGCCTATACATGTCGAATTCGTGATCGATTTGCTCCTGAACTGATGACAGGTATGCAAATGCATTTGGGGCAATCAGAGTACCGTCTGCAAGCCAGCGAGCCCACATTCCTGGACCAAGACACCTCTCAAATACTTGAGAAGCATTGAATGAAAATGTAACTGCCGGTCGGGGTAGGGACCTATATATTCCTTCCTGCACATAGCCTTGCTTCTGCAGGTATGTTTGTGTGAACCAATCGGGATGGCTTTTGCAAACCCTTGCACTATCATCATGCAAGCTTATTTCAGTAAGTCGATGGGCCAGCTCTTCCTTGGATTTGGAAGTCTTAAGTCCTTGTGTACCTGCGAGGTATCTGTGATGTTGGTGACAGACCTTGTCCAAGCCTGTATTGATGATCTTCCGAAGTTGCTTCATATCAATGTCGTTACTCCTCCATAGGTTGAGTTGACAATATTGATGATTCCTTGACCTTTTGGGTAGCCGTTTTGGGACTAAGCAAATAATGGTAAGTATGTATAGTATATTAACTGTTGTTTGACTAACCCTTTTCTGAGTCATATTCAGAATTATTGGATTCATCCTCATCCTCATGGCTATTATCCTCATCCTCAGTGCTATTATCCTCATCTTCAGTACTATTATCCTTATCCTCAGTGCTATTTGGCTGATTCCCGATATTCTCCTTTGGCATAGTCATGCCACGAGTACGTTTTCTACCTAAAAAGCATATAAGCGTTACCATCCAGCGTTACCATCAAAAATAAACAAAATTTGCTAGGTTTTGGTAGGGTGGGGGCTTTTTTGACAACATACCTTGGTTATTGCAAGACACTAATATTGCCTTTCCAGCACTGGAGTCTCGGTATGCTGCAGTAGATACATCAAGGTCACCCAAGACTTCTGACTCTACTGGACTATCAACTTCTTGACCTGAGTAAAACTTGGTCAATACTTCAAAATAGCAACAGAATATCATATTATTACATACCTTCAGTTGATATTATTGATGAATTCTCTACACCCATATCACTACCAGTAGTATTATCCTTCAGTTGATGAATAACACGATTGATATCACCAAGACTTAAGTAATCATGTTTTGGAAGATAGGGTCTTGCTTTCCGGTTTTCAATAGCCTTATGTAAAAGCGGAATGGCTTGTTTACTGCCGATGGCCTTGCTTAGACGGTGGAGAGCAGAAAGAAAGTCTCGGTGGAGTTGGATAGGCCTTATTTCCATAGGCAGTGCCTCCATTGGATGTAGCTCCCAGTTCCGAATGATACCATTGATCTCCGATTGCTTCCGGTGTTTTAGGACTTTATACTGATCCAGTGTTCTCTTGATAGAAAAAGCACTATCCAGTTGGTCCTTCAGAACTGCTAAGCTGGAGTATTGATGTTGCCAGAGCTTGGTTAGTTCAATATATGTCCACACTGCATGTGTTCTGATGATTGCTTCTTCTCCTGCTGTTGCTGATTTGGCAATGAGGTCGATGGCCACTTTTAGTCGCGCGGCTGGTATGAGTGATATAAAAATATCAATCAATTGCTTCTGCCATGCATCAGGGTCATCTCCATGAAGTTGAAGAATGATGTTTTCAGCCATGGTGATGGTGTAGAATGGCGGTAACTGGCGATGATGTTTTTGGTGTGGTGTTGTAGATTAGTCAGCCTCTAGGCAAAATTTCTGCCTAGAGGCTGACTCAGCATACCTAATGGCAATGCTGCTACATATCTAATATTTAATGGGCGCCATACTAAGTACATTTATGAAATTATCATTATAAACCATCATAATTTATCTATTAAATGATTTAAAGCTAAAAATGGAGTGAAAATATTAATAATGAACATAATATTAAAGAAGTCATATAAGAACGAAAATTAAAAACATGTCCATCTTATAAGCGTTACCACATAGCGTTACCACATAACATTACCTATAATTTCCATCAAGTCCCTTAGGATTTCTGTCACTCGGCTCCCAATTAATCAATAGGAAAACATGAATATGATTTCATTAAAGTCATCACAAACTGCATATCCTTCTGTTGTATTGTAATACGTTTAGCATGAATTGCTGCCAAATTGGTATCTATAAGATAGTCAATACTATTTTTAAAGAAAAAATCAAAATCTTACTTACTTTCAAGGTATGAAATAATCCAGGCTTCTGCTATCTCTTGCAGTGCCTCAATGGCGGCACTTTGCCACTGAAACTGTGAGTGAAGATGGATATGGGCAATCTCTCGAACCACTCTTGAGAATGGTAGCTTAGGAATTAAAAGCTCAGTAGTTTTCTGATACTTTTTAATCTCCCGCAGTGCTTTTGCTAGAGTCATAATATATCAACTGATTGTCTTTGGGCAATATCAATATATTAACTTACTACCAGCCTTTACCCTGCGTTTTACATCTAGCTTTGGCTTTGCTGATGATTTCACTGGAATACATGACTTTCTGGCAGTTCTGAACGCCTTTGTTGGTTTCTTAGAGGAGCTGGAAAGGCCGGAAAGGTCATTTCTTGGTGGCTTTTTAGTTCTGGACATACTAGATGATACAGAAACTGATGAAGTATAGATGAATTGAATGATTGATGGATTAATGTAGAAGGCGACATTGAGATGAGGTGGCCACAAGACTGTAGAGCCTCAATGTCACGTGATTAGAATCCAACGCATTTTTCGGCATTCCCATCACCAACCTCAATATAATTCTCATACATAGTATAACCTCTATACCATTTGTCAAGGTAGTGTTTTCAGCTCATAATTGCAATCAACTTATGCTAAAGATGAAAATATATAGAGTTTACACCATGCGCCGCAAAGGAACCGCACCTCTTTCACCCAAGAAGAACGAACACGAGTATTCTACTCATACCTCCACCACAACAGCCAGAAATCGGATTAGGATGTTGCAGGGAGTTGATTTAATACTGCATCGGGCTAAAGCCGCTGATCGCAAAGCAAAGTTCAAAGCTCTTGCAAAGTTAAGAGCTTCTGAACACTACACCGATATGTCATTAGAGGAGAAGAAGACAGCGGAGCAAGAGGTTGAATTCAGGGTCAAACAACAAAGAGATGGGCAAGGCATTTCACTACAGTCCATTGAGGGAAATATCATGCGAGAAATGGCAGAAAAGGAGCTAGTAGGCAAACAAAACTCCATACGGCAGCTGGAGTATGCAATCGAGCAGAAACATCAAAAGCTTTCTACACCCATCATCTCAACCAAGACTACACTAGCACAGAAATTGGCAGAGAGGACTCGACAAAGACTAAGAAGAGTCATCCGAAAACATGAGTGGATAATTGCAAAGGATGGGCCTGACTGGCTCAAAAGTGCGGAGGACCCGGATCCGAACATGGCTATGAAAAAGTTTAAGTTACAGGCTCTAGAACCTGAAGAACTGCTTGGAGGCTTTCATAACCAGTTCGATGAATCACTTCCTGGAGATGATTTGTTTATTGATAGTTTGGAATTGGACATGGAAGAGATTGATGAAGAGATAATCAGTATTAATGATGAAGAGAATGAAGATGAGAATGAGAATGAGGATGGGAGCGGGTATGAAGATGAGGATGGGGATGAGGATGAGGATAACATTGATGAAGGTGAAGATGAAGATGAGTACGAGGATAATGACGATGATAATGAATAAAATAAGCGAATGGGTAAGCCATTGTTTTCCTTTAATTCAATGCAAATCATTAACAAAAGCGTTACCATACAGCATTACCAGCTCTCTAGCAACACGCAGGCAAGATTGAGCTTGAAAGTGGTTGCCGTACCGAACCACAAAGATAATATTCAGGAGATCCCCTTGCTAGATCTCACACCAACACATGAGCCTTGGATGTTTTTCATAGGACGGCTGACAAAACGCCCTTATGCTACTGGGAAACGGGTACATGTTATCAATATACTGTGTATGGTAACGCTTTATGGTAACGCTGTTTGTTTATTCTAATGTTTTATTTGCATTTTATATAATGTCCTTTATCCTTTTCCTTATTTCTTCTTCTCACTAACAGCATTATAAACCCTCTCTATCCATAGCCTCACGGATCTGTGCATTTATCAGTCGTCGTCGACGCTTAATTTCATGGTTTCGTTCCTGCCTTTTCTGCTCAGCATTTTCCAATGCCTTTTTCTGGGCTAGTCTGTTTGTAGCTTGCCGTCTAGCAGCAGCTGTGAGTTCGGCCTCCTTTTTATCTCTTTCCTTTTGAATTCTGTTCTGTTCCTTCTGCTCTAGCTCATGGCGGCGACGATAATATCTAGCAAGCTCTTCCCCTTCATCCTCGGAGTTGTTTTCAATATGGTGTTTGCTTCTAGATACAAATCCTGTTCCTACTTCTATTAGCATGATTTTCACTAAAAGTTAAATACTTAACTCCTACCTTCAAGTTCTCCTCTTCTTTCTTGATACCGCTGTTTTCTCACTAGATTCTCCACCTTCTCTCTTAGCTCAATCTTCGATTGAGGTAGATGTTCTACTGGATCTTGAGGTTGGCATTGCATGACCAAATTGGAGTCTTTGGTTAGCTTCCAATTTGCCAGTTCCATGTCTCTCATCTCTTTTTCCAATACAGTCCAAGATAAAACCTTGATATTGGTAGTCTCTTTGTGGTTCCATAGGAAACGGTTATATACTGTTGTCCACATTCGTTGGCTACCTCGGGATGCCTTTGTTTTTTGCCAGAAGCCTTGGTTACTTGGACATGGCAAGACCCAGTTGCTTGCCACAAAATACAATTTCAACTGGTTGACGAACTGCCGCTCTCCTTGTGTTCCAGCTGACTGTCGTATAATATGTCTACATCGCCGGTACAACAGACGATATGGCTTATCATCCCAATGTAATCGCTCTTGTCCATCTGTCAAGTTCCAAAGGTAATCAACAAGGTCGAGAACTGTTTTGTACCGGAATCTGTTGCCTCCAGCAAGGTAAAGTGGTAACTGACTTGGGTCTAGCACTTCTTCCAGAGTATTGTAACACAGTGGTAATGTCCCTGACATGGAAGCTTCAATCTTATCTTGTTGCAAATCTGATTTGAGAAGCGACATAACATCTTTCCTGAATGATCTGATGCAAAGCCAGATGAGGTGTTGCTGAAGGAACTTTTTTGCTGGTGATGTAGCTGATAATGCTTCTGGGTCGCGCTGTCTGGTAACGCCGTTTGGTAACGCTGGAAGACTAACCAGCAATGAAGCTACCGTTTCAGCGATAAGAAAATCCTCTGTGACTGCAATGACCTCTCTCTTATGCTTCTGATAGGCCTCATACATGAGGCGGTTCCCAAAAAGCATAGCCAAACTATTGAGAGGCTTGAAAGTGAAGTTGTGCCAGTCGAGCTTATCCATTAGCCAGCCATAGCCATATTTCCGAAGTCCAACTGACAGGCCCATACCCTCGCTAACCTGGAAGACCTGACCATCATTATCTGGATCCTCATAGTGTCTTCGATATGTACTCTCTTGGAAACCATCAGGTATCAATCGTCTTCGTTTATCCCAATACAGTGCTGCCTCTTTCTCCAGTAATTTTCCACCCAAGCAATATCGAAGGCATCGTAAGAACATACACATTACTTTGGTATGCTCCCAGGTAATCACGTTGTGATCACATAAGCTCAATGTGTATTCAAACCCAAGTGCAAACTTATTGATGCTTGCCATAAGGTACGAGATATAAGTGCTTGTCTGCAAGACCCATACAGATGAAGGTGGTGATGGTAGCACAATCTCAATACCTTCAATGTCAATGACATCCATAATGCGTTGTAAAAGACTCCATGTCATACGATGTTCTTCTCTTACTCCGAATGACTTTTTGCGTGATGCAACCAATGCCTCGTTGCATCGCTTCTTGCAATGTAGATATCCATTCTGAAGGGTATCTGTATGAAACAATTCAGATTTCCCAACTTTTGCCCAAGCTTTTCGCATTGTAGGATCAAGTGCTAATGCTTCTTGATTGGGGTTGACAAAGGGATACTGCTTTGCTGAATCGAATAATTCCTTACAGGATGCATAAAACTGACTATAAACAAGTCCTGCTTTATATGCAATTGATCGATGAGAGGCAAGAACCGTCAGTTGTGCAGCTTCATGCAAAAAGCCTTCGTGGTACAGTTGTGACATGGTGGATCCTTTGGCCTTTGTAATGCTAATGGTCTTGAACCATTTGACATATGCTTCAAGACAACATCGTTTCCAAAGGTATATCTGTGGTTGTAGTCTGGAGGATAGGGTTGTTCGTTCCAGAAAGGTATCCGGAGCAATTATCTCTTTTGCAATATCTAAAAACACTTTATCGAACCGTAGAAATATCGAATTGATATTGTCTTTCCAGATAGCTCCAATCTTTGTCCAGAGACGCTGAATCGACTTATTCTTGAAGGACATTTTCAGGTTCTTTCCATTCAAGACTAACTGAACTCCAGCAAAGTGGCCATTTCCAGGTTCTTTTATACGCTCCAACATCCTAGTCCAGATTTGATGCAAGAATTGAGGCAGAAGGATATATCGCAGATTTTGTTGATGGGGCCGGGATCCATGCTGTCGCTGTTTCGACTCATATGCTGCTGCTTGGCTATTGCATTTCCCTTGTTGCCAAGATGCAGGAAGATGCTGAAGTAATCCTGCTGGCAATGTGTCATATATGGCAGGCAGTAGAATATGGTTTGTCCATCGCTCCAGGTTGTGATCTGTTAGACGTATAAAGTCATTCTTGGAATCGTAGAGGCGTGGGAAGAAGAAAAAGATGGAAAGATCCTGGAACCGTGAGAGCTGACCAAAACAGTAGTGAGGTATCTTGTGCAAAGGCTTGCTGAGCATGCGAGGATGGTCCGGATCTGTGTTGTCCAGTACTTTCATTGTCAAATGGACATCGCTTTTTATATTATAAACGATATTAGGGTTCGCTTGATATGATATGCCGTGTCGAGCACATGCCAGGCTCGTTGGAAAGGCTAAAATGCTGTCCAGATCCCATTGGAGCTGTGGACGTCGAGGTAACGCCGGGTGGTAACGCTGAGTGTGCAGTAGGGACACAATCGGTGGTTTTTCGCTTACATCGGAATCTCGCAGACCAGTGAACAGAGTCTTCCAGTTGGATGGTGACATTTGACATGAACCAGCTGAGAGTAGTTTGTGGCTGCCAAGAACATCGGGGATTTCATTGTCGGTAGAGGGGTCTTTGAAGATTTCCAAGCCGGTGATGGAACCTTCACTGAGTGTCGGTAGTAAGGAGTTTTCACTCTCCAACTCTTGGCTATCTTCATCATCCTTTTCTTGTTCCATATTCTTGCCCATCACCATTTCCATGATCCTACATCCATGGAAACCCGATAATTGTGAGACCAAAGATCTGATAAATTCACTCTTCTGCTCTTCAAAATCTGAATCATCTTCTTCAGAGCTAGATGATTCTATATCCAATATAGATTCAGATGATCCATCCTTTGCTGAGTTTTTTTGAGGAGTGCTTTGTGGTGATGGATCTGCCGATGCATGTTCTATGGATGTAGGTGCCAGAGGGCTTATCTGAACATCAGGATACTCTGGCACTGTGGGAATGGAGGGACTTGAATGATGATTACTCTCATGGCTGGATACTTGGGTTGGTGTACCATCGCGACTCTGTCGTACAGTTGGCTGAGGCGGTGTATGAAAAGCAAGGTTGGGGATTGGAGACTGAATTGGAGTCTGGTATCCATCATCATCATAATTTGGTGGAATATTGTTTGCTGGTTCATCTATGACTGGTTCTAGACATAGGTTTTAGTAACACAAAAACGAGATATATCAGAAGAAATTACCAGAAGGAATTTCCAAGTCATCAGCAATAATCCCAAGTTCCTCTTGTGTAGCTACCACATTATCTGGAACTTGTGGGTTTCCAGCTATATTCTGCGATCCTGCTGCTTGTCGCTTTGAGTAATACCTTTGGTTTCTTGCTTTTCGTGCATTCTTTTGTGCTTCTTCTGTGATGTGCTTCCTTGGCCGTCCACGAGGCATAGTTGATGCAAGACTGTAGTTGGTCACTAAGATAATTGTGGCTATGTAATATGGTTAGATAGCTAAGTTAGAAGTACAGCAATGCTCTATAACTCACTGTTTAAGAATCAGTAGTTAAGCAATCGGCAAATGAGTCTGTCATGTAGCTATGTACAATGGTGGGAGCTCTAAATGAAAAGGTAAGTTACCCCTGCCAAGCTCATGTGACCAAACTAAGCTAATTACGGCTAATGCAAGAACTCGTTAGTCAGAACGACCTGCAAAACCCTTTTGAACTCACTGAGTAGTATGTCCTCCAAACCTTATGTACTGCACTCCATACCCTTGCCAGTCTGAAATTGCGCAGTGCAGATTATTTTGTTACCTTCAGGGAGATTGATAAATAGACAGGTTACAGTCTAGCTCCTTTTAAGTATTCTGCATATGTCTAGTGCATGCCTAAATCTCCAGCGATATATGAATACCTCTGTCATCTTGTTATCATTGAGTATCAACTGAATTCAGATGAAATTGTTGTTTTTCCAGTTGATCACCTTGAAGAATATGTTTGTATGCTTTATAGCTGGTGATAACGCCGTTTGGTAACGCTCAAGAGTTGCATGAAGGTTCTATTGCTTGTAACAGGTTTGTTATACATTTGCTCAGTATTGCACTGAAAAGGGTAGAGGGAGTTGCAAAGGAGTAATGATGTATGTAACATAGCATAGTACAATATAAAACAGTTTGAAAGAGGTCTAAAGCAAATAAGAGTAAGTGAAAACTATTTGAGAGAAATTTAAAGCAGCAGAAAAAGGGTAAAATAGAAGTAGATAAACTACATAATAAGAAAATGTTTGAAATGGTATAATGCAGTAGACACATTTGTAAAAACAATCGTTAGTTCTTGGCCAAAGCTCAAGTTATGGAAGGATATAATTGATACTTCTAAAAGAGCAAAAGTCATTTAAAAAACAACTTATTTAGACAGTTATAACAATTAACTCAGCTAAATATGAACTAAAAATAAGTTATTTAAGAAATAATTTATTGAGATAATAATCATAATTTACAAAACTAAATATTAATTAAAAGTAAGTTTTTTACCAAAACTGAAGTTATCAAAGTAAGTAATTAATAATATCAAAAGAACAAAAGTTATATGAGAAATAATTTGTTTGAATAGTAATAACAAATTGCTAAGTTATATATGAATTAATAATAGAAAGAAACTTATAGTTCCAGAAACCGTACCGTCTATACTGACGGTCAAGAAAGTAAAGAAGACATAGGAAGATTAAGTTATAATGTGATAAAATTAAGAGTTTAGAACTACTTGTTATTCAAATACAAAATCATAATAATTTATTCAATATTACAAAAACTTTCTTTTAATAGTTGATTAGATATTACAAAAACTTTCATTTAATGATTAATTATATAATATAAAAACTTTCTCATAATGATTAATTAAGTTTTATAAAAATTTTTACATTAGGAGAAATCTATTAGAAATCTCATGAAGTATCTAACAACTGTATACATTACCAATTAGACTTATTCGTAATTCATCACTTGATACAACTTTCTATTATGTACTAAAACAAACTAATTTAGTAGTTTCTTGACAAAACTGATTAGATTACATATAAAGTTTATAAGATGTTGATTAGCAAAGTGTTTTATAACTACTGCAACACAGCTTTGTTCAGCGAAGTAAATATTATCATGGAGTTGTTTCTCGAAGACTAAGTTCAGGAACAATTTCACACTATTGACATATACTATTATCAATAATTCAGTCTGATATTCAATGTCGAAGATTTTACTAATAAGAAAAACATTTATTTTTGCAGTTTCAATAAGAAGTATAAGCAGACCGGTCGCAATGAAACAGAGTAAGATATCCAAACCTGTCACTAACAGATTGAAGAATAGATAACTACTAATTAACAAAAAGCTAGGTTTTTAAAACTTTTAAATTCAAACATCATAGTAATATACATTAGAGAAGATGAGTTTCATAAGAAACTTCAATACTTTACCAATAATTAAGTATTATAAATACTTTCTTACAATTATAAATTAGTTATTATAAAAACTTTGATTTAATGATTGATTAAGTATTATAAAAACTTTCTTATAATAATTAATTAAGTTTTATAGAAATATTCACACTAGAAGAAATCCGCCAGAAATCCCGCCAAGTGTCTAACAGCCGTATGCAGTATCAATTAGACATATTTACGATTTACCACTTGACACAACTTACTATTATGTACTAAAACAAACTAATTTAGTATTTTCTTGACAAAACTGATTAGATTATATATAAAGTTTATAAGATGTTGATTAGCAAAGTGTTTTATAACTACTGTAACACAGTCTTGTTCAGCGAAGTAAATATTATCACAGAGTTGTTTCTCGAAGACCAAGTTTAGGAACAATTTCACACCATTGACACATACTATCGCTAAAAGTTCGATTTGATATTTATGACCAAAGATTTCACCAACTAGAAGAATACTTATTTTTACAGATTTGGAAAAAAATATAAGAATGATTGTGATGATGAAATAAAGCAAAACATTCAAGCTTGTTACTAATATGATGAAGGAATTGTAATTATTACTTAGTAAAAAGCAAAGCTTTTGAAGCTTCTGAATTCAAACATCACAGCAATGCGCATTGGGAAAGATAAGTTTCATAAGAAATTTCAAAACTTTACCAATATTTAAATACCATATAACTATATCGTATTATCTTCATTATAAGAATATATTCAAACTTTTTATTAAAAAATGAAATAATGATAAGTTAAATTATAAGTTTCTTTTTGTTATTTATTACTTAACAATTAATATTTGATTACATAGTTAATAAGTATTAAAAGTAAAGAAATAGTATAATGAAATAAAAACTAATTTATAATATATATGACAGACGGGATAACTAGTATAGACAAAAGAATTGCTTAGTATTGGGTATTGCAATACAGAAAAAGGTAAATACTGAAATGTATTTGTAAAAAACGAACAGCTATACATTGTGATATACTATTACGATAGCTATAATATTACTAAGTCTGAAAAGATCATAGATTGCTAATTGTGAGAAGAAGTAGTAGATCTTTTTTTATAGTATATCTGGTTTGTGTTACCGCTATAGCAGCTGCTAGATAAGTTAGTATTGGGTAATGAGGAGATACAGTTGGCATTCTTATGAATGGTGGACAGAGACAAGGAGTGGACTAAGGAAAAAATAGCGATGGTATTGAAGAGAGAGAGTGACAGGCTGATTGGAGTGTAGTTGAATATGCAAACATATTGGCATATTGCGATTGCCATATCAGACGGGTATATGAAACGCAAGTTTGAAAGGGTTGATAACAAGCAAGATAAAGATGAGGATGAGCAGCAAGACGATGCATTGGCTAAGCAGAGTGGGCATATACCAGAGACAGCAGAGTCAGTATATACACGTTTCTTGCAAGAAGCACCAAGTCATATATAGACTATATGATACCGGTTTAGAATAGTTAGTATTGAGTGGCATGCTGTCTTGCAACTTAATACGCGGCTACAGCAGCATCAGCAAGGGTTGCAAGAATCAGGACCAGAGTTAGGGGTTCCAGTACGAGGGCGATTGGGAGGTGACTTGAAGCGCATGTGGC